>ERZ857982.733-NODE-733-length-41049-cov-38.922111_pt1 | contig 41049 bp, 43 predicted proteins | sample MGYA00519955_ERZ857982 | MGnify/ENA primary metagenome ERZ857982 (study PRJEB31778, sample SAMEA3449416) | human gut metagenome | biome: human gut; feature: human-associated habitat; material: faeces | place: United Kingdom | collected 2010/2012 ... | reverse complement strand
CCTATTATACACCTGCTGTAAAGGGGTGACCGCTTTTGTGAGAAGTGCTATAGTCAATCACAGCAACGCGTGCATCTTATTATCTGGGTAAAGATAATAGGAGGACGGCATATACCGTAAAGGTGCGAAATCCATGCGAATACTTAGTTCAGTATAAACGCCAAAATGTTGTGAGTGTATTCTGAAAGCTACAAACACAGACCTTTGCCGATTGATAATTGTGGTCTTGTATTTTAGTATCTATTCACAAATGCCTGATGTATTTTTTATCAGCTTTTCTGCATTCTCTCAAATTTGAACTCTCCAAAACAATAGGCTTTAACGTAATTTCTCGACAAATAATAAAGCGAACACTATGAAACTGCTTGATAATTCTGATATTATCTGCTATAATAAGTATTAAAGACATTCTATTATGGGGAGGAGTTATGCGACGATGGCAGCTAGCTATAAAAAGCTTTGGAAGCTTCTAATAGATAAAGATATGAAAAAGAAGGATTTGCAGTCACTATCAGGTATTAGTAATTATACGATTAGTAAATTAAACCGCGGCGAGAACGTGACTGTAGACATCCTTGAAAGAATATGTGAGGCTTTGAATTGCACGACAAACGATATACTAGATTTTACCGAACCATCTAACACAAACAGAATCGCGAAGGGAGTAGGTGAAAAATGAAACCATTTGGTGAGTTTTTTGAGATAATGCTGAACTCCTGTTGTGCGTTTTTAGGAGTGAATAATAATGATTTTTTTGAGTTTTGCTTTAAAACATTTCACGCGAATCACGAGAGCAGGATCAGAGGTGAAATGGATTCACTAACTAATAATGCAAAACATATCATGAGTGATGGCCTAGCTTTATTGCTTGGAATAACCGGACCATTTGACCCTGAATTCCCCGGACTTAATAAAACTAATCGTTACGATAGCAGCCCTGATGGTGCCCGCCAAGGATGGTATAGATTTAGAAGAATGGGGTATATTGACAGGACACCCACGATTAAAGAAAACATGCTCATTGGCACAATTATAATCTTGTGCTTAATATCAACAGCGCAAGATGCTTTTGCGGAAACAGATGAGCGATTTGAAAACAAGTCTTTCGATAATAATGAGTTGATTGCTTGGCTTTGTGAAGCCGCGAATTACAGCAATGCCTTTTATATTGAGAAGGTTAAAACTGACGCGCAGTACTTACTCCCCTTTTTACTTTCCACTTTATTCTACTGCCGAAAATGGCAAATTGATGGTGAAAAACCTGGTTTTGACATAGCATTTTGGTTGGATAGCCATTTCAACTCTTGTATTCGCATCTCAAACGATACAAAGATATTAGAGTTTCAGAAAGAATACTATTTAACTCTTTGGAATGCCAGCAAAACGCTCGATATTAGAGACATGGTTAGCGGTGCGCAATTGTCAAGTATCAGCAAAAATGCACAAATATCAAATCTGTATATCATTCCTCCGTTTTTAAGGGATGGCGAGGTTGTCGATCACCCTATAGATGATCGTTCTCTGTTTTCTTATTTAGTCGTAGCAAATACTGGCTGCGGTAAAAGCACCTTTCTCCAAGCAATTATCACAGCAAATATTTATGAGAAGGTTGTCGCCCTACAAATTGCGTCTCTTGCAGAAGAGGCCATGAGCAGATATAAACTGATAAAAGAAAAATTAGGATTTTCAGAGGACTATTTCCCTATCTTGGTAAAAGCAGATAGTATAAACCATGTTGAGCTTGAGAACCTACGGGTAAACAGTCTTCTCGACTTCGCAGTTGGTTCTGAATGTGAGTCTTTCAAAAAATGGATTGAATATATCGTCACTCAACAGTGCGCCGGGAAAGTGCTTCTTCTAGTTGATGCATTAGATGAAATAGATGGCAGTAGTCGCAAGGATCTTTTCGGAAAAATGATTGAAAAGTTCATAAGCGAACATCATGCAGCAAATGTCATTCTTACAAGTAGGCCTATTGACTTTAGAGACTTTCACGGATGCACCTTCTACGATAATCATATTAGAATCTCTTTGGGCCAATTTGGTGAAGAGGAAATACAAGAACTAATTTCAAAATGGATGCAATGCGACGTATCATTAGCTAAAGATTCTGATATAGAGAAAAAATATCGATTATTTCTCGAAAACGAGTATTTGTCCAGACTAGCTCCCAACCCGTATATGCTTAGTCATGTGCTGTGCTATCAGGCCTATCATGTTAATGCAACGCCTCAAGAGATAATATCTCATGTCATTGATAATTTAATCATAAAGAGGTGGCCAGTAGAGAAGTACGAGAAACTCGGTATTACAACGGGGTACATGCGGGAGGTCTTGGCTTATATTGCCTGGAACATGGCATATGAAAAAGAGCATGCTATTCCATCAAGCAGTATCATTTCGTGGTTCTGTAGAGCCTCTGAAGAGATTGATGAGAAAGAGATTGATCGTAATACCTGGAAGCAGGTTGTAAAAGAAATGACCGCGCGGTCCGGCTTAATTGTACTAGAAGATATAAATTATGTTTTTCAGAATGAAGTGATTGAGCATTACCTGGCATCTGAATGGATAGTATCAAACTACAGCAGGTGGAGCCTAGAATATAACTCAGAGTTCTTTGTTCTTCACAAATTGCAGGACGTTATTAGTGATATCGTCGATGATGAATGCTGGGAGGATATACTAATTATGATGTTCTCTCCTGATAAGAATTACTATCGAGTACGATTTGATGAGTTAACTCCGGCTCTACTAAAGTATTTGCTATTAAAAACCGCTGAAACAATGAACCCCAGGGAAATAATGATTATTGGGAATGTCTTTATTAATGTCGTTAGGAACACTTTTGGCAAGAATCATATCACAAACGATGTTTCTGAGAGTGGAAGGCAAGCTCGGCGGCAGATTACAAAGTTTCTCCATAATTATTCTCATATTATAGGAGATTCATGGAAGACACGCCCTGAATTTCTTGATGCCTATGAGTTTTTAAAGAATAACAAGATTATAAATGTAGGAGGCTAACACTAATGAGTAACGAGTTTGAGAAAAACGATGACCTTTTGAGTGCAACCCCAGCGGACAGATTAAAACAGCTTATCGAGCAAGTTTCCGGTGATAAAGACGCACCGGAGGGGCTCTTGGAGCTGTTAAAGAGGATGTCAGAAGATCCGGATCTGGATGCTTTCGTTAGGGACAATAAAGAAGAAGCAGCGCGAAAAGAAGCTGTTGCGAATGAATACGCCGATAGCATTCATGCTTTCTTTGAAGGAAAAGGATGGCACTATACTGCATTAGATTCGAAGGGGCGCGTTATGCTGTTGGGTTTCAAAATGAGAAATTCAACTGTTCGACTTCAAATTATAGTTGAGGAAGATGCTGAGTGTATCAGATTTAATATTCAACTATTTACTTGTCTGGAAGAATATCGCCTTGCAATGAGCGAATATATCACGGAACTGAATCACCCCTTGCGTTACGGAGCATTCCATATCGACAAGGAAGATGGCGAAGTCACTTATCGTTATTCGGTCTCCTATAAAGATTTGCCCTTTAGTGCGGAATCTTTTGAGGGATATATTGATGCATGTACAGTTACAACTGATAGGAATTATAGAGAGCTCAGCAGAATAGCAAACGGAAAATTCAGCGATGAAGAAAAGAAGGATTGGTTTAGAAAAATCAAGCAATTTGCCATTGCTCTAAGCCAATAAGGGGGAAATGCCGTGTTCAGCATTACGGAAAAAAGATATATCCAAGAACTAATTGCTCACTGCTCACATTTTCGACCTGACGGGTTACCTTCAGCGGGGGAAGCTTTCTATCAAAAAATTACCCTAGAAGATATATATATAAGTCTGAAACTGTTTGGAAGTGATGAGTCGGAAGAACGTTTGAAAACAGGGGCAACTATATCTAACTTTGCCAGCGATAATGCTGAACAAAGAACCTCGGGAAGGATTAATGAAGTTACAATTGCTCAAGATGATCGTCTTTTCCCAATGTGCGATTCTCTTGATGAAGCTGATTCATCGTATAGCAGCTTTATAGCTTTTTTAGATGCACAAATTAATAAACCTGTTTCACGGAAAAGTGAGATTGATTCTTTTATTTGGCTGCTTGATGAACAAATATCAGCGTTGTCGAATGATACAAAGCCAGATGCCTTAAATGGAATCAGCGATGCTGACAACCCGTTGGAATTTGCTGAGGCTATTGATAATAGCGGTGCTTTATTAATTCATCAAGATTCGGTCAAACGTGAGCTACACGAGAACATTGAGCAACGAAGCTTAATCCATGAGGAAGTATTAAAATATGATAAAAAGCCTGTTGGACCAATTTTTGCTGGAGTTCCTTCAAGAAAGATTATCTTATCAAACCCCGGATATGGAAAGACAACATATGCAAAGAGGATTGCGTTAGCTTACGCTGATAAAGACAAATATGCCTTGGGCGAATTGTGGCCAGGAAATCTATTCCCATTACTTCTTTATTGTAGATCCTTGAATGATTATGATATAAGTGAAGAAGACTCGTTTTGCGATATCGCGTATAGAATAGCAAAAAAACAATTTGACTGCATTTCCGACGAATTTAGCACATTCAAAGAAATGCTTGATTTTCATGCTGCATCAGGTGATCTGCTATTAATAATAGACGGTTACGATGAACTGTTTTCGCGAAACAATCAGAGACGCTTTTCAAAGCTTCTCCATGACTACCTGTCTGAAGCCGACAATGTTCACCTTCTACTCACATCAAGAATAGTATCTTTTATAAAAGACGACTATGCTGATAAAGAAAGCATTAATTATATAATGTCTATTCCTGGCATACGTCGAAATATAATAAAAGAACTAGACGAAGAAAGCAAAGAAGTATTTATTAGAAAGTGGCATCAAGCTCTATTCCCATTTGATCCTGAGAAGAAAAAGACGGCTGACAGTATAATTGCCCAATTGAAATTGCCGACTTTTGCATATCTTAGGACGATGACATCCGTGCCGCTACACCTTTCAAATATTCTATTTGTTGCACGAGTAACGAACAGAATACCAACCAACAAGGTCCAATTGTACGAAGAATACATAGGTGTTTCTTTGAATTGGCATGCGACTGGGAATCTCGAAGCAGATGAAATTAAAACCCAGCTTGCTTACGTCGCTTATTATATGATGAAGCGCGGGCTAATTCGTTTTTCTAGAGGTATGTTGATCCAAGCATTATTAAACTGCTCGGTTGATCTGGACGGGGAATTCCGTACACCGCTGGACGAAAACAATGTTGATACATTTATCAATGAACTGGAGGAGAGAACGTGCCTGCTAAAGAGTATTCGAAAACTACTTGGAGAAGACTATTACCAGTTTACTCATCTTCAATTTCAGGAATACTTAACTGCATACGCAATAGCTAAATGTTGCTCTGAAGATTTGAACACCCCGCGAGAACTGGTTGCGAAATACTATAACAAAAACTCATGGCGCGAAGTGATTGTTCTTACAATAATGCTTGTGAATCGTTCAGAACGAAATCAATTGATTGATTATCTAATACACGAGGCCAAAACGCCCGATGATAATTACTATGCAACCAATCTTCTGTTTGAATTAATTACAAACGGAGTAATCAACAAGTTAGAGAAAAGGCACGCAATATATGACCTGTTGTTCAAAGAACACATCACTGACAATCAAATTAATAGTATATGCAAATTTTTAGAGGATACTCAATCCGAGGATTTTGTCGGTTATGTTACGGAAATGTTCGAGCAGAGCCTTGCATTGGGTGATAGTAACTACTCATTCGCTTTAGCAACAATTAAGGCATATGAGTATCTGAAGAATAATAAGAACCCACTTGAAGAGGCAGAGAAACAGGTGCTTACCCAAAATGGTACCGATTTTGTTGCAAACCTATATGTTTTTACTGTCTTGGGCTGGTGTAAATACTGCAATATCAAAAGCGATTTTTTTGGCCAGGATATAATTCTCTCGGATGCTTTTCTTGGGAAAATTACACAACTCTTGAAGGTAAAATCTGATTGTTATAATGATGTAGCGACGGTGATTAAAGATATCATTTTGGCAGAATACATCGTGGACTATAAGCAATTTGATGAGGACGTTTTTAAGAGTTCGATCTGCTATCTTACCGACCATAATGAAAAAATACGAAATTCCGCAGAAAAGGTGCTTTCGGTTTTTCCGATCAGCTTCTTAACACTTTCATTCGCTGGTAACAATGATGTTGAAGACCTAAAATCCGAATATTTCGAGAAGTATAGAGTATGTTTCCGTGATCCGAAAAAAGCTGAGGAAACAGTGTTTCTATTTGCAGTTTGCACGTTGCTGGGGTGTTGGGATGTTGCCTCCGATGAACTGCTCAATGAGTTTACAGACTTAGAGGGTTACTATGAGCAGAACAAGAAGGATTCGAATGATGAAGCAAGAAAAAGGCTTTCAATATTACGGAAACAGATTTCTGATTTGTCAGATCCGTTTTCTGCAGGAATGTACTACTATGGTATCAAGGAGTATAGCTCTGCAAAAGCCGCGTTCATTCTTGCTTACAGGAAAGGCACCACTGCAGTTAAGAACAACTTAGCATATATGCTTCGCAGAGGCGAAATAAGTGAGGTAAGAATTGAAGGAAAAGCACATAGCGTTTCAGAATTGCTTGCCGAAGGTGTCTCCGAAAACGAACCGTTTTCCGTTGTTAATTATGCTCTGAATGAATCAAAGCGCAAGTCGAATTATGACTATGAACATGGAATGTCAATTATAAATCGGATAGTTGGAGCAACACCAAGTCAGATCTACAGCGTGTATTCATGGTGGGACGAACTTGTTAAGTCGGGAGACCCAGAGGGCTATATTGTGCTTGCATGGTTAGTGGAGCTGGGGCTAGTTAATGACATTCCTCATAAGCCACTTGAGGAGCTAAAACAATACATATAATAGAATTGCTCCTTGTGACGCACGGAAAACCGTGCGTCACTTTTTTATGCAGTTATGTTACTTGTGTGCCGTTTTATGTCCGGTTGATATTACGGCAAGTAAATGGGTGCAACGGTACAATATAGTTGCGTACACCGCTGAGCAAAATCACCTCGACCGGCGAAATTGAGCAGCGGTTCCGCTTGAATTGAGCAATGGGACCGCCCGGATTGAGCAGCCCCACCGCTCAGGTTGAATATGGACAGAACAAATCAGTCAAGGTATCATAAATATAGTCGGAGTCAGATGTCCTGCAAACCCTTCCGCTTGCGCATGGATTCCTTGCCTCCAATGACCACGGTGTAAGCATCGTGGACGATTCGGTCGCAGATGGCATCAGCCAGCAGTGGGTCAGACAACTTTTTCGGCCAGCCCGGAATGTCAAACTGGGAGCAGAAGATCGTGGAGTTTCGCTTGTACCGGGACTCCACGATTTCCAATAAGTCCCTGGCTTCCGTTTCTTTCAAAGGGCACAGAAGCCATTCGTCAATTATGAGCAATGCGTACTTCTTGTACTGGGCCATGAGCTTGCGAATCGTACCGTTGCCCCTGGCAATCTGGAATTCTACCAGAAGATCCGGGAGCCGGATGTACTTCACCGCATAAAACCGTCTTGCGGCAGCCATGCCCAGAGCGCAGGCGAGATAGGTTTTGCCGCTGCCGGTAGCTCCCAGCAGGATGATGTTGTGGTGCTCCTGAATGTAGTTGCAGGTGCTGAACCGCAGCAGTTCCTCCTGCTTCAGTCCTCTGTCGGGCAGATACTCCACATTTTCCAGACAAGCTCCCGGATCCGAGAAGGTTGCCTGCCGGATCAGCTTGTTCAGATGGTTATTCTTTCGGGCATTCCATTCCGCATCCACCAAAAGACCGAGCCGGTTCTCAAAGGTCATGTTTTGGAACTGCGGATCGGCAAGTTGATCCTTCAGGGCATTGGCCATAACACTCAGCCCCACGGGTGAAACCGTACTGGGAAGAGGACGCAGTAGCCGTACTCTGCTCAGGGATGGCTTTATCCTGGCCGGATGCCAGAATAGCCTGAATATTCTTGAGAGAAGGGCGGGGTGTGTATTCCAATGCCCGTTTGCAAGCATTCTCCAGCCGTTCCGGAGTGTACTTGTCTGCCAGCTTCAGCAGACCCATGCAGGACTTGTAGCCCTGCTGTTCTACTTTGTAGCTGCCGAGAATAGCCCGGACAACGACCTGCGTGTTGCTGCCGACCTTACCGGCCCAGTGAATGAACCGTTCACCGTTCCACTGGACATACTTCTGGTGCTCTGGCGGCATATGCGCCTGGATCGTGCTGTATTGGTTAAACCGTCCGTACAGCCTGGGATGGGAACAGATTCGGTTTCCACCGTAGAAAACCTCTACCGTGGATCTGGTGAGCCGGACATCTACTTTCTGCTTGATGTACTCAAAGGGAACAGAATAGTTCATGCGCTCCACGGAAATGTGGTAATTTGGTCCCACCGTTGCCACTTTCCAGATGGCCAATTCAAAAGGTCTGGGCGGCAGAGGGCGCAGGAAGGACCTCTCTTCTGCAAAGCTGCTGGCCCGGCTGCCTTCCCGCTTCTGGAAAGGTTTATGGTTGAACGCCTCCAGACGGTCCCAAATCGCCTCGTTCAGTTCCAATAGGGACAAAAACTGGCGGTTCCGCAGAGCGGCCAGTATGAAGGTAGAGATGATACCGACAGTACCCTCAACAGCAGCTTTATCCTTGGGAGCGCGGACTCTGGCAGGCAGAATTGCCGTGCCATAATGCTCTGCCAGCTCCTGGTACGATTTATTGAGAACAACCTCATCCTTCCCATGCTTTTGCACGCCGGTTTTCAGATTGTCGCACTGGATGATCCGTGTAACGCCGCCAAAGTATTTGTAGGCATTCACATGGGCAGTGGTCCATGAGTCCTGGTTCATGGAGAAAAAGGCTTCTACGTAGCTGTAGCCACTGTAGGGCAGGGTTGCCACGAACACATAGGCCGGGATAATTTCACCGGTGTCTGTGTCAATAACAGCGGCAGTATCGCCGGCCCAGTCCACCTGCATAACCTCGCCGGGCTTGTGGTTCAGGTGCATGGTGGCGTTTACCTTTGTCAGATAGTCCGCATAGTACTTGTTGAACTGGGTGGACTGGTATGGAATCTCACCCGCCGCCCGACACTGGTCGCAGTATCCCAGCCACAGCAGATTCAGGGTGATACCGCTGCGCTGGAGTTCCTTGTGGACATAGGCGTAGTCCGGCATCTTGTAGACAGGCTTCGAGGGGCTGGTCGGAAACAGACGCTCTGAGAGTTGCTTATCCGACATTTCCTCCGGCAGTGGCCATTGCAGGCCGCAGTTTGCTGCCCGTTGCAGGGTTGCTGCCACAGTGTTCCGAGCGCACTGGCAGCTTGACGCGATCTCGGTCTTGTTGAGTCCCAGACTATGGAGTCTGAGAATCTCACGGTAATTGGTCATACAGGTGACCTCCTTGTAGATATTTATACTATTTCCAGATTCACCTGCGCCATCTGCTTGCGCCTTTTCCCTTCTGGCGTCCGCTCATTCCACTTAGCGTAGCGCTGCTACGCTGCGTTTCATTCACGTTAGCCAGAATGAAAAATTCGCGGCGCATCTTGGCGCATTCTTATCTGGAAATAGTATTACACCGCAAAATGCGATGCATATCTACATTTTACCGCAGTGCTCAACGACGGCGGCAAGCGTGCTCAATTCCGCCGGAATGGATGCTCAATTTGAGCGGTCGTGCTGCGCAATCTCGCGCGGAATACTCAATATAGTCAGAGGTCAGGCAAACGGCCACACCTCTACAACATCAAACGAAAGGAGCTAATCACGCCCCATCAAAAACTGCAATCAGTCTGGGAAAACTCATCGCTGATATCAACGTGGTAATTGATACAGTTGACGATACCACAACTTTTTTGCCTTGAACTACAGAAAGCTGCTGTAGGTATAACAGACCGATTGGCTCACTTGCTAAATGGCAAACAAATCATCGATGTCCACTGTTTATAGTAATTGTTGTAGTTAGGAGTTTTAAATAATTACAGTGAGTGTTGCAGAGTTTCTGCACAGCTTTAACCCTTGGTCAAGGTGCATTATATCAGACGTCGCGAACCTGATAAGATCGACTTGGTCTTGTGGTTATGAGCTGTTGAGTGAATATTGATGGTCAAAGAAAGAGGATGAGTAAACTCTTTGGTGTGGAGTTCCTGACGCGAAGATTAGAAAAGGGGGATAGCATGAAAAACTATGAAAGGTATCCAGTCGGATGGTGTCTATGTAACTTCGATACTACTCGCCTGATGAGAGCCGGTTGGCAACTGGCCGAAACCAGCGAAAGCTGGTCGCGAGAAGCCTGTTGTAACACACGATTTCTCAGAATGTTACATGATGTGCATTACATGTTGCAGGTGTGTAATTGCAAGTGCAGAAGATGTGTGAGACAATAGAATCACAGACGAGACAATCGTCAAATAACAAAGAAAGTGAGCGTGAACAAAATGACGGATACGCGTAATGGTGCACTGTCTGAACAGGTTGCAGGTGCTGATCTCGATCCCAGAGCAAAAGGATTCATGGAAATGCTTGAGAAGGATGAAAATGTTCCGCCCGAGCTGTTGGAAAAACTTCGCGGCGCTGGAAGCGATCTCATTCGTAGGCTCTTCAGTGATGAGGATACCGACGAAGAGAAAGTTAAGCAGGCCGACGCCTATTATGAAGGTATTAAATCCTTTATCGATAAGAACGAGTGGCATGCATCTATTGTCGACAAGGAAAACAGAGTGATTGCGATGGGCTTTTCCATGAAAAACGCCGCTTTTAAGGTGTTGGTTCGCGTCGATGCAGAAGCAGAGAGCGTAACCATTAACGCGACACTCCCTATCTCATGCTTGAGCGAGTATCGCTTTCTGATGGACAGCAAACTGAGCCGGCTCAACGAGACTCTTCGTTATGGAGCTTTTAGGCTTGATGAGGACGATGGGGAAATCACCTATCGACTTACGTTCTCTATCGCTGGTCAGGAATTCAACGACAAGATGTTCGACAACTATCTTGACTGTTGCCTTATTACCCCCGATATCAACTACAAGAAAATTGTCAAGTATGCTACTGGCGCACTTAGCAGGGAGGAAAAGGTCGAAGTCCTCGGGAAGCTGAAATCTCTTGCCGTCGCACTCAATGACTGATATATACATGTATCCCGCCCGAATGAGAGCCGGACGGCAACCGGCCGAAACTACAGTAGCTGTGACCGCTGCTGTAGTCGTGGGAAGCCACAAAAATAGACTACCATTTAAGGAGGACAAAACAATGAGTAAATGGGATGGCAAGTTTAACGGTACATACGACACTTCGAGGTACGCTGACCATTCTCTGGCTGATGATATCATGGATGCGGGGTGCGGTAAGTTTGCCTACGAAGGGCCCAATGGCGAGCTGATCCGTGAGAGCGATTCTCGCATTGATGTCTGGGGTCGTGGCGATGGAAAAGGGCACTACGATCACTACTATTACAACGGCCCTGATGACTACGGCAAAGCCCCTGATGGACGGCATGACTGACCCCGCCTGAACGAGAGCTGGATGGCAACCGGCCGAAACTACAGCAGTTGTGGCCACTGCTGTAGTCGTGGGAAGCCACTAATACTGAACAAAAGAGATACATATTTTTCTTCATGTTATTACTCTAAAGTGGATATTTGCTTCCCTATAAAAGGAATAGGCAATCAACTACAATAGAGTCAGAAAATGAAACAAACCAAACCCAAGCGAAAGGAGATGATATTATGTCCCATTCCTGCAAGAACTGCCACGGAACCGGAGAAGCAACTTGTCCGAGATGTGGCGGTGATGGAAAGATTCAGAACGAGACATGCTATTACTGCAATGGCAATGGTACGGTCAAATGCCCCGCCTGCGAAGGCAAGGGAATCATCAATGAATGAATAATACTTAGGAGGTATTAAAAATGAACCGCAACTACAATTTCAACGACTATCCCCCTGTAAATGTGAACATGCAGCACATGCCGGTGGCAATTGTCTGCGACACTTCCGGCTCGATGTCCGGAACCCCGATCCAGAATGTAAATCTGTCTGTAAACAGATTTACTGCGGATGTTTGCAAAGATCCGAAAGCAGCTGGACTCGTTGACGTCGCTGTACTGAGCTTCAATGAAGAACCCACTGTGGTGCAGGGATTTCGCCCCATCACTGAGCTTCAGCCGGTGCGGTTTACTGCTGAAGGCGGTACAAACATTCCCGCCGCGCTTGATATGGCAATCAACAAGCTCCGCGAGAGATGCAAACTCTACGAAGAGAATGGCATTGAAATCAAAATGCCGTACATCATTCTGATTACAGATGGTGACGGCGGTGATGTTACCGAAATCGCACAGATCATCAAGAAGCGCACCGCAGATAAGAAAATGCAGCTGTGGGTTCTCGCTGTAAAAGGTTATGACAAGGAAACGGTCGCAAAGCTGACTGATGGAAAGCGTGTGTTTGAACTGGTTGATGAAGCCGGTTATGACTTCACCGATTTCTTCGACTTCATGGCCATCAGCATCAAGGCTGTTTCTACGAGCTCGCCCGATCAGCGCATTCATGTGGACAATCCTCTTGAGAAGGAACACACCAATCTCAAGGTTCCTGATCTTGATGACTGGCTTAACAGCTGATTGCTGTAAACAAACAGAGCGGCATGCTGAACATGCCGCTCTGACAGGAGGTTCATAATGATTCGATACTATACAGCAAACATGGCCGGACCTTATCACCTTGATAATGGCATCCCCTGCCAGGATTCCTTCTATATCAAAAGGGATAACAACGGAGTAGTGTATGCCAGCGCCGCGGACGGCCTTGGAAGCGAAAGCAACTCTGATGATGGATCGCGCATTGCTTCTCAGAAGTCCTGTGATTACTGCATGGAGCATTATATGAGCGGGATGCCGTTTTCGGAAGTTAAGAAGATTATGAACAACGCTTTCGTTAATGCCTATAAAGCGGTGCTGGAAGAGGCACATACCGCTGGCAATTCGCCAGACGAATATGATACTACGCTCTGCATGGTTATTTTCGATGATGGTCATGTGTTTTATGGTCAGTCTGGCGACAGCGGCATTATTGCCTTGATGAAGAGCGGTGAGTATGTCCCGCTGACTACGCAGCAGCGTGATGAAGACGGATATGTCTTTCCGCTTTGCTCCGGTCCCAGCATGTGGGTTTTCGGAGAAGTCGAAGCTCCCGTCTCTTCGGTAATGCTGATGACCGACGGCGTGTGGGAACAGATCTGCCCTCCGTTACTCCGTAATCATGATGTGAAAATCAATGTTACACTTGCCAGCAGGTTTATGGATAGGCATGAAACCTCGCTTAGATCTGTGAAAGCGCTTGAAGAGGCTGCAAGCAGATATCTTGAGAACTATCCTCGTAGGCTGCTGGACGATGATAAAACCATTGTGGTTATCTATAATCCGCTTCAGCCGGCTAAGAAAATGCCCGCAGAATATTATAAGGCTCCTGATTGGGTGTCACTGCAGGAAGCAGCTAAAGCCAATCTTTATGCTGATGATGACTCTGCTGACAAAACGCTCAAAAGCAGTGAAGAAGAGCTGGTTGAACATCCCAGCGAAGATTCTAACACTCCTGTGTCGGAAGATCAGTTGGATAAAGGAAACTGCGGCCTCCCTGTGAGCGATGCTGATGATATCTCCACCCACAGTGAAAACGACCACCTTCATACTCCTGACGTTGAACTTGATCCTATAGTTGTTGGTTCTCATGCAAAGCCCCAAAGAGCGAACAATTCCAACACCAACAAACGGCATAAGCATATTGAAGACGCCCCCCAAAAGGGTCAAATAGCACGACGCAGGGATGTTGGCGCAGCAAGACTTTACGATTTTCTGTCTGTGCTGATTCTAGTGGCCTTCAGCATTACAGCCTTTGCCATGAACGGATTTGTCAAGGAACACGCACCTGAAACATATCTAGGCGTTTTCCTGGTCTGCTTTATCGCAAATTCGACTGTATTGCTTCCTGCTCCAAGCATTCTGGTCGTATTGCAGTATTCGATGATCTTGAATCCGGTAGTGGTGGCGATTTGCGGAGCATTAGGTGCTTCCTTGGGCGAGATGGTCGGATTTATGACTGGAGTACATAGCCGTCATTTTGTCAGCGGGAAACTGATCAGGAAGATCGAGGATCATTTTCCAAGCCATCCTTACATCTTTGTACTTGTTTTTTCGGCACTGCCGCTCCCTTTGTTTGACGTTGTTGGGATGATGGCAGGAGCTATCCGGCTGAATAAGTTCAAGTTTTACCTTATATGTCTTGCAGGCAAGCTCTTCAAAATGTTGATGTTTGTCTGGATGGGACAAGTTGTAGCAAATTATATTCCTAGGTAGGAGGTGCAGAAATGAACGTGTGCTATGATCAGGCAGGAAGAAATATTGGCCTGGCAGATCACGCTTTGGCTTCTGGCGGCGAAGGAGCAGTCTACGAAATCGTTGGATATCCCAGAAAGGTTGTTAAGAAGTACCATCACGGAGCAGATGCTAAAAAGCGCGAAGACAAGATCCGGGAGATGGTAAAAATCAGCGCAAGCAACTCGTTCTCTAATGCAAAGCTTGCGCAGGACGTCGCATGGCCTCTGTCTCAGGTTTACGATCAAGGCCACAACTTTATCGGCTTCGGGATGAACAAGATTGCATTCAGCACTGAACTGGACGATCTTTACGTTTATCCTCCGAAGCAGAACCTTCATGTGACTATTAAAGACCGCATTGATTGTTTGATCAGCCTGTCTGACGTTGTCGATAGAATTCATCGAGCTGGGTTGGTTTTCGGCGATGGGAATCCCGACAATCTGAAGATTCGCGACGATTATTCGGTTTGCTTCATCGATGTCGATTCCTTCCATTTCAAAAGCGGTGGAAAAACCTATAAATGCGAAGTGTGCGCCCCTGGATATGTTGCACCCGAACTGATCAAAGCGTGTAAAGGAACAACCTATGCGGATTGTCCTGGCCCGACTTTTACGGAAGAAACGGACAACTTTTCCTTGGCGATCCACTGTTTCAGAATGCTTATGAACGGATGCCATCCATTCATCTGCCAGCGCCAGCTTAAGCGGGCTGGTTCTGCTCCGGCTCCGAAATCAACCGATAAGCGAATTGAATGCGGAGAAACTCCGTTTTTCAAGAGCATTCCCAATTATACGACGCCCAGCTATGCACCGGATATCAACGCACTCCCTCCGTACATTCGGGATCTGTTTAAGCGAGCGTTCGTTGATGGCCACAGCAATCCCACGGCCAGGCCGAGTCCCGCAGAGTGGAAAAAAGCTCTGTTGCGCTTTAGAAATGAAATAACCCAGTGCAAGCATAATCACACTCATTACTTCTGGAGCGCAAACGGCTCCTGCCCTTATTGCGAAGCAGATAAGCGCCATGCAAACAAGATGAATACGAGCATGGTTGCAATGGGGGGCAGAACCTCTAATACCAGCGTTCCGACAACGCCTGTACATACAACAGTATATACACCGCCTATTGCTGCAAGTCCTGCTGCAGCAGTTGCTAAGCCTGCTTCCAGTGGTTCTGCTGCGTTGTTCTGGTCGCTTACCATTGTGCTGTCGGTTATTCTTCTTGGCATTTTGGGAAACAGCGTTCTTCCGCAAATGTATAATTCGATTGCGGGCGAAGAGATTGTCACGATGATTGGCACCATTGGAGGCTGTATCGCAGGTTTCGTGGGAACAATTATCTATAATAGCTGCTGGGCGCCTGGCCGACACACAAAGTGCTATGAGTGGTATGAGTACATGCTTTCAGTGCTTACCTGTCTCGGATTTACCTTCGGGTTTGGGATCGCTATGGGACTGGTCTATATTGCAGCAGTAATCATTTTCTATGTTCTGGCGGCAGCGTTCGTCATTGGGATTATCGCCGCTATTTTTTCAGGAGGTTGATAGGATATGAAAGAGCGAATCAAAGAAATCTTGGTACAGAAAGAAGGGTACTCTCCGCGATCTGCGGAGAGTACTGCAAATGACCTGGAAAACATTAAGGATTCCGAGATCTATCAGGCCCTAATCCGCTGGATAGAAAGCGGAAAGAAAACCAATGTTGCTCGCGGTTCGTTTTCGTGCCGACAGCTTATGGCTGATCTCGGTATGAAGTATCCCGCAGCACTGATTTTCCTTGACTGGTACTGTGAAGATCCCAAGACTGCCATGGAATCTATCCGCTGCAGTGGAGGTTAATGCTATGACTTATGAACAAAGTGTAATGCTTACAGGAAGTCAATGGACAGAGCTCAGCGAAGAAAGAAAGCTTGAAGTGCTCCAGACAATCGAAAATCACTCGGCATTTGAGGCTGGCAGATTATCCTGCCCTGTTGTTGGGAAGTTTCTCTATACGGGAACTGATGGTGTCGTGCTAGGCACTTATGATCCCAAAAACCAGGTTATATATGTCAACAGCTCGCAGTTTGCCTCTGATACGAGATACGGAAAGGATTCTGAAGCAATTGTTACCGCTTGCCTGCATGAAGGACGTCATGCATATCAGCACCAGGTGGCAGATGGGATCGTTCTTCACGATAACCAAGCTGAAGCAGATGCATGGAAAGAGAACCTCTCAGAAGGAAATTACATTTCATTCAGGGAAAACCCACGAGCATACTATAATCAGCCTGTTGAAGTGGATGCTCGAAGATTCGCTGAAGAAAAGTACGCAGAAATTGTTGCAGAAAGACAGTCCTATGATATTGAGTCATACTCAGACCACGCACCAAAAGATGTTTTTGAGAGGCAGCTGTCTGATGAAATGGCAAACGAAGCGCCAAAAGCCGCGTTGTTTCAACAGACCGAAGGAGAAGCAAGCGGAATATCCATTAAATGAAAGAGGGCAGCAACAATTCCTCTGATTTAAGAAAGGCGGTGTTAAGCAATGATTACTAAAACAGAGACTCTTTATGGATCCCGAGTAACTGAAAATCCTATTCCTAAGATAAACGCAAATCCGTCAATTGTACTATCGGGCAACGGCAAGCGCTTCGGCATTACCAGAGATCAGCTCTCAACACATTGCTTGATGCTGGGCTCAACAGGCACCGGAAAAACTAACGCCATCCTGCACTGCATTAAACAGCTTAAAGCCTCTATGAATTCAGAAGACGTAATGCTGGTGTTCGACTCTAAGCTGGATTTTGTCAGGTTTCATAACGCAGAAGATTACGTCATTTCTAATCAGAGAAACGGTGTTGCAGTCAATGCTGATTGGAACATATTCATGGACATTGTTGCGGATGGCTGGGACAAGGAAGCAATTATTCTGAACGCAGATGAAATTGCAGAAGTAGTGTTTTCTGACAGCATTGCAAACAGTAGCCAGCCTTTTTTCCCTACAGCAGCACGAGATGTTTTTGCAGCTATCTTAAAAGCGATGACGTTTTTGGGCATCTCAGACATGGATTACCGGATCAAGCATCTTAACAACAGCACATTGAATCAGTACCTGTTGACAATCAATGCCGCTAAGCTTGTTGAGTTCCTTAACGGTTTCCCAGAGCTTAAAGGTATCCTCAAATATATTGGAGATGGCAGATCCGATCAAGCCCTTGGTGTCTTCGCTGAACTCCAATCCATTACAAGCAGACTGTTCGTGAAATGCTTTGGAAAAGACGGCAGATTTTCCGTCCGTAAAGCAGAACGGCAGCGCAACGGTAAGGCTCTCTTTATTGAGTATGATCCTGCATGTGGGCTGTCGTTTCAGCCGATCTATAGAATTCTGGTGGATCTTTTCCTTAAAGAAGCATTATCGCCAAGCCAGAAAAGAGGACATGTCTACATTATCTGTGATGAACTCAAAATGCTTCCGAGCTTAAACCACTTTGAAGATGCCTTGAATTTTGGACGTTCCCTTGGTATTTCAGTGATTGCCGGTATTCAGAGCATGGAGCAGCTGTACGAATTGTATGGTGAATACGGGGGCAAGAATATTGCTTCCGGATTTCAGAATGTCTTTTGCTTCCGAACCAGTAATGCGGCTTCAAGGGAATACATAAAAGGACTCTTTGGCAGAAATATATGTGCCTATCAGTATATTGATCCTGCGAACAAGCCTCGAGAAGAAATTCGTGAAGGCAACGCAGTAGAAGATTGGGACATAACTGTTCTTGCCAAAGGCGAGGCAATTATTGGACTGGATGGCGAAAAGCCCTTTAGATTCTATATAGAAAGGTTTGGGTGAGAATATGGGGCGCATTTTTAACACTGTTGCTACCCTCACAGCTTCAGCAGTCAGCAGATCTAATCGCAAGAAGACTCTGAAGAATATCGAGAGGATTAACAAGGCAAACAGAAATCTTGTGTACACGGGAAGAGTAACTGTTGACCAAGTTATCCCCTGTTATTATCAAATTGGTAATATCTGCGTTTCAGGAGGAGAGCAGGAGACGCGCAATAAGCTTGTTGTACAGAGCGTTCTTCAGTCTGCTTCTGTAGGACTGCCTACGGTTGTCCTTCATGAGGGCAACCACCATCTTGAGAGCGACCTGGCTCGTGTATGCTCTTCTCAGCCATATTTCAGGATCATCAACGGGAATAATCCCTTCTATGATCCGATTCTCAGGCTGAACGACGATGAGACGGCAATGATGATTGTTGCCGCTTCAAATCAAAATAATAAGATTGACGCAGCCGGCGCATTATATCTCCGCGCATTAACTGCGCTTCTGCGAAGCCGCGGCGTGACGCCTTATCTTAGAATGATTGCATCCTGTCCCCACAACTCGATTCAGTCAGTCATCATACATGAGGAGCAGGCTGGGCACTTGACGCCTAATGACGCAACCGCTATTAGAAATGACATCAACGCTGGGATGGCGTCAAGAGCTAACATTGAATATTTCTTTTCTCAGCTCCAAGCTGAAACGGATATTGTGGCATGGAAAAGCCATCTGTCCAGAAGCACCTCTATTCAGGAATGCATAAAATCGGGAGGAACCATCGTTATTGATGTTGATTCCATGAACAAGAAGACTCAGCTCACAATGATAACCTCCGAGATTGAGCACTGCTTATCCAAAGGTTGTTCCTGCCGAGTTGTGCTTGATGTTGCCGCTGTTTCCAGCAATGAGAGACTTGCTTCGCTTCTTAAAAGTGCATCTAATGATCTTTGCTGGACAGTATCTACTCCCGATATTGGGAATGGAGCAGGCGTCGCAAAAGATGATGCTTCTTCATGGCTGGCACTCTCCCATAAAGCTATTATCTTTGCGCACTCGGTTCATTCTGCAAAACAGCTTTCTAGAGAATTCGGTGAGTACGAACACATCGAGGTTACACAGGCTCATGCAGGGAACAATAGCATTGGTCAATTCGGACTGCATTTTGGAGCTAACAACAACGTGTCAACGTCGAATAAAAGGGAACGCGTCGTGAAGCCCGAAGAGATATCCAATCTGTCTCAAAACGAATTCTTTATGCTGGATAATAACACAGCTTCTTTGTATAAAGGAGAGTTTGCTTAAGGAGGTGCCGAAATGGATTTGGCAGCATTAATCCCTACAAAGCAGTATCGATACTACTTTGAGTGTCTCTCAAAGGAAGAAGCTGCAGTTTACGATGCGATGCTTTCTGGTTTGCTCCATTATTCAAAAGAGATTGTATGCCACGGGTGCACAGTATCTCAAGTTCAGAAGATTTATCACTTTTTGAAGCTTGATGTGCCCGAACTGTTTTACATAAAGAATATTAGGATAAGATATTTCACCGAAAAAGCCTCGCATTGCACTGTCATACCAGAATACCGGTTTACGATATCGCAAACTCACGACACATTGATTAGTATGTCGCGCCATTGCAGAGAACTGGTCGATAAGTACAAGCAGTGTAGTGACTTTCAGAAGGAAAAAGCCATTCATGACTATATTGCCATGACCGTTAAGTATAAGGATACTGAAGCGCCCTATAGTCACGAAGCGCCTGGAGCAGTTCTGTATCAAATAGGTGTTTGCGAAGGTATTGCTAAGGCATTCAAATACTTGTCGGATCAATTGGGGCTCCAATCCGTTGTGGTATTTGGAGCTTCAAATGAGCAAGGAAATGAAGGTGGTCATGCATGGAATCTTGTGAAAGTCAACGGCGTCTTTTATCACATCGACACGACCTTTGACACTACTATTTCAAGTAGCTGCATCAGATATGATTACTTTAATCTGTCAGATGCGGATATACAATCATCGCATCATTGGGACGATGAACTGCCGGAATGTCCAAAGACTTTCGGTATATATGAGAAAATGGGGTGCTATTTCAATCGCGGAAGAGCATTAGCCTCTTTCATAAGAAATGCTTCCCCTATGCAAAAAACATTTGTCTTTAAACTGCCCAGGACGTTCCTTGATGATGAAATGATTGTCGCATCGATCAAGAAGCTTCTCCAATCGAATATTCAATGCGGCTCGCAAAACTATAAACAGTACAGTTTATCATATAATTTGAAACAACTGGTTTTTCAAGTCGATCTCATCTGATCAGGGCGTGTGCAAAACAGCACACGCCTTTTCCTGTTTATTCAGCCTGTTTTTACTCTTCTGTGCTCCTGTTCCAACTTTTACCTTTGTTTTCCTCTCGGCTACAATAAAAACACAAACATGAAGGAGGACAAGGAAATGAGCGAGATTTTTATTCCTCAGATCATCACTATTACCGACGGACATGAGCACAGTGTTGATTTGAAAAGCTACCAGTTCACCAAAGAAAGATCAGCGGTTTAGTAGCTGCCGGGAGGAGTTCCAGAACCATATGTACGACAGTCCTGAAACGATACAGGGTATTTCTTTTGGCGCGATGGAAAGGATGGATTCACCGCAAGGATATACGCCTGAAGGTTTTACCTAGCAGCATAATCCCGAAACGGGCAGTTTTGACCTTGTATCACAAGATGACCATTCTGTCGGGCACACAGGTGGGAATGCATTGCGGGGCACCAACTAACGGATAACAAGAGCGGGGAGGATTCGTCTTTTTCCCTTCACGCTCTTGTTACATAAATCAGGCAGATGTGTTACGTAGTGTCTTCTCCTTATTACTTGCACAATACGGAATATGAATCGTTTTTATCGGATAATTAAGACATCCAAAGAACGAAAACGTAAGGAGGAAAGAACATGAGCACATTATTAGAAATGCATTTGGGTGAACGCGAGTATCAAAAACTCCCTTCTGGCATTCTGATCGCAAAGCATCAGATCGTGTTGCCAGAATCCGAACTCTTTGTGCCTAGATCAGGACTTCTTCTTTCTGAGTGTACTAGCAGCATTACAAATAGCATGTCAATGCATAGCACTCCAAAGAGCGTGTTCGCTAGTACAAATTCGATATTTGAGAATTATGCAATGAAAGGAAGATAAACATGAAGACTAACAATGCTCCTATGTCTAATACTGATGAGCGCAAAGATGCTCCGACGCTTGACCCTAAACAGCTCCAGTCTGATGACGTTGTAGCGGCTTCTGAAATTCAAGATTGCGACCTTGAAAAACTGGAAACGGAATTAAAGGACTTCTTTTCTAGCTTACCCGGCAAGGATGATTCTATGCAATCCATGATTCGTAGAAGTCTTTTGGAAGACTCAGAAGATAAAGCGCTCGTTGTAAAGCATGGGCAAGCCACAAAAACGGTTAAGTCCCTTCTTGGGTCAACAGCTTTTACAGTAAAAGAAGGAGCCGACATCTCTGAAATCCATATTAATTCCGAGACGATCCTCCAAGTTCCGTCGTGCAACAAGGGGGATGGGGTATATGTGATTGGCCAAACTTTGCGCGGACAGTTTGTTGCAAAGATCGTAAGCTCGGAAAGCTTCTTCAAGATGTTTAACCTTATTACCAACATCTCCGACAAACTCAAAATGATGAAAAAATTCCTGCAGCTGAGTGCAGGACAGCAAAACAACATCAAGCAGCAATTGAGCGGCAAAAAATATGGCCTTGCCAGCAGTGATACCGCGGTACGATTCAAAGAACTTGATGAACTTAAGCTCAAGTTTGAGATTTGTCGTGAGACTTATTCTCATCAGCAGCAGAGAGATATCGAAAATTTCTTTGACGAGTGTCGAGGGATTGGAAAGCATGGCAAGACTCTTCTCAAATTGAAATACATTTTGAATATTACTCCTACCACCTCTGTTGGGCACATTCCTAGCAGGAAAACCTTGTTCACAACACTCAATAAGAGATTGTATAAGTTGGACAAGGTAAAAACGGAGATTGTGGAAGCGATCATCGCAAGCAAGTTCTCCCGAGATCACAGTCTTCGTCTGTTACTTGTCGGAAATCCTGGAACTGGAAAAACGACTATCATCCGAGCGATCGCAGAAGCTTATAGCCTTCCTTACGACATTATTCATTTGAATGGTGCATGCTCTGCCCTTGAAATCAAAGGAACCGACTCTTCGTATGATGGTTCTGATGTTGGAAAGCTGGTCAAGTCGTTTTACCAGCTCGGCACTACTGAAGCAGTAATCGGTTTGGATGAAATCGATAAGATGGCAAGTGGTGGGAAGGATGGAAATCCATCAGATGCACTGCTTGATACGCTTTCCGATGAACATGTATGCTATGATGCATTTCTCGAAACGAGCATTGATACTCACAATACCATCTATATTGCTACTGCAAATTCCACTCGGAACATTCCGGAATTCCTCATCAACAGGTTCAAAGTCATCGTAGTCGACGACTATGAAGATGAGGAAAAGGTGGTCATTGCAAGAGAATACGTAATTCCTCAGCTTTTGGAGGATTACAGCATTTCTTCCAATGACATCGAGTTCCCGGACGCCGTCATTCTCTATATGATTAAGCAATTCTGCAGTGATAGCGGAGTTCGAATGCTCAAGGAAAGCATTCATAGTATTATCCGAAGAATTATAAATCAGTGGGAAGAGACTGGATATCGGAGCAAAGTCATCGTAGACGCAAATCTGGTAAAGGAACGTCTTGAACCTTCTGTGGATGTTAACAATGCTCAGCTGCGTTATCATCGGAACAGAGCACTTTTTAGTGAGTGTGTTAGAACTGAGATCAAGAAGAGCTTTGCACTACTCCAGGATTCAAATTTGGATCCACACAAAAGAGAGACCACCTCAAGAAAGGTTGAATACTTAACATCAATTATTCCTGAGAACGGCGGCTTTGAGTCGTTTGATAAATATACCTTTTTTGACTGCATAAGCAACACTCATTTTGGGCTGCTTTCTGTCAAGGATAGGATTGCAAGATCCTTTTATGCAAAGGCACTGAAAAAAAGAAGCTTTTCCAGTGAACGCATCCTGCTTGCCGGTGGTCCTGGTATTGGCAAGAGCTCAATCTGTAAAAGCATCGCCAAAGGGCTTGGTATACCTTACATTAAGATTTCACTTAATGGCGTATCAGACACACATATGTTGAAGGGCTTTGAAAGCACTTATATCGGGTCTGATGCAGGCGTTATCGTACGCGAACTTGCTAAAGCGGGAACAACAAAAGTGCTCATCCAACTGGACGAGGTGGACAAGCTCGGAATCCAGAACGGTGTGAATGCAAGCAATGCGCTTATTGATTTGCTTGATAATTCCTCTGAATTCACAGATGTCTTTCTTGGCGTCCCACTTGATTTGTCAAATGTGCTTTTTATAGCGACTGCCAATGATGTTTCCCATATGGAACCCTGGCTGTTAGACCGCTTTTCGATCATTCAGCTCGATGGTTACACATATGCGGATAAAGAGCAGATCCTCGATAAGTATTTGCTCCCCAAGCTTGAGTTAGAGTATGCAGAAGCTGGCATTGCTATCTCAGTGAGCAGCGAAGCAAAGCGTAGTCTGTTAAAAGACTACTGCCCTTCTTTTGGGGTTAGAGACATCGAAAAAGCAGTTGAACAGATCGTTAATGACTTGCTCTATGAGGGAAAGGCCGGACAGCGGATTTGCATCGAAGCAGACGATGTGACGGAATCGCTTGGACCCAAGCCAATTCCGAGAGGCAATCTCCTTAAGAAGAACATTCCTGGCTTCGCGAAAGCACTTGCGGTAAGCGGAAACAACAGTGGGATGTCTTTTTCCATCGAATCTGCAATCATTCCTTGCGATAACTCCACATGCATCACGGGGCTTCCCAAAGAAAGCGCTATCGACAGTGTCAAGCTTGCTAAGACCTTCATCAGGACGCACTATCTTGAGAATAATGAGGACTTCGGAGTACACCTTCACTTTGGAGAAGGCGCGGTTGTAAAAGATGGCCCTTCGGCTGGCGTTGCAATTTTGATTTCGATGCTCTCTGCCGTGTTCGATATGCCGGTTGAAGGTAATGTTGCTTATACCGGAGAAATCGACTTGTTCGGTAATGTGTTTGCCATTGGAGGAACGCTTGCAAAGATTCAGGCGGCAGAACAATCTGGATGCTCTAAGGTGTTCATCCCAAGAAGCAACTATGAGCAGCTGCGCAATTCTGATATTGATCAGTTCTCACTCGAGGTTGTTCCTGTAGATCATGTGAACGAAGTCATTGACGTGGTTCTTCCCAACATCCACTTCAAAAGCAGTAACTTGAGCCATTAAGCCGGAAGAAGTGTTGGGATGAGCAAATGATTCTTGTTCGATAAGCGGGATAGGCATCGGAACTATCACTGTGATTATTCCGATGCCTCCCAGTTCAGCGTTCATAATGGCTCATAATAAAGCAGTGAGTGTTCACTTTGTTGGGAGGTAGAGCCCCATGACTAATAACAACACTATGTCCAAAGGATGTTATCTGTTTGAACATATCTTTTGGGGCATTCTCACATTGATTTGGTTCAATAACATTCTGTTTCGCAATATTGAAGGGTTGACCTATGATCAATCGAGGCATTTTCTGTGGTGTACGATAATTCTTTCCCTCACTGTTGGCGCTGCCATCACTTGGAAGAAACGTCGCAACAATCTCAGCTTATTTGTTAATGTCATTATTCCTTATGAGCTATACTCCCTTGTTGCATACTATCATACCGTCTGTATTTTTACTTGGAGTCTTATTGCGGTATCACTCCTGCTTTCGATTATGTATGTAGTTCTTGTGCTTAAGCCCAAAATCAGAGCAAAAGCAAGAAAAGAAGCCGTTATTAAAGCACGACTCGTCAGATCTTTCTTAGGGACACGAACTGTTGTCGCATGTTGTCTTTCAATCATGGTTCTGGTTTTGGGTGTAAGCTCGTTCTTCGGTGTTCTCTTCTTTTCTCCGTCAGAAAACCCAGTAAACAGGTCAAGTGGTGAAGGGGTTACTATTGCAAAAAACATCGAGGTTGTGTCCCTGTTGGAAGAAAAAGAGTGGAGTGCTCTATCAACTCCAGCAAAGCTTAATGTGCTCCAAACTGTAGTGAACATTGAGACATATTACCTCGGCCTACCCCACGAGCTAAATGTAATCACAGGACCGTTACCGGAAAACACAATGGCTTGCTACAATGACAGGACGCATGTAATCACAATTAATATCGATCATCTTGAGGTTGATCAAGCTCATGACATTCTTGACTCCTTATGTCATGAAGCAAGGCATGCATATCAGCATCGCCTTTGTGATGTATATGACAGCATAAGTGAAGAGCAAAGAGAACTACTAGTTTTCTATAATATCTAAATGTACAAGCAAGAGTTTTCAGACTATGTTGATGGAAAAGAAGACGCTTTTGGGTATTATTATTAATCGTGTGAGTCTGATGCCAGGGCATATGCAAGAGAAGCAGTGATCGATTACTATTTCAAAATTGAAACATATTTGGAGAAGGAGGAAGCTTAATGGGTTGTTTCTCTAATATGAAGGTAGAAGAAGTGGATCGTCTTTTTGATAATCCCTACTTAACAACCATTTCCCTGGAGAATTTGAACGAATAAAAGACACAAGACGTCTTCTGGAAGAGGAAGAAACCCAGCATAACTGTGTGTTTTCAAGAAGGCATCTAATGAGAATTGACCAGGCATCAATCTTCCATTGAAACTATGATGGAGGGAGCTACACAATTCAATTCGGAATGGATCAATTCGGTTCTTTCTGCGTAGAAGAGATTAAGTGCAAATATAATGCGGAATGCTCTGTTACTTCACATAGAAGGCTGAATGATATTATGTTTCAAATTCAAGAAAGGTGAAATGATAGTGTATTGCATTTGGGAGGAAGATAATGTGGGCTATTATTCAGAACTCGCGCTAGATGATACCTTTCGTGAAGACTATAGTTATCAATCACCTGAATTGCAACTGCAATGGAGAATTGAAGATTTAACAGTGCGTCTTGAAGATGTTTCAGGTGGCAATATTGGAACAGCTGCAAGTAAGTATCGTGAATTTCGTTTCTCAGAAGATGACCTTGCTTACGCTCCACCAGAGTTCTTTTCGGGATCATCAGATATCATTGCTGCTATTGAACTTGCGAAGGAAAAGATGGCAGCATTAAAAGCAAAAAATGTACACTTTCAAATCGAAGAGAACCCCAAATCTACTGTGGAGCTTGATTATATTTTTTGGCAGTTGTCAATCTTGGATTACGTGCAAAGCAATATTGATATTGCGATACCAGAACTTCTTCTGGAATGTGTAGCATAACAGGCGAACAATACTGAAAGTGAAAAGATTGGAGATGATATTATGGCTATTATTTTTATTAACTGTTCACCCATAAACAGCTTGAATAAGGAACCTTATACAACACTGGCCAAGAAGTATAAACGCATCGAAGAGAATATAGACGGGGAAACAATTGAAATCTATTTGTCAAATTACAAGGAAACAGGCTTCTCAAAAGGATTTTATTCGGATGAAGTATTCGTTCACGACCCAACAGTTCAGTTTTTCTTTGCATCTGTAAAACCTGACAAAAGCATTTCGGAAGAATCAACTTTTGTTCGCATGTCCTTTTCGTTTGATTGCAATGAAGAGAACTACCCATTTTATCAACCTAAAATACGCGCATTAAAAAAGCGAGCGGAATACTTTTTTATTCCTATGGTTTCGCACTTTGGGTATGAGACACATCTAGATGAAAGATTCACTTTAGATTTTGATGTGATTGTTCCGAACATGAATGATGTCCTCAATGTATGTTACTGCCTGCTTAATCTCATCATTGCAATTCTTGCATTTGAAGACTGAAAAACCACTTGACTTCAAAAGCAATGTCAACGTCCAATTTACCGCACAAGTCAAGAAGCCCTGTGCGGTATTTTTATGATGAAATAAGGTAACTAATGCCCATTTACAAAGCATATTGATTCATTGCGTAAGGAGAAGAAACATCAGAAAGAATAATTCGAAAATATGTGCGATAAATTCGCCTCTAACATTGATTTTTTGATTTGATTGTGCTATAATAAAGCAAATGCTCTCCGGGAGGGTTGTACCTATGAAGATCAGCTACAAAAAGCTTTGGGTTTTACTGGCCGAAAAGGAAATGAGCAAGGCGGAGTTTCGGGATGCGCTGGAGCTCTCAACCGGCACGATGACGAAGCTCAATAAAGGAGAGGAAGTGTCCCTTTCCACGCTCCTTCGCATCTGTGCATATTTCAAATGCAACATCGGCGATATTTGCGATGCCGTTACAGCGTAAGGAGATAACGAGATGGTCAATATCAGAAAGCTTGAGTCTGAATTGTGGGAGGCGGCGGATCTGCTGCGCGCAGACTCCAAGGTTACATCCCAGGAATACTGTATGCCTGTGCTGGGGCTGATCTTCCTCCGTTATGCGTATAGCCGCTTTAAGTTCGTCGAGGCAGACATCCTGAAAGATCGCCCTGTGCGGAACGGTCGTGTCCTCCCTGTTGAGGCGGCAGACTTCAAGACCAAGAGCGCGATCTACCTCCCAGAGCAGGCCTGATACTCCTTCCTTCTGAACCTCCCCGATAATGCCAAGGTTGGAGAGGCAATCAACCATGCTATGGAGTTGGGATACCACTCGAGATTTGATGCTCATGTATTATTGCGGAACAGCTAAGATTGGATCACATTGCCGTTATCGAACCGTCTTTGATGATTTTGATGATGATGGTAATTGGATTGTGTATATGAAGGAGCAATTTTAAAGAGAATTTATCTTGCTGAATCTTATCTCATAATTCCACCTTGGCAGAAAAAAGACTCGGGGAAAATCCGAGAAGCATGGTTGCATTGCCTTGTCCATAGCGTTAGATATATCAATTTCGAGACTAGCAAAGGAATTATCCAACATGTTTTATATAACTATCATACCGGAAATGACAAACAGGATTTAACCGTAAAAAATGGAGCTAGAACGCTTTGGAAGGCTTTTATCTGACGCCTACTGATTGAAAAATACGAGTTGTGATTAAATGAAATGAAAAGCATAATTCAGCTCATGGAGTGACGCGAAGTCTAAATTTGGAGGCCCCTTATGGAGAAACACAATCGAATTCTACTTGTTCTAAAGTATTTGTGGGAGAACACTGACATTGAGCACCCAGCTACCATAAGGGACATCATCGAGTATCTCTCTCAGAATGGCTATAGCGTCACCCGAAAGACTGTAACGAGCGACATAAACGATCTGATTTCTTTCGGAGTGGATATTGACTGCCAGCGAAGTACACAGAATCGCTACTTTCTTGATGTGCGGGTTTTCGAGCTTGCAGAAGTTAAGCTGCTCGTTGATGCGGTTCAGTCTTCCAGATTCATTACCACCAAGAAGAGCAAGCAGTTGATCGAAAAGCTCTCTACCTTTGTCGGGCCACACCAGGGCGAGATCCTCCATCGACAGCTCTACGTTGATACAAGGGTAAAAGCAAATAACGAGGGAATCTACTATTTGGTCGATAATATCCATACGGCTATTAGGGAGCGCAAGAAGGTAACCTTCCAATACCTGGAGTACACGCAGAACAAGGAAAAAGTCTTGAAGCACAATGGATATACCTACAGTTTCTCACCCTTTGCCCTTATCTGGAACGACGATTGCTACTATGCTATCGGATTCTCCGATAAGCACAGTAAAATTGCAAAGTTCCGAGTGGATCGAATGGTCGGACTGACTATCACTGAGCAGGTAGCGGAAAAGAAGCCGGAAGATTTTGATGTTTCTGATTACTTCTCTCAGGTGTTCTCAATGTACGAAGGCAAAGAACAAGATGTGATTCTCAGATGCGATAATGACCTGATGAAGCATATCGTTGACCGTTTCGGCGAGAAGGTCTATACCGCTCCACTTGATGATAAGCACTTCTGTGCTAAGGTGACAGTCTCATTAAGCCAAACATTCTATGGTTGGGTGTTTTCGTTCGGCGGAAAAATGAAGATAGCCTCACCTGAGGAAGCTGTCAATGGTTTTAATGTAATCTTGGCGGAGTTCAAATAAACGAGAAAATTTTTGCTTGAGGTGGGTTCTACGGAGCCCACCTCTTCTTTGCGCTATTGACTCCGAAATCTGGATGAGTATAATTATAACCGTAACAACCGTTACCGATAGATTAAAGGGGGGTTGTGTATGCGATCCAAGAGTACGGAGCTTAAACGGCAAATATACGACTATGTAAATGAGTGGAAACGCGAAAACGGGCATTCTCCCACACTCAGTGTACTTGCCAGCAATTTTTGTGTCAGCCGAACGACCATTTATCGCTACCTCGTCGAGATGACGGCTGAGAACATGGGCCTCATCTACAACGGAAAGACGATTGAAACCCGTGAACTGAATGCAGAGAATATGCGCCTGTCTCCTGCGCTGGTTGTTGGCAGCATTCCCTGTGGCGAGGCTCAGGAAGAAGAAGCGTATGTCGAGGAATACATAAACCTTCCGCCTTCGCTTTTCGGAAAGGGTGAGCTCTACATTCTCCGTGCGTCTGGAGATTCCATGGAGGACGCCGGTATCACAGAGGGAGATATGGTTGTTATTCGACGGCAGGAAACCGCAGAGGTCGGAGATATTGTCGTTGCTCTTAATGAGGATGGCAAGAATACTTTAAAGCGGTTTGGCGGCTTCGATGAAAAACACAGGGCTATACTTGAATACATGAACGAAGCAGTTTATCCAAACAAGGTCATAGCAGTGGAACGCTTTACTGTCCAGGGAGTTGCAAACCATGTTATCAAGCAGCTTTAATTCTGAAGGAATCTCGCCGGAACAAAACCGTGCGCACAAAAAATATATCAACCACACCGAGTCCGCGAGGAATTTTCCCTTCCTTGAGGTCGGTCAGAAGGAGCAAAGTCAATGCTGGAGGATTGGACGATTTACTCTTGGTATTGCCCAAACTGTAAGACGCAGGTAGCGGGGCTAAAAAACAAGAAAAATCAGATTAGAGTTATTTGCACGAAATGCAGTGCCGAAATGGTTCGCACAGTTGTGAGCAGGCGGCATGATGTGATCGATATGTACGCACCGTCAGGAATGGAGTATAGCGAACTGAAATTGAGGGAGTATTGATATGACGATGTTAGAAGCTTTCATAAAAGAGCGCAACGAAGCGCTGTTCAGCCTTGACCGAAAGAAGATCGAGGCCTACATGATCAAATATGGAGAAACAGAAATTGCGCAGACACCCGATGTTGTTTTCTGGGCATCCGTGTACAAGGCCATTTGCGGTATCAAGGATGCGCCGGAAGCCATTGTAAGCAAGGCAAAGGCATGGCTGCACGAGCATGGCATGAGCCCTAATCTGGCGGGATGATAATCCCCCCATTGATCTGCCTGAAGAACATCGAAGCGAGTTCCTATAACAACTGAATCAACGACATCACGACGGAACGGTCGGGCTGAAACAGGGCCGCGCTAAATCCGCTTCTAGGTCACTTGATCGTGGGCAGCAGCCCGAACATGAACCGGTAGTTATTCCAGACATACGTGAGAGGCCACCGGCAAGGTAAGACACTATAGTTCTATCTATAGGTCTGCCTTGTCGGTGGCCTTTTTTGTTTTTCACCGACATCACAAATACATATTCGCAGCCTGAAGTACAAGGGCCAAGGATACAAATACGCTGATTTCAAATCTATTTGAAAAAGCAGTATGGGTACCCTTAGATTTCTGCGCCCTTTTTCAGGCAGGCAGCATCGGGAGTCCTTTTCGCCAGCGTAGTTGTGTCCTTTGGACCGCAGCAGGCGGAAAGGACTTTTTATGTGCGACCAGTGGCTCTGCTATATCGCTGAATACCCGTGATCTCTGAATTTTTGACTTTCACCCAAATTCAAAAATTCAAAGGAGATTACACAATGGGAATCAATTTTGCATATGCGAGAAAAAAGTTTTCGGAAGCTCAGCAGAAGCTTCGGAAAGAGTACAAAGCTGCGGGGATGACAGATGAGCAGATTCTTGAGATGTATGAGTATGATCTGCATCAATTCAATAGGGATCTTGCCTACCAACGTCATACGCAGCGCTTGGGCATCCTTGAAGAGCCTGACATGGAGGAAGAGGGCTACAACCCTTTACTGCATAAATTTATTGATGCTCTGACTGTATATCAGCAACCAACTGGGGCTGCTAAACTCTGGTGGCTTGATGAGATCGAGGACGCTGATCTAATAAAAAGTCTAATGCGACTTACGGATGATGAACTCGATCTGATTGATATGCTTGCGTTCGGCGGTTGCTCACAAAGGGAGATTAGTGAAAGAACCGGAAAAAGTCCCACCGCAATATGTCTGAAGCTGAAGACGATTCGAAAAAAGTTAAGAAAATCCGAATAAGACTTAATTTTTCCCCTTTCTCGTGATCTACCACTTGAGGAGGTAAATCTCCTACAACGAGAAAGCGAGGAAACAAATAGTCGATGGATAGCAACTGCAAGGAAATAGAGATTTGCCTTTGTCCTAAATGTGCAAGTGCCTTTTACGATATTCCATCTTACAAAATCATGAAGAAGGATCCGTATCAGGTCAACAAGGATCTCTGTACTTACTGCAACAGCCGCTTTGGTTATGACTTCCTAATCTCCAAGCGGGCAAATGTGCAAAAGCCCAGAAAGCACGTAATTCGCACATTGGAAAGTGGGGCCGAAAATGAATAGCATTATAAATGAAAAGCGACTCTTTTCAGCCCTATGTACTGTGTGTTCCCTAAATGAGGTGGAATTATGCAGAATCTGATTTCGAGAAAAGACGCCGCTGAGATTTTGGGAATCAGCGTGAAAACGCTGGATCAAGCAAGGCTCAATGGCCTGATTGCCTATGTGCAGTTCGTTGAAAACGGCTGTGTCTACTTCACGGAAACTGCGATTGATGAGTATATCGCAAAATGCACCCACAGGGCAAAGCCATCTGCGCCGACACGCTCCACGTATAGAAAGCGAAGGGGCGAATAAGAACAGGAGGACGCTAAATGGCAAAACGGAAACCGCTCCTTCCGGACTACGGAACCGTGCAGATAAAGGGGAAAACCTATTTTAGAACCCGTCTCAGTGATGACGAAGGAAATCGAATCTCATTGTATGCCGCTTCGCGTGAGGAACTCTACGAAAAGGTCATGGAGGTTGAAAAACAGATCGAAAACAAGACCTTCCGGAGAAGTACCCCCACGGTAAGAGAATACTGTGAAAAGTGGCTTCTTATGAAATCAGCCAATGTTCGGGAAACTACGATGATTGACTACCGCTCCAAGGTAAAGAACCATATCATAAAACCGCTTGGCGATATGAAGATGGGAGATGTAACCGCAGACGATATTCGACTGGCAATCATACCGGCCTCGAAGCTTTCATCCTCTGTGTTTAAGTCAGTCAATGTTCTTTACAAATGCATTTTTCACTCTGCTCTTGAAAGCAAGGTAATCGACAAAGACCCCACGATCTATCTGTCACCGGAAGGTGGTGGGGTCCCTCAAAAGGACCGAATTCCACTTACAGATGAACAGGTTGAGAAGCTGCTCCAGGCAACGAAAGGGCTTCCTCCCTATCTTTTCGTCATGTTGGGGTTGTATGCAGGCCTCCGCAGAGAAGAGATTCTTGCCCTGGAATGGGACTCTGTCTACCTGGATTTGGACGCACCATATCTGACTGTTTGCAGAGCGTGGCATACGGAGAATAATCGGCCTGTTATCCTAACAGAGCTGAAGACGAATGCGGCAAAGAGGAGCATTCCACTTCCTCCACAACTTCTTGAGGCGCTCAAAGAGGCGAAGGAATCTTCTACATCAGATTATGTTATAGCCAATAAGGATGGACAACCTCTCACATATACGCAGTTCAAGCGTCTTTGGACCTATATCACAACACGGACGGTGAAACCTCGAAAGGCAAAGAAGCTTGTCGGAGGAAAGTATGTGAAGTATACCATTTACCCTGTTCTGGGAGAAAAGGCACGCAACAACGGTAAGGTAGTCTATAGCTTGGACTTTGAAGTGACACCGCATCAGCTTCGGCATACCTATATCACAAACCTGATTTATGCGTCTGTAGACCCCAAGACAGTTCAATACCTTGCCGGCCATGAAAACAGCAAGATCACTATGGATATCTATGCCAAGGCCAAATACAACCGTCCTAAAGATGTTGCACCTATGCTGGAGCATGTTTTTGATCAGTGGAACGAGACGACAACGAAGTAAAAGAACGGGGAGCGGGCATTGCTTAAGCCCGCCCCCTTGATGTAAGGAGGATTACAATGGCAAAGAAAAAAGTTATTCCGGAGTACGGCAAAGTCAAGAAGAACGGAACCGAGTATTACAGGACGAGAATCCTGGACGCAGACGGAAAGCAAGTTGATATCTACGGTAAAACATGTGAAGAGGTCTACGATAGAGCACAGGCCGCCTCCAGAGCGATAGCAGATGCTATTTTCCGCAAGAATAATCCGACTGTCAGAGAATACTGTGAGAAGTGGCTTAAGATGAAATCAGCCACAGTCAGGCCGAACACCCTGGAAGGATATCGTAAGGCCATGGAAAAGCATATCATTGAGCCCATTGGAGATCGGTATATTGATGAAATCACGGCGGATGATTTGAAAATGCTTATGGTTCCTGTCTCGAAAATGTCTAGGGGCCTCTATGGAACAGTCAATATGCTCCTGAAATGCGTTTTCTATTCAGCAGTAGAGAGTGATGTAATTAAGGATAACCCCGCAGCGTGTATCAACCCGCGCGGCGGTAAGGCGAAGAAAGAGAAAGTGGCTCTCACAGATAAGCAGATCAGCACTCTGCTGGATACAATTAAAGACCTTCCCCCTTATCTGTTTGTAATGCTTGGACTGTATGCCGGTCTCAGACGCGAAGAGATTTTAGGTCTGCAGTGGGACTGCGTACATATTGATGACGACATCCCTTATATTTCGGTTCGCAGAGCATGGAGGACGGTTAAAAATCGCCCTGAAGTAACTACGCTTCTGAAAACTCCTGCGGCAAAGAGAGACATCCCTATCCCGCAGATTCTTGCTGATTGCTTAAAGGCTGAAAAAGAAAAATCGTTTTCTGATTATGTAATCTCCGACTCAAATGGTGAGCCTCTGTCAGACTCTCAGTTCTGCAGACTATGGCACTACATTACAGTCCGCAGGGTTAAGGAAAGAAAAATCTATCGGTATATCAATGGCGAGAAAATCCATCACACCATTTCTCCTAAGCTTGGTGAGAGATGCAGAACGAACAAGAGCATCTACTATACTCTGGATTTTCATGTGACGCCGCATCTTCTCAGGCACACCTATATCACGAATCTGATTCATGAAGGCGTTGATCCAAAGACTGTTCAGTATTTGGCTGGGCACGAGAACAGCAAGGTGACTATGGACATTTACGCCAAGGTGAAGTACAATAAGCCTTGGGAACTGGCATCGGTGATAAACCAAGCTTTCAGCACAAATAGTGAAAAAGAATCGGCTTAATTGATGGGTTAACTCGTAGGGGAAAACGGCAAGACAGAACGAAGAAACCCTTGAAAATACAGGGGAAAAGGCGAAAAAACTGATTGAGTACGGCCTGAAGGCTGCTCGTCGCGCGCCCCAGTTCAGCAAGCGCTGATCGAGACTTCAAAATGCCCAAAAACCCTGGAAACTCAACGGTTTCCGGGGCTTTTCTTTTTTGATTTTGCTGTTTCCTTTTGAGGAAATTTGATGCTCTCTATCCAATTTTTAATGGGTTAACCATAGGGGAAAATCTCCCTCCATTCCGAGCTCTGCGAGGCGCATCTATAGAGACAATTTTCCCTCCCGGTATCTTTGTTTTGCTTTGAATCCTTTTGGCGAAGTTTATTCCCGTTTATACCATATACAGATGGTTAAGGTCCAGTTACCCATTGCGGTAGCTGGGCCTTTTTTGTTTTCAGATATTCCAATGATGAATGCTCGAAGGAGGAGACCGTGAAAAAATTTTTTAGAAATTTCTCCAGATGCTTAATTTTTGCCCTTTCCCGTGATCTACCACTTGAGGGGCAAATAACCTCTCACCTGTTCCTTGACAATCGAATACATATTCAACAGGTACATTCCTGATCGGGGGCGAAAGCCCCAGCCGGATGAAGGTGCGCCACGAACTTCCTGCCCATAAGGGTTGTCACGGAAAGCAAGGTTGGTAGCGATTCCGAACCATTCTGAAATATCCGCTTGCTACGGATAAGGCGATGAAACGATTCAGGGACAATGATACTTCCCTATGGGGCTGGCGGAGTACCCGGCAGAGGTGAGATTCCTATGAGTTCGGTCAGCAGCCGAACGCCTGTTGATTTCCTTTTCTGCATTTTGGGTTCGAGGAAAAATGAAATGCAGCGACGAAAGCACCAAAAGGTATTTTGAGGCTTTCGGGGATCAGAAATGATTCAAATAAAGAGAAAGGAGGAAAACCCCATGGAAAACTGTAAGGTGATCGCCATCACAAATCAGAAGGGCGGCGTCGGCAAAACGACGACCGCAGTCAATCTCGGCGTGGGACTTGCAAGCTCTGGGAAACGGGTTCTGTTGGTGGATGCTGATCCGCAGGGCAGCTTAACCGTGAACCTCGGCGTAAAGAACCCCGATGAGCTGGAAGTGTCGCTGTCTTCCCTTATGCAGTCGGTCATTGATAATGAGCCGCTTGCGGAGGGTGCAATTATCCGGCACCAGGAAGGTGTGGATTTGCTTCCCTCGAACATTGAGCTCTTCGGTATGAAACAGGTCTGTTCAATGTCATGAGCCGCGAGTATGTTCTGAAGAATGCCATCGACGGCATGAGAAAGAGCTACGACTACATTCTGATTGACTGTAAGGGGAGTGAAATCGGCATCTCTTTTGAAAGAAGAAACCGGTGATGGACAAGCCCAAGTATACTGCTATATTCGCCTTACCGAGTTCATTCCGAAGCTTCTGGATTTGGTTGACGAGGGGCGTATTGCGTTCAGACCGGTGGTGGAGCTTTCGTACCTGCAAAAGGAGGAGCAGAATGCCCTGCTGGAGCAAATCGCCTACGCAGATGCCACGCCGTCCCTTGCCCAAGCCATTAAGCTGAAGCGGTTCTCTCAGGACGGAAAGCTGAATAACGAGGTCATCGAGTCGATTATGAGCGAGGAAAAGCCGAACCAGAGGGAGAAAATCAACATTTGAGTCGGCATAAGCATCAACAAGTCAATACGCCGAAATGAGCATCGTGGAAGCACGGTGCTTTTTTCATGCCTTGAAGGAGGACAGAACGAATGAAGAAGATTTTCAAAAGAGGAATGTCGGGACTGCTTGCAGTCCTCATGGCATTCACCGTGCTTGCGGGCTTTGGCACGACCACAGCCTTCGCCGCAAGCGAAACAGCGGAGTCCTATATGATTTCTTTCCCCCGTGACGGGGACGCTGCTCAGATTTACTCCGAGGACGCATGGGGACACTCCGCGAAAAACTATATGAACGGCTGGGCAACAGGCTCCAGCAACTACACCACACTGCATGGATTCCTTTGACGGGAAGGTGTGCCACTGCATCGAGCCGGGCCTTTCCCGAAATGTCGGCGATACCTACCACGGCTTCGGTGAGGATTTTTGGGATAACTATCCCAGCCAGTACAACAACACCATCGAGCCGGATGACATTAAGCTGCTGCTGGGGCGTATCATGCAGTATGGCTATCAGGGCAACCTTTCCACCTCCTGGAGATCGCAGAACGATTCCGATGCGGATAAGCTGGCCCACGCCTTTGCTACCCAGCTGCTCGTTTGGGAAACGGTTGTGGGCGAGCGCGATGCAGACTTTGACCATGTGAGCACCGGCGGCTATGACGCGATCCTGTCGCTGGTTTCTCCCAATCACCCGCTGTATAGCCGAATCATGGATTATTGCGACAGCATCGAGTCCAGCGTGCAGAGCCACGCCGTTTGCCCGAGCTTTATGAGCAGAAGCAGCGGCGGCGCAAAGACCATTGAGCTTGCGTGGGACGGCAGTCAGTACATTGCCGAGCTCACGGATACCAACCGCGTGCTGTCACAGTTTACCTTCTCTGCCAGTGAGACGGGCTTTCATTTCAGTGTGTCGGGCAATACGCTCACTATCACCACCGATACGGCTCCCAGCGGCAATGTGACGATCTCCGCAAGTCGAAGCGCTTCCCGCTGCGGTGTTCTTGTTTGGACGGACTATAAGTACGGCCCCAACGGCGGCGTTCAGGATACCATCACCTATACGGCCTCCGTCAGCGACCCTGTAAGAGCGTTTCTCAAGCTGAAGGTCAGCTATGGAGGCGCTAAAATCATCAAGACCAGCGAGGACGGCAAGGTGGACGGCATTACCTTCACCATCACCGGCGAGGGCGTCAATCAGAGCGTTACCACCGACCGAAACGGTGAAATTCACATCGACAATCTGATGCCCGGCACCTATACCGTCACCGAGCAGAGCTATGACAAGTATGTGCCCCAGGAAAGCCACCGTGTTACCGTGCTTGCCGGACAGACGGCGACGGTTTCCTTCAACAATGTACTCCGCCGCGGCGATCTGACCGTGACCAAGACCTCCGAGGACGGACTGAACCAGGGTGTGAAGTTCCACCTTTTGGGAACCTCCCTCAGCGGTCTGCCCGTGGATGAATTTGCTGTTACCGATGAAACGGTGTGGCGACTTTCAAGGATGTGCTCATCGGCACCGGTTACACACTGGAGGAGATGGACACCGCCATTCGCTATGTGGTTCCCAACAGCCAGAGTGCCGCAGTGGAATGGAACAGTGTAACCAATAAGAGCTTTTCCAACATCCTCAAGAAATTCAATGTCACCGTCACCAAGAGCGACTGTGAGAGCGGAATGGCGCAGGGTGATGCTTCTCTTGCCGGTGCCGCCTACGGCATCTATAAGGGCAATCAGCTTGTGGATACCTACTACACCGATGAAACTGGCCAGTTCACCACCGGCTATTATGTCTGCGGCGACGACTGGACAATTCGTGAGATCAGCCCCTCCGAGGGTTATCTGCTGGACAGCACCGTTTATCCTGTCGGTGCAGAGGCGGCCAATTACACTGTTGAGCTGAACACCGCACCTGCCGTGGCTGTTACCGAGCAGGTGCAGAAGGGCAATATCGCCATCATCAAGCACTCGGATAACGGCGATACGCAGATCGAAACTCCCGAAGAGGGCGCAGTATTCGCCGTCTATCTGAAATCTGCCGGCAGCTATGAGGAGGCAAAGGATACGGAGCGGGACTACCTGACCTGCGATGAAAACGGCTTTGCCCAGAGCAAGGACCTGCCCTACGGCGTGTATACCGTGCATCAGGTCTCCGGCTGGGAGGGCCGTGAGCTGATGAGCGACTTTGATGTGTTTATTGCTAAGAACGGCGAGACCTACCGCTACCTCATCAACAACGCCAACTTCGAGTCCTTCATTAAGGTCATCAAGGTGGACGCAGAAACCGGCAATACCATTCCCTATGCGGGTGCGGGCTTCCAGATCTTTCGTCCGGATGGCTCCAAGGTGGAAATGACCTTTACCTATCCGGAGGTTACCACCATCGACACCTTCTACACCAATGATGCCGGCATGCTCATTACTCCGGAAAGGCTTGAGTTCGGCAAGGGCTACTCCCTCAAGGAGGTCTCCGCTCCTTACGGCTATGTGCTCAGTCATGAGGCGGTCAAGTTCGATGTGACCGAAGAGAATTCCACCGAGGAAAGCGGCGTGACAATCGTTGCAGTGAAGCTGGGCAACTACGCGCAGAAGGGCATCATCAAGATTTCCAAAACCGGCGAGGTGTTTGCCTCTGTTACGGCGGCGGACGGGGTCTATCAGCCGGTCTATACGGTGCAGGGACTTGCGGGAGCGACCTATGAGATCAAGGCCGCGGCGGACATCTACACCCCGGATGGTACGCTGCGCTGTAGTGCCGGCGAGGTGGTGGATACGGTGACTACCGGCGCAGATGGCATGGTCGTTAACAAGGGATCCCATACCGCAGAGCTTGTCTACGCCGGGCAGGAAATTGAGATCACCGAAACCGCTGTCAGCTTCTGCAATGACAGACAGAAGGCGCGGATTTCTCTTTCCAAGGTGCTGGAGCAGAACAAGCAGTTCGGTATCGGCATGAATAACGAGCTTTCCGCCGTGACCTTCGGCTTCTATGCCGCCGAGGAGCTTATCGCAGCAGACGGCTGTCCGATGGCGTTTACAAGCTGGATGATTTGCCCTAAGGGTTTTCCTTCCCCTTTAATTTCAATCCACGCTCCCCGCACGGGGAGCGACGCTTGTCCACCAAGTGCAGCCGCCCCGACAGTCTATTTCAACCCACGCTCCCCGCACGGGGAGCGACGCTTGTCCACCAAGTGCAGCCGCCCCGACAGTCTATTTCAACCCACGCTCCCCGCACGGGGAGCGACTGGGCGGCAAGAGTGGGCTTATTTCCGCAGGAACGATTTCAATCCACGCTCCCCGCACGGGGAGCGACAAAAGGGGCCGCGCTTTTCAATCGTTCCCATGATATTTCAATCCACGCTCCCCGCACGGGGAGCGACGGCAGACCGCGCAAAAATCCGCCGACACAACGCGCCATTTCAATCCACGCTCCCCGCACGGGGAGCAACGTAATTTCCCGCCGCGCTCCTGCGACTTTCAATCCACGCTCCCTGCACGGGGAGCGACGGTGATTTTATGCAAGTGAGGTTCTACTCATTCCGATTTCAATCCATGCTCCCTGCACGGGGAGCGACCGCCCGGCAGAATGGAGGATTTTATGATTTACAAATTTCAATCCACGCTCCCCGCACGGGGAGCGACAACATACGCGGGAATTGGCTTGCCCTCGTAGGTATTTCAATCCACGCTCCCCGCACGGGGAGCGACGCAAAGGTAGTCGGTGGTCACGCCGAGCGCTTCGGCATTTCAATCCACGCTCCCCGCACGGGGAGCGACGTAGCGCTGGAGGACGTTTTTCACACTTCCCACAGGATTTCAATCCACGCTCCCCGCACGGGGAGCGACAGGTCGGATGGATGCGGCGGCGGTGGCTTCAAATTTCAATCCACGCTCCCCGCACGGGGAGCGACGCGCAACAGGCGATGCAGAAGACAGGTGAGGAGATTTCAATCCACGCTCCCCGCACGGGGAGCGACAGCCCTCTACAATTCGCGCGGTAGATGAGGGGGTATTTCAATCCACGCTCCCCGCACGGGGAGCGACCTACGGAGGAAATGACTGACCCGGACGGTGAAAGCTACATTTCAATCCACGCTCCCCGCACGGGGAGCGACCCGAGTATGTGGACGAAGACGGCAACATCCGAAAATTTCAATCCACGCTCCCCGCACGGGGAGCGACAGCATGCAACTTGCCCCCTCCTTTCATCACTTCTTATTTCAATCCACGCTCCCCGCACGGGGAGCGACGGGAATGAAAAGCAAACACCCCATCCCGAAAAAATTTCAATCCACGCTCCCCGCACGGGGAGCGACCTTGCAGAAAATTTCCACGGGCAAGATGGAGTTAATTTCAATCCACGCTCCCCGCACGGGGAGCGACGCCACCCGCATCCCCGTCGATACGCACAGCATCATTTCAATCCACGCTCCCCGCACGGGGAGCGACGACTATAGCACTTCTCACAAAAGCGGTCACCCCTTTACAGCAGGTGTATAATAGG
>ERZ857982.732-NODE-732-length-41169-cov-7.834655_pt1 | contig 41169 bp, 30 predicted proteins | sample MGYA00519955_ERZ857982 | MGnify/ENA primary metagenome ERZ857982 (study PRJEB31778, sample SAMEA3449416) | human gut metagenome | biome: human gut; feature: human-associated habitat; material: faeces | place: United Kingdom | collected 2010/2012 ... | reverse complement strand
CCAGATTTCATGTGAACGGGCAAAGAGAAGATATTTTATCATTCTTTTAGCAATACTCTCCTATTTTTCAAGACACCCTCCTCGTAAAAAAAGACCCCGGCAAAATATCAATAAAAAAGGGCCCATCGCGAGCGACGGGCCCTTCCCTGTCCTGCCCCTGCGGGGCAACGGGATCAGATAATTACAAGATATACTGGCTCAGATCCTGATCTTCCCGGACATCGCGCAGGTGTTCCTGCACATAGGCCCGGTTGACCACGATCTGCGCACCGGACATGTCCGGCGCGTCAAAAGAGATGTCCGCCAGGATCTTTTCCATGATGGTGTACAGGCGGCGGGCACCGATGTTCTCGCTGGTGGCATTGATCTCTTCCGCAAAAGCGGCGATCTCTTCGATGCCGTCTTCCGAGAACTGCAGGCGTATCTGCTCTGTCCCCAGCAGGGCCGCATACTGCCGCGTCAGGGCATTATGGGGTTCCGTCAGGATGCGCAGGAATTCATCCTTGCCCAGGGCATTGAGTTCCACTCGCAGGGGGAAACGTCCCTGCAGTTCGGGGATCATGTCGGAAGGCTTGCTGAAATGGAAAGCCCCGGCTGCGATGAACAGGATATGATCCGTGCGCACCATGCCGTACTTGGTGTTGACCGCCGAGCCTTCCACGATGGGCAGCAGGTCACGCTGCACGCCTTCGCGCGAGATGTCGGACGTGCGGTTCTGGGAAGAGCTGGCGATCTTGTCGATCTCGTCGATGAAGATGATGCCCATCTGCTCCACGCGCTCGCGAGCCTTGTCCACCAGAGCTTCCTGATCCACCAGTTTGCCGGATTCTTCCTGGATCAGCACGTTATAGGCCTCGCGGACCTTCATCTTGCGACGGTTGCGGCGCGGCGGGAAGGCCTTGCTGAACATGTCCCGCACCTGGTTGCCCATCTGTTCCATGCCGGGGATGGCGAACATGTCCATGCCCTGGGCAGGCTGCTCGGTCACTTCGACTTCCACTTCGCGGTCATCCATGAAGCCAAGGCGGAACTGCTGGCGCAGTTTTTCGCGGGTATCGTTGCGGTCCCCGCCAAAGGAATTGGGCAGCAGCAGATCCAGCAGACGGGACTCGGCGGCAGCTTCGGCAGCGGCCCGGACCCGGGCATTTTCTTCTTCCCGCACAAGGTTGATGCCGATCTCCATAAGATCGCGCACCATGGATTCCACATCGCGGCCCACATAGCCCACTTCCGTGAACTTGGTGGCCTCGACCTTGATGAAGGGAGCTCCGCTCAGCTTTGCCAGACGGCGGGCTATCTCAGTTTTGCCCACACCGGTGGGGCCCATCATGATGATGTTCTTGGGAGCGACCTCATCACGCAGCTCCTCAGGAAGATGCTGACGACGCCAGCGGTTACGGACAGCAACAGCGACCATGCGCTTGGCCTGTTCCTGTCCCACCACAAATTTATCCAGTTCTGCCACGATTTCACGCGGGGTGAGTGTGCTCATTGCATCTCCTGCGCGTCCTTCGACGCTCTATTTTCCAGCCGGCCAGCCAGTGCAGGCGGTCCGACGATTTTTTCCGGCAGTCATACCTCCTTATATATGAGCATGATTTTTCCTCTGACAATGGCCCCATTGTCGAGAACCTGCTTTTTTCCTATCGTGGCCCATGCACCTTCCCCATATCTTCCATCTTCCTCCTCTGCCTCCGGAGCTGGACTGGCTGCCGCCCCTGCTGGGCATAGCCGCCCTCCTTCTACTCCTGCGTATGGCGGTGCGCGGCGCCTGCCGGTTATGCCTGCTGGGCATCCTGATACTTCTGGCGCTGGCAGCCTTCCCTCACCGGGACCTGACCTTGTTCGCCCTGGGGGGCCTCGCCGTCTGGTGCCTGATGCCGGGACGGGATCCAAAAGAAAAAAGACAAGACGACAGACATTGAAAAGGAGCTCCCTCTCAGCCGCTCCGGCATTCCAGACGCACCGTACCGGCCTTATGCTTCCTTCAGGGCTGGCTGTTTGAGCATAGCGCATGGCAGCCGTAGCTGTCCTTTCCTTACCTCAACACGATATCGGCAGACGACAACAACAAAAAAGGCCGGATGAACCGGCCTTTTTTGTTGTCTGCTTTATCGCAGCCCTTATCCAGCAGTCTTGCTCACAGGGCCCGAGGTCAGCATCTTCTGGCTGATGTAGATCACGACCAGCAGGCCGCAACCGATGGCGTCGGTAATGGCGCCAGGAGTGATCAGGGTGATGGCGCCCGCCAGCAGGATCAGGCGCTCCCACCAGTAGAGGTTACGCAGCCAGTAACCCACGCTGGCAAAGGACAGGCTGGCGATGCCCAGCGCCGCGGTGGAAGCGTAGAAGAGCACTTCCCAACCGGAGGCACCGATCATCAGCAGGCCGGGGTTGTAACAGAAGATGTAGGGGATCAGGAAGCCGGCCAAAGCCAGCTTGACCGCCATGAAGCCTGTGGCGTTCGGCTCTGATCGCGCAATCCCTGCCGCGGCGTAGGCGGCCAGTGCCACAGGGGGCGTCAGGTCGGCCAGGATGCCGAAGTACAGGATGAAGAGGTGCGCCGCCATGGCAGGCACGCCAAAGTGCATGATGGCCGGGGCCGCGATGGTGGCCAGCACGATGTACTTGGCCGTGGTGGGCAGGCCCATGCCCAGAACGATGGAGGCCAGCATGGTCAGCAGCAGGGTCAGGGCAAAGCTGTCGGCCGAGATGGTCAGGATGGCGTTGGCCAGCTTCAGGCCAAGACCGGTCAGGGTCACCACGCCGATGACGAAGCCGGTGCAGGCGCAGGCGGCAGCCACACCCAGGGCCAGACGACCACCGTTTTCCATGGCCTGCAGGACGCCCTTGAGGGACAGGAAGTTGGTCTGGGCCAGAGCGCTCATCACATTTTCATTGCTGTAACGGGCACCATGCCAGGTCTTCCAGTTTTCCGCCACCAGAGAAATGACCACGGTGGTCACGATGCAGTAGTAGGCGGCCTTGAGCGGCGTGTAGCCCTGCATCAGCATGTAGATCAGCACGATGATGGGGATCAGCAGGTAACCGCCCTGACGCAGCACCACCCAGGTGCGGGGCAGGCGTTCCTTGGGGATGCCCTTGAGGCCCAGGCGCTTGGCTTCCATGTGCACCATGAAGCCCACGGCCAGGTAATACAGCAGGGCGGGCACCAGGGCCGCCTTGGCGATCTCCACGTAACCGACGCCCAGGAACTGGGCCATGATGAAGGCCGCAGCCCCCATGATGGGCGGCATGATCTGGCCACCGGTGGACGAGGCGGCTTCCACGGCGCCGGCAAAGGCACCGCGATAGCCCACGCTCTTCATGAGCGGGATGGTGAAGGTACCCGTGGACACCGTATTGGCCACGGAAGAACCGGAAATGGTACCGAAGAAACCACTGGCCAGCACGGCTACCTTGGCGGGGCCGCCCACGTAGCGGCCGGCAGCGGCCAGGGCCAGGTCGATGAAGAACTTGCCCAGACCGGTGCTGTGCAGGAAGGCACCGAACAGGATGAACAGGAAGACGAAGGAGGCCGACACGCCCAGAGGCATGCCGAACAGGCCTTCCGTGGTCAGATACATGTGCGAGACGATACGCTGCACGGAGAAACCGGGATGCCCCAGCATGCCGGGGATCAGGTTGCCGAACTTGGCGTACAGCAGGAAGACCACGGCCACCAGGGTGATGGGGATGCCCACGATACGGCGGGTCGCCTCCAGCACCAGCAGGATGGACGCACAGCCCATGATGAAGTCCAGCTCGGTGGCCGGACCGGCATCCAGCACGATGATGTCATACTGCCAGACGATGTAGCCGCAGACCACGGCCCCGGCGATGGCCAGGATGGCGTCATACCAGGCCAGCTTGTTCATGTTGCCCGTGGCGCGGGCAGGATACAGCAGATAAATCAGGGTCAGCACAAAGCCCAGATGCACCGCGCGCTGGATCTGGGGCGCAAAGGGCGTCGTGGCGGCCGTGTACAGATGAAAAGCGGAAAAGGCGATACAAAGGATCTTGATAAAAATATCGAGCCACCCCTTGAAGGAGCGGTAAACGGATTCCTTGTCGTACTTGGCAACGATCTCGGAGACGTCCACGGTCTCCTGGATCTTCTCCACAGCACTGGAATCCAGTTTGTGGCCTTCTTCCAGGGCAAATCCCCCTGCCCCTTGTTCATCGATCATATGCATTCTTTTTTCGTGGCTCATCCTCTCATGTCCTGTGTAAGTATGCGGGCGTGTCCTTTCACGCCAAGTCAATGTCCAAAAATTATCAGGGTAAAACGACTGTAAGGGTAATGGCTTGTCCCGGTTCCAGCAGGGAATTCAGCGGGATCTCCTTTTGTCCCCCGCCCTCTTCAGGCAGCAGCAGGGTGTGGTTCGCCACACGTCCCACGCGCACATCAAAGGAAGGCAGGGCCATATGATAGCCGCTGATGACAACTTTTCCGTTTTCCGTATACATCCGCTGTCCCGGGCCCGGCTGATGCGGCAGTCCGGCCCCGAAATCCTGATAAACCGTTTTTTCCAGATAAATGCAGCCCCCGCTGACACTGAACCAGTCCTCCACCGGACTCAGAGCGACGGAATGCCTGTAACGAATGGCAAACTCGCTGCCGTCCGGTGCGGGCCGGCTGAAAAGTTCCCTGCCGCTGCTGTCGCGCAGCACCAGGCGTTGCACGTCCTGCGCCTGCACACTGGAAAAAAGATGCGGCGCAACCCACAGCACGCCTGTCATACAGACCAGCATGACCAGCAAAAAAGCAATGGTATTGCGCCGCATCATCATAAGTCCCGAATCAACTGATTGTTGCCTGAGAACTCAGCCTACTTGATGTCCAGGCCCTTTTCCTTGAAGTACTTGATAGCACCAGGATGGAAGGGGATGGTCACACCGTCAGCGGCGTGCTCCAGAGAGATCTCGGCACCCTTGTTATGAGCCTTGGCCACGTCGGGCAGGTTGTCATACAGAGTCTTGGTCAGGGTGTAGGCCACGTCGTCAGGCATGTTCTTGTTGGCCACCAGGATGCACTGCACGGACAGGGTGGGCACGGCGTCCTTCTGGCCCAGGTAGGTACCGGCCGGGATGGAGTCCTTCACCAGGTAGGGGAACTTCTTGACGATCTCGTCGACCTTCTGGCCGGCCAGGGGCACGAAGACCACTTCCTGAGCGGTGGTGATGTCCTGGATGGCAGGGTTGGGCGTACCGATGGTGAACACGAAGCCGTCCACCTGACGGTCCTTGAACTGGTCGGCAGTTTCACCGTAGGGCAGGAAGATGGGCTCGATGTTCTTGTAATCCAGGCCGTAGAAGCCGAAGATCTGGCGGCAGTTCACTTCGTTGCCGCTGCCGCGGGCACCCACGGAGACCTTCTTGCCCTTGAAATCTTCGAGAGCCTTCACGCCGCTGTCCTTGCTGGCCACCACATGCAGGTATTCAGGATACAGGCGGCCGATGACGCGCACGTTGTCCAGCTTGCTGCGGAAGGGAGCCAGGCCGTTGAAGGCGGAGTCGGCGACGTCGTTCTGCACCATGGCGAAGTCCACGTCACCAGCCTGGACCAGACGCATGTTCTCACCGGAAGCACCGGTAGCCTGGGCCGTCACGGAGATGGCGCCGCCGCTCTTGTTGGTGATCACCTGGGCAATGGCACCGCCCAGGGGGAAGTACACCCCGGAGGTCCCGCCGGTGGCCAGGGTCAGGCGTTTGGTGTCGGCATTGGCCAGCGAGGCGGCCAGCAGCAGACCAGCGGCCAGGACAAGACTGAGAACTTTTTTCATAAGGCTTCTCCCGAAAAGAGGTTACAGAACGCATCCACTAAAATGGCGTTCTCACTACCATCACTGAGCATACACCAAATATGCAAAAAGGGCAAATCAGCCGTGCCCCGTACCTTCCGTCAGGGCTCGCTATTTGACTTGCTCCCCGGCAAAGGCATATTATGGAAAGAGCGAGACACCATGCATCCAGCCAAGGAGATCCACATGGTCAAGCGTCATCTCAGACTTCTGGTCGTGACAGTGGCGTGCATCGCCCTGCTCGGCGGCTGCGCCAGCAAATACGGCGCGCAGACGACACAAGTCAACTATTATCCCCAGTGCTACTCCCCTGTGGCCCAGCTGCGGGCCGATGAAGACAGGGTCACCAACAGCACGGCGGGAGGCGCCGCTGGCGGCGCCCTGCTGGGTGCCCTCATCGGCGGCCTGGCCACCGGCAAGGTGGAAGGCGCCCTGGCCGGTGCCGTGGCCGGTGGTGCGGCGGGCGCCGTGGGCGGGAACATCTACGGCAAGTCCCAGCAGCGGGAGAACGACCGCAGGCTGCTGGCCAGCTATGCCGCCCAACTGGGCGAGGACAGCGCAGGCATGGATCGCGCCACTGCCGCCGCCCGTCTTTCGGCCCGCTGCTATGACGAACAGTTCAAGAAGGCCGCGGCCCAGTACAAGGCCGGGGCCATCACCCGGCAGGATTTCCAGGACCGCTACATGGAGATCCGCAGCGGTCTCGAAGAAACGTCCCGCATCCTGAAGCTCACCTCCGACCATGTCATTGAGCGTGATGCCGAATACCAGAAGACCCTGGCCCAGGCTCAGGCCAAGGGGCAGGTCTCCCAACGCCAGCAGGCCCCCCGCAAGGAAAAGAAGGCCTGGAACAATTCCCGCCGCGAGCTGGAAAGTACCCGCCAGGACGTGGACATGCGTCTGGCCACGTACGAGCAGACCGTCAACAATCTGATGCTGTAACAGCAGGGCGCGCTTCTTTCCCACGAGAAGTGCGCCCTTTTTTCGGAGCATACCCCCATGGCTGACGATCCCGGCAAAAACACCGCTGATGTCCCCCGTCCCGATACCGCCGACACCGCACACACCGCCGGCGGTGGAGATCCCTCCGGCAATCCGGACGCCCCCCGGGGCGCCCCGGTCCCTGTTCCCTGGTACCGCCGTCCCCTGTTCTGGGGCATCGTGCTGTTCCTGCTGGTCCTGGCCCTGCTCGGCTGGCTGTTCTGGAAGCAATGGCAGGCCGCCGAAGCGGAAAAACAGGCCCAGGAAGCCGCCCTGAACGCCCAGCTGGCCCAAAATGCCGAGATGGACGCCTATCTGGCCCAGCTGCGGGCCCTGCTCAAGGAAGAGCCCTGCGTCATCAAGGAAAAACTGGCGCAGCTGCCGCCCCCTCCTGACGCCGTCCCCGGCGTTGTGCCCGGCGGCCGCTCCGGCGAGCCCCTGCAGATCCCGTCCGATGTGGCGCCCCAAAGCACGCCGGTCACGCCGCAAAAGGCCCCTGCCCGTCCCGGCAGCATGGCCCGGCTGCTGGAACAGGGCACTGTCCTCGTGCTGGCCCGGCAGCCGCAGGGCCTGTCCATGGGATCCGGCTTCTTCATCTCCCGCCGCCATGTGCTGAGCAATGCCCATGTGGTGGGCAATGCCGGCCAGGCCTTCCTCATCAACAAGGCCACAGGCGGTGTCCTGCAGGCCACCGTGCGACATCGCAGCGCGGATGGCGGCCGGGACTTCGCCCTGCTGGAGCTGCCTGCCGATGCGGCCATCACGCCGCTGGAATTCGCCCCCGGTGTGGAACGTACCCAGCGTGTCAGCGCCTGGGGCTTCCCCGGCGCCGTGACCAACGACGATCCCAAATTCATGGCCCTGCTGCAGGGCAACGATTCCGCCGTGCCCGAGGTGGTGTATACGGAAGGCGTGGTCAGCGTCATCCTGGAACGCACCCCCCCGCTGGTCGTGCATACGGCCACGGTCTCGCAAGGCAACAGCGGCGGCCCTCTGGTCAATGAACAGGGCCAGGTGGTGGGCATCAATACCTTCATCAAACTCGATGATGCCTCCTACCGCCAGTCCAGCATCGCCATCGTGGGCAGCAGCATCACCGCCTATTTGCGGGAGATCGGCATCGGATTCTCCCAGGCCGCGGCAACGCCTGCCGCCGCTCAGGCACAAGACGAAAAGGCCGATGGCCAGAAAGGGGTGAGACCATGAGCGTTTTCCTGCTTACCAGCCAGCGCAACGCCATGCGCGCCCTGGCCAGCCAGGGCATCTTCGCCACAGACTGCCACGCCCAGGTCTGCAGCATCATCGCCCAGCACCTGAGCCCGGCCCATGCGGCCCTCATCGCCGAGCCCCAGCACGATCCCGGCCAACAGCGCATCGACTGGTACGCCGGCGTGAACGGGACCGCCACCCCGGTGAGCGCGCTCCCTGCCGAAGAGGCGGAGCGCCTGCGGGCCCGCGCCGGTGAACTGGCCCGGGACATCCTGCAGCTGTCGGAACAATGGGGAAAGGACGCCCAAAGCCGCGAGGCCCTTGCCGGCCAGATGCTCGCCCTGGTCCTGCAACACCCCCATGACGACGATCTCTGGTCCGTGGACGGCCAGCCCGTTCTGGTGAACTGGGGCTTTGCTCCGGGAGCCGTCGGCGCCATGCCGCAGGATCTCAGCCGTATGGGCGGCGCCATCCCCGTGGCAGCCGCGGCGGCCCCCGTGGCTGCGGCTGCCGTGCCTGTGGCCGCTGCCGGCAGCGGCTGCCTTGGCTGGCTGCTGCCGCTCCTGCTGGCCCTGCTCCTGCTCTGGCTGCTGCTGGCGGCCCTGGGCATCCTGCCCTCTCCCCTGCCCGCATCCTGCCTCAAACCGGCGGCCGATCCCCGTCTCGATCAGGCCACCCAGGCAGCGGAAAAACAGCGTAACGAGCTGGAAGAGCTGCTGCGCCAGCTGCGGGAAAAAGCCCTGCTCTGCAAACCGCCGCAGCCCAAGCCGGAACCGAAGCCGGAGCCGCCAAAGCCCAATCCTGAAGTGGTCACGCCCCAGCTGGTGCCTGACAAACCCATCGAGCCTGCGCCCGAGCCCAAGCCGGAACCGAAGCCCAAGCCTGAGCCCAAACCGGAACCCAAGCCCGAACCGAAGCCCAAGCCCCGCAAGAACGAGGATCTGAACATCCCCGCCGATGCGGCCAAAAAGAACGACCTGAGCTTCCTGGAAGGCTGCTGGCAGAGCGATACGGGCCTGTTCTCGCATCCGTCCAATACGCCCATCATCGCCGAGTACTGCTTCGACAAGAAGGGCCAGGGACGGCGCTTCGTGCGCGAAGAGAACGGCCAGGTCTGCAGCGGCCCGGCCACGGCCAAGTTCGAGGGCAACCGCCTTGTCTGGCGGGCCGGGTCGGCCCCCTGCCCCAAGGGCAACCAGTATGTGCCCCAGCAGGTACAGTGCACCGGCAACGACAAGAGCACCCGCTGCCAGGGCGTGGAACAGAGCAAGCGCAACCTGCGCTGGAAAGCTGACTTCAAGAGGAAATAAGCATGGATGTCATTCCCCACTACCTTTCGCCCGTGAGCATCATCCCCGGCGGATGTCCCCAGTTCCTGGACTTTGCCCTGCCGCTGGAAGCCCTGGGCAAGCACGTCCGCTATTTCTATGAAGAGCTCAAGGGAGAAGGCAGCGGCGGCCGCTATACGCATTTCCTCCACTGTCTGGAGAACCGCGACAACGTCTTCACCGACCAGCTGACCGGCAAGGAATACACGGGCGACACCTATTCCATGCAGGCCGCCAAAGAGCTCAAGACCTGGGACGGCCAGTGGTTGCCCGTGCCCTTCCTGCGCACGCTGGAACAGTGCTGGCCCGACGGCGGCAAATGCTTCGAATGCGGCCCCTCCAACTGGGCCCGGGCCCGGGTCATGCCTTCCAGCAAGGACCCGAACATGCTGCGCGTGGTCATCATCTTCGACACCACCGTGGAAGAGCGCCCCGCCGGCGAGGACCGCTATCACGCCCTGTCCCCCCAGGATGTCAGCGCCCACGGGCACTTCATGCTGGCCCACCATGTGCGGGACAATTCCTGGTTCCTCAACGAGGCCTGGGGGGACCAGTGGCTGCTGGAACTGTACACGGCACGCAACCAGGGCAAGCGCCGCGGCGCGGCCTGGGGCGAGGAAGACCCCTATGTGCTCAAGCATCTGGCCAGCTATCTCACCTGGCTGGACATCGTGCGTCTGGCCGTCAAGGACGTGGCCGTGCAGGTCATCAATCCTGCCCGGGACACGCCGGTGGACGTGGACCTGATCCTGGACATCGGCAATTCCCGAACCACGGGCATCCTGGTGGAGACACCGCCCCAGTGCAGCACCGACCTCAACCAGAGCTATGTGCTGCGCCTGCGCGATTTGAGCCAGCCCGATCTGGAATACGCCGATCCGTTCGAGACCCGAGTGGAATTCGTGGACGCCACCTTCGGCAACGATACCCTGAGCCGCCGCTCCGGCCGCCAGACCCCGGCCTTTGCCTGGCCCTCGGCCGTGCGCATCGGTCCCGAGGCGGCACGTCTGGCCACGCAGGCCGTCTGCGCGGAAGGCACCACCGGCATGTCCAGCCCCAAGCGCTACCTGTGGGACGAGCGTCCGTGGCAGCAGACCTGGCGCTACAACACCAGCGGCAACACCGAGCCCATGGTCAACCGCGGCCTGTTCGCCCGCCAGCTCAATCCGCAGGGCACGCCGCTCTCCTGCTTTGACGATCCCCTGTTCCGCCGCAGCCCTTCCCTGAAGAAGCAGCAGCCCGAACCGGTGTTCGAGTCCCTGTTCACGCGCTCTTCGCTGATGATGTTCATGCTGGGCGAGATCCTCACCCAGACGCTCATCACCATCAATTCGCCCGCCACCCGTGCCCGGGGACGGCTGCCCAACCTTCCCCGGCGTCTGCGCCGCCTCATCTTCACCGTGCCCACGGCCATGCCCGTGGCGGAAAAACGCATCTTCCGGCGCTGGGTGCTCTGGGCCGTCAAGGTCATCTGGGAAGGCCTCGGCTGGTCGGAGTGGTATGTGCCGCCGCAGCAGCAGAACAGGATCCGGTCCGGGGATTACCGCACCAGCCCGCTGGTGCGCTGTGACTGGGACGAGGCCAGCTGCTCCCAGCTGGTGCTGCTCTACAACGAGCTTACCGTCAAACAGCACGGGGACGCCCACCACCTGTTCCGCCTGATGGGCAAGAAGCGCGCCCGCTACAGCGATCATCCCTGCGTGCGCATCGCGTCCATCGACATCGGCGGCGGCACCACGGACCTGTCCATCACCACCTACGAACTGGCCAGCGGCGAGGGCGACACGGCCCGCATCGTGCCGCATACCGAGTTCCGCGACGGCTTCAACATCGCCGGTGACGAAGTGGCCCGCGAAGTGGTGCTCCAGCACGTCATCCCGGCCGTTTCCGATGCCCTGCAGGCCCGGGGCGTCCAGGAGCCGCGACTGCTGCTGGCCCAGCTTTTCGGCCGCGACACCATCGGCATGTCGCAGGAGCAGCGCAACACCCGTATCCGCCTGGTACGGCAGGTGGCCCTGCCTGTGGCCCTGGGTTTGCTGCGGGTGTGCGAGCAGGACAGCGACGTCCATCTGGACCAGACCTGCACCCTGGGGGATTTTTTCGAGCCTGCCGTGGGCGATGCCCCGGCAAACGGCCGGACCGGGGAAGAAGAGGCCCCGGCGGAGAGCGGCACGTTCCGCCCCGCCATTCTGGCCCTGCGCCCGCAGCAGTCCACCCTGGATGCCGTGACGGCCCTGGTGCGCGACACGGTGCCCGGTCTGGATGACTTTTCCATCATGGATGTGCCCATCACGGTCAGCCCGCAAAAACTCCAGGCCACCATCCAGCGGACCCTGGCCCCCACGCTCTCGGCCCTCTGCGAGCTGGTGCACCTGTACGATACCGACATGCTGCTGCTGACGGGCCGCCCCAGCGCCTGGAAGGTGGTCGCCTCCACGGTCATGGCCAAGCTGCCCGTGCCGCCGGACCGCATCATCCCCATGCGCCGCTATCATGTGGGCAGCTGGTATCCTTTCCCCGATACGCTGGGCCGCATCCAGGACCCCAAGACCACCGTGGTCGTGGGCGCCATCCTCTGCGCCCTGGCCGAAGGGCATATCGAAGGCTTCTCCTTCGATTCCAACGCGCTGCGTCTGACCTCCACCGCCCGCTATATCGGCGAGCTGGACATCAATACCCAGTTGCGCGCCCCCAAGGTCTGGTTCAAGGTGGATGTGGACGCCAAAAGCGGTGTGGAGCTGAACCGCACCGTGGCCTTCAACGGCCAGCTCGGCATCGGCTACCGCCAGCTGGGGGCCGAACGCTGGCCCGCCACCCGCTACCACCTGCTGACCTTCGCCAGTGAAGACGCCCGCGCCCGCGCCCGCGCCTCGGGCCGTCTGCCCTACAAGGTGGACGTCACCCTCAACGTGGCCGAGATGCTGGACGATGAGGACATGCCCGTCAGCAACGGCGAGCGGGAAGAACGCAGCGAAGGGGAATTCAGCATCACCGCCATCACGGACAATGCCGGCAACTTCGTCTCGCCCCGGGATCTGGAGATCCGTCTGCAGACCCTGCCCACGGACGAAGGCTACTGGCTGGATACCGGCGTCGTGAACGCCGCCAACTAGCGACGGACAGACAGGAGCATCATCATGCAGGAACAAGACATTCAGCTGGCAGCGCGCTGTGCCCGTCTGGCGGAACAGTCGCGCCATGCCGCCACCTGGCTGGCCGACAATCGCGAGACCGTGGGAAGCGAATGCACCACGCTGCAAAAAGAGATGCGCCGGGCCGCCCGCTTTTTCGGCAAGTGCGAACAGGCCGCCCGACGCAAGATGTGTGTGGGCGTCTTCGGCCCCAGCCAGTCCGGCAAATCCTACCTCATCTCGGCATTGGCCCGCGACAGCCGCGGCGATCTGCTGGCGGACTTCTGCGGCCGGACGTCGGATTTCATCACCGAGATCAATCCCGAAGGCGGCAAGGAATCCACCGGGCTGGTGACCCGCTTCACCACCACGCCGCCCCAGGGGCTGACGCCGGACTTCCCCATCCGGCTGCGCCTGCTCTCCGAGATGGAAGTGGTCCGCGTGCTGGCCAATACCTATTATGCCGACTGCGAACACAAGCAGATGCCCGATGCCGACGCCATGCGGTCCGCCCTCGAACGCCTGACCCAGACGGCCCGCCAGTCTTCGCCCGGCGCCAGCAGCGTCACTGCCGATGACGTGGAAGACCTCCGCGAGTACCTCAACCGCAACTTCCTCTCCAAGCCGCGCGTCCAGATGCTGCAACAGGGCTACTGGGCGCAGGCCGTCAGCCTGGCCCCCCTGCTGCCCCTGAGCTACCGGGCGGAACTTTTCGGCATCATCTGGAACAATCAGCCAAAATTCCAGCAGCTCTTCCTCGAGCTTTGCCAGGCTCTGGAGGCCCTGGGCAACCCGGCCGAGGCCGACTGCCCGCTGGAGGCCCTGCTGCCGCGGCAGACCAGCATCATCGACGTGGCCCTGCTGGCCGGGCTGGGGACCAACAGTGCGGAAGACCGCCTGCCCCTGCTGGGCAAGGACGGACGCAAGGCCGCCCTGCCCCGTGCCGTGGTCACGGCCCTGACGGCGGAGATCACCATCTTCATGCGGGAACAGCCGGACGATTTCTTCTCCTACACGGACCTGCTGGACTTTCCGGGCTATCGCTCCCGCCTCAAGATCCTGGACCTGGACAAGGAACTAGAACGCGAAGGCGCGCTGCAGAACCTTTTCCTGCGCGGCAAGGTGGCCTATCTTTTCGAGCGCTATTGCGAAGAGCACGAACTGACCAGCATGCTGCTCTGCATCGGCCCCGGCAACCAGGAGGTGCAGGATCTGCCCCGCGCCGTGTACGACTGGATCTGCTCTACCCACGGCGAGAACCCGGCCCATCGTGCCGGCAAGGCGCCCTCCCTGTTCTTCGTGCTCACCAAGATGGACATGGAGTTCGAGAAAAAAGCCGGCTCGCCTTCCGTGGAACAGCGCTGGAACACGCGCCTTCAGTCCTCCCTGCTGGACTTTTTCGGCAAGCAGCATGACTGGCCCACCAACTGGGACGGCGCGCATCCTTTCCGCAACATCTTCCTGCTGCGCAACCCCAATTTCCGTTGCGAGGCCATCTTCACCTTCGATGCCCAGGGCAACGAGAGCGGCGTCCGTCCCGACCAGATCGCCTATGTGGAAGAAGTGCGCCGGGCTTTTGTGGATTCGCCGCTGGTGCGTCGCCATGTGGACGACCCCGAAGCCGTCTGGCAGGCGGCCATGACGCTCAATGACGGCGGCATCAGCCTGCTGCGCCAGCGTCTGCGCCCCCTCTGCAATCCCGAGCTCAAGCGGCATCAGATCGGTGTGGGGCTGGACGAACAGGCCGAACGCGTCCTGACGGCGCTGGGCGTCTACTACCAGAGCGACGACCGCGAGGAACTGCGCCGCCAGAAAGAGACCCTGGCCCGCAATCTGGCCGTTTTGCTGGCCCGCGTGGCCCAAAGCCAGACTTTTGGCGAGATGCTCCACCGCCTGCAGGTCAGCGATCACGATCTGTACGCCCTGTGTGCGCAGGTCACCTCCGCCATGCCTGAAGCGGAAAACGGCGGGGCCGCGCCTGCCTCCATCGGTGTACGCGTCTCGCAACAGGACATTTTGGACGACCTTTTCGGTGATGAAGCCCCTGTGGCCACCGAGATGCCCGGCACAGCACCCGTCACAGGCAAGGACAGCGCGGCCGAACTGGCCGAAGCCGTGTTCGATGCCTGGGTGGAACAGGTCCGCCAGTTTGCGGCCGACGCGGAGACGCGCACCTTCTTTGCCATGCCCGCGCGCGAGCTGGACCAGTTCTGCCACGAGCTGCTGCTTTCGGCCCAGCGCTGCCGGGTGCGCCAGCAGATGGAAGAAGATCTGCGTGCCTGCTCCGCCTACAGCAACCTCGAACGGGAGCGTCTGCTCTGGAAACAGGCCAGTCTGGCCGCCGACGCCATCAACGCCTTCGTGGACTGGCTGGGCTTCGACCCGCGCCATCACAGCGAGCAGGAACGCACCATCATCTTCCGGGACAAGCCCGTGGTCCTTTTCCCGGCCGTCAGCGATCCCGTGGGCGAACCAATCATCGGTGAGGTGGAAGCGCCCTACGACCGGCAGTGGTATACCGACTGGCTGCGCGCCCTGATGCACGGCATCACCGCCAACGTGGACTTCGACGGCCAGCAGATCCGCAACCCCCAACAGAACAAACGCCTGTATGACATCCTGCAGGCATTCAAAGGATAACGATGAAAGCCATCATTGCCCCCGATGCCGCGCGCACGCCCGGCGTGGCCGTCATCTGCGTGTACGATGCCCCCGGTGCGGGCCCGGCCGATGTGGCCATCTATTCGGGCGACGGCAAATACCTGTCCGCTTCCGGCTGGCAGGAAAGCCGCGTCTCCCTGCCCGTGGACGCCCATGATGATGACAGCGGTTGCCTCCGCCTGCAGGTAGGTGCCGCCGTGGTGGACAATCTGGACAAGCTGGAACGCTATCTGTTCATGGCCGGTGACCAGAAGTGCGTCCTCCAGATCCAGGATCTCGTCTATTCCCGCATGCAGGGCGGGGACGGCATGGGACATGCGGCTTCCCCTGCAGCCGCGCCCGCGCCGCTGCCCGTGCTGCTCCCCGATCCAGAGCCGGAACCGGCCCCCATGCCAGCACCGGCCCCCGATCCCGAACCGGAAGCGGAGCCTTCGCCGCTGCTGGCCGGAGCGCCGCTGGAGATGGATCAGCCCGCCGCGGAGACGGTGAAAGAAAAAAAATCCTCCGGCAGTCTGCTCTGGATCATCCTGGGTCTCGTCCTGCTGGCCCTGGCCGCTGCCGCGGTCTGGTGGTTCTTCCTGCGGGCCACGCCCCCGCCGCCTCCGCCCATGGCGCCACAAACTCCGGCGACCCGGCAGGAGGCGGCAGCGCCCCAGCAGACGGCACCGGCCGGGACGGAGAAAGCTCCGGCGGCTCCTGCCGCGGTGGCGCCGTTGCAACAGGCCCGCGAGCATCTGCGCGGCACGGCTGATCCCGCCACCAGCCTGGAGCTGGCCCGCCCCCTGCGTACGCCCCAGGCCGGCAACGATGAGAGCGACGCGGCCTTCCTGCTGCTGGAAGACGCTGCCCAGAAAGGCAATGCCGAAGCCATGTTTTTGGTGGGCCAGTTCTATGATCCGCAGTCGAAGCTGCCGCGCGGCAGCATCCCCGCGGACATGAGCCAGGCGAAACACTGGTATGACAATGCCAGGAGCAAGGGCTATGCGGAAGCGGACAAGGCGCTGGCGGCCCTGCGCCGTCATGTGGAAGGCGAGGCCGCCAAGGGCAACGCCGAGGCCTCGCTCCTGCTGCGCGAGTGGAAATAAGGAGAAGACCATGCCCAGAACCTGCATCCGCTTTTTTGCGCTCCTGCTGCTCCTGCTGGTGGCCGTGCCTGCCCTGCAGGCGGCCCCCCTGTTGCAGGAAGGCAAGAAGACCCTGTACCAGCGCGTGGTCTCCCACCCCGGCGCCATGCCCCTGAAAGAAGCCCGCGACGGCGCTCCGGCCGCGCGTGAGGCCCTGGTGCCCTTTACCGTGCTCTATGTCTACGCCCGTCAGGGCGACTGGCTGCAGGTGGGCCTTGATATCCGCGCGCCGCTGGGCTGGCTGAAAAAGGATCAGGCCACGGACTGGAACCAGTCCCTGACCCTGCTGTTCACCCCGCGTACCGGCCGTGATCCCGTACTCTTCTTCAAGACGGAAAAAGATCTGAAAGGCCTGTGCGAAGCTGCCGACATGGAAAAGCAGCTGGACAGCCTTATGGCGGCCGCAGCCGGCGGCAAGGATACGGCCGGCCTGCCCATCCTGGCTTCGGAACCGGCGGAGCAGAAAGGGGCCGTGGCCCAGAAGCGCTTCTACCTCATGCCCATCCTTGGCATGAACCGGGCCTTTGAAGGCGTGAACCTGCTGCAGGTGGCCTCCATCGATCCCGGCAGCAGCCAGTCCGGCGCAGTGGCCGGGCCGCCCAAGACCGGCATCGCCCTGGTCATGGACACGTCCATCTCCATGAAGCCCTATATCGACCAGAGCCGCGACATCATCCGCCAGCTCTATGACCGTCTGGAAAAGGACAAGATGACCGACAATGTGGGCTTTGCCGTGGTGGCCTTCCGCAGCAGTACGGAAAAGACCCCCAAGCTGGGCTACACCTCGCAGGTCATCAGCGATTTTGCCACGGCCAAGGACCGCAAGGCTCTGGAAAGCCGCCTGGCCAAAGTGGAACAGGCGACGGTCTCCAGCCATGACTTCAACGAGGACTCGCTGGCCGGGATCTATACGGCCATCGACTCCCTCAACTGGGGCCCCTATTCCACCCGCCTGATCCTGCTGGTCACAGATGCCGGCCCCCTGCGCGGCGATGACCCGTACGCCTCGCAGCGTCTCGGCGCTGCGGAGATGAACGACCTTGCCCGGCAGAAAGGCATCTGGATCACCACCATGCACGTCAAGACGCCCGGCGGCAGCAAGAACCACGCCTATGCCGAGCAGGCCTACCGGGCCCTGAGCCGCCTTTCCGGCGATCAGGCCAACTATCAGGCCGTCAACGCCTCCAGCCACAAGGAGGCCGCCCGCCAGTTCGGCATCGTGACGAAGATCCTGACCACCTCCATGGTGGACATGGTCAAGAACACGGCCAGCGGCAAGATCATGACCCGTCCCAAGGACGAGGCCGTGCCCGCCACCGAGGAAGCCCAGGCCCGCCAGCTGGCGGAACGGCTGGGCTACGCCATGCAGCTGGACTATCTGGGCCGCAAGAACGAGAACCGCGCCCCGTCCGTAGTGGATTCCTGGATCGCGGACATGGACCTCAAGCGTCTGGCCCAGGGCCGTCAGGTGCCCAGCGTGGAAGTGGCCGTGCTGCTGACCAAGAACCAGCTCAGCGACCTCAGCACCCAGCTGAAGAACATCATCGACAACGCCGAACGGACCAAGAAGACCGATTCGCGCGACTTCTTCCAGGGCATCCTGTCCGCCTCGGCCCGCATGGCCCGCGATCCCAACATGCCCACCCAGGGCAAGAGCCTTGCCGAGCTGGGCGTGCTGGCCGAATTCCTGGACGGCCTGCCCTACAAGAGCGACATCATGCTGCTGCGTGAAGAAGACTGGTACCGCATGAGCATCGGCGAGCAGACGGCCTTCATCAACCGCCTCAAGTCCCGGCTGGCCCGCTACGAAGAATACGACCGCGACCGGGAAAACTGGGAAAGTTTCGGACAGAGCAACGCCGGGGACTGGGTCTACCGCGTGCCGCTGTCCATGTTGCCGTAAGCCGGGGGAAGCATGGAAAATACGGTCTTCTCCCTGCGCGATCTGCATATCGTCCGCCCGGGCGCGGGCGCGTTCCGTCTGCATGTCCGCAGCCTGGACGTGCGTCAGGGACAGCTGCTGGCCCTGACGGGCCCCAGCGGCTGCGGCAAAAGTACGGCCCTGGACGTGCTGGCCGGCATCCTGCGGCCAGATAGCGGCGACGGCTCCCGCTTCCTGCTGCACACCGCCGATGGCGAGACGGACATGCTGGCCCTGTGGCGGGCGGGCCGTCTCGATGCCCTGGCCCGTCTGCGCGGCAAACATCTGGGCTATGTGCTCCAGACAGGCGGCCTGCTGCCCTTCCTTTCGGCCCGCGACAACATCCTGCTCCCCTGCCGCTGTCTGGGGAACATGGGGCGCCGTCTGGAGGCGGTCTGGAACATGGCCACGGCCCTGGGCATAGACCGACTGCTGCTGCAGATGCCCGCCAGCCTTTCCGTGGGCGAACGCCAGCGTGTGGCCATCGCCCGCGCCCTGGCTCACGGGCCCGCCATCGTGCTGGCGGACGAACCTACGGCCGCGCTGGACCCGGACCAGTCCCGCAAGGTCCTGGGCATCTTTGCCGATCTGGCCCGACAGCAGGGGACCACGGTGATCATGGTCTCCCACGATCCGCAGATGGCCCGGGAGGCCGGGTTCACGCTGGTGCCCCTGGCCTGCTCCACTACGGAGGAGGGCCCCCTTTCCGTCATCGACCATCCCCAACGGTAACGCCATGCATACCCTTGTACAGATCTGCCACCTTTCCCTGCGGGATTACCTGCACGAGCGTCTGCTCTCCGCCTGTGCCGTCCTGGGGCTGGCGGCCGTCCTGGCGCCGCTGCTGATCCTTTTCGGCGTCAAATTCGGCGTGGTGGAGACCCTGACCGAACGCCTGCGCAGCGACCCCGCTACGCTGGAGATCTCCCCCGTGGGCAGCGGACACTTTTCCGCCGCCGATATGGACCGGTGGCGCGACGATGGCCGGGTGGCCTTCGTCATGCCCCGAACCCGCACCCTGGCCGCCACGGTGGAGCTGTTGCCGGAGCGGGGCACGCCCCTGCACGTCTCCATGGAGCCCACCGGCCATGAGGATCCCCTGCTGGCCCGCCATGCCCTGCCGGTACCGGCCCTGCTGCTAGACAGCGAGGACGATCCCGACCACCCGGGCCGCCTGCGTACGCGGGCCGCTGCCAGCGGTGTCGTGCTTTCCGCGCCCGTGGCCGAACGACTGGGCCTGCGGGCGGGCGACCAGCTGACCGGCAGGCTCGAACGCACCCGCAACGGCAAGGTGCAGGCCGTGCGCCTGCCGCTTAAGGTCATCGGCGTGCTGCCCCTGGCCGCCCAGCAAAAAAATGTGGCCTATGTGCCCCTGCCCTTCCTGGAAGCGGCGGAAGATTACCGCGACGGGCGCGCCGTGCCCCTGTTTGGCCCGGAACATGCCGCGGACGGCGACCAGCCGCCTGCCGAACGCCTGTATGCGGGCTTCCGCCTGTACGCCCGCAGTCTGGATGACGTGGCGCCCCTGCGGGACTTTTTCCAGCAGCAGGGCATCACCGTCCATACCGAGGCCGAGGCCATCGATCAGGTCAGGCGCCTTTCCACGTCCCTGGACATCATCTTCCTGCTCATCGGCGGCGCCGCTGCCGCCGGCTTCACGGCCTCCACGACCAGCAGCACCCTGGCCGCCGTCCGGCGCAAGCAGCGGCTCCTCGGCCTGCTCCGGCTGGGAGGTTTTTCCACGCTGGAGCTTTTGCTGTTCCCCCTGTTGCAGGCCCTGCTCACGGCCGTGCTGGGCACGGGGCTGGCGCTGGGCCTCTACGCGGCTGCCCAGGGCGTGGTCAACCGCATCTTTGCCGCCGGTCTCGACGATATGGAGCATGTCTGCCGCCTGTTGCCGGAACATGCCGTCGTGACCCTGGTACTGGTCTGCCTGCTCTCCCTGCTGGCAGCCCTGCTGCCGTCCCTGCGCGGTGCGCGTACCGAACCTTCGGAGGTCATCCGTGAGATCTAGGCTGCTCTCTTCGCTCCTCTTCCTCCTGCTGCTGGCGGCCTTGCCGGCAGCGCCCGCCGACGCCGCCCTGGCCAAACGGGGCGGTGAGGTCTCCACGACCGATGCCTGCAACCCGCACCCGGACAAGGACGATATCGTCCTGCCCATGCCCGGCGGGCTGAGCATGGCCTTCCGCCTGGTGGCCGTTCCCAGCAAAGGCCTGCTCTGGGACATGTCCGCCCGGCCCGGACGCGATGATGCCGCTAACAGCGACCGTGCCTTTTACGACCGCCGCTACCGGGCCTTCCTCTCCGCGCCCTTCTCCCGGGCCGACCTGCCCGCCCAGTGGCGTGCCCAGGCCCCGGCAGGCGACTACTTTTTCTATCTGGTGGCCAAATATGAAGTGAGCCGCCTGCAATGGCAGAGCATCATGGGCAACGGTACGGGAGAGCCTGTGACGGATGCGGCCCGGCCTGTGACGGACATCAGCTGGTATGAGGCCGTGGAGTTCACCCGCCGCTACACGGAATGGCTGCTGCAGAATGCCGCCGATGCCCTGCCCCATTACGCCGGGGACAGCCGTAACGTGGGCTTTGTGCGCCTGCCCACCGAGACCGAATGGGAATACGCGGCCCGCGGCGGCCAGACGGCCGGGCCCGAGCAACTGATGGAAAAGGATTTCTTTGCCCTGCCTGCGGGCGCTCCTCTGGCCGATTATGCGGTCTACCGTCCCGAAGGCGCGGCCCGTATCGCCGAAGACTGTGCTCGTATCGGCTCGCGCAAAGCCAACCCGCTGGGCCTGTACGATACGGCGGGCAATGCGGCCGAGATGGCGCTGGACATGTTCCGCTTTTCCGTGGGCGGCCGCCTGCACGGCTCCGCCGGCGGTTTTGTCCGCAAGGGCGGCTCTTTCCTTTCCGGCGAGGCGGAGATCATGCCCGGTCGTCGTGAGGAAAGCGCCTTCTTCCTGGCGGATGGCCCCGCACACGCCCGTGACCTGGGCTTCCGCCCGGTCATTTCCGGCATCAACACCCCGGGCGGCGACCGGCCTTCGGCCCTGCAACAGGCCTGGAACGCCGCGGGCCAAAGCAATCCCCTGGCCCGTGATGCCAGCCGCAATCCCCTGGAAGAACTGGACAGGCTCCTTGCCGCCGCACCTGACGACAACAGCCGCAAAAACCTGCTGACCCTGCGCGAGGCCATCAAGGAAAACAACATTCTGCAGGAACAGCAGCAACAGCTGGAGATGCAGTCCACCCTGCGCACGGCCGTCTACATGCTGGAGACCATCCGCAACTATGCCAGCCGCCGCAATTCCCTGCAAAGCCAGTACGACAGCATGAAGCGGGACAGTCGGACCGCCAAGGGCGAGACCCTTGCCGCCCTGCGCCGGATCATGAAAACGGCCGAACAGGGGCTGGAGCAGTTCCAGACAGGCATCGACCGCTCCCTGTCCTTCTACCGGACCCGTGTGGAAGAGGCCGCCCGCCTGGACAAGAACGATTTCGAGCGGGCGCTTGCCAGCCTGCTCAAGGATTACGCGGGGGAAGACCTGTTCAACGAGAACATGCGCCGCAATGCGGAACTGCTGCGCCGTCATGTCCAGAGTGCACGGGCAGGCAGGCTCCCCGCAGACAAAGCCATGCTGCAGGAGATCCTGCAGGCACGCACCGGCAAATAAGCCCAGGCACTGTGCCTGGTCACATTCACGCCGCCATCGCGGCAAGCAACAGAGGAGATGAGCCAATGAACGACAAATTGCGCCTCGGCTGGATCGGCACCGGTGTCATGGGTCACGCCATGGCCGGGCATCTGCTGGCTTCCGGCTATCCGCTGACTGTTTACAACCGCACCAAATCCCGCGCTGAAGGGCTGCTGGCCTGCGGTGCCCGCTGGGCCGACACGCCCCAGGAAGTGGCCCGGAATTCCGATGTCGTCTTCTCCATCGTAGGCTATCCGCGTGACGTGGAAGAAGTGATGCTGGGCGAGCAGGGCGCGCTGTCCGGCCTGGCCGAAGGCGGCATCCTCTGCGATATGACCACCTCCAGCCCCGAACTGGCCCGGCGCATCGCCGAAGCCGCTGCCGCCAAGGGCTGCATCAGTCTGGATGCGCCTGTCACGGGCGGTGACATCGGTGCGCGTGAAGCACGCCTGTCCATCTTTGTGGGCGGCGACAAGGAAGCCTTCGAGCGCGTGCGTCCCTGCTTCGAAGTCATGGGCAAGACCATCCTGCACTGCGGTGATTCCGGCAGCGGCCAAAAGGCCAAGCTGGCCAATCAGGTAGCCATCGCCGGGGTCATGTTCAGTGTTTGCGAATCCATGCTCTTTGCGCAGGAAGCCGGTCTGGACGTGAAGCAGTGGCTGGAGCTGGTGGTTCCCGGCGGTGCGGGCAGTGTGGCCATGGGGACCCTGGGCCGCCGCCTGCTGGGATGCGACTACGCACCCGGTTTCTTCGTGGACCATTTCGTCAAGGACCTGGGCCTCTGCCTGGAAGAATGCAAGCGCATGGGCCTGGTACTGCCCGGCCTTGCGCTGTCCGAACAGATCTACCGCATGGCCCAGGCCAAGGGTCACGGCAAGGACGGGACGCAGGTCCTGCTGCAGGTGCTTGCCGAGCTCTCCGGCAAACAGTGGCGGGCCCACGCCTAGACGATTGCAGAGGATACGCGGGGGAAGGCCTGCCTTCCCCTGTTTCCGCTTTTCCCTATGACTTCTCTGAAACAGCGGACATGCCCAGTTTTCGGAAAGAGGAACGAGCCCGGCCTGATCGCCCTGCTGCCGACAAAGTGGATTCGGGAGCTCCGGCATATTTTTTTGGGGGCAGCTGATGTTTTTTATTGACATCATCAGGGAAGGCGCGTAGAAGACCTTTCTTGTGTCGGGATGTAGCGCAGTCTGGGAGCGCACTTGAATGGGGTTCAAGGGGTCGAAGGTTCAAATCCTTTCATCCCGACCAGAAAACAGAAACCCCAAGGGATCTACGGAAACGTGGATCCCTTTTCTGTTTTTGGGATCTGCCCTTTCCCTCTTTCCGGTGTTCCGGCTTGCCGGTCATTTCGCCAAGCCGGACCATACGGGACAAACTTTCCCCGCCGTTCCCCGGATCATGGGGATGGTATCGGCCCTGGCCGACCTGGCAGACAGCAGACAAATCCATCGTCCACAAACAAAAACGCCACGAAGGTATCCTCCGTGGCGTTTTTCGTATGTGCAAAACATCCGGGACCGGCAAACAGCCGCCATGCTTTCGGTAACTCCGCTGTCCCCTCTATCTACAGGAACAAAAACTTCTAGGGACGGCCCTCGCGTTCCACTTCGCCTACCCAGCGGGAAAGGCGCGTGCGGGAATAGCGGTCTTCGGCTCCATCCAGCTTTTTGAATTCCTTGATGTTTGCCTCCAGCCAGGCCTTGTCCGTCATCAGGATCTCGCAGGCCTTGCGGGCCCGCTGCTGAAAGGCATTGAGGGCGGCACCGTCAAAGGCGATGTCCCTTACCTGGGCTTCCGGGACAGGTTCATGATATTCCATGATGACCTGGGTCTTGCGGAAGTTCAGCAGCAGCTTTGCCCTGTACGCAAGACAGGCGGCATGATCCGTGCAAAACGGATCTCTGTCGCCGTCCAGCTGCATAAGGCTTTCGTAAAGGGTCTCTCCCTTATAGGCATACTGCTGCGCCCGGATGGCCGGGAACGCCGGATGATGCGCGGCCTCCCACTCCCAGGTCCCTTCCGTATCCGCCACGGCCGTCACCAGAGTGCCGGTACCGTTACCGTAGACAGCGAACCAGATACGGGCATCCCCATCCACCGAATGCCGCGTCTTGGGACGCAAGGTCCGGTTCCCCAGGCTTTTCAGCTGCATGTCCGCAGCAGGAGCAAAGGTCAGCGGGGGACGGGCACGGGAAACGATGACCGTCTGGTCTGACGCGGCCAGCTGGCCCGCTCCCCGCAAAGGAGGTTGTCCCCCCATAAAGAAAACAAAAACAGCCACAGCAATGATGGCAACAACTATCAGCAGGATTTTCATGGTTCCTCCAGAGCGCTTGGCAGACCGGAGCCATACGTCCGCCGCAAGCATGTTAACCGCATCCACGACGGAGCAAAAGCCCTGTCGCGCAGAGGTTCGGATCCGGGCAGAGAGCCTGCAACAGCAGATCTTACCCCCTGAAAACAGAAAAGGGATCCACGTTTCCGTAGATCCCTTGGGGTTTCTGTTTTCTGGTCGGGATGAAAGGATTTGAACCTTCGACCCCTTGAACCCCATTCAAGTGCGCTCCCAGACTGCGCTACATCCCGACGCGAAGATGTAGATAGACGAAGACAGCAGGCTTGTCAATAAAAACATCACATTTTTTCAAAATAGCTATCTCCGCCCTTCTGTGCAAAAAATGGCAAGGCTGTCGACCGGAGGTCTCCATTCCTCCACCCTGCAGGGGCACGCCCCGTACTGACCATGCCGGCAGGAGCTGATCGCGCCTCTTCATATGATAGAGGTCCGCATGCAGCGTGCCGCATCTCCCTGCGGCAGCCTGCTGTCCGCATCCCTCATGTCGCACAAGCGATAAAGAAAGGCACAGCCGCACGCCACTTCCGGAAGAAATGGCCCGGAGTGCAAGGCGAAGCTCATATGCCCTGCCGTATCCTCCAGGACAGGCTTTTCCCACCTGCCTGCCCTCAGGGCGAAAACAGGGCCGAATCCTCAGGCGCTCAAAAACAGAAAAGGGACCTACGTTTCCGTAGATCCCTTGGGGTTTCTACTTTCTGGTCGGGATGAAAGGATTTGAACCTTCGACCCCTTGAACCCCATTCAAGTGCGCTCCCAGACTGCGCTACATCCCGACGCGAGAAAAAAAATACGCTCGACCAGCCTCTTTGTCAACATAAAATTCTTTTGAGAAAAAAATTTTTTGCTTTTGTGAAATTTTAGGGCAATTTCTGCCGTTTTCGTTACATTGTGAAGCATTTCTCAGCCCTTATGAACATCCGGACACATTGCCAACTTATTGATTTCCATTAACTTTCAAATGTATTTTTTGCCTGATGGAACTCCACGGAGCTTGTTTTTTTCTTCTTTTGCCAGAATATTTTTCATAAAAACCAAGCATTCACCTGCATTGACAAAAAAAATTTCCTGTGTAGAAGACAGATGGCCGCGCAGCCTGGGGGGTCAGGATGCCGGCTGGATTTTCCGGTTTCCCCTACTTGTGTGACATATTATTTCATAGTATGTCACACGGAAGGGATTTTTTCACCAGGTTGAGAAACCTGTAATCAGGAGGTTGGATATGACAACCAAATCGGCCTTTAATGAAGACAAAGTAGCCCTGCTGCTTGGCTGCATTATCTTCATCTTGGGCCTTGGCAAGTTCGCTGGACTGGATCTCCTTGGCTGGGTGGTAAAAATCGGCATGTGGGTCGATAGCCCCGTCGATGCCTGGAAGCCCGCTACCAAGGGCATGATGGCCGGCTGGCAGTCCCTGCTGGCTACCTATGTGTTTGTGACCGGTCTGCTGGCTATCGGCGTCAAACTGATGAAGGGCAACGTGGGCCGCTTCGTGGGCTCCTTCACCGTGATCTTCTTCATCGCCATCGCCTGCTACACCGCCGGCGCCAACGCCTACATCGCTGCTAACCCCACTCAGCTGGCTAAGCAGGGTATTCCGTGGGCTCTGGGCCTGAGCACCGAAGCCGGCCTGATCGCCGCTCTGGTCATGGGCATCCTGATCAGTAACTTTGCCCCCAGCGTTGCTGACTCTCTGCGCGATGCCTGCCGCCCCGAGCTGTTCGTTAAGATCGCCATCGTGGTTCTGGGTGCCGAACTGGGTGTGAAGGCCGCTGATGCCGCCGGTTTTGCTGGCCACATCATCTTCCGAGGCCTGTGCGCCATTGTTGAAGCTTACCTGCTGTACTGGGCCGTGGTTTACTACGTTGCCCGTAAGTACTTCAAGTTCAACAAGGAATGGGCCGCTCCTCTGGCTTCCGGTATCTCCATCTGCGGTGTGTCCGCCGCTATCGCCACTGGTGGCGCCATCCGCGCCCGGCCGGTGGTCCCGATCATGGTTTCTTCCCTGGTCGTTGTGTTCACCTGCATTGAAATGCTGATCCTGCCCTTCATCGCTCAGACCTTCCTGTACACCGAGCCCATGGTGGCCGGCGGCTGGATGGGCCTGGCCGTGAAGTCCGACGGTGGCGCTATCGCTTCCGGTGCCATCACCGAATCCCTGATCCTGGCCAAGATGGCCGGTCTGGGCACTGAATGGGAACCCGGCTGGATCGTGATGGTGACCACCACCGTCAAGATCTTCATCGACATGTTCATCGGTATCTGGGCTCTGGTCCTGGCCTACATCTGGACGGCCAAGTTCGACAAGACCCGTGGCGACCGCACCATGACCTGGGGCGACGTCATGGACCGCTTCCCCCGCTTCGTGCTGGGTTACCTGGGTACCTTCCTGGTCCTGCTCATCGTCTGCCTGAGCACGCCTGAACTGCACAAGGTCGGCAAGGCCATGTCCGGCGCCATGAACGGCTTCCGCGTCATCTTCTTCCTGATGACCTTCTTCAGCATCGGTATGGTTTCCAACTTCCGCAAGCTGATGGAAGAAGGCATCGGCCGCCTGGCCATCGTGTACATCGTCTGCCTGTTCGGCTTCATCATCTGGGTCGGTCTGTTCATTTCCTACGCCTTCTTCCATGGCATGACCCCGCCGGTGGTTGGCGCCTAGTTTAAAGGAGAACAATGATGGAAGACAAAGAAGTCAAATTCCACGAAGAAGTCCAGAAGATGGAATACGAGCCCCTGGATGAGACTGAAATGAAGCTCATCCACTGGAGCTGGGGCCTGGGCGTGGGTCTGCTGGTGGTGCTGTTCCTCATCAGCAAGTTCGTGATGACCACCCACTAGACCTCGGGCTGCTAAACACGTAATAAGGATGCCGGGAAGGGCCTGCGCCCTTCCCGGCTCTTGCGTACAAAGGACAAGTATCATGCCGCGTTATCATCTGCGTTGCCTTAAGGGCCCCAACTATACCCTGAACCTGGAGTATGACGGCATCGTGGAAGCCTCTTCCTTTGAGGAAGCCCTGCGTCCCCATACCGACTGGCCCATTACGGAAAGCTACGACCATGCCACGGCTACGGCCTGGAATCCCGGTACCTGCATGTATTATCAGGAAATGTGGGAAGCTGCCCTGCTTCCCGATGCTGACAAGGGACAGCAAAGCTAGCACCGCACGGAGCTGACGCCTGCAAGGGGAGGACTGACAGAGACTCCCCTTGCGGTGGGATGCGCTCCTCATCCCTTTTCCCCTCACCTGCCACAGGGCGGCCGGACAGCTTTCATGAACATCTCAGCCACGTCACCTCTCGTTTCTGTCCTGCTCCTGCTGGTCTCCATGTCTTCCATCCAGGCCAGCGCCTCGCTTGCCAAAACCATCTTTCCCCTGGTGGGCCCGGCCGGCACCACAGCCTTGCGCCTGCTGGTGGCCTCCGCCATCCTGCTTGTGGTGATGCGCCCCTGGAAAAAAGCCATCCCCCGCAGTGCATGGAAGGTCATCGCCGTTTTCGGACTGGCCACGGCAAGCATGAACCTTTGCTTTTACGAAGCCCTGAGCCGTATCCCGCTGGGGGTCGCCGTCGGTCTGGAATTCACCGGCCCCCTGACGGTAGCCATGCTCTCTTCCCGCCGCCTGGTGGACTTCATCTGGGTCATCCTGGCCGCAGCCGGTCTCGCCATCCTGCTGCCCCTGCGCCAGAGCGCGGACAGCATCGATCCGCTGGGCGCGGTGCTTGCCCTCTGTTCCGGCGTCTGCTGGGCGCTCTACATCATCTTCGGCAAAAAGGCAGGCAGCAGTCTGGACAAGTCCTGCGTGGCCCTGGCCATGCTCGTGGGCAGCTGTGCCATTTTCCCTGTAGGCCTGGCCTCCTCCGGCATGGATCTGTTCAGGCCCGAGATCCTGCCCCTGGCCCTGATACTGGGTATTTTTTCCTCTGCCCTGCCCTACGGTGTCGAGATCATCGCACTGAAAAACCTGCCTTCGCGCACGTTCAGCATCCTCATGAGCCTGGAGCCTGCGCTTGCAGCCCTTTCCGGATTCCTTTTTCTGGGCGAACAGCTGAGCCTTGCCCAGTGGGCAGCCCTCTCGGCCATCATCAGTGCGTCCATCGGCTCCACGCTGACCATCAAAAAGCAATAACGCAACGCCGCCCATACGGGGAACCTGCTTTTTTGGGCATCGACAGGACAACGTACTTCCCGAACCGGCATCCCTTCCTCGCCTGATGGCTCATAAAGCCTCGTCTTTTCCCGGGCGTTCCCTCTCTACGGGCGTCCTTTGCCAGAGGGCACTGCCTTCTTCCTCTACCGACTCTCCGATCAGGCCCCGGCATAACGGGGGGAACATCTGCGTACCAGCAGGCTAACGCCCATAAAAAAAGGCGGGGACATCATGTCCCCGCCCTTTTCATACGTATTGGCAGATCCTAGAACTCTTCCGGCAACTGCAGCATTTCCTCATAGGTGAACACGGGCCCGTCCAGGCACATATAGTGCGCCCCCACCTTGCAGTGGCCACACTTGCCCACACCGCAGCGCATGTGGGTCTCCAGCGAGGTGAAGATGTCCTTGCCGTTCATGCCGAGGCCCAGCAGGTCACGGGCCACCAGCTTGATGCGGCGCGGCGAGGCACACAGGATGGCCCGGGCATTGGCCCAGTCGAAATCCAGTTCCGGCAGCAGGTCGTTGATATAGCCCACATGGGCCTGAACGGCATCCGTCGGCTTGGCCAGGGCATACTGCACGGTCACACCGGGGATCTTGCTCCAGTCCTTCAGATCCTGCTTGTAGACCAGGCCCTCATAGCGCGTGGCGCTGGCGATGATGGCGATGCGGCCGTAGCGTTCCCGCTCCTGGAGCAGGCGCACGATGATGGTCCGCACAGGGGCAAGGCCCACGCCGGACCCCACCACCAGCACGTCCCGACCGGCGAAGGAACGGTAGGGGAAGCCCTTGCCGTAAGGTCCGCGCAGGCCGATGACATCCCCCACGCCAAGCTTGGCCAGGGCCGACGTCACCTTGCCCACTTTCTTGACGCAGAACTCGAACTGGCCGTCGTGCTGATCGCCGAAGGGGATGGACAGGGCCACTTCCCCCACGCCGAAGACCGTGACCATGAAGAACTGGCCCGTCAGGCGGAAGGTCTCGGCAAGGCGTTCATCCATGTAGCGGACCACATAGCGACGGATGTCCGGGGTCTCGTCATGGATGGCCACGATGCGCGCGGGATAGGGCGTGAACAGCTGGGGGTCGATGCGGGTGGACGCCCGCTCCGGGATGGAGACCGGCATGGGCTTGCGCTGCCCCTCGGGCGGGCAGTCCTTCACCACGGTATCGGCTATCTTGCGGATGTCGATGCCTGCGGGGCAGACGTCGATGCAGCGCCCGCAGCCCACGCAGCCTTTCTTGCCGAAGCGGTCCTGGATGTAGACCAGTTTGTCCATGATGCGGTGGCGCACGGCGGCAGCCTTGCTGCGCGGATTGTGCCAGCCGGCATTACGCGTAAAGCCAGCCGTCTGGCAGGAGTCTTTGACGCGGACGCGGCGGCCGGACTGGGCATCCAGACGTTCCTCGTTGAACTGGAAACAGGTGCAGGTCGGGCAAACGGCCGTGCAGCCCGAGCAGCGGATGCAGGTGGGCGTGATCTCTTCCCACACCGGATGGTCGAAGCCCTGCAGCAGGGCCGTACGGATCTGGGAAAGGTCGGGCAGCTTCTGGAAAGAGTCCCGGCAATCCTTTTCCAGCTCGCCCAGCCGGGCACGCAGAGCGGCTTCGGTCACGGGACGGAAAAAGACCATGGCCTGCCCCACAAGGCTCTCGCCCTTGTCCGTGGCGCATTCCACCCAGCACAGATCGCCGTCCAGCGTCAGCATCAGGTCAAAGCCGCTGCGGGCAAAGGGGCCTGTGCCCGTGGCCGCGCAAAAGCAGCTTTTCCCGGGCGTACGGCAGTTCATGCCCACGATGGTGACGGCCTCGCGCCGCATGGAATAATTGATGTCCCGGTATTCGCCCAGGTAGAAATCATCCAGATATTCCAGAGCGGACACATCACAGGGGCGCATGCCGAAGATGACCGTCGGGGCCATGGCTTCCGCACCGGACTCGGCCACATACGTACGTTCGTTGCCTTCCCAGCGGAACAGCACATCCTGATAGCCGTTCAGGACGTCCACCGGCGGCATGGCAAGGTTGGTATAGTCGAGGCACAGGCCCTTTTCCGGAACAAAGCTCTCCAGGCGCGTGGTCCCGTCCTGTTCCTTGCAGGGGCACAGCACACGGGAGCCTGACTGCCAGGCGGTCAGCAGGGCGGGCAGGTCCGCCGGATTCATGGTATAGTATGCGGACATGGCTTAGACCCTCTCCAGCCTGACGGCGCTGATTTTGTATTCAGGGGTTTTACTGACCGGATCCAGAGCGGTGCAGGTCAGCAGGTTGACCATGGCTTCGGCAAAATGCAGGGGAGCGAAGACCACGCCCTCGGGCACATCATCCGTGATGTGCATGCGCGAGACCACAGCTCCACGACGGCTGACCATGCGCAGGCGGGCGCCTTCGCGGATCTCCAGCTTTTTGGCGTCAGCGGGATTGATGTCCGTCACCAGCTCGGGCAGTTCACGCTCCAGCATGGCACAACGGCGCGTCATGGTCCCGGTCAGATAATGGGCATGGCGCATGCCGGTGCTAAGCAGGAAGGGATACTCCTCGTCCGGCAGTTCCGCCGGAGGCACATGCGGGATGGCGGCAAAAAGCCCCTTGCCGCGGGTGAAGCGCCCCTGATGCAGGATGGGCGTGCCGGGATGGTCAGGCGTGGGACAAGGCCAGCACAGGCTCTTCCCTTCCAGACGGGCATAGCTCATGCCGCCCATGTTGGGGGCCAGGGAGCAGATCTCGTCAAAGACCTCCGAAGCCGAGGCGTAATGCATGTCATAGCCCAGCCGCCGGGACAAAGCCTGGATGATCTGGCCGTTGGTCCGCCCCGCCATGGGCGGGATGGCCTGGCGCACGCGCTGCACGCGGCGCTCGGAGTTGGTGAAAGTACCGTCGGTCTCCGCGAACGACGCACCGGGCAGGACCATGTGCGCCAGTTCCGTGGTCGGCGTGGGGAAGATGTCGAGGCAGAGCAGGAACTCCGCCGACGACAGGGCCTTCACCACATGGCCGGAATCCGGGTCGCTGACCACGGGATTCTCGCCCATGATGATCATGGCCTTGAGCTTGCCCTCCTGCAGGCCGTGCATCATCTCCATGGCCGTCAGGCCGCGGAAAGGCGACAGGGAGCGTCCCCAGGCCGCCTCGAACTTCAGGCGGGCCTTCTCGTCATCCACGAACTGGTAGCCGGGATAATAGTTGGGCAACCCGCCCATATCGCAGGCGCCCTGCACGTTGTTCTGGCCGCGCAGCGGGTTCACGCCGGTACAGGGACGACCGATCTGACCGCAGAGCATGGACAGGTTGGCCAGGGAACGGACATTGTTCACGCCGCAGCGGTGCTGGGTGATGCCCAGGCAATAGACGATGGCGCTGGTCTCCGAGCGGGCATAGAGCTCCGCCGCACGGAACAGGAGCTCACGCGGCACGCCGGTGACTTCCTCGGTCCGCTCGGGCGTCCATTCACGCAGGCTTTCGCGCAGCTCGTCGAAGTTCTCCGTGCGTTCCGCGATGAAGGCCGCATCGTGCCAGCCATTTTCATAAATGATGTGCATCAGGCCGTTGACCAGCGGCACGTCCGTTCCCGGACGCAGGCGCAGGTGCACGTCCGCCAGGCGGGCAAGGTCCGTCCGGCGGGGGTCGGCCACGATGAGTTTGCCGCCCTCACGATGGCAATGCATGAGCCGCATGCCCACCATGGGATGGGCGACCGTGGTATTGGAACCGATCACCAACAGACAGCTCGCCTGCTCCAGCTCGTCGAAAGAGTTGGTCATGGCGCCGCTGCCGAACGAAGTGGCAAGACCTGCCACAGTGGGGCCGTGTCAGAGACGGGCGCAGTGATCGATATTGTTGGTCCCCAGCGCGCAACGGGTGAGCTTTTGCAGCAGATAGTTCTCTTCGTTGGTGCAGCGGGCGGAGGTCAGCACGCCGATGCTGTCAGGGCCGTACTGGTCACGGATGCGGGCCAGCTCCCCGGCGGCATGATCGAGGGCGCTTTCCCAGTCCAGGGACTGCCAGCCCTGCTCCGTCCGCAGCAGGGGCGTTTTCAGACGGTCAGGGTGCTGTATGAATTCATGCACGTTCCAGCCCTTGACGCACAGCTTGCCCCGGTTGACCGGGCTGTCGGGCGTGGGCACGGAACGCTGAATGCGGCCTTCCGCAGTTTCCAGGGTCAGGCCGCAACCGCAGCCGCAATACGGGCAGGTTGTCGCCGTGTGACGAATATCCATAAGTCTCTCCGCGATATCACATCATGTCCGGGCCGGGACGGCACGCCTTTGTCCGCCACACTCCGGCATGAGCCTTTTTTCCAGCTTTGGAGTGGAAAATTTTGTCGTTTTTTTCCATAAAAAAAGGTGCCCAACATGTCAAAGAGAAAGGCTTTCTTTTCTTGAAGACAGACCGGCACCACACAAGGAGACCCGCATGGACAACGCATCCCCCTGGCAAGCGATGGCCCGCGCCACGCAGGCAGAAGCCCGGGATATCGTGGCGGAACTGGACATCGAAGGACACTGGCGCCGGGCAGGCGCCGTGGTCCATGCCGTGGGCTCGTTCAGGACGGGCCTGCTGGTCCGGCACAGGGACATAGACTTCCATGTCTACACGCCGACTCTGGACCGCGACCTCAGCTTCCGTGTCATGGCGGCCCTGGCCAGTTCCCCCTATCTGAACAGCCTGCACTTCGTGGACGGCAGCGCAACAGAAGAACGCTGTCTGGAATGGCATGGCATCTGGCAACGCCCCGGCGGCGCCCCCTGGCAGATCGACATCATCCACATCGAGAGCGGCTCGACGTTCGACGGTTATTTCGAACGCTTTGCCGACCGTCTTTGCCGGCGCCTGGACGATACGACGCGGGATACCATCCTGCGCCTCAAATACGAGACGCCGGAAAACGAGAGCATCCACGGGGTGGAATACTATCAGGCTGTTCTGGAAGGCGGTGTGCGAACGCTGGACGAGCTGCGCCGCTGGCGTGCCGCGCATTCCCTGGACGGCGTGAACCTCTGGATGCCCTGAGGTTCGGCAGCCCCAGGCATAACGTATGAAAAAGGGCGGTTCCCTTCCCCATCCGGAACAGATACCGCCCTTTCTATGCTGCTATTGCTGCAATATCCGGACGAATTCCTTGCCCTGCGCACTTTGCAGGAACGCCGCCAGGGCATCCACCACCTGCTGGTCATACTTGAAAGGACGTTCGCGCAGGATAGCCAGAGCCGCCGGTTCGTCATGACGGCGCCGGTAGGAACGCGGACGCATCAGGGCGCAGAAGGTGTTGGCCACGGCCAGGATGCGGGCCTGCAGGCAGATGGCCTCGCCCTGCAGCTTCCGGGGATAGCCGGAACCGTCCATACGCTCGTGCATCTGCTCGATGGTCTGCAGGACAGGCAAGCCGAAATCTATGCCCCGCAGGGCCTCCACGGCATAATCCACATGCTTTTCCATCAGCAGGCGTTCCTCGGGCGTCAGGGGACCGGCCTTGGTCAGCAGCTCGTGCGGCAGACGGATCATGCCCACCTGGGAGAGGCTGGCCGCCGTGCGCAGCGTGGACTCCAGCGCCGGATCGTCCTTGCCCAGCCAGGCCGCCAGATGGTAGGCGAGCTCGCCGGTGAGCCCGGACTGCCCCTTCAAATAGGGGTCCACCGCTTCCACCGCGTGGGTGAAGGCCTCGACGGTCTGGCGCAGCATGGTGGCAAGGCGCTGTTCCGCCTCCACGTCGTGATGTCCCGATAGACCACCACGACGGTCCCTGATGCGCCGTCTTCCGCGGCAAAGGGCAGGCACTGCACATTGAGGTGCACCAGCTTGCCCTCGACCAGCATGTCTTCCTGATCGGAAAATTCCGTCCCTGTCCGCCAGACGAATTCCACATGGCGTTCCAGGCTCCGGGCCAGATAATCCGGAAGATGCCGTACCTGCATAAGGTGGAGCACCTCTCCCTGACAGCGGGCCAGACGGGCGAATTCCGTATTGGCATAGACGATGCGGCCTTCACCATCCACCAGGGCCAGCGCCGAATGCATGGCCCGCAGGACCGTATCCAGCAGGCAACGCTGCCGGGACATGGTCGCGTAGAGGTCTTTCAGCTCCCGCACCTCGCCCCGCTCCCGGCGGATGCCGAGCCACCAGTAGAACCAGACCAGGATCCCCGCCAGGCAAAGGAACAGCAGGCCGGCCATGGTCCAGACGCGCCAGGCCATGTCGTCCTGTTCCTGGCGGACGCTGTCCGCCCGGCAGGCCACGGCCGCATACCAGGACGTCCCCGGCACGGGCTGGCCGACCACAAGGCAGTCCATGGTCCCGGAAATGGCGGGCAAGACCATGTCCCGGGGCGTCATGTCCTGACCGAAGCCCGCAGGCAGGGTCACCAGGTTGAGGCTTGGACGTTCGCCCATGCCGATGGCCTGGACAAGGTCGCCGCCGGTCTCCAGCAGCAGGCTCATATAACCCAGCTCGGAGGACTGGCCGACCCCTCCCAGGAGCTTGCCGATATCACAGGTGACCAGCAGGATCCCCTGGGGCGAGTCGTCCGCCGAAACATAGCCCGGCGCCGTCACCGGACAGTAAAAATCCACCAGCAGACGCTCCCCCTGGAGCCGGACGGGCAGCATGCCCGCCCCGGACAAGGCTCCCTTGCTCCGGCGCTGCTTCAGCAGCGTCCTGGTATCCGCCTGCCAGCCCTGCCCCACCAGCATGACCGGTTCCAGGGTCCTGTCCAGCAGGGCCGCACCGGCAAAATCATGCCGGGAGATGAACTCGACAAATTTGCGATAGATGAGCGTGGCATGGGGCGATATGTCGCGCAGGGCCTGACGGTCCCGCGCATCAAGGCCGCTGTGCCGCCCATGCTCCTGTTCCGTCCAGGGGGTCTCCCCCAGCTTGCGCAGCAAGGCCACGGGCAGGTCCGTCTCCGCTATCTCCGCCGCCAGCAGACGCAGCATGTCGTAGCGGGCCATCTCCGCCACAGCATCGCGCTGGACACCGGTCCATACCGTCACCATGGCCGCTGCCGTGGACGTATAGGCGGAAAGCTGGCTGCCCGTCCTGTCGAGGATCTCGCGCTGTTCCGCACTGTTGAAGCGGGTGGCCCCGATGACCGTCAGGGCGAGCAGCAGTATCAGCCCTCCCAGCAGGGGCCGCAGTGACACACGTTCAGGATTGCGCATAGAAGCTCCGCACAGCAGGGATCAGCGCTCGGTAAGCGCGTTCTGCCTGGCTTTCATCACAGGTTTGAGGATATAATCGAGCACCGTCTTCTTGCCGATGATGATGTCGGCCACCACGATCATGCCCGGGATGATGGGCAGGATCTCGTCGTTACGCCGGATGGCCGTCTCTCCGGTACGGACTTTGACAAGGTAATAGAAATCGCCCTTTTTGTCTTCAATGGTGTCCGCGCTGATGGATTCCAGCTTGCCGGGCAGGCCGCCGTAGATGGAGAAATCATAGGCCGAGACCTTGATCATCACGTCCTGTCCGGGCCGCAAAAAGGCCACATCCTGCGGACGGACGCGCACCTCCACCAGAAGGCTCTCGTCCATGGGCACGATGTCCATGATGGCCTCGCCCGGCTTGACGACCCCGCCCACCGTATTGACCAGTATCTGCTTGACGCTGCCCCGCACGGGACTGCGTACTTCGGTGCGCGTCACGCGGTCGCCCCCGGCGGTCAGGGATTCCCGCACCGAGCCCAGCTCCGTGCGCCGCTTGTTGATCTCCTGGCTGATGGCCAGCTGCTCTTCCGCCACCCGGCTGCCGATGCGCTGCCGGGCCTCATCCATCATGGCCTGCGTCTTGGGGATGGCCGCGGCCAGCATATCGATCTCGCCCTGGGTCTGGATGATCTTCTGCTCCAGCCCCAGATAATCCATGCGGGAATAGTTGTTGCGCTGCAGCAGGCGCTTGGCCGTATCCCGCTGCTCCGTCTCCAGCACCAGGCTGCCGTCCAGCTGTTTCTTGCGTGCCAGCTGCTCCGCCACCTCGCTTTGCCGCTGGGCATACTGGGCCTCCAGCATGGAAAGCTCGGCCCGCAGTTTCGAACTTTGCGCCTTCCAGGTGTTCCGCTGGTCATCGACGATCTGACGGGCGCGCTCCACAAGGACGCCGTCCGGCTCTTCTCCCAGTATCTCCTTGAGGAAGACGGGCAGGTCACTGGGGAAGACAGGCTCCTCGTCACGCAGCATGGCCTCCAGCCGCATGATGGCCAGACGGTGTTCCACCAGCTTGTACAGGGCATCCCGGTACGAGCTTTCGGCCATGACGTTTTCCAGCTGGGCCACGACCTGCCCTTTTTCCACGACCTCGCCCTCCCGGACGAGCACGGCCTGGAGGATACCGCCTTCCAGGTTGGAGACCGACTGCGTACGCCGGGAGCCCACCACGGTCCCCTCGGCATGGGTCACTTCGTCGATGGGGGCCCAGGCGGCCCAGACGAGCAGCGCCACGACGAGCAAGGCCACCGCCGCGGACAGGGCACGGGCCGTGAACGCGGGCCTGCGGGACAGGGCCGCATCCACCTCGCTGGCATAATTGATGTCATCCGGCATCAGACCATGCAGGGGAGCGTCCAGAGCCGCGAACAGCTCCTTTCGCGTCATGGGCTTGTCTCCGGCGGACGATGCCTGGCTGAAGTTCTCGCGCAGGCGCGCCGCCATGCCGGTGGCGGGACGCTGCTCGTGCTCGGCATCCCCCACGAAGATCAGGCGGAACACCTGCAAGATGCGGGCGAACAACGAACGTTTCCGGGGCTGCCCGTCAGGTACGGGAGCCTCAGGAGGCAAAGACGAAAAGATATCTTCCGGCGGCCTGGTTTCAATACGGTCACCGCTCTGCGTCGCGGGATCCGGCTTACGGGCGTCCATCCTTCCCCTCCTTCACGGCAGCGGCTCCCCCGGGGGCCTCCTGCCCTTTTTCCGGGGCAGGCTTTCTGGCTGCGGCGGCGTTGTCGCGCAAGCGCTTCAGGATGGCGTCACGCGGCCCGAACATCCGCAGCCTGCCGTTCTCCATGACAGCCAGCTTGTCCACCATGCGCAGCATGCTCAGGCGATGGGTCACAAGGATCAGGGTCCGCCCCTGCGAGACGGCTGCCAGCCGCTGCTGCAGGCGCTGCTCGGAATCCGTGTCCATATTGCTGGTGGGCTCGTCCAAAATCAGCACCTCAGGATCGCGGACCAGCGCACGGGCAAGAGCCACCGCCTGCCGCTGCCCACCGGACAGGGCCTTGCCCTGCTCGCCGACCTGGGCCGCGAAACCGGCGGGATTGTTGCGGACAAAATCCGTCACCCCGGCAAGGGCCGCGGCCCGGAACACCAGATGGTCATTGATGGTGGGGTCCCCCAGGACGATGTTCTCACGGATGCTGCCATAAAACAGGACCACGTCCTGCGGCAACACGCCGATGCGCCCGCGCAGCTCCGTGGTCGGCAGCTGGCGCAGGTCCACGTCCCCGAATTTGATGCTGCCCTTCTGCGGCTGGTAAAAACCTGTCAGCAGCTTGGCCAGGGTGCTTTTGCCCGAGCCCATGGCCCCGATAATGCCGATCCGGTCGCCGGGATTGATGCGCAGGCTCACGTCCTCAAGGGCCAGACGCATGGAATTGGGATAGGCGAACGAAACGTTCTCCACGGTGAAGGAGGGCTGCAACTCGCCAAAATCCATGCAGAAGCTTTCCGACTGGTTTTCGGAAGGCAGCTCCATGAGCAGGTCGAGGGCCTGCAGGGCAACACGGGAATTCTGCAGACGGGTCAACAGGGAGGCCAGCTGCATCAGCGGCGCCATGGCCCGGCCCACAAGGATGTTGCAGCCGATGAGGGCCCCCATGGTCATCAGGCCTTCCGAGATCCGGTAGACGCCCCAGATGATCATGCTCACCGTGACCATATGGGTCACCAGGGTGGAGGCCGTCACGGCCAGACTGCTGTACCGGCGCGACTCCGCCGTCGATTTGGCGGAAAGCCCCACCACCGCCTCCCACAGGCGCTGCATCCGGCTCTCGGCCTGGCAGGCCTTGATGGTCTCCAGGCCGTTGACCATCTCCACGAGCAGGGCATTCTTCTGCATGTTCTGCTTGTAGCTCTGCTCGGCGCAGCGGCGTGCCGCGGTCTGGAGGAAGAGCCCCAGCCCGATGAGGATGGGCATGGCCGCCAGCGGCAGGAAGACCATGGGCCCGGCGATGAAGGCGATCAGCAGCAGGAAGATGACCAGGAAGGGGACGTCGATGCAGGCCAGCAGCGAGGACGAACTGAAGAATTCGCGCAACTGCTCGAATTCACGCAAGTTGTTGACCAGCGAGCCCGTGGATTCCGGCTTGCTTTCCAGCCGCATGGTGAGGACCTTGTCCACCAGATTGCTGGAGAGCACGATGTCCGCATTGCGCCCGGCCACGTCCACGAAGTGCGTGCGCAGGGCCCGCAGCAAAAAGTCGAACAGATAAATGATGATCACACCGGAAGCCAGGACCCACAACGTCTCTATGGCATTGTTGGGCACGACCCGGTCGTAGACGTTCATGGCGAACAGGGGACTGGCCAGAGCGATGAGGTTGATGATGACGCTGGCCAGCGCCACATGCCGGTAGATGGGCGCATAATAGCGCAGCACGTCCCAGAACCAGCGTTTTCCCTTGGCCAGACGCAGCTTTTCCACATGCTCCTGCGGACGGCCGGGGACAGCCACATACAGGGCATAGCCGGTATATTCCTCCTGCAGCGCGTCCAGGGGCACCAGCTGGCTGGCGCTTTCCGTCTCCGGGAAGATGACTTCGGCCTGAGCCGCCTCTGCCCCCGCCGGAGCTCCCGGCACCAGCCGGGTCAGGACACAGCTGCGGTTGCCGGACAACAGCAGGATGCAGGGCAACGTCAGGTTGGAGAGGTCAGCCAGCCGGGGACGATACAGCACGCTGCCCGTCAGGCCCGCCTTGCGGGCGACCCGCAGGCACGCCTGGGCCGAGACGGTACTGCCCGAAAGCCCGGCCAGCAGGAACTGGGGAGACAAGGCCTTGCCCCGGAGGCGGCACAAGGAGGAAAGACTGCGCAGCAAAGGCGGCATGAAATCGACATCGGAAGGCCGCAGGCCTCCGGCTGCCATTTCCGGGCCGCGTGTTTCCCCGGATCCGTTTTCCGACATATGAACAATCCTTTGACGTCCATCCTGTGGACGTCCTGTCGCAAAACAACAGGCAGAGGAGCTCTGCCTGTTGTCGCATCGAAACCCTCCCGGCAGACCAGGCTGCCGGAGCTGTCATGGGCTACCCGGGAAGCAGGGGCTCCCCGGTTACTTGAACCAGCCCATTTCAAAATCTTCGCCCTTGACGGGCTGGGCTTCCTTGGGCCCCGACTTGATCTCTTCCGCGGGGACCCCCATACGGGGCAGCAGGTCACCGGCCAGAGCGCACATACGGTAGGCGCCTACAAGGATATTGCCGCGGGCGGTCTCGGCCTGGCTGGCGGAATTGTAGAGTTCGTTCTCCGAATCCAGCACGTCCAGCAGGCTGCGCGTACCCAGCAGGAACTGGTCATGGTAGGCCTGCCGGGTATAGGTATTGTTTTCCACGGCCTTGGTGTAGAACTTGTATTGTTCCTTGGCCGCCAGATAGTTGCTCCAGGTGGATTCCATGTCCAGGCGCAGGGTGTCCATGTAATCGTACAGGTTCTGCCGGGCCTCGCGTTCCCGCGCCGAGGCCGCGCGGATGCCTTCCACGTCGGCGCCGCTGTTGAACACGTTCCAGCGCACCGTGGCCAGGACATCGAAGCTGTAGACCCAGCGGTCACGGTCGCCGCCGCGGTCACTGTACTCCGGCCCGGCTTCCAGCTGGAAGGTCGGACTCGCCCTTGGCAGCACGGATGTCCTGCAAACAGGCGGCCAGCTTGGGATTGTGCTTTTCCGCCATCTGGATGAAGGCCGCCGCGGTATCGGGCATCTCGGCCGGCATGGGCACCGCATCCAGCTTGCCGACCGTATAGATGCCGGTCAGGCGGGAATAGGTGGCATAGGCCACGCGCAGGGCGTCTTCCGCCTCGGCCAGGGCGGAATGGGCACGCTGCAGGCGCGATTCCGCCTGCGTCACATCGGCCTGGGTATCCGCCCCCATGCTGGCGCGGTCACGGGCCTGGGCCAGGATGGACTCATGCCGGGCCACGTTGTTGCGGGCCAGCTCCACCAGCTTGATACGGCGCAGCAGGTCGATGTGGGCGATGATGCCGTCCAGGGAAAGGGACGTGGCCGTGTCGAAGATCCTGGCCTTGACGGAATCCAGGGTGGCCTGGGCGGCACGCACGCGGCTGCGCGTGGCAAAGCCGTCCCAGATGGGCTGCACCAGCTTGGCGGAGACACTGCCCACGCTCAACCACTGGTCATCAAGGTTCAGACCGCGGGACGTGGTGTCGCTCAGGACACCCACGCCAATCTCCCCCGTGACGTCCACACGCGGGCCGAAGCCGGCACGGGCCTTGTTGAGCTCATGCTCCAGGACCGCACGGTTCTCCTTGATGCTCATCAGGCTGCGATGGTTGTGCAGCACACCGTACACGGTATCGTTCACTGAGATATGCGTCGCGCCGTTCCCCTGTGCCGGGGTATCCCGGGTCCATGCCGTGCCTGTCCCCCCGGCCAGCAGACAGCATGCAGCGACGATTATCGCTCCCCACGTTTTGCGAGTTGCCATAATTTTTCATCCTCTCTCACAGTTTTTTGAGATGCACTCCCATTATGCAGGCATGCTATATTTAGAGGATGTCCGGCATACATATTGCTATACAAGTTTTCTCCAAAGGATACAGGCCAAAGCAAGGTAAAGTAGCCCCATAAAATTGA
>ERZ857982.687-NODE-687-length-43130-cov-3.838073_pt1 | contig 43130 bp, 31 predicted proteins | sample MGYA00519955_ERZ857982 | MGnify/ENA primary metagenome ERZ857982 (study PRJEB31778, sample SAMEA3449416) | human gut metagenome | biome: human gut; feature: human-associated habitat; material: faeces | place: United Kingdom | collected 2010/2012 ... | reverse complement strand
CTGTTCTTCTCGCTGATGGCCGCGATGACGGGCGACGGCTCGGCCGTGCAGGTAACGCCTCCCTTCGAGCCGGCCGCCACATCGGCGAACCATGTCCCGGACCAGCCGACGGCTACCATCGCGCCCCGGCCGTCGGGAGCCTCGATGTTGAAAAACGGGAAGGCGTTCTGCGACGAGCGTCCGCCCTCGGGAGCCATATAGAGCGAATCGCCGGGAGCCAGCACTTTCGTCCGCTGATGGAAATCGGCTTTCGACACATGGCTGCCATCGGCATAATGTACGGTGAAACCGCCCTCGCCGGGCGACGTCAAGTTCAGATCGACGACCTTGACCTGCTCGATCGTCGCCGAATTGGCATCCGACAGGTTCTTGAAGTTCAACACCCATTCGACCGCTCCGAAATCGGCGAACCCTTTCACGCGGCATTCGACCTTCAGGCCGCTGCGGCGGTCCTGATACGAGTACAGATACTCGCGCACGCCCGGTTCGGAGCTCTCGACCCGCTGAGCCATATACTTCCACTTACGCAGCAGTCCGGCCGAAGGCTTGCCGTCATAGACGAACGAGAAGGGCGGTACCTTCCCTTTCGCGAAACGGGACTCGATCCAGCGGCTCACGTCCGTCGGCGTATCGGAAAGCGTGCAGCTCGACTGGGCCGAGGCCGCGAGCGGAATCATAGTCAGCAGCACGAGCGACAGCGCCCAGCCGAGGAGGACCGCTCCGCTTTTTTTGATCTGATATATCATCGTTTTCTTCATTTTGTTTTCGACATGAAAGAGGTTATTCGGCGAGCTTGTATTGCAGCAGCATCGAGCCGCGCGGCTCGGGAAGCGTCAGCACGTAGCCGCTCGCGAGCTCGGCTCCCGGAACGGTCACGCTCTCGCCCGTATCGAAATTGTATACCGAGTAGTTGCGCGAAGCGTCGATTCCGGACAGTCTGACAGTCAGCGCCGGGTCGGGACAAGCCGCGCGGCGGAATGCCACGACGATTCCCGTGCCGTCCGAGGGACGGTCGTACTGATAGGCCAGCCAGATATCGTCGCGCGTAGTGCCCTCCAGCTCGGTGAGCGGATAATAGTCCTCGAGGAAGTAGTCGCGCACCCGGCGGTACTCGTCGATTCGAGCCTGCATGTCGAAGAACGAAACGTTAGGCTCGGTAATCTTCCAGTTGCAGATCAGCGCGCTGGACATGCTCGACCGGAACGAATAGGGATCGGTTTGCAGAATACCCGTACCGTGGAAAGGGAGGAAGAAGCTCAGTCCGAAGTTATGGCACTGATAGCCGTCCGGATCGTCGTAGTGGTAATAGTCGCTGCGCCACAACGGAGCGCTGCGCTTGATCGTCTCCAGATCGAGCCGTCGGCCGCCGCTCGCGCAGTTGTCGATCAACAGACCCGGGAAGCGCTCGAGCAGATAGTCCCAGAACGCGTAGAGTCCCTCGATATGACGGATCTCCTTCATACCGATGCGGTCGGGCTCGTCGTAGCGGGCCCAGTATTTGTCGGGCTCCATGTTGAAGTCCTGACGGTAGTAGTCGATGCCGTTTTGCTCGATCATGTCGCCGATATACTCCTGCAACCATTCGCGAGCCTCGGTATTGCCCATGTCGAACAACAGCCAGTCACGGGACTCGGACTTATCCGTAGCGGGCAACTCCTTGTCAAGCATCCATTGGGGATAGTCCACAGCCCACTGCGTGCCCTTTACGACGCGCTCGGGCTCGAACCAGACCATAAACTTGGCCCCTGCCTTATGCACCGCATCGGCCACCGGCCTGAGCCCCTCCGGGAAGCGGGTCGAGTCGATCGTCCAGTTGCCGTTCGTGTTCGCCCACGACTTGCCGTTACGGTAGTCGGAAGCACCCGCCGTCCAACCCGCATCGAGCCAGAAGACATCGGGCACCAATTCGAACCGCTTGTAGCGGTTGACCATCGCGATGGCCCAGTCGGCCGTGAGGCACGAATACTCGGTACAAGGCGCGGGATCGCGGTAATTGAAGCTGAACGAGAGCGGATACGTGGCCGGTTTACCATCGACCTTGCGCGCCTGATGAACCCGCACGAAACGGCGGAACGCGTTATTTCCTACCATGCGGTCGTCCCCCTGCCAGAAAAGCAGGCCTATGCTCGGCGTGCGGATCGACTCGTCGGGATGCAGATACAGGCGCATCGTCTTCATTCCGCTACGGAGCGCAAAACCCCGGTCGCCCACCTTGTCGATATCGGCGAACCAAGTACCGGTCCAGCCGATCGCCACGACGACGCCCTGACCTCCCGGCGTCTGAATGTTGAAGAAAGGCAGGAACTGTCCCTGCGACGAGCGACCGCCTTCGGGCATCATAGCGAACGTCTCGCCCGCTACGAGCGGAGTCGAGTGCGGCGCGAAGTCGTTCTTGGTTATGTGATTGCCTTCGGCATGGTGCACGATGACCTCGCCGCTGTGCGGATAGGTCATCCGGAAATCGGTTACGCGAACGTCCTCCAGAATCGGCGTGTCTTTCTTACCGGTCTGCGTGAAGTTCAGTACCCACTCGACGGCATGGAACGACGGATAGCCTTTCACGCGGCATTCCACTTTCAGGCCGGTCGAGCGGTCGGTGTAAGCGTAAAGATACTCGATACGATCGGGATCGTCGCTTTCGAGCTTCGTCGACGAATAACTCCAGCGCGGCAACAATGCCGAAGAGTGCTTTCCCCCGTAGACGAACGAGAAAGGAGGAATCTGTCCTTTGCCGAATCGGGTCTCGATCCAGCGGGCGACGTCGACGGGATCGTCGCTCATCCGGACCGTAACCTGAGCCCCTGCAAGGACGGGAGCCAATGCCAGCAGCACGAGGCTGAAAAAGGTTCTGAAAAACGGTTTCATCAATCGGTTCTATTTAAGTTATTGGTTGAATTTCAATACAGCGAAAGGGAACTGCGGAAAACCGACGAAGCCGCAGGAATCGTCTCCTGCGGTCTTCATGCGGTCATCCGCGCCATCCCCCCGGTCCGGATTCGATTCGCCGGACCCGGATTCGGGAAAACCCGAAAGAGACAGCGCCCCACCCGGAAAGTCTACCGCTCCCCCGTTCCGTCTTTGTATATCACCGCGGCCTCGAGCGCTTCGATCAGGATGTGGATCACCTTGATATGGATCTCCTGAATCCGGTCGGAATACGGCGCGGTCGGCGCGCAAATCGCCACGTCGGCCATTTCGGACAGTTTGTTGGTCCCCTCTCGGGTCAGCGCCAGCACTTTCATACCGGCCTCGCGCGCTTTTTCGACGGCCATCACGACATTGCCCGAGTTGCCGCTCGTACTGATCGCGAGCAGCACGTCGCCCGGACGTCCGAAAGCCTCGACCCAGCGCGCGAAAATCTGATCGAAACTGAAATCGTTGCCCACGCAGGTCATATAAGCCGCGTCGTTGATCGCCATGATGTGCGGGTTGTCCTCCACCAGCAAAATCAGTTTATCTTCCACAATCGTTCTCTCCTTGTGTTTTGAGCGGCTTTTTCGGCAGTTCGAGCCGGCGGTCGCGGCGGAAACGGCCGGTCAGCTCCTCGGCGAAATGCGCCGCGTCGCACAGCGACCCGCCGTTGCCGCAGCTGAGAATCTTGTTTCCGTTTTCCAAAGCGGCCGCGAGCATATCGACCGCCTGACGCATCCGGCTCACCGTGTCCGGATTCGAAACGAACGCCTGCAGCACATCCTGCGCCTGCTTGAGGCTCTTGCTGATAATATCTTCCATTGCTCTATTCATCCATAAAGTTCGACTAAATCAGGTTGGCCGCTACGGACAGCGCAGCGTAGTCGCCGATCTGCTCGCCCAGCTTGGCGGGCCGCACCGAGCACACCCGGCGCGCGTGCGAAAGCGCCTCGCGCTCGATCTCCTGCAGCACGAAGGGCTCCATCAGCTCGCGGTTGCGGACATAGATGCTGCCGATGACGATCACCTCGGGGTTCAGCAGGTCGATGACCATCGCCAGTCCCCGTCCGAGGTAAGTTGCCGAAATCCGGTAGATTTCGAGCGCCAGCGGATCGCCCGAGGCAGCGGCCAGCGCGACCGTATGCGCGCTGATCGAGTCGAGCTGTCCCGGCGGGCACCAGGCGACGCTCTCGCCCATCTGCTGCTTCTCGCTCACCTTGAAACGGGCCAACTGGGCGATGCCGCCGCCGCTGGCGAACCCTTCGAACGAACCGCACTTGCCGTATCCCACCGGACCGAACTCCGACAGGCGGATATGCCCCAGCTCGCCGGCGTTGTCGTTCGTCCCGGCGTAGAGCTTGCCGTCGAGAATCAGCCCGGCGCCGAGTCCGGTGCCGAACGTCAGAAACACCATGTTCTGAGTCCCGACGCCGGCGCCGAACTTCCACTCGGCCAGCGCGCACGCGTTCGCGTCGTTATGGATTCCCGTCCTGATCCCGAAACGTTCTTCGAGCATCCGGACGATCGGAATATCGTTCCACCCAGGCAGGTTAGGCGGCGACATGACCACGCCTCGCTTGCTGTCGAGCGGCCCGCCGCAACTGATCCCGATCGCGCCCGTGTTCGACGAGTCGAGGCCGTGCCGGCCCATCATCTGCTCGATCTCGGAACAGATGTTGGCGATCGTCTCGTCGACGCTCGTCGTGGGAAACTTCACCTTTTCGACCAAATGCAGCGTATCGCCCTCTTTCTGTCCGTAGATCACGGCGCATTTGGTTCCGCCTATGTCGACGCCCAAGATATTTTTCTTCATTTTCATGCTATTTGTCCTTGTTCGCGTAGAGTTTCGTCTTGTCGAGCCAGTTCCGGTACTCTTTCAGATCGTAGGGAGGCTCTCCGTACAAATAGTGGTTCCCGAAACGCTCGCCGTCGGCCTCGTAGCGGATCAGCAGCATACCCTGCCCTTCCAGCACGGGCAACCGGGCGATCGTCTCGCGGCCATTGGCGCCCACGCGGTAGCTTCCCTTGAACACCTCGCGCCCGGTCGCCACATCGGTCACCGTCACGGTTCCCTCGGCCGGATGGCGCGTATCGTTCACCGCCACGAGCGGATAGGCTCCGTCGACCGGATCGTTGACGAACACGCAGACGTTCTTCTGCACGTTCGACAGGAAATAGTACGCCAGCTTTTTCGAGCCGTAGTAGTCGACCACGGCGTCCGAAACGATCGGCCATCCGTCGCGCACGTTCCACCAGATGATGCCCGTCCGCTCGAACTTGCGGCCGCGCCACATCTCGACGAAGTATTTCATTGCCTCGGCCTGAACCGACTGCGAAGCGAAGACGAACTCGTCCAAATCGTCGGGAACCGAGCCGAACAGGATATTCACCTGATTCAGCATCAGATTGTTGCGATCCATCGTCGGACCCCAAGCCACGAAGCGGCGCGTCGACTTGGTGATCCACTCGTCGTTCCACTGACGGCCCTCGGTCCACGGATAGAGCCCCTCGGCGGTCATCATCTTCTCCAAACTACTGCGGTTCGGACAGCCGTGATAGCCGATCTCGCTGACGAAAGTGCAGGGAGCCGTCGTGTAGAACTTGTCCTTATAGTATCCGCGCGGGCCCCACAGGTGGTTTTCGGGCAGATACTGCTCGAGGCTGCCCTTTTCCCATACGGCCTCGCTGTAATAGGGCGAGCTGGGCAGATAGGGACGCGTGCCGTCGAACTCATAGAGCACCTCGGGAATCACGTGACGCGAAACCTGATCGCGGTTGGGATCGAGGTGGAACGGCTGGAGACGGCTCCAGAACAGATTGGCGTCGTCCTCGTTGTTGCCGGCCCACAGCGCGAGCGACGCGTGGTTGCGCAGCTTCAGTACGACCGAGGTGACCTCTTCGCGGAACTGGTCCAGAAAATCGTCGCGCTGCGGATAGAAAGCGCATCCCATCGCGAAGTCCTGCCATACCATGATGCCGTTCTCGTCGCACAGGTCGAAGAAGCGGGTGTCCTCGTAGACATTGCCGCCCCAGCAGCGGATCATGTTGCAGTTGGCGTCCGTCACGAGCTTGATCGCGCTCTCGTATTGCGCCGCATCGCGGCTGTGGAGCGCGTCGAGAGGCACCCAGTTCGTACCGCGCACGAAAATCTTCTCGCCGTTGACCACGAAGCAGAACTTGCCGCGCTCGTCGGGCAGATGAATGTCGGAAATGTCGAGCTTCACGATCCGCAGGCCGATACGCTTGACGTCCGTGTCGAGCACTTTGCCGTCGGGACCGATCAGCTCGCTCTTGGCCTCGTAGAGAGCCGGCTCGCCATAGCCGCGCGGCCACCACAGGTCGGCCTTCTCGAGATTCGCCACGATGCGGCCCGCGTGCATGAATGCGATCTGCTCGCCCCGCCATGCCTCCTTGCCGTTGCGCGTCAGCGTGAAGCGGAGCTTCGCCTTGTCGTACAGATCGAAAGGCAGCTTGGTCTGGAAATCGACGAACAGGCTCACGTTGCGCGTAGCCGTATCGATATGCGTGGTCACCCACGTAACGTCCGTGAAGCGGGCGGGCTCGAGCACGCGCAGCTCGACGCCGCGCCACAGCCCGGCGCTCACCAGACGGGGCATGATGTCCCATCCGTACATGTGCGGCGCCTTGCGGATATAGACCGATTCCTCGGTCGCGAAATTACCCATGCTGAACATGCCGAGCAAATGGTCCTGCGACGCGGGCACGACCGGGCGGATGATCACCTGCACCGTATTTTCGCCTCCCTGCTCGATCAGGTCCGTGACGTCGAAGCGGCGCTCGATCAGCATGTCGGCCGAGCTGCCGGCGTGCTTGCCGTTGACCCAGATGTCGGCCAGGCAGTCGATGCCGCCGAACCACAACTCGGCACGCTGTCCCTCCGAGAGCTTCGGAGCGGTGAAGCGGCGCGAGTAGCACCACTGATGCCCTTCCCACGCGCGCAGCTTATTGACATTGGCCCCGATCATCGGGTCGGCGATCAGGCCGGCGGCGAGCAAGTCGAGCTCGACATTGCCCGGAACCTGCGCGGGAATCGTCTTTACCTCGACCTCTTTCAATTCAGCCGGATCGGTAATGGCCTCGGCAGGCTGTTTCCAGTAGGAGAGTTCCCACGTTCCGTTCAGCGAGACCGGCCCGCTCCACGCCGGAGCGAACGCCAGCCCGAGCAGCAGGCTCAGGCACCATCGGATTATCGGATTTCTTTTCATCGTTTTTTCTTATTGCGTTTTATCGGTTGAATGCTATGAATGTCCGAAGCGAAGCCGCATCCGGCGCTAAAACTTGAAATCGTGCGTCCCGGCTCCGACCTCGACCGTCTTGCCGCCGGCTTCGACCGTCGCGGTCGAGTTGACCGGAACGGTCACCGTCAGCACGACGCGGTCGCCCTTGCGTTCCCAACGCGAGCGGATCGGACCGCTGACCGAGCGATACTCGGCCTCGGCCCAGTCGAGCCCGTCGAAGAAATGCGGACGGAACACGATGTGGCGGTAACCGGGCCGTTCGGGATCGAAGTTGATGCCCGCGATGTCGCTGACCATCCAGGCGCTGATGTCGCCCAGAAAAACATGGTTGACCGACGCGTCGCGGAACTCGGGCGACAGGGCCCAAGTCTCGGCCAGCGTCGTGAAGCCCTGCTCGATCCACCATCCCCAAGAGGGGCAGTCCTTCTGCGAGGCCATCTTGTAGGCTACGTCGCCGTGACCGTAGCGCGTCAGCATGCGCAAGGCGTACTTGCTGCCGAGCGTGCCGAAGTCGAGATGGAAATCGTTGTCTTCGATCGCCTTGGCCAGATTGTCGGCCACACGCTGCTCGTAGCCCTCGGGCACGATGCCGAGTCCCAGCGCGACGGCCAGCGCGGCCTGCGAGCCGTTGGCGTACGACGCGGCGGTCGAGTCGAAGTAGATTCGGTTGACCGCCTCGCGGATACGCTCGGCTTTCTCCCTGAACGGAGCGGCGTCACGGCCGGTCAGTTCCGCGAAACGGCTCATCAGCGCATAGTCGAGGTAGTAGAAGCAGCTCGACGTATAGGCCGTAGGCGTCTGCGTCTTGTAGAACACCCAGTCGCCGATACCGTAAGTTACCAGCCCCGTCGAATCCTCGCGGGTCTTCAAATAGGTCAGGTACTTCTCGACCGTCGGATAGATCTTCTCGATCGTGCGCTTGTCGCCGTAATAGTTGTATATCGCGTTCGGGATAATCAGTATCGAGGCGTCCCAGACCGGACCGATCCAGTCGTCGTACCCCCAGCTCGAGGTCGGGATGATGCCGGCGATCCGACCGTCCTCGCGGATATTGTCGGCGACATCGTCGAACCACTTCTCATAGAACAGGATACCGTCGTAGTTGAGCAGCGCCAAATCGATCGCCAGCGCCGCGTCGGCCGTCCAGCCGTTCTTCTCGCGCTGCGGGCAGTCGGTCGGAATGCTCATCAGGTTCGCCAGATAGGCACGGCGCGTGGCTTTCCACACCTCGTTCAGCATGTCGTTCGAGCAGCGGAACTCGCCCACCGGCTCGACGGCCGTATGCATGCAAAGCGCCGTGAGGCTGTTCTCGTCGAGCTTCATCGGACGGTCGGAGCGCACCTCGACCCACCGGAAGCCGTGATAGTTGAAGTCGGGCGCGAAGGTCTCCTCGCCGTCGCCCTTGAGCGTATAGTAGTCGGTCTGGAAGCCCAGTCCCGGCATCGGATCGTAATAGATGTCGATGTTGCGCATCTCGACACGGCCGTTGTCCTTGAGCAGTTCGCCGTGCTGCATCTCGACCTTCGTGCCCCGCTCGCCCGAAATTTTCAGCCGGCACAATCCCGACATATTCTCGCCGAAGTCGAACACATAGACCGTATCGCCGAACGAACGCACCCCGACGGGTTTGATCTCGCGCGTGGGACGGATGCCGGGCATCGTCTGCGCCGTCAGAACGGGCGAGGGAGCCGCTACCTCGGGGGCCGGCTTCCATGCCCGGTCGTCGAAGCCCGGACGGTCCCAGCCCGGAATCTCCAGACGGGCGTCGTAGGTGTCGCCGCTGTAAATGTTGTTCTGCAAATAGGGACCCGTAGCCGTCTTCCACGACCCGTCCGAAGCGATCACCTCGCTCGTGCCGTCTCCGTAGACGATATACAGCTCGCAGATCATCCGCGCGCGGTCCCGCCAGCGGGCGTCCTCGAAATCCCATGTCGCCACGGGCGCTATCTCGTTGTAGAAGCCGTTGCCGAGCACGGCGGCCACGACGTTCTCGCCCGGACGCAGCAGCTTCGTCACGTCGTAGGTCGCATACAGGTTGCGCTTATCGTAATGCGTGTAGCCGGGTTCGAGCTTGTTCTCGGTCACAGGCTCGCCGTTGACCGTCATCTTGCCGTAGGCCGCGGCGCTCATATACAGCCGCGCCTCGCGGACGCCGTCCTTCACAGTAAACGACTTGCGCAGCATCGGCGAGGGAGCGAAGTTCTTATCGTGACGGTCGGTGATCCATTTCGCCGTCCAGCCACCGTCGGCCATCGCCGTCTCGAAGCTGTCGACCGGCGAGCAGACGATCCGTCCGGCCTCGTCCCATGCCGTCGCGCTCCAGTAGTAGCGCGTGCGGGGCTCCAGCGCCAGAGCGGCGTCGCACTCTACGAAGCCGTTCCCCGAAACGATCTCGGGCGAGGTCCATACGTCGCCCGGAGCCAGCGAGTCGGCGAGCACCTCTTTGGTCGAAGCGATCCGCACGCGGCACTTGCCTTGCACGAAATCCTCGTCGCCCGCATAGGTCCATGTGAAACGGGGCGGCATGTCGAGGCCGATCCCCACGGGCGAGCGCATGTACTCGCACCGCATGTCTTCGATCTGCGCGGAGCCGCTGTCCGAGCAGCCGGTTCCCCACAATGCCGCCGCACCCAGCAAGACGGTCATCGATCGGAAAGTACCATAGTTCATAAGCTCATTTATTTAAGTGTTTTTATATAAAATTCCTTGCCTGTCGTCAGCCCCTGAAGCACAGCTCGCACTCCAGCTCGACCGTCTCGGCCGGGGGAACCTCGCCCGCCGACTTGCGGCGGCGCATATCCTCAAGCAGCATACGGACCGACTCGCGTCCGATCCGTCCGACCGGCATCCGGGCCACATGCATGCCGGGCGCGAGCACCGACATGAAAGGAACCTCGTGAATACAGGCCAGCCCGTAGCCGTCGTTGATGTCGACTCCCCGGTCGTGGAAGTATCGGAAAGCCTCCAGCGCCAGAATATGAGTCGTAAAGAAAAACCCGTCCACGCCCTCGTCCCGCGCGAAAATGCGGTCGAGCACGCCGGGCAAGTTCCGCTCGTATCCGGCGAACTCCACCTCCCCGTACAGACTCTCGTCGAAGGCGATACCCGCATCGGCCAAGGCGCGCCCGTAGCCGGCACGGCGAGCATCCATCGTCTCCAAATGCGAATTGGTCGTAATTACGGCGATCCGGCGGAATCCGTCCTCGGTCAGGCGGCGGACCAGCGCGTAGCTGCTGCGCTCGTTATCGATCAGCACGCAATGCGTATCGAGCTTCGGGAAGCGGCGGTCGAACACGACGAAAGGAAACGACTCGTCGACCAGACGACGAATCTCCTCGCCGGAACGGACGGTCGGCGCTATGATCAGCCCGTCGACCTGCTTGGCGCGGAACAGGCGGATCATCCGGTTCTCCCGCTCGGGCTCCGACTCGGAACTGCAAATCATCAGCGAATAGCCGTGCTCTTCCACTTCCATCTCGACCTCGCGCGCCACCTGCGAGTAAAACGAATCGGAAATCGAAGGCAGGATCAGGCCGATCATGCCCGACTCGCCCGTATTCAGGCTGCGGGCCAGCAGGTTCGGGCGATAGTTGAGTCGCTGGGCGCAGCGCGAAACCCGCTGCTGCGTGGCGGCGCTGATCCCCTTTTCGTCCGCGCGGCCCGACAGCACCCACGAAACCGTCGTCTTCGACAGATTCAGCGTCTCGGCTATGTCCTTGAGCGAAGTCCCCATACGTTCGGCACAACTTGACAAACGGAAGCGGTCCAGTCTTCCGGGAATACCGGAACGGACTGCTTAACCGGTTAAATTAACGATAAAAGTAATTTTTTTTTCGCAAAACAGCAAATTTCGGGTCCGAAATTCGCATTTTTCGCATCGACCGAAGGGGAAGATACGCGCGACCGGCACCGGTTTCCGGTCCGACCGATCCCAAACGACAAAACCGCTCGCCCTCCTCGATCTTCGGACACTCTCGATCCTTGCGAGGATTTCGGCCCCCCGTCCGCCCATTCAAGAACCCGGATTTTTCCAAAACCGGTTCTTATCTCGGAAACATCGAGCATTCATGCGTGCAACAAATTTCGATTTCGATCCGGGAAACTTTCCCGCACAAGAGAGAAGTACGGCCCCATTCGTGCCGCAACGCATCTCTTTCCCGACGGGCGGACGGTTCGTTCCGGCAAAGCATCGTCTTCCGGGCAGAGAAGCGGGGAGCCGGGAGGGTTGGAAAAACCGGGTGCAATCGCTATCTTTATCCCGCCGGCGACACTTGCGGCGCGGCCCGGCCGGCCGCAGGTCCGTCCCCGGCCCAAAAGCATAGCCATGATTTACAGAAGCAAAGCCCCGCTTCGAATCGGTCTGGCCGGAGGGGGAACGGACGTCAGTCCCTACTCGGACCTGTACGGAGGGGCCATTCTCAACGCGACGGTCTCGCTGTCCGCCCATGCCACGATCGAGCCGACGGACGAGCCGCAGATCGTGTTGCGGGCTCTGGACCGCAACCAGACGCTGCGCTACGAGCTGCAATCCGAACTGCCGATCGACGGGGTGCTCGACCTGCACAAGGGAATATACAACCATGTCGTGTCGCAGTTCGGCCCGATCGAAAGCGGCTTCTCGCTCAACACGTTCGTGGACGCGCCGGCCGGCTCGGGACTCGGCTCGTCGTCGACGCTCGTCGTCGCGATACTCGGAGCGTTCGCCCAGTGGCTGAGGCTGCCGCTCGGAAGTTACGACGTCGCGCAGCGGGCCTATCGGATCGAGCGCGACGAGCTGGGCATGGCCGGAGGCAAGCAGGACCAATACGCCGCCACTTTCGGAGGATTCAACTATATGGAGTTCTACGACGACCGCGTGATCGTCAATCCGCTGCGCATCAAGCGGGAGTACATCAACGAGCTGGAGAACAACCTGCTGCTGTACTATACCTCCAAAAGCCGCGTGTCGGCGGAAATCATCGAGCAGCAGCAGCAGAACGTCCTCAGCGACAACCGCTCCTCGGTCGAGGCCATGCATGTCATCAAGCAGCAGGCGGCGCAAATGAAGGAAGCGCTGCTGACCGGCCGCCTGAACCGGATCGGCGAACTGCTCCACGAAGGGTTCGTCTACAAGAAGCGGCTCGCCTCGGCCATTTCGAACCCGCTGATCGACGAAATATACGACACGGCGCTCCGGGCCGGAGCGATCGGAGGGAAGATCCTCGGCGCGGGAGGAGGCGGATTCATGGCTTTCTACTGCCCCGACGTCAAGCGCTACGACGTCATGGACCGACTGAAATATTTCGGAGGCGTCTTTCACTCGTACGACTTCGTCGAGGAGGGCCTCTGCACATGGAGTCTATAAGCCGAACCGAAGCGCGCCTTTCCCGCAGCGACCGGACGCACGAACCATTTACGAACGCATGAACGACACACACGCAAACGCCCGCCCGGCAACCGTCGCAGATACGACCTGCATCGTTCTGGCCGGCGGCCTCGGAACACGCCTGCGGGATACGATAGGCCCCGTCCCCAAATGTATGGCCCCCGTATGCGGCCGGCCTTTCCTCGATTATCTGCTGCGCCGCCTGCACCGGAACGGATTCCGGAAAATCGTATTGTCGCTGGGCTACCTGCACGAGCAGGTCGAGACATGGGTCGAAAGGGAGAAACCGGATTTCGACTTCGATTTCTCGGTCGAGCGTCAGCCGCTGGGCACGGGAGGCGCTATCGCGCTGGCCATGACCCGCGTGCGAACCCCTCAGGCGCTGATCCTCAACGGCGATACTTTCTTCGACATGAACACCGACGCGTTTCTGGCGTCGCATGCGTCGGCCGGCACTCCGATGAGCATCGCGCTCAAGCCGATGCGCGACTTCGACCGCTACGGCAACGTCCGGCTCGATGCGGACGGACGCGTCGAAGCGTTCGAGGAAAAGCGGCATTGCGCCGAAGGGACGATCAGCGCGGGATGCTATCTGCTCCGCCGAGACAGCGGAGTGCTCGACGGCCTCCCTGAGCGGTTCTCGTTCGAGACGGACGTGCTCCAGCCGCTCGCCGGCCGGGGACTCGTCCACGGTTACACGGACAACGGCTATTTCATCGATATCGGAGTTCCCGAAGACTACGAGCGGGCCAACCGGGAATTGTGCAAGCTATTCTGACAATGGGAAGATTCGACGACGAAGCGTTCGACACGCTGTTTCTGGACCGGGACGGAGTCATCAACCGCCTCCGGCCGGACGATTACGTCAAAAACTGGGAGGAGTTCGAGTTCATGCCGGGCATGCTCGACCGTCTGGCCCGCTGGAGCGGACGGTTCCGGCGCATTCTGGTCGTCACGAACCAGCGGGGCGTCGGCAAGGGAATCATGAGCCTCGACGATCTGAATCGCATAAACGACCGGATGATCGAAGAAATCGAGCGCCACGGCGGCAGGATAGACCGCGTCTACTTCTGCACGGCTCTCTCGCCCGACGATCCGAACCGCAAGCCGCAGACGGGCATGGCGCAGCAGGCCCGCATCGACTTTCCCGACATCGATTTCGCCCGCTCGCTGATGATCGGCGACAGCGAATCGGACCGGCAATTCGCCCGCAACGCCGGCATGGCCTTTCTGCCGGCCGAAGAGATAGACCGCCTCGGATAGCTACCGACGCACTTCGCTTTCCTTGCAGCGACCGGCGCGGACCGCCGGCGGACCGGAAACGACTTTCCCCCTCCGGAAACGGCCGAGGCCGAAAGCCGGAGCGAACGACCCGAAACATGGGGCCCCGATCCGGCAAGGGCTATGGAGGGACTAACCGGCACTCAACCCGGGGCCGAGCCCCGGAAACGGAACGCCACCGCGAGCGCCGGACTCAGAAAGCCGCCTGAAGACCGATGCCGAGCGCCTCCTTGAACTGGATGCGAGCGCCCTGGCGCCCGTCTTTCTGAAGTATCTTCGTATCGTCGTCGTAGATCAGGTTCAGATTCAGATTGGCCGCGAACCACTTATTGATCTTCATGTTGATCTGCGTATCCCAGCGCACGTCGACGTTCTGCGGCTTGTCGAGATAGTTCGAGTAGAAATCGACCCGCGAATAGAGCGTCATGTTCGGCAGGAACTCGTAATTGAATTCCAGCTTCAGATTGCCGCCGAACTCGGACAGCAGCCTTTTGCCGGGATCGACGCCATAGGCCCCCTCGGCCGACAGCCGCGAACTGGTGACGAACGTTCCGCGCCATGTGGCCGGAGTGAACGTCATCGTGAACCATTTCTTCGGCATCCACGTCACGCCCGCGCCGATCATCAGATAGCCCGGCGCCATGAAACGCGAGATGTAGTCGCGCGGGTCGGAGTTGTAGTCGTAGCCATTGGCGAACTGCGTGTTGAAATTCAGCAGAGCGCTGGCATACCACGCCCGGGCGATCCGGTAGCCGTAAACCGACGAGAGATAAATCTTGTCGTTCGTCTTGCGCATCCCGTTCGAGGAGGTGTTGTTGAGCCCGTAGGCCAGCTCGAGCCGATTCTGCCACAGATGGCGCTCGCGCCTGTACACGAGATCGTAATTCAGCAATACGTCGAACGCGACGCTTCCGTCGCCTCCGGCAGCCCAGTTGCTCAGGCTCACCTGCGAAAGATTGAGGCCGGCGACGCCCTTGCCCGTCCATGTCGTGTCGGATATTTCCTGAGCTGCGGCGGATGTCGCGGCACACAGCGACACGATCCAGATAATCGTTCTTTTCATACGCGGAGAATCGGTTAGAAGACGGGCCGAAGCCCGCCGCCAGACTGTCAGCACAATTCATGCCGCGATTGCACAGCGAGGTATGCGACAGACATTTACCCCGGACCGGTACAGACTTTCGGCTCCTGCGAAAGAGCGCATCCCGCTCAACAGACGGGCGCAGGCTCCCGATCCGTCAACCCGGCGGAGAAAGGGCAGAAACAGCCGTAAGTCGTCTTGACCATTCCGCCGTCGACAACCGCTCATCGCGCCATCACGGTCGTCGACGGTATCCGAGCGTGTCTGCGGAACGGCTGCATAAGCCGGCCCGCAGACACGCTCGCCCATTATCCCGGCGACGAAGCACAGAGACCGCCTCGGGCGAGCCGCGCGGCGGATACCGATTCCGGTCTGGCCGGAACGGCACGGAACGACTTTCGTCCGACGCGCATCGGACCAAGCAGGACCCGACGGCTTCCGGCTGAAGCATGACGCAAAGTCCCTCGGCGAACTATCGCGGGACAAGCCGGGGAAACGGGCGCGCAGAAATCTTATTCCAGTACGAAAACCTCCGAAAATCAGAAAAAGCTAACGAACAGCATGACGTTCAGCCATGTCACGAGAGCGCCGATGGCGTAAAGCAACCACTTGGTCGAGCGCGAATTGCGGAATTTTCCCATCACCTTCTCCGAGGAAGTCAGGCGAACCTGCAGGAAAACGGTGAACGGGAGCTGAATGCTGAGCGCCATCTGAGAATAGATCAGTCCTTTGAACGGATCGGAAATCACGATGATGACGACGAAAGCTGCCACCAGCGAGAGCGCTACGCCGAAGCGCGAGTGCGGGTCCTTCCTGTCATAGGGCTCCCGAAACATTCCGGCGAAGATCGTTCCGGCGGCCATGCCCGAAGTGATCGTCGAGGCGATACCGGCCAAAAGCAACGCTACGGCGAAAACGACCGTCGCATGACTACCGAGCAGCGGACGCAGCAACGAGTCGGCCTGCTGCAATTCCGAAACCGGAGTCCGCGAGACGAAAAACGTCGCGGCCGCGAGCAGGATCATCGCGCTGTTGATCGCCCAGCCGACGAGCATCGAAAAGATCGTATCGACGTACTCGTAGCGCAACTGCCTGCGGATCGTACGCTCGTCGCTCAGATTCCATTTCCGGCTCTGAATCACCTCGGAATGCAGGAACAGATTGTGCGGCATCACGACGGCCCCGAGCACGCTCATGACGATTACCATAGAGCCTTCGGGGAACGACGGCGTCACCCATGCGACCGCCGCCGCAGGCCAGTCGATCGTCACGAGCGACAGCTCGTAGATGAACGACAGCCCGATAATCGAGACGAAGGCGATGATCCACTTTTCGATCAGTCGGTAGCTGTTCGTAAAAAGCATGATCAGCACGAAGGCGAGCACCAGCGCCGCCCCGATCCGGACCGGAACTCCGAACAGCATCTGCAACGCGATAGCTCCGCCCAGCAGCTCGGCCAGCGACGTCGAGACCGAAGCCAACATGGCCGTCAGCAGAATCGGCTTCGAATAGCGGGGACGCAGATGGACCGAGGCCGCCTCGGCCAGGCAAAGTCCTGTCGCGATACCCAAGTGGGCTACGTTATGCTGCAATACGATCAGCATGACCGTCGACAGCGTGACCATCCACAGCAGCGCGTAACCGTACTCGGCCCCGGCGGCCAGATTCGACGCCCAGTTGCCGGGATCGATGAAACCGACGGTCACGAGCAATCCCGGCCCGATATATTTGAATATTTCCAGCCCGCCCGAGACGGGATGATGCCTGCGGCGGTCGAGAAACCGCCCGATCCAACGATTCATAAACGATTGTTAAAAGAACGGATTGCACGGATAGCGGCGAACGGCATGTCTCGCATTCGTCCGACGAGCGTATCCCGACGGCGGTCCGGAACTCGCCGGCCGACTTTCCGGCGGAGTTTTCACGGAGCGCCCTCAGGCAAAACCTTCGCCCATTCGCCCCGAAGGAGCAGCCTACTCCATCAATTCCAGCATCGTGTCCGGCAACGACTGGATAAACTCGAACAACGATCGCTCGTCGCTCTGCTTGCGGATGCGGACCACCAGCGTGACCCGATAGAACGTATGTCCGTCGCGCTCCTCTTCCCGGGTCGTGTAGCTGATTACGCGATGCCCCCGCCGGAGTACCTCTCCGGAAATCTTCTTCAGCTCCTCGCGCGAGGCGGTGGAAAACGCGAACAGCGCGTTGCGAATCCCGACGCTTTTGAAAAGCAGCGTCAGGATCTCCAGCCCGAAAAGCGTCAGCACGGTCGCGCAAACGCTTACCCAGTACATACCTCCGCCTACGGCCAGCCCGATGCCGGCCGTAGCCCAAAGGCCGGCCGCCGTCGTCAGTCCCCGGACGACCTGCTTCTGGAAAATGATGGTTCCCGCCCCCAGAAAGCCTATGCCGCTGACGACCTGAGCCGCTACGCGGCTCGGATCGAGCTTCACGTCGGCTCCCGCAAGCACGCCGGAGAATCCGTATTGAGAAACGATCATAAACAGCGCGCTGCCCAGCGCGACCAGAAAATGCGTGCGGAAACCGGCCTCTTTGGCCCGGTACTCGCGGTCGAGTCCGATGACGGCGCCCAAAACGCCGGCCAGCAACAGCCGCCATGCGAAATCCCAAAACATGCCTCCGATCATATGATATCCGCTTATCGTGCAAATGTAAAAAATCGGGCCGGAATATCCAATCGCTCCGCCCTCTGAAACGGTCCTCTGGCGAGGGTACGATCCCTAAACGGAAGAAGTCCGGCCCCGGACGGCCGAAGCGTCAGGATTTCGCGACGAAAAGCGACGGCAAGCTCCGGTCCGACTCGCGCAAAAAGAAACCGGAGCCGGCCGTGAGCGAGCGGGTATCGGGGCCGAACGGATTTCCGCCCGCGGATCGCCCATTCAGGCATTGTCACCGATGTCGGACACAAGGCATCCGACGCGGCGGCCGGATAGCGGCCGAATACGACCCGTTCGGATACTCCGCGCCCGTCGTCGAACACAGGGATAAGACAAGAAGCCGAATGCGTCGCGAACGCTGTCCCGCCCGAAAATTCGCTCGAAGCGTCATTGCCCGAGGCAGACGGCAGCGACCTTTGCACGGACATCCGGCCGGCCGTCGCCCGACGGTCGCCCTCGGTCCGCCCGCACGGAATCCGCTCGCGTCAGAACGATTTTCAAATAACCGCCCCCCATCCGGCCGAGCGATAAGATATATCAACAAGAGTCTCCTGCCGAGAACCGAAGCGCCGAACGGAACCTCGTCCGGCAGCGAACCGCCCGACAGACAGGTCCGACGGCATCGGCGAAACAAATGCGGCAGCCAAGCCGAACCTCGCAGCAAAAACCGGCGCACCGCGCAAGAAAGGTCCGTCCGGCGAGGAAGTCTCCGGCAGCCGGCAACGGACAACAGGAATCCTATCGTGGCGGACAGATACCCGATCGGCCCGGCACCGCCTTTCCACGCATCTTCATCGAAGTTTTCGCTTTCCATGGCAGACCGGTCGCCTCGTACGTCCCGGGGACAAACGAAAAAGCCGACGCGTTTTGCGTCGGCTCGCCGTACTGCATACAGGAATCGAACCAGTATTTGTAGACTGAGAATCTACCGTCCTAACCGTTAGACGAATGCAGCATGAATTCGGTGCAAAGGTAGACATTATTTCGAATAATCCAAAAAATCGCTCCGTTTTTTTCATCTGACCGGAACGATTTTCAAAAATTCCGCAATCGGGCGTAACTCGTCGTTCCTCATAAACACGGTCCGGAAAGCGTTTCACTTCACGATCCGCCCGAAAGCGGCCGGAACGGGCGACGAAAAATCGAGCTCGCGCCCCGTCACCGGATGCACGAAACAGAGCCTGCTCGCATGCAGCGCCACCCGACCCACTGGATCGCCGTGCGCTCCGTACTTGCGGTCGCCCGCCACCGGATGCCCTATGTATTCCATGTGCGCTCGTATCTGGTTTTTCTTGCCCGTCTCGAGCTCCAGCTCCACCAGCGAAAAGCCGTCCCGGAAACGGAGCACCCGATAGCGCGTAACGGCCCGCTCCCCGGCCGAGCGGTCCTTGGTCACAAACACCTTATATCCCTTGCTTTCGGCCAAATAAGTCGATACGGTTCCGCTCTTCTTGTCGAACGCGCCCTCCACGACGGCCACGTAAGTGCGGCGACGGACCGTTTCGCTCCATGTCCTCTGCATAAGCGACTGGACCCGCTCGCTTTTGGCGAACACCAACAGGCCCGACGTGGCGCGGTCCAGCCGGTGGACGACGAATATCCGGTTGGCCGGGTCGCTCCGCTTGACGTGCTCGCTCAGGATATAGTAGGCCGTACGGGTCCGTTCGCGCTGCGTACCGACCGACAGCAAGCCGCTCCGCTTGTCGGCCACGATCAGCCACTCGTCCTCGTAAACGATCCGCAGCATCGGATGCCGCAGCGGCTCGACCCGCCGCCCCGGGAAAACGGCCACCTCGTCCCCCGGCGAAAGCGCATGATCGAACCGGGCAACGATCCGGCCGTTCACCTCCACCTGATTGTGAGACAGATACGATTTGACGGTCGTCCGGCTGCAGGAACGGCAAGCCTCAAGCAGAAACGGCAGCAACGGGCTCTCTCTGCTGACGCGAAAACTTTTAGGGGACATGGCATATCGGTTTAAGGTCCGCCTCGGCATGCGGTCCGTAAAGGTAGCGTTTCGCGGCGAAATAAAAAACCCTGCCGCGGCCGGAATCCGGCCGCGCTTTCGGCCGTACCGGTTTCCGACGCCAGAAACAGGCTTTCCCGCATCGTGCCGCCATGAGCGGGTCTGCCGATCGACCCCGAACGCAACCCGACCGAGGCCGCAGAACCAACGGGCGGTCTTCTCCGCCCGCGACAGAAAACGGTCCGATGGACCGGAGAAAGGCGGACAGGGTGCCCCTGTCCGCCGTGCCGCTTTGCGGAGACCGATCCGTCTTCCGCCGAAAAGACGCAACAAAAATCGGAACGATCCGGTCATAAATCGGAACATGGAACGGATTCCTTTTCGTTTTTTTGTTAAAAGCAAATTCATCGACCATGAAACCGATCTCGCTGACGGGGTTCGCACTCTGTCTGACGCTATCGCTCGCCGCGCAGGACAGACAAGAGTTCCGAAACCCCTCCGCCCACTACCGGCCCAAGCCGCTCTGGTTCTGGAACGATACGCGCATCACGCGCGAGGGCATCGACGAACAGATGGCCGGCTTCGTACGCCGGTGCGGCTACGGAGGTTTCTCGATCCTGCCTTTCGGGCCCCGGCTCGCCCCCGAATACCTGAGCGGCGACTATTTCGAACTGTACCGGCATACCGCCCGGAAGGCCGCCGAACTGGGCGTCACGCTGTCGTTGTATGACGAATACGGATTTCCGAGCGGCAGCGGCGGGTGGGTCAACGCCGACGGCGTTCCGCGCTTTGCGAACCGATACCCCGATCTGACGCTCAAGCGGCTCGACAAGATCGAGGAGGAGCTGGACGGCGGCGCGGTCTACGACCGTCCTCTCAGCGACGCGGGCACGCTGATGGCCGTCGTCGCGATGGAGACCTCCGACAAACGTCGGATCGACCTGTCGGACCGGATCGCCGACGGACGGATCGTCTGGCAAGTCCCGGACGGACGCTGGAAAGTGATGCAGTTCGTCTGCGTCGAAGACCCGGACCGAAACATGGACTATCTGAGCGCGGATGCGGCGCGGGCCTACATCGAAATGACGCACGAAGCCTACTACGGACGGATGCCCGAGGAGTTCGGGACGACGATCACCGGCACGTTCTTCGACGAGCCGACGCTATATCGTGCCGAAGGACGCTGCTGGACTCCTTCGTTCAACGACGACTTCGTCCGCGCGTACGGCAGCAGCCCGACGCTGCTCTACCCCGCCCTGTGGTACGATATCGGTCCCGAAACGGCTTCGGCCCGGAACGCAATGTTCTCGCTGCGGGCCGAGCAGTACGCGGCGGCCTATCCCAAGCTCGTCAGCGAGTGGAGCCGGTCGCACGGAACGCTGGCCACCGGACATCAGGACAACGAGGAGCGCGAGAATCCGGTCGGCACGTCGGCCGACCTGATGAAGTGTTTCAAATACCAAGACATTCCCGGCATCGACAAGATCGGCGGCGACCGGCCGGCCGAGCGGTTCTACAAGGTAGTCAGCTCGGCGGCCGTCAACTGGGACCGCTCGCTCGCGATGTCGGAAACCTACGGAGCCATGGGCAACATCCCTTGGGACACGATCTACCGCATCGCGCAGGACCAGTACGCCAAGGGAATCAACATGCTGATCCCGCACGCCGTCTGGTACGACGACCGGAACGTGACGTTCCTGCCCGAGCTGTCGCACCGTAACCCGCTGTACCGCGACGGGCTGTACGAGTTCAACACGTTTCTCGGCCGGCTGAACGTCCTGCTGCAAAACGACGCGCGGCTGGCGACGGACATCGCCGTACTCTATCCGATCGAGACGATGCAGGCCGGCCACCGGTTCGACGGCCCGCTGACCGCCTACGAAGGCGGAGTCCGCGTGCCGGACATGGATTACGTGCAAGTAGGTTGCCGGCTGACCGACCGGCTCGGGCGCGACTTCATCTATCTGCACCCCGAAGTGCTCGCGAGCGAGCGGACGAGCGTCGCGAAGCGGCGCCTTCTGCTGGAAGGCGAGCATCAGCCCCAGTCGCTGCGCACGCTGGTCGTGCCGTCGTCGGAGGTAGTCAGCGCCGAAGGACTCGCAAAGATCGAGGCGTTCTTCGACGCCGGCGGGCAAGTAATCTTCACAACGCGGCTCCCAGCCCGCTCGTCCGAACCGGGGCGCGATGCCGAAGTGGCGGAGAGAATCGGCCGGATGCTGCCCGAGGCGTCGTGGCAACCGGACGGCTCGATCGTCCGCCGCAATCGGCAGGGAGGCACGGTCCGCTTCATTCCTTCGCCGTCGGTCGAAGCGCTGGCCGAGGCGCTGGAAATACCCGGCGAGGCCCCGGACATCGGCTTTGCCGCCGGAGCCGTCCCGCTTCGCTGCATGCACAAGGTGCTCGACGGAAGGGACATTTACTATCTGGCCAACCTGTCGGACTCGGTTTTCGACTCGACCGTCGCGCTACGCGGGAAAAAACGGCTCGAGATATGGGACCCGCATACGGGCGAGATCGCCTCGGCCGATTCCGAGCTCGGCCGCACGAGCCGGGACCGCACGACGGAAGTCCGACTGCGTATCGAACCGAACCGCTCGCTGTTTCTGGTAGAGAAAATCCGATCGAATCAACATACCTCAACGAAAAACTAACTGCATTCCTACCCAACCACCAACCCAAACTTACACTCTGTCGTCCCCTTCGGGGACCGGCCCGGCAAATCTCTCATGCCGGGCCGTTTTTATCGGCGAACGGATCGGATGCACGTGCCGAAAGCTGCCTGAGACACAACCGCATTTCGCAACCTTAAGATACCGTCGGACCGATCCTCCATCATTCCATCGGTCGAAAATATCCGACCGTCAGGTCCGTTATCGCCCCCAAACGCTATTTTTGAACGAGACCTAAAACGGAACGGCTATGAAACGTATCGTATTCGGACTCCTTTTTTCGGTCGTAGCGTCGGTCGCGGCCGGACAATGCCGGCTGGAGCCGGCCGAAGACATCGCGCAGTCAGTCCTCGCCGAATGACCACAAGGTCTATTACGACAACGTGTTCGCGCTGCTTTTCGGCGGCTTCTCCGAAAAGCCCGAAGCAAGGTACGCTTCGCTGCCGTCTTTCACCGAAGAATACGCTTTTTCGTTGGAGAAGGACAAAAAGGGATACCGCATCGTCTCGACCACTCTCACGGCCAACTATCGGTATGCAACGCGGCGGAAGAGCGTAAAGGCCCAGGTCAGCAAAAAACACATTTCGGAAAGCATGGCCGTCTCCCTGCGCGAACTGTTCCGGCTTTTGATCCGACAGATCGAAGAACCCTCCCCTGATGAAGCGCACCGGGGATTGAACGGAACGACCCACTTTTTCGCAAGCACGGACAACGAGGGGAAAACGGCCGTCGGCGAAACATGGTCGCCCGAACCCGCCTCGGTGCTCGGCAGACTCGTCGGCATCTGCAACGATCCGCATGCTGTCGGCAACCGGTTGACCGGCGGACGACACGACCGGACAGAGGAGGAATTGCTCGGACGAATCCGCACGCTGACAAGCGACCTTTCCGGCAACGAGTGACTCGTTTCGGGCACGTTCCCGCATATCGTGCGAGCAGGCCGTTGTCGCAACACTGCAGAGGTTCCGCTTCCGGCAAAGCGACGGCAAGAAGCCGAATTCATCGGCGCAATCGGATGAGGCCCCCGAAAAGCAAGCCGCCCGCGCACCCGAACCAAATGTCCGAAATCGCATCCGCCCGCGCCGGGCAGCTACGACCGGACATGCAAAACTTCACCGATGCGCGCGACAAGCCGCTCAATCAGGATTCCATCCGGACTGCAACCGTTCTCCGGCCGCCGGCCGCAATATCCGAATCAAAGAGTTGAAGTAAACCCTGTCTTGTTCCGATTATCAGATTCCTGCCGGACGCCACGAGCGCCCGGCAGGATTTTTTCGAAACTTCCGGCAAAATCGGGACTCCGGACCGGGCCCGGACCGAACGCCCCTCCGCTCTCTTCGGTCCCGAGCCTGCTCGCGAGGCTCCGACAAGCGCGTACCGGTCGCGGAAACATGGGTAAAGCCCAACGGGGAAGCACGTCCCCAAAGGACTTCGCCGTACCGGCCGTATGATTATCAATACATTCGGCTTTCCGAAGCGAAATCTCCTACGGCGCGGAAAACGCGAGGCAGGATCGACTCGGAATGCGCGACAGGTAGTCACGGGCATGATCGGCGGATGTAAGAATTCCGCTCGGCTTATGCTTTATTGTGCCGGCCTTCGCGTTCCCGACATGTCCGGTTTCCCCGTATGGAGTCCCCTACGACGCAAGGAACTCCATGCAGCCTAATCGGATACGCAACCTGCGGTCGCAAATCGCGGCTAACAGATATCGGAAATCCAAAGACGAGCATACGGCCACGGAAGCATATAATTACCTAACTCCGGACGCGAACACTCGGTATACTAAAGTATCCGACTACCTCCACGCTCCTTTGCCGAAGGTATCGAAAAAATCCTGCCGGGCGCTCGTGGCGTCCGGCAGGAATCTGACAATCGGAAAAAGACAGGGCCTACTTCAATTCCTTGATTCGGATATTGCGGAAACGCACTTCCGAACCGTGACCGAGGAATCCGATATGACCTTTCTTGTTCTGAAGGCCCGGATGATCGCGGTGGTCGAGCGTGCCGTTCTTGCTCGCCTCGGCGATATTACCCTCGGTGATGACCGTACCGTTGAGCGTCACGCGGATGTCGTCGCCCTTGATCCATATCTCCTCGGTATTCCATTCGCCGACCGGCTTCAGGAAACCGCGCTTGGCCGCGATCACGCCGTAAACCGACCCGTGATACTGGTACTTCTCGAGCTGGCTGTAAATCGGAGCTTCGTTATCGAGAACCTGAATTTCCATACCCACGTAGGCTGCGTCGCCCTCGAGCGGGGTACGGATACCGATTCCGTTGTTGGCCCCCTCGGTCAGCTGGAACTCGAACCGCAGCACGAAGTCGCCGAACTCCTCCTTCGTATAGAGGTTTCCGCCGCCGCCGTTGCCCGGATAGAGCGCGATCGCTCCGTTCTCAGACACGTAGTCGCGCGTGTTTCCGATCCAGCCGTGCATGTTCGTACCGTCGTACAGCAATCGGAAGCCCTCTTTCTGCTCCTCGGCCGACAGCTTCGTCGGTTCGATCTGCGGAAGTTCGTTGATATACAGGTTGCGGAAGTAAACTTTCGTCCCGTGAGCCTGCAACTCGATCTGTTCGATCGGGAAAATCGGCTGGCTGCGGTCCCAGAAATTCTCGAGCATCACGTTATCGACGACTTTCTGCCCGTTCAGAACGACGGTCACGCGGTCGCCGACCATCTTGATGTAGAACGTATTCCAGTCGCCCAGCTTATTGTCGGCCACGCTCGTCGGCTTGCTCGGGTTCTCCGTGTTGTTGTAAAGACCGCCCGAGCCGACCTCGGCGCCTACGTTGCGGCGCGAAGTGTCCCATATCTGCACCTGAGGCGTGCCGCGCAGATAAATGCCTGCGTCGCCCTCCTGTCCCTCGGCGTCGAGCTTCCAGTCGACGTACATCTCGAAATCGCGGTAGAGCTTCTCCGTACAGATATTGTCGAAGCCTTGCCCGACGTACACGAGCATGCCGTTATCGACCTTCCAGTCGCGGTGCATCGCCTCGTCGGCCACAGCCTGTTTTTTCGCCAGCTCGGCAGGCTTCATCTTCGCACGCGCGATCGGGTCCTCGACCAGACCTTTCCAGCCGCTGAGATCCTTGCCGTTGAACATCGACACATACCCGCCGTTCTTAGGCAGCGAGGCCAGGTGCTTGTTCACCGCCTCCCGATGATAGCCGCTGTCGGCGCTCTGATCGGCATCGCAGGCCTTTTTCAGCAGATTCTCCACCACCGGGCCGTAATACTCGGTATGAGCGAGCGCCGTATTCTGAACGGCCATTGCGGCGGCCTGACGGACCGCTCCGTCCGGATCGTCGAGATACCTGCCAGCCAGAATCAGGCCTTGGAACGTTTTGTTCTGCTCCACCTTACCCAGAACGATCGCCCTCAGTCGGGCCGCCATTTCGGGCCCGATCGCCGGATTCGAGGCCAAAACGTCCAACGCGCCGGAGAGCATCAGCACCTTATTCTCCGCCGTAGCGCCGGACTGTGCCGCCAACTCGATGTAACGGCCGAGCGCATCGACGGCATAGCGTGCCTCCGATCCGGAAGCGATCCCCAGCAGCCGATCGGCGGCAGCCATTCCCTGCACGTTCAGCAGCGCGCGGAACGCATCGTCTTTCTGGGAAGGCGTTCCGTCCGAGAAGCCCTCGGAAATGATATCGACGGCCTCGGGAACGCCTGCTTCGGCCAGCACGCTGTAATACAAAGACTTTTTGGCCTCGTTCGCTTTCATGCGCGACGCGATGGCTGCGGCTTTGTCCGAGACCGGCATATTCTTCATCGCCACGGCTACGGCATGCTGCACGGCAGCGGCATTGGCGTCCGACGCCGAACTCATGCTCTCGAGCAGCGAGTACAGCGCAGGCAGGTCCTTATCCGTCACCACGCCTGCCAGCGCGTCGGAGGCTGCCTTCGCCACAGTCGGATTCAGGTCCCCGGCAGCCTTGAGCACGACATCCGCCCGGGAAGTCGCCCCGCGACGGCCCAGCAGCTCGAGCGCAGCGACCCGTCCCTGTACGCTGCCGTTCTCGGCAACCGGAGCGACAACGGCATCTATATTGCCTTTATAGGAGGCAAGACAAGCTTCCGCCACAGCAATCCGGGCGGCATCCTCACCACCCAGCACGGCAGCCAGCGCAGCCGGAACCTCCATGCCTCCGATCCTCGTAGCGGCCCACATCGCGGCCGCGCTCAACTCGGCATCCGCATCATTGAAACGATCCAGTACCGCAGGAAGCGCCTGAGCGGCTTTTCGGCATCCGAAATAAGCGATCAGATCGGTCTGAGCGGCCGCATCTTTCGACTTGGTCAGAACCGGGATCAGCACCTCGTACAACGCTGCATCGGCATACGGGCGGGTCGCATCGAGCACGGCATTGCGATAGGCTCTGTTCGTATCCTTCATTGCCTTAACGACAAATGCGGTCGTCGTCTTTCCGGGCTGCGAAGCCAGAATGCGCGCAGCCGCGATCCTGCTCTGCTCGGCACCGGCCGCCGTCGCCTTTTTGAGCAGTCGGTTAGCTTCCGCGCCGGCTTCCTTCGTCCGGCCGTCGGCATACAGTTTCGCTATCAGCTGCGAATAGGCCTCCGTCGCATTGGTCGGCTCGCCCGTATACTGCGCCTTCTCAGCCGCTGCACGCAAGGCAGGCAGCGAAGCGGACGTACCTATCTTCGACAAAGCGTAATACGCCTCTTTATCGAGCGTGTCGTCGCTGCCGAGCCAGGAAAGCAAGACTTGTTCGATTTCAGGCGAAGCCACCGCAGCGTCGCCAACGGCATGCGCCAAGGCCACGCGATCGCCTTCGCCGGTCTTCACGGCCCCGGCAATCGCCTGTTTCGCTTTCGGCGTGCCGATCGAAGCGAGCGCTACGAGCGCAGGCGAACCCAAACGCTTATCGGACACCCGCGCGGTCAGTGCGTCGACACTCTCGTCGCCACCTGCCTGCTGAAGCAGGCGGATATAGAAAGCGGCTATTTCCGGATCGGCGCTCCCGTCGAGCCCGCGAACGATTCCCTCGGCGAATACCTTCCGGTCGGCTTCATGTCCCGAACTGACGAACGCAGCCCAGCCCGAGAGCGCATAAGCGACCGGTACATTATTCGTTCCGTCGAACATCGACACGAGCATGTCGACGCCCTGCGAGCCCGTCGAAAGCAGATCGCCCATCAGTCGGTTATACTCGGCCGGGTCGGGAGCGGGCATCAGTCCGAGCGCGTCGGACACTTTGGTTTTCCATGTGCGGTTCGGCGCCGCCTGACCCATCGCCTGAACGGCCATCGCCACACAGGCCAGTATCAAAACTATCTTTCTCATTTTCTTTTCATCGGTTTAAGGTTGGGTTAAATGGTCCAAGGCGCGCGCATCGGCTGGTCGATCAGCCGATTGGCCGCATCGTCGTCGATAAACTGCAGCTTCTCGGGATCGAACCGCAACGACCGTCCCAGCCGGAGAGCCACGGCGCCCATGTTGACGATCGTCGCCGAGCGGAATCCGTTCTGCTCGTTGAGCGCAAACTTCCGGCGCGTACGCACACAGTCCAGAAAATCGGTCTGCTGGGGCATCGGATCGGGATATTCGGCCAGCTTGGCTTCCCAATCGGGTATGTCGCACCGGAAATTGCGGTAAAGCTTCCCGTTCGGTCCTTCGATATAAGCGTCGTTCGGATCGCCGTTGTCCTCGCCCCAGAGAACGATCTTGCAGCCGTCGTCGTAGGTATACTCGATCTTGCGCCAAGTGCCCACGGCATCGGGATGCTGCTGGGGAGCGTCGATCTCGACCGAGACGGGGCTCGTATCGTCCTTGCCCAGCAGATACTGAACCGGGTCGATGTAATGTTGCCCCATGTCTCCCAGTCCGCCCGCATCGTAATCCCAGTATCCGCGGAACGTCCCGTGAACTCGATGCGGATTGTAGGGTTTGTAGGGAGCCGGACCGAGCCACATGTCGTAGTCGAGCTCGGCGGGGACCTTCATCTCTTCGAGCTGGGGCTGCCCCACCCAGAAGAACTTCCAGTCGAAACCGGTATGCTTGCTGATAGTCACCTTCAGCGGCCAACCGAGCATGCCGCTGTCGACGAGCTTCTTGATCTTGTCGACAGTCGTGTTCATGCCGTAAAACGTATCGGTGAAGCGGAACCAAGTATTCAAACGAAAAATATTGCCGTTACGCTCCACGGCCTCCTTAACCCGCTTGCCCTCGCCGATGGTGCGCGTCATCGGTTTTTCGCACCAGATATCCTTACCAGCCGCGGCGGCCTCCACCGACATGATGCCGTGCCAGTGCGGCGGCGTAGCGATATGTACGATATCGACGTTCGGATCGGCGATCAGCTGACGATAGTCGGAATAGGTCGCCACTTTCTCGCCGGCCAACTGCCGTCCGGCCTCCAAATGATTCTTGTCGACGTCGCAGATCGCGACCAGACGCGTACCCGCGTATCCGTAATGGCCTCGGCCCATGCCGCCTACGCCGATGATACCTTTGGTCAGCTGGTCGCTCGGAGCCGTGTAACCGACGCCGCCCAGAACATGACGCGGGACGACGGTCAGCGCGGCCATGCCGGCGAACGTTTTCAGGAATTCCCTTCTCTTCATAACAGGTTAACTTTTATTTATATATCAATAAGTTTGGATAGTATATTTCTTCAGATAAACGCTTTTCGCAGGGAAATCGTGTGGCACCCCGTAAAAAATCAGTCCTTCAGATAATACTCGACCGTCGTAACGACCCGTATCGTCTTGATGCTCGGCGTATTGTCATCGCGGTCGGAAATCGAGAACAGACCTTGGCTGGCCGACTTGATCTTGCCCAGCTCGCTATTGGAGTCGTGCGCGAACTTGTCGGCGGCCGCACGAGCATTCCGAGTAGCCTCCTCGATCATCGCCGGCTTCAGCGCATTCAACGCGTCGGAAGTATAGATAAAGCGAGGGGTATAACGGTAATCGCCGCTTGCGATCGCCACGCCTTGCTTGAGCAGGTCGCTCTGCCGCGACATCAGCTTCAGCACCTGCTCGACGTTGGTCGTCGTTACCGTCACGACACCGGTCACATTATAGCGATAACGCACGCCTTCGGGGACATAGCGCTCGGCCTGCATGTCGACGATTTCGGCGGGAGCCACCGAAATCTCGGATTCGGCGATCCCGTTGGATTTCAAGAAACCGACGATCTTCGCGTTCGCGCTTTCCATCGCATTGTACAGCGCGAGCATGTCGTTTCCCACCTCCTTATAAGACAGAGGCCAAATAACTCGGTCGGCCTTTACTTCCCTTTCGGCAAGGCCCTTGACAGTTACAACGCGCTCACTGTCCTTGAAATGGCGGATACCTCCGCTCAACAACCAACCGGCTACGATCACCCCTACGGCCAGCATGGCCGAACCGGCCAAACGAATCCTCGAATCTTCCATGACTTAGGATTTTACCACACTTCACCCGGCAAAAGACGGTCCGAAACGCTTTCGATTCGGCTTCAAAAATACGTAAAAAAGCCGCAGAACAAAACAAAAAACCGATAAATATTTACAGCTTATCCAAGCTGTAAACAACAAGGAGAGCCGCATCGAAACGAATGCGGCTCTCCCTGCTTTGTCAAAGGGTCCTTATCTGCCGCCGCCCAATGCCTGATAGAGATAGACGACAGCCTGCATCTGCTCGAATCGGTCCTGTACGCCCGAAAGTTGAGCGCTCAGCAGCGATTGCTGTGCGGTGATGACTTCCAGATAGGTCGAGGTCCCCAAATAGAGCAACTGCTCCGTATAGCTGACCGAACGCTCGAGCGAAGCGATCTGTTCCTTGCGGAAGGCTTCCTTCTCGGCGGCGCTGCTATACTGGAACAACGCATCGCTCACCTCGTTGCCGGCGCTCAGCAGGCTTTTCTGAAAAGCCAGACGGGCTTCTTCCTGCCGGGCTTTGGCAGTCTTCAGGTTCGCACGGTTCTGTCCCCGTGTAAACAACGGAGCCACCAGGCTACCCGTCGCGTTGAAAATCGCCTGAGCCGGATTGACAATCATGGAGCCCAAATTATTGGTCCATCCGCCGTTAGCGCCTATAGACAGTTGCGGATAGAACGCCGAACGGGCTACGTTCGTATTGGCCGTCGCAGCGACCAAGGCCATCTCGGCAGCTTGCACGTCGGGACGGTTCGACAAAAGCTGAACGGGAACGCCCGCCGAGAAATCGTCCGGAAGCTGCTGCTCGTCCCACGCGCCCCGGTCGATATGCTGCCCGGGCTGTCCCAGCAGCAACGAGAGAGCGTTTTCCGTCTCGCGAATCGAACGCAACAGATCGGTCTTCGACGCGCACACGGCATAGTAATTGGCCTCGCTTTGGACAACGGCCGCCTCATTGACATTGCCGGCCAGCTTCATCGCTTTCATCATCCGGACGGTCAGACTCCAGTTCTCTATCGTCTGCTCGGTGATTTCCAACTGACGGTCGAGCATCAGCAACGTATAATAGCCGGTAGCTATGCCCGAGATCACCTGCGTGCGAACGGCTCTCAGCGTCGCCTCGCTCTGAAGCCATGCGGCCTTGGCTCCCCGCTTCGAATTGAGCAGTTTGCCGAACAGATCGACTTCCCAGCTGGCCGACAGCGGAAGCGTATAGGTCTTCTGCAGCGACCCATGCTGAACCCACGACAGCTCGCCGCTCGGCGCCAGCGTAAACGAAGGAACGTAGGCCAGACGAGCCGCAGTCAGCTGCGCCTGATATTCCTGCACGACCAGCGCTGCCGACAACAAGTCGATATTGCTGGACAACCCCTGTTCGATCAGCGACTGCAGCTTCGGATCGGTGAACACTTCCTGCCACGGCCTGTTCCCGAAGTTGACCGTATCGCCCGAAAGCGTGTCGGTGACGGAAACCGTGTCGCGGTACAGTCCGGCCGTCTCCATCTGAGGCCGGCTGTAGGGACGGTAAATATTGCAGCCGCCCAGCATCACCGCCGCACCCGCCACGGCCAGCAACGCGCTATATTTTCGTTTCATCATCATTGCTCTTTAGTTAAATGCTTTACTTAATCAAATCTTGCATCTCGGCATCCAGCTCGCTCGAATCGGGATCCTTCCACTGGATCGGCTTGAATTTCTCCTGCAGCGCTTGGAATGCGACAAACAGCGCGGGCACGACGAACAGCTGCAGAATCATACCGATAAGCATGCCGCCGACCGAGCCGGCTCCCAGCGAACGGTTACCGTTGGCACCTACGCCCGAAGCGAACATCAGCGGCAACAGGCCGATGATCATCGCGAACGAGGTCATCAGAATCGGTCGCAGACGGGCGGCGGCACCGGAAACGGCCGCCGAAGCGATCGACATGCCGCTCTCACGGCGGGCCAGCGCGAACTGCACGATCAGGATCGCATTCTTGGCCAACAGACCGATCAGCATGATCAGCGCAATCTGCAAGTAGATATTATTCTCAACGCCCATAATCTGCGCGAAGATGAACGTCCCCAGCAAACCGAACGGAATCGAGAGAATCACGGCCAGCGGAAGGATATAACTCTCGTACTGGGCGCTCAGCAACAGGTAGACGAATACCAAGCAGAGCAAGAAGATCATGGCCGTGGTACTGGTACCCGTACTCTGCTCCTCGCGGCTCAGGCTCGAGAACTCGAATCCGTAACCGGTCGGGAGCATCTGGCTCGCCACCTCCTCGATCGCCTTGATCGCTTCGCCCGAGCTGACGCCCGGCTTCGGCATGCCGCTGACCTTCATCGAGGTATACATATTGAAACGGTTGATATTGTCCGGACCGTATATCTTTCTCAGCGACATGAACTGCGTGATCGGAGCCATCTCGGTCCCGTTACGGACCATGATGCCGTTGAGCGATTCGGGACTTATGCGGGCCTCCGGATCGGCTTGGATCATCACGCGATACAGCTTACCGAAACGGTTGAAGTTCGATGCGTACAGACCGCCGAAGTATCCTTGGAGCGTCGTCAGAATATCGCTCGGACTCAGGCCCGCCTGCTTGCATTTCGCAGCATCGATGTCAACCATATACTGCGGGAAGTTCGGATTGAAAGTGGTCATGGCGTACATGATCTCGGGACGCTGATTCAGCACGCCGAGGAACTGCTGCGCCACTTCGAAGAAACGGTCCAAATCGCCTCCAGTCTTATCCTGCAGATTGAACTCGAAACCGTTGGACGCACCGTAACCGGTAATCATAGGCGGCGCGAACAGCATGACCTGCCCGTCCTTGACCAGCTGCCGGGTCTGCATCGTCAACGCTCCGACGACATCGTCGGACGACATACCCTCGCCCTGTCGCTCGCTCCAATCCTTCAGCTTGATGATGGACGTACCGTAGCTGTTGCCCTGTCCGCCCATAAAGCTGTAGCCGGTAATCGACGTACGCGACTTGACGGCCGGATTCGCGGCAACCAGGCTGTCGATCTGCTGCATCACGGCCTCGGTTCGCTCCTTGGACGTTCCGGGGGTCAGATTGACGGCAGCGAAGACGGTACCCGTATCCTCGTTGGGCACCATACCCGTCGGAGTGATCTTCATCAGCAGGAAAAGCGCCACGATGCTGCCTGCAACGATCAGGAACGACAATACCCGCTTGTGGATGAAGAACAGCACGCTCTTCTTGTATTTTTTCAGCGTTACGTCATAAGCGGCATTGAAGGCGGCATGGAACCGGTTGATAAGTCCTTTTTTCTTGTGATCCTCACCTTTGTCATGCGGTTTTAGGAAAATAGCACATAATGCGGGACTTAGTGTCAAGGCAACGTCAGGGCGTTCACGGCCGAGAAGCCGATAGCGATCGCCATCGTCAGACCGAACTGGCGGTAGAACGTACCCGAGGTTCCGGTCATGAAGCTCACCGGAATGAACACGGCCATCATCACGAGCGTGATCGATACGATCGCTCCGCTCAGCTCGCTCATCGCGTCGATCGACGCCTTGCGGGCGGAAGTGTACCCTTGATCGAGTTTGGCGTGGACTCCCTCCACGACGACGATCGCGTCATCGACGACGATTGCGATCGCAAGCACCATAGCCGACAGCGTCAGCAAGTTAACGCTGAACCCGATCAGGTACAGCACGAAGAACGTACCGACAAGCGCGACAGGAATGGCGATCGCCGGAATCAGCGTCGAACGGAAATCCTGCAGGAAAATGTAAACGACCAAGAACACGAGAATGAACGCCTCGATCAGCGTCTTGATCACCTCGTGGATCGAAGCGAACAGGAAGTCGTTCGTGTCGAGCAGAATGACATAATCCATACCCGGGGGCAGCGTCGGCTTGATCCGCTCCAGGTAGCTTTTGATATCGTTGATGATCTGCGTCGCGTTCGAACCGGCCGTCTGAAAGATCATCGACGTCACGCCCTCGTGACCGTTCACGTGGTTGCTGAAACCGTACGTCAAACGTCCCAGCTCGATATTGGCGATATCCTTGAGTCGCAGTACCTCGCCGTCGGAGGTGGCGCGCACGACGATGTCGCCGAACTCCTCCTCGGTCTGCAGACGCCCCTTGTAGCGCATGATATACTGGAACGACTGGTCGCCCTCCTCGCCGAACTGTCCGGGAGCGGCCTCGATATTCTGTTCGGCCAGCGCGGCAGCTACGTCCGTCGGCATCAGGCCGTACTGAGCCATCACATCGGGCTTCAGCCAAATACGCATCGAGTAGTCGGCACCCATCACCATCGCGTCGCCCACGCCGGGGATACGCTTGATCTCGGGAATGATATTGATGTTGGCATAGTTCTCGAGGAACTTGATATCATAACGGTCGTCGGGGCTGAAGAACGCGAAACCGAGCAACATACTCGTCTGCCGCTTCTCGGCCGTCACGCCGACCTGAGTCACTTCCGAAGGCAACAGCCCCAGCGCCTTCGAGACACGGTTCTGCACATTGACGGCTGCCATGTCGGGATCGGTTCCCTGCTTGAAATACACCTCGATCGAGGCATCGCCGGTATTGGTCGCCGTCGAAGTCATGTACATCATGTTCTCGACACCGTTGATCTGCTCCTCGAGCGGAGCGATCACGCTGTTGAGCACGGCCTGCGCATTGGCTCCCTGATAACTCGTGTTCACCCGGACGGTCGGCGGCGCGATATCGGGGTATTGCGTAACGGGTAGCGAAACCAAGCCGAGCAAACCCAGGATGACGATGACGACCGAGATGACCGTCGAAAGCACCGGGCGATTGATAAATCTATCTAGCTTCATATCTCTTACACCTTATTCTGTCCATGTATGAATTATTGTCTGGCCTGCTGCTGAGCGGCTCCGGCCGCACCCGAAAGGGCATTCAGCCGCGCGGCCGCCTCGGCGGGCGTAATGGCCTTGATCTTGGCGCCGTCTTTCAGCGTCGCCACGCCCTCTACGACGATCCGGTCGCCGGCACGAAGCCCCGATGTCACGACATAGTTCTTACCGTCGTCGAGGTTGAACACTTCGACGGGCGTATTCTTGACCGTCGAATCGGGTTGAAGCACGTAAACGAACTTTTTGTCCTGAATTTCGGAAGTGGCTTTCTGCGGCACCATCAGGGCCGAATCGAGCTGGCTCGGAATCAATACATTGCCCGTTCCGCCGCTGCGAAGCACATAATCGGTATTGGGGAACAATGCCCGGAGCGTGAACGAGCCGGTCTTCGTATCGATCACGCCGGTCAGCGTCTCGATCCGCCCTTTCTGGGGATAGACGCTTCCGTCGGCCAGCATCAGCTCGACCTCGGGCATGTTGCCGACCATCTTGCCGAGCGAGGCTCCGTCGCGGCGCGTCATCTCCAGCAACTGCTTCTCGTTCATCGTGAAGTAAACGTACATTTTCGAGATATCCGACACGACGGTCAGCGGCTCGGCCGAAGACGAGCTGACCAAGCTACCCACACGGAACGGAATCGACCCGACGACACCGTCGGAAGGACTCGTTACAGTCGTATAGGCCAAATCCTGTTCGGCCGACACCAGCTGGGCTTTCGCCTGCGCGAGCTGGGCCTCGGCAGTCTTCAGCGTGTTCTGAGCCATTTCCAGATCGTACTCGCTGATGATATTCTGTGCCTGCAGATCAGTCTTGTTCTTTACCGTCAGGCGATTCGTAGCTACGTTGGCCTCGGCTACCTTCACGGCTGCCTCCGCCGCATTCCGGGCCGCCTCGTACTGCACCTTGTCGATCAGGAACAAAGGCTGACCTTTTTTCACTACGGCCCCTTCGTCCACGCACAGCTTCGTGATGAAGCCGCTAACACGCGGACGGATCTCTACGTCCTGCAACCCGCGGATCGTGGCCGGAATAGTCGTTTTCAGATCGACCGAGACAGGCTCCAGCGTCTCTACCGCAAACTCGGGAACGCCTCCTGCCATGTTCTGGCCTGCATTCGAATTACCGCACGAAACGGCGGCAACGCCCGACAACAAAAATGTCAGCCCCTTACACAGAGTCCCTACGACTCTCATTCTGTTCCTGTTGTTCATATTCTCTTATCCGTTAAATTATACTCCTTTTCAAACATCACGTCGTTTCCCGGCACGAAAACCGCTCGCCGGCAAGCTGCAAAAATACAAATAATTCAGGCAATTTGTCCTCGTGGCGCTTTCATCCACGCCGATCCCCATACGCTTGCATTAACGTAAACTCATGAAAAAAATTGTATCGAAATCAAAATGAATACATTAAAATAACCTGTCATAGGTTTCTCATGACAAATTACGGAGCAAAAGTAACAAGAAAACTGATAAAACAAAAATAGTTTTCCGGTTTCGCCGCAAAATTCGCAGAAGACTTCCCGGAACCGGCCGTCGACCGTCCTGCATCGCCGGACGGCATCGCAAAAACGCCCATGGACAAAAGCGACATCCTGTATTGCAAAGACTTAAGATTCAAACCGACGACATAAAAAAATCATACGGACAAAAAATATCCTTGCGTCCGCACCTGCTTTGGCGAATCATACGCCCGAAAACCGCACTGCCCATGCACGATCTTACCCTATCGATCAGAAAAATCCGTCCCCATTTTCCGCCATAAAGGACATGATAACCGTACAATGCATATATTTGCATTCTATTCCGGATACGGGCGGGGAAAAGTCCGGCCGCCGAACAAAAAATAACCGAAACGCAGCAAAAGACCATGATCAAGAAGATGACAATGCTGGCGCTGACCGTCTGCACGCTCTGCGCGACGGAGGCACAGGCCCAGATCAAGCTGGGCGGCAAAACGCTGAACGCGCAGAAACTCGTCCAAGCGGGCGCCGACATGATAAAAGCCGTCACGCTTTCCGATGCCGACATAGCGGCCCTCAGCCGCGAGGCGGTCGAATGGATGGATAGCAACAATCCCGTGTCGCCCGACACTTCGGCCTACAGCCAACGGCTCAAGAGGCTGACCGAGAATGTCAAAGTCGACGGATTGGAACTGAACTTCAAAGTTTACGAAGTGGCCGACGTCAACGCGTTCGCCTGCGGGGACGGAAGCGTGCGCGTATTCAGTTCGCTGATGGATCTGATGGACGACCGGCAGCTGATGGGCGTGATCGGGCACGAGATAGGACACGTCGTGCATGCCGACACGAAGGATGCGATGAAGAACGCATACATGGCCTCGGCCGCACGCAATGCGGCCGGCTCGGCCGGAGGTACGCTGGCCAAACTGACCGACTCGCAACTGGGCGACCTCGTGCAGGCTTTCTCGAACGCGCAATTCTCCCAGAAACAGGAGTCGGCCGCAGACGACTTCGGATTCGATTTCTGCGTCCAGAACGGTCTGGACCCTTATTCGATGGCCTCGGCCCTCGAAAAACTGGCCGAACTGTCGCAAGGCTCCCAGTCGTCGGGACTGCAAAGAATGTTCTCGTCGCATCCCGACAGCCAGAAACGCGCCGAGCGGATGCGAGCGCGGGCCGAGGAGCTGATCCGGCAACAGCAACAATAGGCACGTCTACGCCGTCGTAAGACATGCCGGAGAAAGGCGCCGTATAGCAACGGCGCTTTTTTCATGCGGGCTTTCCGACGAACGAAATTCTTTTCAAGGACCGCGCGGCGAATCGCAGGCCGGGGCGGACGCCCGAAGACACGAAATCCGGTTTCGAGCGGCTCGGTCCGCGATCCGGCAGGACAAAGCCGGCAAGACCGGAGCCCTCTCCGCGAGAAGTCATGGGAAATGCCAGCCGCCGGCTTCATTCCGCCTCCGTGAAATCGTTCCGACGGAAGCCCCGGGCACGGTCCGCACAATAACAGAACGGACAGCCGACCGGCAAATCGGGACATTCCTTTGCCATACAGCGCACATCTTCACCTAACCGACAGGAAAATCGACCGGTCTAAGGAGTCGTCAGAGCGGCGAACCAGTAGGCGTAGGACTTCACCGCACCGTCTTCGAGCGTCACCGTGTAGCTCCGGCGGACAGGCCCGCCCAAACGGAACGGAATCGGATAGCGGAACATTCCGCCCGCATGGCAGAACGTATGATATTCGCCGTTCTCGCCGCACGGATCGACACCGTCGGGCAAATCGTCTCGAAACGTTCCGTCGATCGTCCGCCCGATCCAATCGGCACCGAGGCAGGAAGCATCGGTCGTTACAACGACCGTTTCGAGTCCCGAGGCGAGAAAAGCGGCCATAATCCGTTCCGGCCCCTGTCCCCACAGCGGCTCGACCACCGTCACGCCATACGGCTTCAACTGACGCTCCCGGTACGCGCGCACGTCCTGCAAAAAAATATCTCCGAAGATAAAATGTTCGGCTCCCCGGGCGACGAAATCGCCGACGGCCTCAGCCATCGCCCGCTCGTAGTCCTCGATCCCCTTCCCTGTCGGGACAATACGGATCGGCAGCCCGATGCTGTCGGCCTGCATCCGGAGCAGCTCGGCCGGAATGCCGTGCATCGACGAGCGGTCATTCGACGCATCGACCGTCGTAAGCAGCGAGACGACCTCGTAACGGTCCTCCCGCAGCACCGTCTGCAACGCCAGCGCGGAATCCTTTCCTCCGCTCCAGTTGAAAACCGCCCGTCGCCTCTGCTCTACCATGACAGTGAATCGATCGAATGATTGGTGAAAAATCCGCTGATCAGCGTGAAATATTCCGGTAACCTCCCGTCGACGCTCCAGCGCAACTCGATGCCGAGCAATTCCGAAGCCGTCCGCCCCAGATCGAAGCCAAGAGCCTCGAGCGACGGGCGTATTTTCCCATGCCGCACGCAAGGCAGGTCCGACGGTCTGGTACAGGTTCCCTCAGGACAATCGAAGCATGTACCGGCAAAAAAGGCACGGCTGTCCGGCCATGCCTCTTCCAAGGCAAGCAATCGCGCGTCCAACTCGCAACGGGCTTCATTCAACAAAGCGCGTCCCTGTTTCTCGCTTTGCCCTGCATCGGCGCAAAGCGTGCGTAACCGCTTGCCCGGTTCGATTCGCGCAGCGATCAGATGAGCCGTCCCGAAACCCGATAAATACTCCTCCGCATCGAACGAGAAAGGCGGGCACGCCCAACAACGTCCGTACCGGCGGCACAAGTCGGCGAACCGCTCCGCGTCGCGATAACGGCGGATATACTCTTCGACAGGAAGCGAAGCGAAAGCGTAAGTCCGCACTGCAAGCGGTTTTCCGGTCGGGTTGTTCGGTTTCATCGGGCATCGGTGACGGCCGTACCGTCAAAGGACAAATTTGGCAAAAAAGAATCGTTCCGGCAAACGATTCCATATTGTCTAAGAACGGTATGACCGTTCCTGTACGGAAAACCGATCCGGCCGAAATAACGCAATAAAACGAACAAGCCGCCTGCAACGTCCGAAAAAAAGCCTCCGAGCACAGACTTTCCATCCGATACAAAGCCTCCATAAAAGCACCTCGTAATTACACAAATCAATACAATTCGATGAATCGCGCTCACAGAAGCGATCGATATGTTTCCGGCAGGCTTGAAACAGCCCCATAGAAAGAACGGCAACCGGATGAGCCGTCACTCGGAAACTCGGAGAAAAGAAACTCCCCGGAAATCCGACGAACCGAAACGGGGACATTATAAAGCATACAATCGGGTCCATAATAATATAGGACATATGTTGCAAGCGGCAGGGAGACACGCGCCCGATGGCTCCGTATATGGCAAACCGGGACTCTTCCGGCGCGGCGCGCGAAACTTGGAGAAATTTTTGCAGAACGAGCGTCGGAACCAATAACCGCCCGTCCTATGAACCGACCCGACCTCCCGGCCGATACGCTGCAAAAGAACAATCTTTTTTTCCGGCAGTTGCTTTTTCTGGGTATCCTGATTACGATCGGACTGGTCATTCTCAAGCAATTGGGCTTCTTCGTCGGAGCCTTTCTGGGCGCTTCGACGCTCTACGTCGTACTGCGCCCGCTGCTTTTCCGGCTGACCGAGCGACACAGCTGGAGATCATGGCTCGCGGCGGCCCTGCTTGTGCTATGCACGACGGTCCTGCTGCTGGGACTCGGCTTTCTGATCTACGAAGTGATTGCGGCCGAGATTCCCAACGTCGACACGTCGAAAATCGTCGGCTTTTTCGAAAAGCAGGTGATCCGGCTGAACGAACTGATCGGTTTCGAAGCCATCCCCAAGGATCTGCTCGAGAACTCGGGAACTTTCCTGACGAAAATGGTATCGTCGCTGATCAACACGACCTACAGCTTCGCGGCAAACGTATTCATGATGCTCGTCATCCTCTACTTCATGCTGCTCAAGGGTCGCAAAATGGAGAGGCACATCAACTCCTACGTGCCCTTCAAGGGCAAGAGCCTCTGCCTGCTCAAGCAGGAAGTCAAGACGATCATCTTCAGCAACGCGCTCGGCATCCCGATCGTCATGCTGTCGCAGGCGCTCGCGGCCTGCCTGATCTACTGGCTGCTGGGCATGAACAACATCGTTTTCTGGGCATTCGTCACCGCCGTATGCGGACTGATCCCGATGATCGGCACGGTCATCGTCAGCGTGCCGCTCGGCGCATACATGATCTATAGCGGCGAGCTGTGGCAGGGCATCCTGATGATCGCGCTCGGCGTGCTGGTCATCGCCAACGTAGACAACCTCTGCCGGATGATCCTGATGAACAAAGTGGCGGATACGCACCCGCTGATCGTCATTTTCGGCGTGATACTCGGTATCCCGCTATTCGGGTTCTGGGGCATTATCTTCGGCCCTCTGCTGATCTCGGGCTTTCTGCTGCTGATGAAAATCTATTATAAGGAATACAACTTGCTGCCGCAGGAAGCGCAGGCTCGAGAGAACGCCGCCGAGACCCGGTGCGGTCGGGAGTAATCATTCGCCCAATCCGATCTCTGCGAACGCCCCAAGTCCGCACCGAAAACCTGTGCGGAATCGCTCCCCCGCTGCGGACGATCCGCTCCCGCGTTCCAAGCCTGCCCAGCCCGTCTTTCGCCGCAAATGCTTGCCATGGGATCTGTCGTTTACGGAATGTTCCCGATTCACGTTATAACCTGCCGTTGAAATGGACCGATTCCGGTGAACGGCTCAAAAATTTTATGCGAGAACAAGAAAAAGCGCATTTGATAAAAAATGGCGCGACAGAAACGTGAGCGACATGTCACAAGGACGTCCCGCTCACCCCGTGAACAATGAAGTGAATGGGTCTCATGAAAACGGGCAAAGGAAATAACGGTCTATTGGCCGGGCATGTTGCGGTGTGGATATGTATGTCCGTTGTCGTCCCGAGATCGTAAAGATTCGGGGAACGGTTCCCTTGTCCATACGATGAAACCATGTATTACACAACCGATCCGGGCTCTTTTCGCTCGGCCCACTACCTGTACGAATCCTTGCCCAAAACGGTATTCTTAATACCGGGCAGCAACGATTTCCACCAATAGTTGAATTGCGAGCGGTACGGGTCGCGTTCCGTGCTGCCGTCCGCCGTACGCGTGCCTCGACCGTCCGGATTGCTCGGCCGGATCAGCATCTTGTCAACGACAAACGTCATCAGGCGCCGCTCCTTGAGCCGACCGTCCGGCTGCCGCTTGACCATCTCCACGTCGAGCCCGTCGTATAGCATCGTCATTTGAACTTCCGACCGCGCATCGTTTCCCGTCACGCGGAATTCGATCCGCTCGAGCCGTCCGGAATCGATCTGAATACCGGCAAGCGGCGTCACGACGCGATTCAACAACGGCAGGCTCATCGGCCCGAGGGAGCCGTCGATTTCAAAACGGCGGTTCAACGAGTCGGACGGAAACCGGAAACTCGCTTTCAGCAGACCTGCCCCGTACAACTCTCCCCGGGCCTCCAACCGGAAAAAGTCGTCCGCTCCGCCCCGATTGGTCAGACCGTAAAACTCGCCGCTCAGGCTGTCGAATTGCACGATTCCGGGCTCCGTTCCGTTTTCCGACAGCTCGTCGTAACGGGCCCGCACGTTGCCCAGAGTGATACGGCGCACGTCGACAGAGAACGGCAGCCGCTGCAACGAGCGGTAAAACAGTTGTTTCACACGTTGCGGCCGGGGCACCTGACGATTCTTGTAACTTTCGACTTCCGCCTGCGGAATGCTCAAACTGTCGATACGAAGTCCTCCGCCGTCCGTCCATGCGGCCCAATCGATACCGGTGCATCCGATGCTCCGAACCGAAACGCGGGTCCAGTCGATATGTCCGGGTGCCCGCTGGGCGAACATATCCTTGGGATACTGCGGTTCCAGACGAACGGCCGCAACGTAAAGCGAGCCGTCGCCCGCGCCGAATCGAAGCGTATCGACTTCGAGCAGTACCGCCCCTTCGTCGATCCGGTAGTCGAGCTTGTCGACTGCCAGCTCCATGTCGCTACAAAACCATGGCCTCGACAGCGAATCGGCCGACATGTCGAAGCAAAGGTCATCCGAGCCGAGGCTCAGCCCCTCGATGCGATGGCAGACTCTCCGGCCGTTCCGGGAGTCGCACACCTCGACCTGGGCGTTCCGGATATCGAAACGTCCTATCTCGGCCAAGATCCCCGTCGAATCGAGCCGGTCGCGCCATGACCTGCGCGAACCGGCGGACGTGTCGGCCTCTGCATCGGGACTCCGGCTCAGCACGATACGCGGCGAAATGATTTCCAAGTCATCGGCCGAGATCCGCATCGACGCACCCTTCCTATCCCAGCGGATTCCGCCGAGGGACAGTTGCGCGACCCGCACATTGAGCCCGGCGAGCGGCGAGCCTTTTAGCCGTAACCGCGCGCTGTCGGAATGAAGCGTAAAATTTTCGACGCGCACGGCACGATTGAACAGGCCGACTTTGACACCGCCCACCTCGGCCCAATAGGCTCCATCGCTCGCTTCGGAAACTTTCGAAACGATCGTTCGGCGAATCTTGCTGCCGAGCCAGACCTCGACGCCCACCTTGACCACCAGCAACCCCAGTGCGCAACAGGCGACAATCCATGCTATTTTTCCCCACCTCGTATCGGTCTTTCGCTTTTCCATCATTTCCCGAATGAATTGATCTCGCGCCCCAAGCGACGCTTCTGCTCAACGATGCAAATTTGCGTCCATCATGGGCAGTCGGACAAAAATATTCCTCCAAACGTTCTCACGCATGACCAAGCGCAGGTCGCCTGGATATCGTACTTTCCCCAGCCCGACAGATTACGATGGGAAACACCATGCAGGCAAACCGTATCCAGGACGAACCGCCGCTCGACGTTTCGAAACCGGAAACACAGAAGACTAAAGAGTCGATAGCAAAACACATAACCGGTTCTCCTCATTTTTACGGAACAAATACACTATACGAACATATGATTTATCCGTCAAATACTCCAATTCGCCTCTGAGAATTCAAAGGACATATCATCCGATTGAACGACGAAAGAGGCTATCGCCTTACGGACAATACAACACGAGGATTTTCTCGCCACTATTAAGGCAATCAGATCAATATTGACAGGTCATTTTGCATTATTTATTGCATTTTTGTCCGAGATTTTCTCCTTGCATGCGTCCTA
>ERZ857982.686-NODE-686-length-43274-cov-15.131956_pt1 | contig 43274 bp, 40 predicted proteins | sample MGYA00519955_ERZ857982 | MGnify/ENA primary metagenome ERZ857982 (study PRJEB31778, sample SAMEA3449416) | human gut metagenome | biome: human gut; feature: human-associated habitat; material: faeces | place: United Kingdom | collected 2010/2012 ... | reverse complement strand
AGAATAAGTAATAACTATTGCTTAAGGGGAGCGTGCCTATGGAATTTGTCATGCCCATCCTGGAAGGCGCGTGGCGCTATGTGCTCACGCTCAGGATCTCGGACTATCTTGATATCGCGCTGATGGCGTATGCGATCTATTGGCTTTTAAAGCTCGTCGGCACGTCGAAGGTCGAGAGCGTCGGCAAGGTGATTTTGCTGTTCCTGCTGGCGCTGATGCTCTCGGACGCGTTCTCGCTCAACGGAATTTACTTCCTTTTGAGCCATATTCTCTCGCTCGGTGCGCTGGCGCTCATCGTGCTCTTCCAGCCCGAGATCCGCCGCCTCATCGATCAGCTCGGCTCGAGCCGCTGGCGCTCGTTCAACCCCTTCGCGCGCACGCAGCAGGTCTCGGCCATTGAAAACGCCATCGCGCAGACGGTGCTCGCCTGCACGGAAATGTCCAAAACGCGCACGGGCGTTCTCATCGTCTTCGAGCGTGAAATGGCGCTGGACGACATCGCCCGCACGGGCACGATCGTCGACGCGCGCGTGAGCAGCGAGCTTCTCAAAAATATTTTCTTCGTTAAGGCGGCCATGCACGACGGCGCGGTCATCATGCGTGACGGGCGGCTGCTCGCGGGCGGTTGCATGCTGCCGCTCTCGAAAAACGTGAACCTGAGCCGCGACCTTGGCATGCGTCACCGTGCGGGCATCGGCATGAGCGAGAATTCCGACGCGGTCGTCGTCATCGTCTCGGAGGAGACGGGGACGATCTCCGTCGCCATCGGCGGCCTCTTAAAGCGCCACCTGATGCCCGAGACGCTCGAAAAGCTGCTCATCAATGAGCTTGTCCCGCAGGAGCCCACCGAACAAGACGACAAGCTCCACATGAAGCTCTTGAAGCTCCTCAGTGCCGGAAAGGGGGACAAGGACGATGAAAAGTAAGCGCCGCAAGATTTTCTACGTTGCATTGTCCATCCTCATCGCGGCAACGATCTGGTTCTACGTGAACAACAAGGAATCCGTGACCGTGTACGTCCATGACGTGCCGATCGAATTTCTCAACGAGGACACGTCGCTTGCCGACAAGGGCCTCATGCGCATCAGTGGGGACGAGGATATCACCGTCGATTTAAAGCTCCAGATGCCGCGCAACGTCGTCTACGACTTTGACACGAGCGAGCTGCGGCTCGTGAGCGACCTTTCGACCATCACCTACGCGGGCAAGCAGTCCGTCAGCTACACGATCCTGTACCCTTCGAAGGTCTCGTCGAACAGCGTGAAGGTCGAATCGCCGACCATCCGCACCGTTCAGGTCGAGATCGGCGAGCTCAACAAGAAGGACATCGAGATCCGCTGCAAGGTCGTCGGCAATGTGGCCGAGGGCTACATCGCCGGCGCGGTCGAGATGCTGCCCGAAACGCTCGAGGTGCGCGGCCAGCAGGCTGACATCATGCAGATCAGCTACGCGCAGGTCACGCTCGACATTGAAAATGCATCCTCCACGGTCGTGGAGCTGCTCGACTATGAGCTCTATGACTTCAACGACCAGCTCATTGAGAGCAAGAACATCCATCCCATGAGTGAAAACGTACAGGTGACGATGCCGGTGCTCAAGGTGAAGGACGTTCCGCTGACCGTCAACTTTATCGAATCCGCGGGCTCGCGGCTCGAGAATTACACCTATACGCTCAGCCACAGCAGCATCACCCTTTCCGGTGATGCGACGCAGATGGCAGGCATCAGCGAGATCTCGCTCGGCACGCTCGCGCTTGAGGACGTGCAGGGCTCGGAGACGCTGACCTATGACATTCTCATTCCCGACGGGGTGAACAACTTAAGCGGGATCACAAGCGCTACGCTCACGATCAGCAGCGGCGACATCAGCACGAAAGAGGTCGAGGCGACGCACTTCAGCTACGAGAATTTCCCAGGCGATCACACCGTCACCGTCGTGACCTCGTCACTGCCCGTCACGCTGCGAGGCTCCGCAAGCGACCTTGAGGCCATCTACGGCAGCGAGGTCCACGTCATTGCAGACCTATCCGACATCGCCGCCGACAGCGGCAGCTACACCGTTCCCGCCCGCATCGAGGTGAGCGGCTACGACGTGGGCGCGGTCGGCACTTACGAGGTCACCGTTCACATCAGCTAAGCCAATTCGCAAAAGGAGACAGCATGACTCAGATCGCAACAGTAGAAAAAATCCTTCCCGGCGGCATGGCGGAGATCTCCGTCCCGCGCAAGTCCGCCTGCGGCCACGACTGTGAAGAGTGTGCGGGCTGCGGCGTATCGGGTGCAAGCGTGCGCGCTGTCGCGCGCAACGACGCCCGCGCCGAAGTGGGACAAAAGGTCGTGGTCGAGAGCAGCACGAAGAATCTGCTCGGCGTGATGCTCCTCGTCTATCTTCTGCCGATCGTGCTGTTTCTTGTCGGCTACTTTGCGACCGGCGCGCTCGAAAGCGAGGGACTGCGCTACGTCGTCGCCATCGCGGCGTTTTTGGTCGGCATCATCCCCGCGATCATCTGCGACCGCCGCACGAAGAAAAACGGCAAGCTGACGTTCACCATCGTGCGTCTTTTCTAAGGCATGTTTGGTTACATCAGGCCGTCCAAGCCGCACCTCAGCGAGCAGGACGAAGCGCGCTTCCAGTCCGTTTACTGCGGGCTGTGCCACGAGCTCGGGCGAAAGTACGGGTTTGCCGCCCGCTTTGTGCTGAATTTCGACTTCACGTTCCTTGCTATCCTGCTCTCCGACGCGCAGGAGCCGGAATGCGAGAGCTGCCGCTGCGCGGCGCATCCGTGCAAGGCACAGTGCGTCATGGCGCACACCGTCGCGCTCGAAACGGCGGCAGACCACAGTCTGGTGCTCGCCTGGTGGCAGCTTCGCGACCATATTGAAGACCACGGCTTTTTCAAAGCCATCCCATACCGGCTCGCGGCGCTTTTGCTGCGCGGCGCTTACCGCAAGGCGAGGACGTTCGTGCCGGAATTTGACGCTTCCGTGCAGCGGCACCTGAATGATCTGCACGAGCGCGAGCGGGAGCACTGCGCCTCGCTCGATCAGGCCGCCGAGCCTTTCGCCGCGCTGATGGCGGACATCGCCGACTGTGTCGATGACGAGATGCGGCGGCGCGTGATGAAGGAAATTTTCTACCACCTCGGCCGCTGGATCTACTTGGTCGACGCGGCAGATGACTTTGAAAAGGACGCGCACTCGAATTGCTACAATCCGTTGCGCTATCGCTATGAGCTTGATGGCGACAAGCTGGACGAGCAGAGCAGGGAAGCCGTGGCCGCCTCGCTCGACCTCTCCGTGCACCGCATGGCGAGCGCTTACGCGCTGCTCTCCTGCGGCGTGTGGACAAGCATTTTAGACAGCATTTTTTACGAGAGCCTTTATGGGATCGGCAATGCCGTTCTCAAGGGCACGTATCATAAGCCCCCGCGCAGAATACACTTCCGCATCAAGGCGGAGAAAAACGAGGAAACCGTATGAATGACCCCTATCAGATCCTAAATATCCCGCCGACGGCGACTGACGAGGAGGTCAAGCGCGCTTACCGCGACCTTGCCCGCAAATACCACCCGGACAATTACCACGATAACCCGCTGGCCGATCTCGCGCAGGAAAAAATGAAAGAGATCAACGAGGCCTATGACCAGATTCAGAAGCAGCGCAAGGTGTCTTCCGCCGCCTCGCAGAGCCACTCCTACGGCTACGGCAGCGGGAATAGCTATGGCAACTCCGCTTACGGCGGCGCCTATGGAGCGGGCTCGCTCGATCAGGTGCGCATGGCGATCAACCGCGGCGATATCTCGCTCGCTGAGCGTCTCTTAAGCGGCGTGAGCGACCACAACGCGGAGTGGAACTTCCTGATGGGCGTGGTCTGCTCGCGGCGCGGCTGGATGGACGAGGCCAAGCGCTATATGGAGACCGCCGTGCAGATGGACCCGAACAATCCAGAGTATCAGAACGCGCTCTCTGCGCTGACGGGGGCGGGCTACCGGCCCAACGGCTTCCGCTCGGTCCACACGGCCAATTTTGACGACAGCGCGTGTCTGCGCTGCTGCGCGGCATGGTCGTGCTGCACGCTCTTTAGCGGCGGCGGATGCTATTTGCTGCCCTGCATTTACTACTGATTTTTGTTTAATCCTGTACTTTTCAGTTTTGTGTTTTTACTATATCATGGAGGAGAAGAATCGTGGTCAAAAGTATGACTGGCTATGGAAGAGCCAAAAAAACGCTCTCCAATCGCGATATCACCGTCGAGGTGCGCTCTGTCAACAACCGCTATCTTGACTGCACGGTGAAGCTGCCGCGCGCCTACATCTTCGCGGAGGATGCCATCAAGGGACGCGTGCAGAAGGCCATCTCGCGCGGCAAGGTCGATGTGTTCGTCACCATCGACTCGACCGGCGCGGATGAAGAGGTCGTCGTGGTCAACGAGGGTCTGGCCCGCAGCTATTTAGAGGCGCTGCGCAAGCTCTATGAGATCGACGGCGGGAATTACCTTCGAAAGCAGTCCTACGTGGCGGACTTCGCCCGCATCCCGGACGTGCTGACCGTCACCAAGGCGGAGGAGGACCTGGAGTCCGTTGGCGTGGACATCTGCGAGGTGCTCGACGAAGCGCTCGCGTCCTATAACCAGATGCGTGCGACGGAGGGGAAAAAGCTGGCCGAGGACATCGGCGGCCGCCTCACGACCATCGAAACACTCACCGGCAAGGTCGAGGAGCGCTCGCCCGAAACGGTGCGCGAGTACCGCGAAAAGCTGACCGCGCGCATGCAGGAGGTCCTGCAGAGCACGACGATCGACGAGTCTCGCATTCTGACCGAGGCCGCCATCTACGCCGACAAGGTCGCCGTGGACGAGGAGACCGTGCGTCTGCGCTCGCATGTGTCGCAGCTGCGCGACATGCTGCTCTCCGACGAACCCATGGGCCGCAAGATGGACTTTCTCATTCAGGAGGTCAACCGCGAGAGCAACACCATCGGCTCGAAGTGCAACGATGTCGCCATCGCGCGCGATGTGGTCGCGCTCAAGGCGGAGGTCGAAAAGATCCGCGAGCAGGTGCAGAACATCGAGTAAGGGGCAAAGCAAATGAAGCTGCTGAACATCGGATTTGGCAACATGGTGTCCGCCGAGCGCCTGATCGCCGTCGTTAGCCCTGACAGCGCGCCGATCAAGCGCCTCATTCAGGAGTCGCGCGAGCGCGGCATGCTGATCGACGCGACCTACGGCCGCAAGACCGCGTCGGTGTTCATCATGGACAGCGACCATGTGGTGCTCTCGGCCATCGCCGCTGACAAGCTGATCGCAAGGCTGGGCGTGGAAACGCTCGCCATGGAGGAGGAAGCATAGAAAATCATGTACAAGGGGAAAACATTCATCATCTCCGGCCCATCCGGAGTGGGCAAGAGCACGGTGCTCAAGGAGTTATTTCAGGATCGCGACGATCTTTATTTCTCCGTTTCCGCCACGACGCGCCCGCCGCGTCCCGGCGAGATAAACGGCGTCCACTATCACTTTACCAACGTCGACGAGTTCCGCAAGATGATCTCGGAGGACGCCTTTTTGGAGTATGCCGAGTATGTCGGCAACTTCTACGGCACACCGAAAAAGTTTGTCGACGAGGCCATGGAGCAGGGGAAGGACGTCGTCCTCGATATTGAAGTGCAGGGCGCCTTGCAGGTCGTGCATAAGCGGCCTGATGTCGTGCGCATCTTCATCGCGCCGCCTTCGTGGCAGGCTCTCGAGGAGCGCCTGACGAGCCGCGGCACCGACAGTCCCGAAAAGGTGCAAAAACGCCTCGTGCGCGCAAAGGTCGAGCTCCAGACCGCCAACACTTACGATTATTTCGTCATCAACGACACGGTGGAACGCGCCGTGCGCGAGATCAACGCCATCATGCTCGCCGAGCACTGCAAGCCTGCCGAGCGCATGGCCATTTTGTCTGAATAAGTTCAAAAATCAGCCGAAAAGGCAGAAGGAAGTAAACTATTATGATGCTTTATCCCGCAATGAGCCTGCTCAACAAGTACGTTGAGAACCGTTATCTGCTCGTCAACGTGGTCGCGCGCCGCGCCCGCCAGATCGCCGAGCAGGCCGACGAAGAGGGTTATCCCCTCTGCGAAAAGCCGGTCACCACGGCCATCAACGAGGTCGCTGCCGGTAAGCTCACCGCAGAGAACATCGACACGCACATCGCAAAATAAGTCTTGAATAACGCAAAGGGGGAGACTGTATGACAGAGAAAATGCTTGCTCGCGTCGCAGTCTCTTCCGTTCCTTATGCCGCCGACCGGCTCTACACCTACCTTGTGCCGGATGAGCTCATCGGCAGCGCCGAGGCCGGCAAGCGCGTGACGATCCCCTTTGGGCGCGGAAATCGACGCGTGGAGGGCTTTTTGCTCGAAGTCGGGCGCGAGGCGGCGGCATCGCCGCTCAAGCCCATCGACGCTCTTCTCGACGATGCGCCGCTGCTGGATGCAAAGGACATCCGCCTTGTGCGGTGGATGAAAGCACGCTATTTCTGCACGTATTACGACGCGATCAAGACGATTTTACCCGGCGGCGTGTGGCTCCGGTACCGCGAGCTGTGGCATGTGAACGGCGAGATCAGCGCGGAGGACGCGCTCTCGTCCGTCGCGCCGGATTCCCTTGAGGAAACGCTGCTGCGCGCGATGCTCAGCGCAAAAGAGATCGAGCGCACTGCGCTCGATGAGCTCGGCGGGGAGAAGACGGCGAAAGCCCTCCGCTCACTTGAGGCCTGCGGCCTCGCCGTGCGCGAGACGAAGCTGCGCCAGCGCTTACAGGACAAGTCTGTGCGCATGGTGTCGCTCTGTGTCAGCGCGGAGGACGCGCTTGCCGCGGTCGAGCCCAAGCGCCGCAGCGCGCCCGTGCGCTATGCGGTCATCGAGCTCCTCAGCCGCGAGGGCTGCCTGTCCAGCAGCGAGATCAGCTACTACACCGGCGCGACGATGCAGACGCTGCGCGGCCTTCAAAAAGCAGGTCTTGTCGAATTCTCCGAGCAGGAGGTGCTGCGCGTCAGCCGCTATGATGATGCGCCCGCGCGCGAGGATATCGTGCTGAACAGCGAACAGCAGGCCGCTTTCGACGGCCTTTGCACGCTCTTAGGCCGCGAGGGCGGCAGCGCCGCGCTGCTGCATGGCGTGACCGCCAGCGGCAAGACGCAGGTCTATATCAGGCTCATCGAAGAAGCGCTCACGCGCGGCAAGACCGCCATGCTGCTCGTGCCGGAGATCGCGCTGACGCCGCAAATGCTGCGCCGCTTTACGGCGCAGTTCGGCAGCGACGTCGCGATGCTGCACAGCGCGCTGCCGCTCACCGAGCGCTACGACCAATGGAAGCGCATCCGCCGCGGTGAGGTGCGCGTCGTGCTGGGCACGCGCAGCGCAGTGTTCGCACCGCTGCAAAACCTCGGGCTCATCATTTTGGATGAAGAGCAGGAGACGAGTTATCAGTCCGAAAATCCGCCGCGCTACCACGCGCGCGACGTCGCGCAGTTCCGCTGCGCGCAGAACGACGCGCTGCTGCTGCTCGGCTCGGCGACGCCGACAATTGAAACGGCATACGCCGCCAAAAACGGACGCTATCAAGTCTTTTCCCTTCATAAGCGGTTCAACGATCTGCCGCTGCCCAAGGTGCTGATTGCCGACATGAAGGACGAGCTGCGGCAGGGGAACGAGACCTCGATCGGTCATGCGCTGCGCGCAGAGCTTGAAAAAAACATTGAGCGCGGGGAGCAGAGCATTCTGTTCCTCAACCGGCGCGGCAGCGCGCGGATGCTGCTGTGCGGCGAGTGCGGCTATGTGCCGCAGTGCCCGCGGTGCAGCGTGCCGATGACGTACCACTCCGCCAACGAACGGCTGATGTGCCATTACTGCGGGCACTCCGAAGCCGTAGTGGACAGGTGCAGCGAGTGCGGGGGACTGATGAAGCGCGTCGGCTCTGGCACGCAGAAGGTCGAGCAGGAGCTTTTTGACCTGTTCCCAAAGGCTAAAGTGCTGCGTATGGACGCCGACACCGTCGGCGCGTCACGCGGACATGAAGCGCTGCTGCGCGAATTTGAAGAAAAGAATATCCCCATCCTTCTTGGCACGCAGATGGTCGCCAAGGGGCTGGATTTTGAAAACGTGACGCTCGTGGGCGTGCTGGACGCGGACCTTTCGCTCTACGCGCAGAACTACCACGCCGCCGAGCGGACGTACAGCCTGCTGGCGCAGGTCGTCGGCAGGGCCGGACGCGGCGAGCGCCCGGGCCGCGCGGTCATCCAGACCTACCATCCCGAAAACGAGGTCATTCAGGCCGCGGCGAAACAGGATTACGAGACGTTTTACCAAAACGAGCTGCGCATGCGCTCGCTGCGGCGCTATCCGCCGTTTGCAGATCTGTTCACGCTGACGGTCTCAGGCCTTGATGAGCTGCGCGTCATCGCCGCTGCCCGCACGCTGTGCGACGCGCTGCGCTACGCCTCTTCCCAGCCGCCGCTGAGCGGGCTCGATGTCGAAGTGCTCGGCCCCGCGGGCGCGCCGGTCGTGAAGGTCAACAACCGCTATCGCTATTGCGTCTACCTGTGCGGCAAGGGCGGCAGCGTGCTGCGGCGCACCGTCAGCGAATATCTGCTGGTATTTTACACAAGAAAAGAAAACCGCGGTCTCGACATTTTTGCCGACTGCAATGCTTTACAATAGAGAAAAGAGGATGAAATTATGGCTATTCGCAAGATCCACGAAGTGGGCGATCCCTGCCTTGCAAAGGTCTGCCGCCCCGTGACGGAATTCAACGACCGGCTGCATGAGCTGCTCGACGACATGGCGGACACACTGGAGGAGGCCGGTGGCGTCGGCCTCGCCGCCCCGCAGGTCGGCATCCTGCGCCGCGTCTGCATCGTGGAGGATGAGCAGGGCGAGATCATCGAGCTCATCAACCCCGAGATCATCAAGACCGAGGGCGAGCAGACGGGCCTCGAGGGCTGCCTGAGCGTGCCGGGCAAGTACGGCATCGTCACGCGCCCGATGGTCGTGCGCGTGCGCGCGCAGGACCGTTACGGCACAGAGTTTGAAGTTGAGGACGAAGAGCTGACCGCGCGCTGCTTCTGCCACGAGATCGAGCATCTCGACGGCCACCTCTACACCGAGCACTGCAAAGTCCTCACCGACGAGGAGCTGGAGCAGTATATCCGCGAGCAGGAAAAGGAGCTGGACGAGGAATGAGGATCGTCTTCATGGGCACGCCCGACTTTGCGCGCACGATCTTAGAGCGTCTGGTCGCGGACGGGCACGACGTGTGCGGCGTTTTCACGCAGCCGGACAAGCCGCGCAACCGAAACAAAGTCACGCCAAGCCCTGTAAAGGAATATGCTTTGTCGCAGAATATCCCCGTTTTTCAGCCGGTGACGATGCGCGACGGCACGGCGCTTGAGGATTTCAAGACCCTCGCGCCCGAGCTCGCGGTCGTCGCGGCCTATGGTCGCATCCTACCGGAGGAAATGCTCGCCGTGCCGGTGCATGGCTGCATCAACGCACACGCGTCCATTCTGCCGAAGTACCGCGGCGCAGCGCCGATTAACCGCGCCATCTTAGACGGCGAAAAGGAGACCGGCGTGACCGTGATGCACATGGCGAAAGAGTGCGACGCGGGCGATATGATCTTAGTCAAAAAGCAGGCCATCCGCCCCGACGAGACGGCGGAGGACCTGTTCAAAGAGCTCGCTGTGCTCGGCGCGGATGCGATCGCTGAGGCCATCGTTGAGATTCAAAACGGCACGGCCCAGCGCGTGCCGCAGGACGAGTCGCAGGCGACGTATGCGCCCATGCTCTCGCGCGAGCTTTCGCCCATCGATTGGACGAGAAGCAGCACGCAGATCATCGACCAGATCCGCGCGCTGATCCCGTGGCCCTGCGCCGCGGCGAGCATTCTCGGCACAAACACGAAGATCTTCCGCGCCGTGCCGCTCGGCGAAACAAAGGACGCGCCCGGCACGCTGCGCGCACTCAAAAAAGGCATTGAAGCCGCCTGCGGCGACGGCAAGAGCATTCTTATCACGGAGCTTCAGCCTGACGGCGGCAAGCGCATGGCGGCGAACGCTTTTCTGAATGGCAAGCGCATCGCCGCGGGGACGGTCCTCGATGCGTAAGGGAAATACCGCGAATGCGCGCGAATGCGCGCTCTCCGTTCTGGTCGCCTGCCGCCGCAACGGCGCGTGGGCCGATGCTGCGCTCAAGGCGCAGCTCAGCAAGTGTACGCTGAGCGCGCAGGACGCGGCGCTTTGCAGCCGCATCGTCTACGGCGTGATGCAAAATGAGCTGCTGCTGAACTGGTATTTGAGCGCCTACTGCACGCAGAAGCTCGACCATTTGCAGCCGCCGCTCGCCGACATTCTGCGCATCGGCGCGTACCAGATCTTATTTCTGGACAAGGTACCCGACCACGCTGCTGTCAGCGAGTCCGTGGAGCTCTGCCGCACGAACGGCAGGAGCGCTGCGAGCGGACTCGTCAACGCCGTGCTGCGCAAGGTCGCGCAGAATAAAGAAAATCTCCCGCCGCTGCCGGAGGGAGATATCGCGCGGCTCAGCATCACGTACAGCCACCCGCAGTGGCTGGTGAAAAAGCTCGTGTCGCTCTTAGGTGTCGAGGAAGCGGAGCAGTTTCTTCGCATCGACAACGAAGCGTCGCCTATCAGCGTACAGGTCAACCCGCTCAGGACGAACGAAAAAGCGCTCGTCGACGAGCTTCGCGGCGAGGGGATCAGCGTCACGCCGCACCCGTGGGTGTCCGGCTGCCTGGAGCTTTCCGGCACGGGTGATTTGACGACGCTCAGCGCCTTCTACAATGGCCGCTTCACCGTGCAGGACGCGGCGGCTCACCTGATCGTCTGCGCTGCGGACTTTGCGCGCGGGCAGAGGGTGCTGGACGTCTGCGCCGCTCCGGGCGGCAAGTCGTTCGCCGCGGCATTCGCGATGGAAAACGAGGGGAGCATCCTCTCGTGCGATCTACATGAAAACAAATTGAAGCGCATCCGCGAGGGCGCGCAGCGCCTCGGCATCACGTGCATCGAGACCGCCGCCGTCGACGGCCGCACGTTCCGCGAGGAATGGGCGGGCAAGTTTGACGTCGTCATCTGCGATGTGCCGTGCTCGGGCCTTGGCATCATCCGCAAAAAGCCGGACATCCGCTATAAGGATGCGCAGGAGTTTTCCGCGCTGCCGGAGATCCAGCGCGCGATCTTAGAGAACAGCGCGCGCTATGTGAAAGACGGCGGCCTTCTCGTCTACTCGACTTGCACGATCCTGCCCGAGGAGAACGAGCAGGTGACGGACGGCTTTTTGAAGGCACACGACGAGTTTACTTACGAAGCCTTTTCGCTGCCGAACGGCGTGAGCGCGCCAGGGCATTTGACGCTCTGGCCGCAGCGCGACAATACGGACGGGTTCTATCTCAGCCGCATGAGGAGAAAGACGCATGACTGATTTAAAGTCAATGACATTGGAGGAAATCACCGCGGCACTGCGCGCGATGGGCGAACCGTCGTTCCGCGGCAAGCAGGTCTTCACCTGGCTACACCGCGGCATCACCGATTTTGACGAGATGATGAATATTCCCAAATCCCTGCGCGAAAAGCTCAGGGCGGAGTACTACATCACCGTGCCGACGGTCGCGCGCAAGCAGGTGTCAAAGCTCGACGGGACGATCAAGTACCTCTGGGAGCTATCCGACGGCAACTGCATCGAAACGGTGCTGATGTCCTATCACCACGGCAACACGGTCTGTATTTCCTCGCAGGTCGGCTGCCGTATGGGATGCAAATTCTGCGCGTCCACGCTGGCCGGCAAGGTGAGGGACTTAACACCGTCGGAAATGCTTGATCAGGTGCTTTTCACGCAGCTTGACTCCGGACGCGAAATTTCCAACATCGTCCTGATGGGCATCGGCGAGCCGATGGACAACCGGAAAAATGTGCTGCGCTTTTTGGAGCTCATCAACCATCCCGACGGGATGAACATCGGCATGCGGCACATCTCGCTTTCTACCTGCGGCGTGGTGCCGGGCATCGACGCGCTCGCGGAGGACAATTTGCAGCTCACGCTGTCTGTTTCGCTCCACGCGCCCGACAGCGCGACGCGCAGCCGCATCATGCCCGTGAACAACGCCTACGACGTGGAGGAGCTGTTCGCCGCTTGCCACCGCTATTTTAAGAAGACCGGCCGCCGCATCTCGTTTGAATACGCGATGATCGACGGCGTGAATGACCACGACTGGCAGGCCGACCTGCTGGCCGAAAAGATCCACGGCATGCCGGGGCACGTGAACCTCATCCCGCTCAACGACGTGGTCGAGAGTGAGTTCAAGCCGAGCAAGCGCGTCGCGGCATTCCAGAAGCGCCTTGAGTCCCACGGCCTGACGGCGACGGTCCGCCGCAGCCTGGGCGGCGACATTGACGCCAGCTGCGGACAGCTGCGGCGCAAAGAAATGAAAGCAAGAGAGGGGGCCGCGCAATGAGAGCCTGCGGAAAAACCGACGTCGGTCTGCGGCGGCATGAAAATCAGGATACCTTTGCCGTCGAGCAGGGCGAAAAGCTGCTCATCGCCGTCGTGTGCGACGGCATGGGTGGCGCCGAGGGCGGGCAGATCGCAAGCTCTGTTGCGGTGGAGACCTTTATGAAGGAAATGCGCGCGCTCATCCGCGCGGACATGACCGCCGGGCAGCTGCGCGAGCTCGCGTCGTTCTGCGTGGCGAAGGCCAACACGGCGGTCTATCAGCGCGCGCTGCAAGACCCCGCCTATCAGGGCATGGGCACGACGCTCGTCAGCGCAGTGGCAGAGGAGAAGTACGCCATCGTCTGCAACATCGGCGACAGCCGCGCGTATTTGATCCGCGGCGGCGAGATCACACGCATCACGCACGACCACAGCGTCGTGCAGACGCTCGTGGAAAACGGCAACATCACCGCCGAGGAGGCGCGCACGCACCCGAACCGCAACCTCATCACCCGCGCGCTCGGCCCAGACGAAAACACGCTCTGCGACGCGTTCGAGGTCTCGTTCACCAAGGGGGACAAAATTCTCCTCTGCACGGACGGCCTTGTCGTCACCGCGACGGACGACGAAATTTGCCGCGCCGTGTGCGCGGGTAAGAGCGCGGAAGAAAGCCTTGACGATCTCATTGCGCTCGCCAAGGCGCAGGGCGCGCCGGACAACGTGACGGCTGTGCTCATTGAACACGAGTAAAGGAGGTGGCACCGTATGAACAATATGATCGGAAAAATGCTCGACAACCGCTATGAGCTGCTCGAAGTCATCGGCAGCGGCGGCATGGCCGTTGTCTACAAGGCCAAGTGCCACCGCTTGAACCGCCTCGTGGCGGTCAAGGTGCTCAAGAGCGACCTTGCCGAGGACGCCGACTTCCGCCGCCGCTTCCGCGACGAGTCGCAGGCTGTCGCAATGCTCTCGCACCCGAATATCGTCTCGGTCTACGACGTCAGCCGCGGCGAGACGGAGTATATCGTCATGGAGCTCATCGACGGAATCACGCTCAAGCAGTATATGGAAAAGCGCGGCCAGCTCAACTGGCGTGAGGCGCTGCACTTCATCACGCAGATCATGAAGGCGCTCTCGCACGCGCATTCGCGCGGCATCATCCACCGCGACATCAAGCCGCAGAACATCATGGTGCTTCGCGACGGCAGCGTCAAGGTCGCTGACTTCGGCATCGCCTGCCTCGCCAACTCCGCCAACACGCTCACGCAGGAGGCGCTCGGCTCGGTGCACTACATGTCGCCCGAGCAGGCGAGGGGCGACCGCACGGACGCGCGCTCGGACATCTACTCCGCGGGCGTCGTGCTCTACGAAATGCTGACGGGGAGACTCCCGTTCGAGGGCGACAACGCCGTTTCCGTCGCCATCCAGCACCTTTCCTCCGTGCCGCTCTCGCCGCGCGAGATCAATCCCGACGTGCCCGAAGCGCTTGAGCTCATCTGCATGAAGGCGATGGCCTCCGATTTGGAGAAGCGCTACGCCTCGGCGGATGAAATGCTCGCAGACCTTGAGGAGTTCCGCAAGAATCCCGAGGTCGACCTCGACTTCACGATCGAAGACCTGCACCGCGAGACCGTGGATGAGCCCACGCAGTATATCCCCGCCGTGCACACCGTCTCCAAGGCACAGAAGGTGCAGGAGGCGGACGACGAGGAGGAAGAAGAGGCACCCCCGCACAAGCTGGGCACGCGCAAGCTGCTCACGATCATCGGCGCGGCGGTGGCCGCGGTGGCACTCATCGTGCTGCTCTGGCACGCGATCTTCAGCGATCTTCTCGGCGGCGAGCAGACGCCGACGGAGTATGTGGTGCCGTATCTCATCGGCATGACCATCGACGAGGCAAACGAGGACGAAAACGTGAAGGGCATCTTCACGATCGAACAGATCGGCCAGCGCGCGAGCAGCAAATACGCGGCGGGTCAGATTATCGAGCAGTCGCCCGAGCGCGGCAAGACCGTAAAGGGCAACCGCGTCATCTCGGTTTTCGTCAGCTCCGGCGCCAAGACGGAGAAAATGCCGAATCTCGTCAACAAGGAGTACCGCGACGCGACGCTCCAGCTCACCAACCTTGACCTGAACCTTGTCGTCAACGACCCGGTCGAGGAATACAGCAGCATCACGAAGGGCTATGTCATCCGCACGATCCCCGAGTTTGGTGAAACGCTCCAGGAGGGCGACAGCGTCACGCTCGTCGTCAGCAAGGGCGAGCAGCCCAAGCCTGTGACAGTGCTCTCTTTCATCGGCATCGACATTGAGATCGTCCGCCAGCAGGTCACACAGACCGGCCTTGTCGTCGGCGAGGTGACGCAGCGCGCATCCGACGAGCCCTACGGCACGGTCATCGATCAGAGCATCAGCGCCGAAACGAAGGTGGACGCAGGCACGACCATCAACTTTGTCATCAGCGAAGGCCCCGCCATGCCGGACTACGGCGATGACGCCACGACCTCCGGAGGGGAACCGCAGCCGTGAGAGGAAGAATACAGCGCGCACTGAGCGGCTTCTACTATGTCAAATGCGCGGACGGACAGCTCTACACCTGCAAGGCGCGCGGCAAATTCCGCAGGGAGGGCATTTCGCCGCTCGTGGGCGACGACGTCGAATTCTGCGAGGTGCCGGGCGGCGAAGGCCGCATCGACGAAATTCTGCCGCGCCGAAACAGCTTTGACCGCCCGAACGTCGCCAACATCGACCAGATGGTCATCGTCTGCTCACAGGCGATCCCGAAGACCGATCCATATTTGGTCGACCGCATGACGGCCATCGCCGCGCTCAAGGGCTGCAACGTGCTCATCTGCATCAACAAGTGCGACTTAGACCCCGCGGACGCGCTGCGGGAATACTATGAAAACGCGGGCTTTCGCACCGTCAGCGTCAGCGCGGAGACGGGCGAGGGCATCGAGGCGCTACGCGCCCAGCTCGTCGGGCGGCTCTCCGCCGTCACAGGCAACTCCGGCGTTGGCAAGTCGAGCATTCTGAATGCGCTCGACCCCAGCATGTCGCTCAAGACGGGTGAGGTGAGTCAGGCGCTCGGCCGCGGACGGCACACGACGCGCCATGTTGAGCTCTACGAGCTACCCTGCGGCGCGGAGATCATCGACACACCGGGCTTTTCCTCGTTCGAGACGACGGGGCTCAATTTGGAGCTCAAAGAAAAGCTACCCGAGTGCTTTTTGGACTTTTCGCCCTACCTTGGCGACTGCCAATTCGTCGGGTGCAGCCACACGAAGGAAAAGGGCTGCTCGGTGCGTCAGGCCGTAAAAGATGGCAGGATCGTCAGAGGGCGGCATGAAAGCTACTGCCGACTCTACGACGAGCTCAAGGACCTGCGCGAATGGAACGCGGGCAGTCAAAAACGACGCTAACCGAAAATAAAATGGACAAAGGCCCGCTTCCGAAAGGAAGCGGGCCTTCGCCATTTAGAGAGATGAGAGAGGGATCAAATATCAATCCTGAAACAGGGGGGTGGAGAGGTAACGGTCACCGGTGTCGGGCAGCAGGACCACGATGGTCTTGCCCTTGTTCTCGGGACGCTTGGCGAGCTGGATACCGGCCCAAACGGCAGCGCCGGAGGAGATACCGACCAGCACACCCTCGCTGTGGCCGACAAGCTTGCCGGTGGCAAAGGCGTCGTCATTTTCGACGGTGATGATCTCGTCATAGATCTTGGTATCAAGAACGTCAGGCACAAAGCCCGCGCCGATGCCCTGGATCTTGTGCGCACCCGCAACACCCTTGCTCAGAACGGGGGATGAGGCGGGCTCGACGGCGACGACCTTGACGTTGGGGTTCTGCTCCTTGAGGAACTTGCCCGTGCCGGTCAGCGTGCCGCCGGTGCCGACGCCGGCAACAAAGATGTCGACCTGCCCGTCGGTGTCCTCCCAGATCTCGGGACCGGTGGTCTCATAGTGCGCCTTGGGGTTCGCGGGGTTGACGAACTGGCCGGGGATGAAGCTTCCCGGCGTCTGCGCGGCGATCTCTTCAGCCTTGGCGATGGCACCCTTCATGCCCTTTGCGCCGTCGGAGAGAACGAGCTCTGCGCCGTAGGCCTTCATCAGCTGGCGGCGCTCGACGCTCATGGTCTCGGGCATGACGATGATGATGCGATAGCCGCGTGCGGCGGCCACGGATGCAAGGCCGATACCGGTGTTGCCGGAGGTCGGCTCGATGATGACGGAGTCGGGCTTCAGCTTGCCGCTTGCCTCAGCGTCATCAAGAATGGCCTTGGCGATACGATCCTTGACGGAGCCCGCGGGGTTGAAGTATTCGAGCTTGGCGAGGAGCTTAGCCTCGAGCTTTTCAGCCTTTTCGATGTGGGACAGTTCGAGAAGCGGGGTCTTGCCGATCAGCTGGTCCGCAGAAGTGTAAATCTTGCTCATAATGTTTCCTCCTGAACGATGTACGTTCTATATCAAAATTTTATTGTTTGTTTTTGTAGGTTTCGGTGATCGCTTGCATCTTATGTTCTGCCGCGGCGACATCGGAACGGGTGAAGGAATGAATTCACGTTCATTACCAACCTTTCGAGTAGGTATGTAGGGATTATACGATGTGCGTTTGGATTTGTCAAGAGGAAATTTCGAAAAAATCTATTGAATTCCCATAAACCATGTAATATAATAGGAATATCAAAAGTTGAAGAAGGCCGACTCCCGAATGCCTTTCAACGGATGTGCTTAGAAAGGCGTGAACATACTATGATGATTTCAACCAAGGGCCGCTACGCGCTGCGCGTGCTCATCGACATGGCCGAGCACCAGACCGACGGGTACATCCCGCTCAAGGAGATCGCCAAGCGGCAGGACATTTCAGAAAAATATTTAGAGAGCATCGTCAAATCGCTCGTCAAGGGCGGCGTAGTCGAGGGCATGCGCGGCAAGGGCGGCGGCTACCGCCTGTGCAAGAGCCCGGATCAGTTCACGACCGGCCAGATCCTGCGGCTGATGGAGGGCTCGCTCGCCCCCGTCGCGTGCCTCGAAGCCGGCAGCTCGCCCTGCGACCGCGCAGGGGAGTGCCGCACACTCTCGCTCTGGGCGGGACTGAACGATGTCATCAATAAATATCTTGATCAGTACACGCTCGCGGATCTGCTGCGCGAGGATGGGGATTATGATTATGTGATATAATCACACATATTTGTCCCCACGGCGTGAGGACGGAGAACTAAAGGGGGATACTCTCTTTCAAAAGAGAGTATCCCCCTTTAAATCCCCCGAGAGAAAATTTTACATTGGCAGTCTGTAGCTCGAAGAGTTGCACGCGCTGCGCAGTCGGGTGCGGTGTACATGGCTTCGCCATGAATCCCTGCGATTCGTGACAACTCTCAACCGCGCCTTACTATCGTGAGGCGCGAGTGACGTTTGCTCGGCGGCAGACTGCTTACCGAATACGGCATTGCTGCGCTCGCCGCATTGATGAGTACCTCGATAGACGATAATTAGGTGTACTTCTACAAGATGGGCAGATCTCTGGGGGTTCCAAAGGGGGTGTTCTCTTTCGCGAAAGAGAACACCCCCTTTCCCTTTGACTCGCTCCCCTGCGTGGCGCAGGGAAACCATTTGCACTTCTTGCAAGAAGAAAATAAAAGACTTCCTTTTCTAAAAAATCTCTGTTACAATACAGTATACAAATACTAAATCGCAAGGAGAACTTTGATGAAAAAGCTGCTTTGCCTTCTTCTGACGCTCGCTATGACGCTTTCGCTCGCTGCCTGCGGCAGCAAGGCGGACGACAAGACGCCGGAAGAGGACGATCCCACACAGGCCGTCGACGACAAGCAGGACGAGCCCTCCGCGGATGACGCGGACAAAGACAATGCGTCCGACGCTACAGAGATCGAACCCGACGCAAACAAGGGCGAAAAGCCTGACGAGGCACAAAAGCCCGCGGAACCGACCAAGTCCGACAGCAAGAAGGACGAGACGCCCGCAAGCAAGCCGTCCGAACCTGCTAAACCTGCCGAGCCCTCCAAGCCCGCGGAAACACCGTCGGAAACACCTGCGGCGCAGGACACCGGCGCGCTCTCACTGCTCACGTCTGTCTGGAGCACGTACAGCGAGGATGACAAATTTCCCGCCGCGGGCGGAGACGCAGAGCACAGCGTCGACGGCGCGCCCGGCAGCTTCGATGTGTCGAACGCTGACAACCTGACCTATCAGCTGACGTTCCCGTCCGCCGACGTATCGCTCATCGACGGCGCGGCATCGCTCGTGCACATGATGAACCTCAACACCTTTACCTGCGGCGCGTTCCACGTCAGTGACGCGGGCAACGTTTCGACCATCGCCGCCGACATCCGCAGCGCCGTGCAGGGCAAGCAGTGGATGTGCGGCTTCCCCGAAAGGCTCGTGATCCTCACGTCGGGGCAGTACGTCGTGTCCGTCTACGGCAACGAGAGCCTGGTCAATACGTTCCGCGATAAGTTCGTCGCCGCCCACAGCGGCGCGAGCACCGTCTATGACGAGGCCATCGGTGCATAATTTCATCAAAGAAAGCGCAAGCATTTTGCTTGCGCTTTCTTTTTTGCAATTCTACAGTTCAATGATCTGGCAGGGGACGGGGATGGGTAATTCCTCATGTGTGGAGAGGATCACGATTTTCGTCTCTGCCGCGCGCAGGATGGCGCGCATCGCGGCCTCGCGGTTTTCCGCGTCGAGGCCGGTGAACGGCTCGTCGAGCGCGAGCGCGTCGGACGGCGCGAGCAGCGCTCGAGCGAGTGCCAGCCGGCGCTGCATGCCGCCGGAATAATCGCGTACTTTCTTTTTCCCCACGTCGCCAAGTCCCAGTTCTTCCAGGAGCGCCTGCGCCGCCGCGGCGTTGTAATTCGCGCCGAGGACGAAGCGAAGATTTTCCTCTGCGTCCAGCCCTTCGAGCAGGCGGTTTTCCTGAAAGACCGCCGTCCAGCGAAATTTATCGCCGTTGACCGTGCCGCTGTCCGGCGTTTCCAGCCCGAGCAGCACGCGCAGCAGCGTCGTCTTGCCGATGCCGGAGGGACCGAGCAGGCGCGTCACGCCGACGCGCGCGGTAAAGGAAATGTCGTCAAGCACGGCATTCTCGCCGTAGCGCTTGCAAAGGTGTTCGACTCGAAGCTCCATCATGCTCCCATCCTTTCTGCGATCTTGTCCACGAGGAGAAGAAACAGCTTTTCAAACGCCGCCGAGATCAGCACGATCGCCGCCGTCCAGGCGAAGAGGTCGGCGGTCTGGAAGTATATCTTCGCGTTGTAGAGCTTCTCACCGATCGAGCCGCTGGAGAGGGCGATGACCTCCGCCGCGGTGCCGGCCTTCCAGCAAAGGCCCAGCGCCGCGCTGACGGCGGAGCGGAAGTAGGGAAGCACCTGCGGCAGATACACGCCCCGCAGTGTGCGCGAAAACGGCACGCGGAACACGCGCGCCATCTCCAGAAGAGAGGCGTCCGTGCGCCGGATGCCCTCAAGCACATTTAAGTACACGGGCGGGAAGACCATCAGCGCCGCGATGAACAGCGGCAGCGTTCGGCTGGAGAGCCAGATAAGCGCCAGAATGATGAACGACGCCACCGGCACGGTCTTGACTGCCGCCACGAGCGGTGCAAGCAGCTCTTCGACGCGCGAAAACCGCGCCGAGAGCGCCGCCAGTACAACTGCCAGCGCACAGGAAAGCAAAAATCCGCCCAAGATGTGCATGCTCGACGTGCCGATGGCGCGCCAGAATACCGCCGTGCCCGCAAGCGTCCAGAGCCGCGCGAGCGAGGATACGGGAGAGGGGAGCAGCAGCGCGCCGTGCGGGTATGCCGCGTGCAGTGCCATCGCGGCAAGCTGCCAGACAATCAGCCAGAAAGCGACTGCCCAGAGACGCACGTTCTGCTTTTTTCCGTGCATGCGTCATCTCTCCTTTCCTTGAAATACGGCGGCGGGACAGCGCCCGCCGCCGCAGAGAATTTACGCGAAATAGAAGCTGTTATCCGGCATCTCGCCGCCGACAGCGGCGGGAGACGCATTGTAGAGCACCTCTAAATAACCGGGCAGCGCCTCAAGAAGGTCTGCCCCCGTCAGGCAGACGATGTTGCAGTAGGGCAGCGCCTTTTCCGCGACGGCAGCGTCCACGATGCCGTACTCTCCGATCAGCGCGGCGGCGTCCGCGGTGTTGGCATTGACGTAGTCAACGCTTGCGGCGTATTCCTTCAGGAATTCGTTCACGGCCGCGGGATTTTCCTCCACGACCGCGCGGCGGGCAACAATGACGCCCGTGATGAGCGCCGAGCCGTTATCGAGTGCGTCCCATTCGGCATTCAGATCGAGCGCCATGCGCAGGCCCTCGATCTTACTCTGCGCCACGGTGACGAAGGGCTGGGGCAGGAGCGCAACGCTCGCCTGACCGGAAGCCAGCGCCGCGACACACTCGCTGTGCTCGCTCTTCCAGTCGATCGTCACATCGTTATCGGGATCGATGCCGTTTTCCGTGAGAAGATAGCGCAGGGCGTATTCCGGCGTAGAGCCCTTGCCCGCGGCCACGATGGTCTGGCCCTTGAGGTCAGCGATGGACTGCACGCTCTCGCCGTTTTCCACGATGTAGAGAACGCCGAGCGTGTTGACCGCCAGCACCTCGATCTCGCCCTCCGTCTTATTGTAGAGCACGGCGGCGAGGTTCGCGGGCACGCAGGCCATGTCGAGCTCGCCCTTGAGGAGCGCGGGCGTCACTTCATCCGCAGAACCGGCAAGGGTAAAGGTATATTCATTGCCAGTCGTTTCGCCGCTTTCGCTGTCCTTCATCAGCTTCACAAGGCCCATGGCCGTAGGGCCCTTGAGCGCGGCGATGGAGTAGCTCGCAGGGGTGAACTCCTCCTGCTCGGTCTGCTGGTCGGTCTGCTGGTCGTTCTGCGCGTCGTTCGGCGTTTCATCCGCCTTCTGCCCGCAGGCGGCGAGCGAGAAGACGAGCGCAAGCGTCAGGCACAGGGCCAAGAGATGTTTGAGGTTCTTTTTCATTGGTTTTCTTCCTTTCCGATGCTTCCCTCGGGTGCGTAGACCGTCTTGGCGGTGATGCCGTCCAGACGGCCGATCTTGCCCGACAGGGCGGAGATGACGTTGCCCGGCGCGTCGAGCGCCACGCTGATGATATTCACGCCCTTTTCGCGGTACGGCACGCCCATACGCCCGATGATATACTGCCCGTACTCGTGCAGCAGCTCGTTGAGCGGTTGGACGAAGCTTCCCTCGCGGACGATGATGGCCAGCACGGCGACTCTCGTTTCCATTAACGCATTCTCCTTTGTCAAAATAAAAATCATCCCTTCCGCCGTTCAGCAGAAGGGATGGAAACAGCAAATGACGACGCAGCAGGGCTGTGCCTTTGTTTTCCCTCTTCTTGTGGCTCGGAACGCATCCTCGCTGTCAGAACGGTAGAATGAATCTGGTTCGCCGCCGGTCAGAGTAGTCTTCCCGAAAGGCAAAGCGATGATACCACACTTTTTCTGTGGCGTCAAGATGTGGAATGCAAAAGGAAAAAGCACGCTTTTCGGCGTGCTTTTTCTGTCATCTTTACTTGTCGAAGCTCGGGTTTACGTAGTAGACATTTTTCTCGTCCAGGCGGTCCTTGGCGAGGCGCAGGCCTTCGCCAAAACGCTGGAAGTGTACGATCTCGCGCGCACGCAGGAATTTGATGACATCACTCACGTCCGGATCGTCGGAAAGGCGCAGAATGTTGTCATACGTCACGCGCGCCTTCTGTTCCGCCGCCAGGTCCTCCGTCAGGTCCGCGATGGTGTCGCCCGTGACCTGCATGGTGCTCGCCGACCACGGGTAGCCCGAGGCGAACTGCGGGAAAACGCCTGTCGTGTGGTCGACAAAATAGGCCTCGAATCCAGCCTCCTTGATTTGTTCCTCCGTGAGATTTCGCGTGAGCTGGTGGACGATCGTGCCGACCATCTCCAAATGCCCCAGCTCCTCTGTGCCGATATCGGTCAGCAGGCCCTTGAGCTCGGGGTAGGGCATGGAGTAGCGCTGGGAGAGGTAGCGCAGCGACGCGCCGAGCTCGCCGTCCGGGCCGCCGTACTGCGAGATGATCGCCGCGGCAAGCCGTGGATTCGGGTTCTTGATCTTGACGGGGTACTGTAACTTTTTCTCATATACAAACATTACTTTTCTCCCTCCAGATCCCACGGCCACGGATCATTCAGCCACTTGAAGCTGCCGGGCGTCACGTCCGTCTGCAAAATCGGGCCGTACTGCTTTTCATAGGCCTCGCGCCCCTCGCGGCCGAGCTTGATATACGACCAGTAGAGGTTCAGAACCTCGGTGTCCTCCGGGTGTGTGGTGAGATAAAGCCCCAGCTCGTCGATGGCAAAATCGAGCGCCATCAGCTCTGAGAGCGCCGTGTTGACGGCGGGGAACTTCGTCTTCATCTGCGCGTGAAAGGGTAGGTTCAGCCCCGGAAACAGCGTGCCGGCCTTGAGCGCGTCCTGTTGGGAATAGCGCTCGGGGTCGTTTTTCTGCATGGGGACATAGGGAAAAGCCAGCGGCGCGCAGCAGCCGTTCGGCAGTGTGCCCACGCCGGACTCGGCGCGCATGGCTCTGTTGTCGTCCAAAGAAGTCTCCTCCTTGCAAAGAAATCGGGCATCCGCCCACACCATCCTATGCAGCGGGAGAAAAAAGGGAAGCGGGGCTTTTCTTTTTGTTCAAAGTCCTGTATAATGAAAAGCACATAAGGCCGCGCCGCGGGGCATACATTGTTCCGGGGTGAGGGGTATTTTGTTTATCGTTTTCGGAAAAAAGGCGCTTTACGCCATATTCGCGCTGCTGCTCGTGCTGACGGCGGCGACCGTCAGCATGCTTCTGCCGCCGGAGGCGGTGGAGACGAGCGTGTCGGCGCCGACAGGGAAGACCGTCTGGGTCATCGACGCGGGGCACGGTGGGGAGGACGGCGGGGCCGTCGCCGCCGACGGCAGCAAGGAAAGCGACATGAACCTCGCCATCGCGCGGCGGCTCGACGCGCTGCTCGTTTTTCTCGGCGAGGAGACGCGCATGACGCAAACAGAGGATATCTCCATCCACGATGCCAGTGCGTCCACGCTGCGGGAAAAGAAGCGCTCCGACCTCGAAAACCGCGTGGGACTGGTCAACAGCACGCAAGGCGCTATCCTTGTCAGTATCCACCAGAACAGTCTTCCGTCATCCAAGCAGACGCACGGCGCGCAGGTGTTTTACGGCAAAAAAGAGGGGAGTGCCGAGGTCGCGAATGCGGTGCAGCTCGCGCTGAATCAGACTGTCAATGCGGGCAATGAGAAGACAGAGAAGGCCATCGACGCGTCGATCTTCCTGATGAAAAACGTCACCGCGCCCGCGATCCTGATTGAGTGCGGATTTTTGAGCAACGAGAGCGAAACGACGCTTTTGAAAAGCAGTCAATACCAACAAAGATTGGCCGTTGTGATCGCGTCCGGCCTTTTACAGCAGCAGTAAAGCAAAAGAGGTTTACAATATGGCAAAGGCAAAAAGCGTTTTTTTCTGCACGGATTGCGGCAACGAAACGCCCAAATGGGCGGGCCGCTGCCCGAGCTGCGGCGCATGGAACACGCTCGTCGAGCAGGCCGTCGGCGACGGTGCAAAGGCAAAAACGGGCGGCCGCAGCCGCGCGCTGCGCGCCAAGGCGCACCCGATCGCAGAGCTCGACACGGCGCAGGAGATCCGTTTTCCTACCGGCATGGGCGAACTCGACCGCGTGCTCGGCGGGGGCGCTGTGCAGGGCTCGCTCGTACTCGTCGGCGGCGCGCCGGGCATCGGCAAGTCAACACTGATGCTGCAAATCTGCGGAAAACTGAGTGAAACCGCCAAAATTCTGTACGTTTCCGGCGAGGAATCGCCGCGTCAGCTCAAGCTGCGCGCCGACCGCCTCGGCGTGCAGTCGGACAACCTGTACGTGCTGTCCGAGACCTGCCTCGGTGATGTGCTGGAATCCGTCGAAGAAGAAAAGCCCGACGTTTTGATCGTCGACTCCATCCAGACGCTCTATCAGGACTCGCTCGAATCGCCCGCGGGCAGCGTGGCGCAGGTGCGCGCCTGCACGCTGGAGCTGATGCAGCTGGCCAAAGGGGAGGGCATCACCGTCTTTGTCATCGGGCACGTCAACAAGGAGGGTTCCATCGCGGGCCCGAAGGTCTTGGAGCACATGGTCGACTGCGTGCTGTATTTCGAGGGCGAAGCGCACATGAGCTACCGCATCCTGCGCGCGGCGAAAAACCGCTTCGGCGCGACGAACGAGATCGGCGTATTCGAAATGCGCAGTGAGGGCCTTGTCGAAGTGCCGAACCCGTCGGAAATGCTGCTCTCGGGCCGTCCAGACGACGCGCCCGGCACGTGCGTGACCTGCGTGATGGAGGGCCAGCGCCCGGTGCTGGCCGAGGTGCAGGCATTGCTTGCGCCCACGGCGCAGTCGGTCTCGCGGCGGACAAGCAACGGCTTTGACTACAACCGCGCCGCCATGTTGATGGCGGTGCTCGAAAAGCGCGGCGCGCTCAAGGTGTCCGGCTGCGACGCGTTTTTGAACGTCATCGGCGGACTGAACGTGGACGAGCCCGCGGCGGACCTTGCCGCCGTGCTGGCGCTCGCGTCGAGTTATCTCGACAAGCCCATCGGCAATCACGTCGCCGCCATCGGCGAGGTCGGCCTGACCGGCGAGCTTCGCAGCGTGAACCATTTGAGCGAGCGGCTCAGCGAGGTGCACCGTCTGGGCTTTGAAACATGCATCATCCCGAAGCAGCGCAAGGATCAGATCCGCGCACCGCAGGGGCTCGCGCTGATCGAAGCGTGCAACATCGCCGAAGCGCTGCGCGCCATTGTGCAGGCGTAAACGCCGATGCGCCGATTGTAAAGCAGTTTCTATAATCTATAATATAGTAGCAAAACCGGCAGCGTTTTCACACTGCCGGACCCATAGAATCCCATGATCCTGACAAAGGAGGTTTTTGCCGCCAGCCACGCCAAAACGCTCATTTCCGCAAGAATACGTTTTTCCGCTCCCCTCAATTGAACAAAATTTTTATTTTGTTCAATAAAGTATGGACTAAAGTATGGACTTCAAAATGCCCCCTCTCCATCGGCTCCTTTATTGAAAACCGCCGTACAGCCGATCAACGGCATGTGCGCTGTGCATCCGTTCGAACGATCAATCGCTGCGCAGCTGTGTATCACGCTTGAACCGCCGACAACGCTCACAGATCAGAGCTACCGAATTTTTTCCGGTATTTTGAAATCCAACACTTCGTAACTTCTCCGTATTTTTTCTTTCTGATTTAGATGAGCTGTTTCTGTGCCTGCACTGGCGCTCATTTACTATGAATGACTACCGCTTGGAATCGCCGCCGATCCTGCGCGATTTTCTATCCTATCACGAGACCATCAAAGCCCACTCGCAGAAAACGGTTGACGAATATTTCCTCGACCTGCGCAACTTTTTCCGCTATCTGAAGCAGTCGCGCGATCCGTCGCTGCACGGCCTCCCTCTCAATGAAATTTCCATCATGGATGTCGATCTCGACTTTGTGAAAAAAGTAACATTAACCGATATCTACGCCTACATGACCTATCTGAGCCGCGACCGCGCGCAGCATCAGAACAGTGACGTGTCTGACTACGGCCTGAACGCCGCGTCCAGAGCGCGAAAAATTGCGACAATTCGGTCTTTTTACAACTATTTGGTCAATAAAGCGCACCTTTTGGACACGAATCCCTGCAAGGACCTTGACTCCCCCAAGATCAAAAAGTCGCTGCCGAAATATCTGACACTCGATGAGAGCGTGCAACTTCTCCAGTCCGTCGACGGGCAGAACCGCGAGCGCGATTACTGCATTCTGACGATCTTTCTGAACTGCGGGCTGCGAATCTCCGAACTCTGCGGCCTCGATCTGCAGGACATTCAGGACGACGCGCTGCGCGTGCTCGGCAAAGGCAACAAGGTGCGCATCGTCTACTTAAACGACGCCTGCAAGGATGCGCTCAAGCGTTATCTCGCCGTCCGCCGCCCCATCTCCGGCCGCGATCACAATGCCCTCTTCCTCTCGTCGCGCAACGAGCGCATCAGCCGCTCAAGCGTCCACGCGCTCGTCAAAAAGCACCTGAGCGCCGCGGGGCTCGACGCTTCAGAATACTCCTCGCACAAGCTGCGCCACACGGCGGCAACGCTCATGCTGCAAAATGGCGTGGACGTCAAAGCCGTGCAGGAGGTGCTCGGACATGAGCATCTGAACACGACGGAGATCTACACACACATTGATAACGACGCGCTGCGCGTGGCTGCAAAGGCAAATCCCTTGTCGCATGTAAAGATGAAAAAGAACGAGGATTAAAATTGACTTTCCCGGCTTCATCCGATATACTTAATAGTTGATGAAATGTATTTTTCAAGGAGGGTTTCCATGAATACAAAAGAGCTTTCCCCCATCTGCCGGCAGGTACGGCGTGACATCATCACGATGACCGCCAACGCCGGCAGCGGCCACCCCGGCGGTTCGCTGTCTGCGGTGGAGCTGATGACCAGCGTCTTCTTCAACCATATGCGCGTTGACCCGCAGAACCCGCACGATCCCAACCGTGATCGTTTCGTGCTCTCCAAGGGTCATGCCGCTCCCTGCTACTACGCGGTGCTCGCCGCCAAGGGCTTCATCTCCCGCGACGAGTACGCGAACTTCCGCCAGCTGCACTCCATTCTGCAAGGTCATCCCGACGCGAAGAAGGTCCCCGGCGTGGACGCTTCCACCGGCTCTCTCGGTCAGGGCGTGTCCATCGCCGTCGGCATGGCGCTCGGCGCCAAGCATCTCGGCAAGGATACGAAGGTCTTCGCCCTCGTCGGCGACGGTGAGAGCCAGGAGGGACAGATCTGGGAGGCCTATATGGCCGCCGCGCATTATAAGCTCGACAATCTGACCGTCATCATCGACAACAATGGCCTCCAGATCGACGGCACGAACGACCAGGTCATGAGCCTTGGCGATCTGCCCGCCAAGCTCCGCGCGTTCGGCTTTGACCTCGTCGAGCTGCCCGACGGCAACGATCTCGACGCCGTCGAGGCCGCGCTCTCCAAGCCTACCATGCCCGGCAAGCCCAAGGCCATCCTTGCACACACCGTCAAGGGCAAGGGTGTTTCGTTCATGGAGAATCAGGTCGGCTGGCACGGCAAGGCCCCAAATGCCGAGCAGCGCGAGCAGGCTTTGAAGGAATTGGAGGACTAAGAACATGGCTGATAAAATTGCGACCCGTCAGGCTTACGGCGAAGCGCTGATCGAACTGGTCGAAAAGAACGATAAGGTCGTCGTGCTCGACGCCGACCTCGCCAACGCCACGCAGACCTGCAAGGTCGCCAAGGCGCACCCCGAAAAATTCTACAACTGCGGCATTGCCGAGGCCAACATGGTCGACATCGCCGCCGGTATGTCCACGATGGGCCTCGTCCCCTACTGCTCTTCGTTTGCGATGTTTGCGGCCGGCCGCGCCTATGAGCAGATCCGAAACTCCGTTGCTTACCCGCACTTCAACGTTAAGGTCTGCGCCACCCATGCGGGCGTCAGCGTCGGCGAGGACGGCGGCAGCCACCAGTGCATCGAGGATCTCGCGCTCATGCGCGCCATCCCCGGCATGACGGTCATCTGCCCCGCGGACGCCAACGAAGCAAAGGCCGCCACCATGGCGATTGCCGAGATGAACGGCCCGGTCTATATGCGCCTTGCTCGTCTCGCCACGCCCGTTTTCGAGGGTGACATGGTCAAGCCCTTTGAGATCGGCAAGGCAAACGTCCTGCGCGAGGGCAAGGATGTTGCGATCTTCGCAACGGGTCTGATGGTCAATGAGTCCCTGATGGCTGCAGAAATGCTCGCCAAGGAAGGCATCGACGCTGCCGTCATCAACATCCACACCATCAAGCCCATCGACGCTGCGTGCGTCACCGAATGGGCTGAAAAGTGCGGCAAGGTCATCACCGTCGAGGAGCACAGCGTCATCGGCGGTCTGGGCGACGCCGTGGCCGACGTCCTGATGGGTAAGGTCAACTGCAAGTTCCATAAGATCGGCGTGAACGACCGCTTCGGCCAGTCCGGCAAGGCGGCGGACGTGCTACGCGAGTATGGCCTGACAGCGGACCAGATCGCTGAGACGGTCAAAGTGAACATCTGAGGAAAGAAAGGAGACAAAGCGAATCGGTTTTGTCTCCTTTTTTCAAAAATATCGCAAATCCTCTTGCAAAATCAGATTTCTGTGTTACAATGCAATTAGTTCCAAACGTACCAAACATTTGAAATAACTTTTTTATCAAAGGAGAAGATATTATGCCGCTCGTAACATCTACTGAAATGTTCGAAAAAGCCTATGACGGCGGATACGCCATCGGCGCGTTCAACGTCAACAACATGGAGATCGTGCAGGGTATCACCGAGGCCTGCCAGGAAGAGCACGCGCCCGTGATCCTGCAGGTCAGCAAGGGCGCCCGCGCCTACGCGAACCACACCTACCTCGTTAAGCTCGTCGAAGCGGCGGTCGAGTGCTGCCCCGATATCCCCATCGTGCTGCACCTTGACCACGGCCCGGATTTTGAGACCTGCAAGTCCTGCATCGACGGCGGCTTCACCTCCGTCATGATCGACGCCTCCTCCAAGCCCTTTGCCGAAAATATCGAGATCACGAAGAAGGTCGTCGAGTACGCACATGACCACGGCGTCGTGGTCGAGGCCGAGCTCGGCACCCTCGCCGGTATCGAGGACGAGGTCAAGGTCGCCGCGCACGAGGCGTCCTACACCCATCCCGAAGAAGTCGAGGAATTCGTCTCCAAGACCGGCTGCGACTCCCTTGCCATCGCCATTGGTACCTCTCACGGCGCTTACAAGTTCAAGCCCGAGCAGTGCACCGTCAATGAGCAGGGCATCCTCGTCCCGCCCCCGCTGCGCTTCGATGTGCTGAAGGAAGTCTCCAAGCGTCTGCCCGGCTTCCCCATCGTGCTGCACGGCTCCTCCTCCGTCCCGCAGGAGTATGTCAAGATGATCAACGAGCACGGCGGCAAGATGCCCAACGCTATCGGCGTGCCCGAGGATCAGCTGCGCGAGGCCGCAAAGCTCTCCGTCTGCAAGATCAACATCGATTCCGACCTGCGCCTTGCCATGACCGGCACCGTGCGTGCTTTCCTCGATGAGCACCCCGACAAGTTCGACCCGCGCGAGTATCTCAAGCCCGCCCGTGCCAACATCAAGGAGCTCGTCCGCCACAAGCTCGTCGATGTGCTCGGCTGCGCCGGCAAGGCCTAAGCGATAAGGAGAACTGCTATGAGTGAATTGAAAGGCGCGTGCATCATCGGCCAGTCCGGCGGCCCGACCTCCGTCATCAACGCGAGCGCTTACGGCGTCATCCGCACGGCGCTCGATTCCGGCTGCATCACGAATGTCTACGGCGCAGAGCACGGTATCAAGGGCGTGCTCGAAGACCGCCTGTTCGACATGAGTCAGGAAGACCCGAAGGAGCTGGATCTTTTAAAGTACACCCCCTCCTCCGCCCTCGGCTCCTGCCGCTACAAGATGAAGGACCCCGACGAGGACGACACCGATTACAAGCGCATCCTTGAGGTATTCAAAAAGCACGACGTCCGCTATTTCTTCTACAACGGCGGAAATGACTCGATGGATACCTGCAATAAGATCAGCAAGTACATGCAGAAGGTCGGCTACGAGTGCCGCGTCATGGGCGTGCCCAAGACGATCGACAACGACCTTTATGGCACCGACCACTGCCCCGGCTACGCCAGCGCCGCCAAGTACATCGCGACGAGCCTGATGGAGGTCTATCAGGACGCGCACGTTTACGACACGGGCATGATCTGCATTGTCGAGATCATGGGCCGCCACGCCGGTTGGCTGACCGCTGCCGCCGCGCTCGCGACGAAGTACGGCGCGGGTCCCGACCTCATCTACCTGCCCGAGACCGATTTCGACATGGATACCTTCCTTGCCGACGTCCAGCGCGTTTATAAGGAGACCGGCAGCTGCATGGTCGCCGTGTCCGAGGGCATTCATTATGCCGACGGTAGCTTCGTGTCCGAGGCCAAGACCAGCGCGACGGACGGCTTTGGCCACGCGCAGCTCGGCGGCCTCGCCGCGCTGCTGGCGAGCATCGTAAAGGAAAAGACCGGCGCGAAGGTGCGCGGCATCGAGCTGTCGCTGCTCCAGCGCTGCGGCGCACACCTGGCCTCCGAGACCGACATTGAAGAGGCCGTCATGGCCGGTCGTGCCGCGGTAGAAAACGCCGTTGTCGGCATCACCGACAAGATGGTCGCCTTTGAGCGTGAGACTGTGGACGGCCGCTACGTTTGCAAGACGAAGCTGCTGCCGCTCACCGAGGTCGCAAACTTCGAGAAGAAGATCCCCATCGAGTGGATCAACGACTCTCACAACGGCGTCAAGCAGGAGTTCATCGACTATGTCCTCCCCCTCATCCAGGGCGAGCCCAAGCTCCCGAAGGAGGACTCCCTCCCCCGTTTCGCCAAACTCAAAAAAGTGCTGGCCAAGTAAATTTTTCAGTAAAAAAGGAACCGATTCAAAAGAATCGGTTCCTTTTTTATCCTGGTCCACGCATTCCGCTTATTCCGTGGACCACTCACCGAGAACATCCGTAGTGAGCGGCAGCGTCGTTTCCTTCGTGCCGCTTTCCGTGTAGAGCGTCAGCGTAACGGTATTGTTCTGTGCGTGATAGGTCTCCGCCCGCGCCAAAGAGCGCATAGCGCGCATAGCCAGCCTCATCCAGATCGTAGACTCTCAGCGTGACGGTCTAACCGCCGACCTCCTCGGTCTGCGTGAGCAGCGCGGTGGGCGCGTCAGCCTCCTCCGGTGGCAATTCCTCTATGATGGGCTGCGGGGTGCGGCTTGCTAAGATGATGCTGACAAGCGCCGCTGCCACCAGCAGCGGCAGCGCGATCTTTCGGCTCATACCCTCTTCCTCCTGTTATCCTTCTTATAGAACAGCATAACAGCGGGCAGCGGAAATGACAAGTTACAAAGTGATAACATTCCAGTTACAGGAATGTAACAAAGCGAGAGGAACCTCCTCTCGCTTTGTTTCTTTACAGGATGATACAGATGAGGCCGCCCGTGCCCTCGTTGATGATGCGCTCAAGCGTCTGGCGGAGCTTGAGGCGCGCGTCGTCCGGCATGTGCTTGAGCTTTGCCTGCAAGTCTTCGTTCACGATCTCGTGGAAGCTGCGGCCGAAGATGTTGGACTGCCAGATCTTCGTCGTGTCGCCCTCGAACTCCTGCAAGAGGTAGTTGACCATGTCCTCGCTCTGCTTTTCGTTGCCGACAATGGGCGAAACGGCCGTTTCGATGTCGGCGCGGATGATATGCAGGCTCGGCGCGCTCGCCTTGAGCCTCACACCGTAGCGCCCGCCCTGCTTCATGATCTCCGGCTCTTCGAGGTTCAGCTCATCGACCGTCGGCACAACGATGCCGTAGCCTCTCTCGCGCGCGTCGGACACCGCCTGTGCCACCTTGTCGTACTCCGCCTTGACCGACGAGAGCTCAGTGAGAAGGCTCAGCAGATCGCCGTCATCCTTCACATCGAAGCCCGACTGCTCGCTCAGCGTCCGGTAGAACAGTGCGCGCGGGAGCTGCAATTCCGCCGCGGCGACGCCCGTGCCGAGCTGAATGGACGTGATGCGCGCGCTGCTGACGCTTTCGCAGCCGCCGATGGCGCTGATCGCGCCCTGCACCTCGCGGATGCAGTGAAGTGTTCCCGTATTCTCGCGGATGGCCTGATAGAGGCCGCTTTTGATCGGGTGATCGTCGGCAAGCGCCTCGACCCACGGCGGGATAAAGAGGTCGAGCTCGCAGAGCGGGAACTCGTAGAGGATGGCCTTGAGAATCATTCCCACCGCGTTGTCGTCGAGCGTCAGGCAATTGACGGGCAGACATGTCACGCCATAGCGTGAAGCGATATCCCTTGCCATTGCCTGCACGCGATCGCTTTCCGGCTCTGTCGCGTTGAGCAGGACGAGGAAGGGCTTGCCGATCTCCTGCAATTCGCGGATGACGCGGCCCTCGGCCTCTATGTAGTCCTCGCGCGGGATATCAGTGATACTGCCGTCGGTCGTCACAACGACGCCGATGGTCGAATGCTCGCGGATGACGCGCGTTGTGCCAAGCTCCGCTGCCTCGCTCATCGTCACCTCGTGGTCGAGCCACGGCGTCGAGACCATGCGCGGGCTCTCGCCCTCCATCTGCCCCGTCGCGCCGGGGATCATATAGCCCACGCAGTCGATGAGCCGGACCGAGCAGCTGCTTCCCTCGTCGAGCGCGATGTCCACCGCCTCTTCCGGCACGAACTTCGGCTCCGCCGTCATCACCATGCGGCCGCTGCCGCTCTGCGGCAGCTCATCCTTCGCCCGCTCGCGGCGGTAGACATTGTCGATATTCGGGATGACCTGCGTTTCCATAAAACGCTTGATGAACGTCGACTTGCCCGCGCGCACGGGGCCAACGACGCCGATGTAAATGTCCCCCGCCGTGCGGGTCGAAATATCCTGATAGATCTCCGTATTCATGCTCATACCTTCTTCCTCCGTTCCTCATCGCCTGCGTGGGATCAGCAGCAGCTTTCCGATCACCGCGGCGGATTCCTCCTTGAGCTCGTTGGCCGCAAGGATGGCCTCGACCGTTGTGCGGTAGAGCTTGGCAATATCCCACAGCCGCTCGCCCTGCTTCATCGCGCGCAGCACGAGCGAGGGGACGTTCTCGTCCTTTTTCCCGCACTCCTCGGCCTCAAGCGACTGAAGACAAGGATAACACGGCGTTTCCGCCACGCTGACGGCAAACGTTACGGGGAAGCGCAGCTCCACGCCGTCCGCGCCGACGGACGCGGCGATCTCGCCCGCGTACATGTCCTGCACCCGCGCCTGTCCGCTGCCCGGAAGGTCGGTCTCGAGCAGCACCTCGCTCCGCCGCTCGGAGAGCAGCGGCACGGCGTTTTCGTCGAGATACAGCACGCGCAGATTCGCCGTCGCGCGCAGCGACGCGCTCTCTCCCCCGCCGCTCACGCCCGCGCTGCTGAAGATCACGTCCGTCGCCAGCACCGTCTGCACCTCGGCCCCGGTCTCGATCTTTTCGCGCACGAGCTGCTCGCGCAGCACCAGCGCCGCGCTGTCGCACAGCTCGACCGTCTCCGTCTTCGCGGTCAGGTCGTAGGCCGTGCTGTAAAGGTCCGCCACACAGCAAACGCTTTTCACCTCGCGCACCGCTGTGAACGCGCTGATGTAGAGCCGCAGCGAGATGGCGCGGTTGTTGTCCGGCTCGCTCTCGCTGCCGACATGGATCTCCGCGCCTGTCAGGCGCAGCGACGCGCGCACCGTCGTCTCGCCCTCCTCTTCGGCAAGGCCGTCGAGGATCTGCGAAAACGGCAATTCACTGCTCATCGACGCAAGATTCCCGCTCTCATCCAAGTAGATGGCATCCAGCCGCGCGACGCCCTTGAGCACGATCTTATTGCCGATCGACTTGCAGTCAGTCACGCGCAGCGCGCACTTTGTGCGTAAAAGCTCCTGAATGGGCTCCTTCGTGCCCGAAAGCAGCACTTCATCGGAAAACGTGAAGTCCTTTTCCCGAATGGCGCGGATAATACCGATGTCCTTTTTCTCGCACAGCGTTTCGATCTTGTAGGCTTCCTGCTCCTTCACGCCGCTGCACACGCTCAGCGACGCGGGCACGTAGGGCGTAAGCGTCAGCTCCACGTTCACGCGCGTGAACACCTTACGCGGATTGAGCATGCGCACTTCGCACGAGCAGAGCCGGCCGTCGAGGCAGCTGTCCGCGCTGCCGCTCAGCGCGCGCCCCTCGATCGTCTCGTCGAGCGGCAGCGTGTATTCAAACGACTTCATCCCCTGCGCGTCCTCGGCCACGTACAAAAGCGTCATGCGGACCGTGCCCGACACCTGCGCTTTTCCATCTGCGATCTCACGGCTGCGCAGGAAAAGGCACCCGCTCGCATCCACGATGCGGGCAATATCCGGCAGATAGTCCGGCACGATGGTCTCCGTTGTCTCCTCGCGGTTCTCGCTGAGCTGCGGTAACGCCTGATAACAGGCAAACTGCTCCTTTTTCAATTCCAGTTCCATTGCAGTCCCTCTCCTTCGGCTAAGTGGTTACTGCACTCTATGCACTGTGGACGCGCGTTATGCTTCCTCCCTGACGCCAAATACGCGCCGCAGCAGCGACGAGAGAACCTTGGGTGACTTCCAAACGACAATTTTCATGCTTTTCCCCCTCCCAATATTCATGCCCTTTTCAACCAATGTTAAAATCTGCGCAGGCAGCCGATGCCGCAGAAGATGAGAAGAAACGCGACCAGAAACATCAGCGCCCCCACCGGAAAAACAGCCGCGATGAAAATACCGAGCCCCAGCGCCAGCGCGCAAACACCCACGCAGTGCCACGGGCCGAACAGCGGCGGTCCCGGCGGGCGCGGCGGCGGATTCGAATACATGCTTTTCCCCTCCTCTCCCGGCGTTCGCCTGCTCCATTCTATACAAAAGCGGCCGCCGCGTTCCTGCTTTATCGTGACAAAGCGTCGAACTTCGTCATGTTGTCCTTTGCAATACTTGACATTCTCTCATCTTTATGTAATATTAAGAACAACTTCACTTGATCGCGGCTCTGCGAGCGTGTTCCGCACTGACCGCAACGGAAAGGACGGCACACCCATGCAGGAAATGAGCAGAAGAAATCAGCACTTTACCGACTCCGTCATTCGCAGAATGACGCGTATCTCCAACGAATGCGGCGCGATCAACTTAGCGCAGGGCTTCCCCGATTTTGACCCGCCCAAGGAGATGATGGACCGCCTTGAGGTCGTGAGCCACGAAGGCCCCCATCAGTACCCCATCACGATGGGTGCGCCGAATTTCCGCCAGGCCATCGCGCGCAAATGCGGTCACTTCATGGGCCGCACCATCGACCCCGAGACCGAGATCGTCGCGACCATCGGCTCGACCGAAGCGATGGTCGACACGCTCTTCGCCCTGACGAATCCGGGCGACCGCGTCGTGATGTTCTCCCCGTTCTTCGAAAACTACCGCGCACAGGTCATCATGGCCGACTGCGAGCCGGTCTTTGTCCCTCTGAATCCGCCGACGTTCTCCTTTGACCCGAACGTGCTCGAAGATGCGTTCCGCGGCGGCGCGAAGGCCATCATCATCTGCAATCCCTCGAACCCGAGCGGCAAGGTCTTCACCGAGGAAGAGCTCAAGACCATCGCCGACCTCTGCATCCGCTACGACGTTTACGCCATCATGGACGAGGTATATGAGCACATCATCTACGACGGCCGCAAGCACATCTACATGAACAGCATCCCCGGCATGTGGGAGCGCACGGTCTCCTGCTCGTCGCTCTCCAAGACCTACTCCGTCACCGGCTGGAGACTCGGCTATGCTATCGCGCCGGAGAACATCATGGCGCGCATCCGCCAGTACCACGACTTCAACGCCGTCGGCTGCCCGTCGCCTCTGATGGAGGCCGCCGTCGTCGGCCTCAACATGCCGCTGAGCTACTATGACGAGTTCGGCGCGCACTACGCGCACATGAAGAAGATCTTCACCGAGGGCATGCGCGACATCGGCATCCCCTTCACCGATCCCGAGGGCACGTACTTCGTGCTGGCAGACATCTCCCCGTACCTCAAGAAGGGCCAGAGCGACGTCGACTTCTGCGAGCAGCTGGCGAGAAAAGCCGGCGTCGGCGCCGTGCCGGGCAGCTCGTTCTTCAATGAACCGATCAACAATATTGTGCGTCTGCACTTCGCGAAGAAGGATGAGACGCTGTACGCTGCGCTGGATCGGCTGAATCATATCAAGGATATGATGTGAGTTTTCCGCACTTCATGCGGAAGGAATGTTCCCCACACTGTGTGGGGACGCGGATAAGGGAGGGATGTCTCTTTTTGAAAAAGAGACATCCCTCCCTTACACCCTCCCTGAGAAAATTTTCATTGCAAGCGAGCAACTCGAAGAGCTGCGATGCTTGCCGATTGCACTTCTCTGCGCGCGGTGTTGCCGCGTCAGCATTGCAAGACGACTTGCCTCTACTTCTACTATCCGCTACCGCTCTGCCCATCTTGTAGAAGTTCGCAGTAATCACCGTCTACCGCCAGTGTCATCAATGCGGCGAGCGCAGCAACGCCGCATTTGGCACACAGTCTGCCGCCGAGTAACCGTCACTCGCGCCTCACGGTAGTAAGGCGCGGTTGAGAGTGGTAACGAGGCGGTAGGGATTCATGGCGAAGCCATGTACACCGCACCTGATTGCGCAGCGCGTGCAGCTCTTCGAGCTACAAACTGCCAATGTAAAATTTCTCTCGGGGGATTTAAAGGGGGATACTCTCTTTTGAAAGAGAGTATCCCCCTTTAGTTGCCCGTTTCCGCACAGTGCGGAAAACCGCCGCTGCACGGTGCAGTAGCAGATCACAGCAGTGTATCAATGCCGATTTGCACTTCCGCAGAGTCAGCAGATTCGGGACCTCCGAACCGAGAGACAAATTCTTTCTCGGAAAGAATAGGAACCCCCAGTTCCTTTGCCTTTTTCGTCTTCGACGAATTCGATTCCCCGTCGTTGCTGACGAGGTATGTTGTCTTCCCCGAGACGCTGCCGGTCACGGCGCCGCCTTGCTGTTCGACGTAGGCTTTGAACGCGCTGCGGTTTTTGAAGAGGTGCACATCGCCCGTGATGACGAAGCTCAGACCTTTGCAGGTTCCGTCGGCCTCCTGCTTGGGGGCGACGTCCTCCAGTGTGAGCTCTGCCATCAGGCGGTCGAAGAGGTTTTTGTTTTCATCGTCAGCAAACCAGTTCAGGAGCGCGTTTGAACGCTCGACGCCGATGCCGTCCACATCCTCGAAGCCCTCGCCGCTCTCGATGCGTGATAAAAAGCCCTTCGTGCCGAGCGCTGCGATGAGCTTCTTGCCCGCGTCCGCGCCGATGTTTGGGATGCAGAGGGCGAAGATCAGGTGGATGGGGTCGACTTTGCGGCTCTTTTCGATGGCCGCCAACAGGTTCGCGCAGGACTTTTCGCCAAAGCCTTCGAGCTTTACGATCTCGTCCGCGTGCGCGTCCAGATGATAGAGGTCGGCAAAATCGCGCAGATAGCCGCGGTTGACGAACTCGTGCAGCGTTTGCACGGAGAGGCCGTCGATATCAAGCCCGCCCTTGCTCGCAAAGCGGACAAAGCGCTTTAGGTGCTTGGCAGGACAGTTCGGATCGGTGCAGCGCAGCGTCTTCACGCCGCTTACCGGACTGATACGCACCTCGGTCGCCGCGCCGCAGACGGGACAGGCCGTCGGGACTTCATAGCTGCCCTCGGCCCTGACGACCGCGATGCACTTCGGGATGATCTTGTTGGCCTTGATGATGCGAAGCTCGGTCTTGCGGTCCTTGCCGATGCCGAGGCGCTCGAGCTCGCTGACGTTGCAGAGGCTTGCGCGCGTGACAGTCGTGCCCTCGAGCTGCACAGGGTCAAAGACCGCGACCGGCGTGATGGTTGAAGCCGCGCACGACCATTCGATGTGGTCGAGCACCGTGTCGGCGGACACGTCCGCCCACTTGTAGGCAAGACCCGCGCGCGTCGCGTGATGGCCCGTCACGCTGCCGGTCGCTGCGTAGTCCGTGTCGTCGTAGGTGATGACAAGGCCGTCCACGGGAATGCCCATCTCGCCGGAATCGACCTTTTTCGTCCAGCGCGCGATGGCGTCGGGCAGGTCCTTCGCGCTCGTGTGCTCGCGCTCGACTGTGATGAAGCCCATTTGGTCAAGATAGTCCATCCGCGCGCCCCAGGAGCGGATCGCTTCATCCGTGTGGACAAGCGTGAACGGTGTGAATGTCACGTTTCGCTCTTTCACCTTGTCGAGATTCGTCTTGTCGAGCGCCAGCGTGCCGGCGGCGAGGTTGCGGGGGTTTGCGTAGCGGTCGTCCGCGTCCTCGAGCGTGTCGTTGATGGCCTCGAAATCTGCGTAGGAGATGGTCGCCTCACCGCGCACGACGAGGTGGCCCTTGTCGCTGATTTTCGCGGGAATACCGCGGATGGCGGAGGCCATATAGGTGATGTTCGTGCCGACGGTGCCGTTGCCGCGCGTCAAAACGCGCGTGAGCGTGCCGCCGTCATACGTCGCCACAAGCGTCGAGCCGTCGAGCTTCCACGAGAGCCAAATGTCGCGCTCGCCCGCCCAGTCCTGCAATTCCTCGACCTTTTTCGTCTTGGCGAGCGAGAGCGCGGGGTACTCATGCGCTTCCTTCTCCCCCTCGCCGTCCATTTCGTTTCCGGAATGGCTCGTCACCTGCGTGGGACTGTCGGGCCGGACATAGCCGGTCGCTTTTTCCAGAACGGTCAGCTCGTCAAACAGAGCGTCCCACTCGTAGTTCGTCATCTGCTCCTCCTGCCCGCCGTAGTAAGCGTCGGAGGCGGCATTCAGCCGTGTTACAATCTCGTCGATCCGGATATTTTTGTCCATAGTGCGTTCCCTCTCTCCGGCGGTGCGCAAAAGGCAGTCAGCCGTTGTTCATGATGTAATCTTCCGCGTTCTGCTCCATGTCCTCGCCATTGCTGAAATAGGTGTAATTGTCCGGCACGGAGCCGACGATAACGGTCTCCGCCACGGAATAGGTGTTGCTGAATTTTGTCGTTGTGGAAAAGCCCGGCAGCAGGATACTGACGTAGACGTCCACCACAAGATAAATTTGGTGCTTCGTCTGGTTGATGCCCGCCGACGTGAACGCATTTTCAAAATGCGCGCTCGACGAGCCGACCGACTGCATCCGCACGCGGATCAGCGGCCCGCGCCCCGCCAAAAACGGCGAGCCGAGCAGCGTGCCGACCGGCACGGAGAGTTCCTTCGTCGTCACCTCGGAGAGCTTTTCGAGCACCTCGTCGATGATGGCGGACTGCAAACGGTTGAACTCCGCCATGTTGCTCTTGACCACCGTGATTTTTCCCTCGTTGTCCTTTTCAAAGGAGATGAGCTGGTCGTAGTCCACGCCGCCGCTGTAGATCGTCTCGTTCACGGCGGCGGTCACGATGCCGTTGACCGTGTTCGACACGCGCGCCGTTGCGAGCGACGTGAGCACGGGTTTTAGGTGCGTCATTGCCACGATGGCGAGCGCCAGCAGCGCCGCGAGCAAAAACAGCACAAGCAGCAGCGCCCGCTTCTTTCCTGAAAGTCTCCTGTGTCTCCATTTCGGCACAGAGCCTCACCCCGATTCCAGTGAAGCCTATGCCGCGCGGGCTTTTCCCTATTCACCCAGCGCCATGACGAGCTTCTTGAACGCCTTGCCGCGCTCCATGAAGTTCGCGAACTGGTCGAACGCCGCGCATGCGGGCGAGAGCGTCACGATGTCGCCGCGCACTGCGCGCTCGTAGGCGGTCTTCACGCAGTCCTCCAGACTCTCGCAGCGCACGATCTCGGGGCTGCCGTGATAGCCGGGACACTCGCGCACGGCCTTTTCGATGGCGTCCGCTGTCGCGCCGCACAAAATAAGCAGCTTGACGTGCTTTACCACCTCGGGTGCAAGGGGTGCAAAGGGAATATGCTTGTCATATCCGCCCGCGAGCAGAATGACCTTTTCGTTGAACGCGTTGAGCCCCGCGATGGTACGCGTCGGGCTCGACGCGATGGAATCGTTGTACCACTGCACGCCGCGGATCGTCCGCACCGGCTCGATGCGGTGCTCGACGCCGACAAAGGTACGCGCAGTCTCGCGCATGACCTCGTAGGGCACCAAACCGTCGAGCGCCGTCACGGCGGCGAGGTAGTTTTCGACATTGTGCATCCCCGGCAGACGGATGTCAGAGATCTGCATGACCGCTTCCTCACATCCGTCATGGCGCAGGACGATGGTATCTCCGCGAAGGAATGCACCGTCCGCGACCTCCTCGCGGCGGCTGAAGAGCCGCATCCGCGCGGATACCTTTTCCGAAAGAGAGCGCGTGATGTCGTTGTCTTCGTTGAAAATAGCGATGTCGCCCTCGTGCTGATGGAGATAGATATTCTCCTTCGCCGCGATGTACTCGTCCATATCCTTGTGCACATCCAGATGGTTCGGCGCAAGGTTCGTCATCACCGCGATGTGCGGCGAGCGCTTCATATCAAGCAGCTGGAACGACGAGAGCTCGACGACCGCGAAGTCTTCAGGCTGCATCTTCTCCGCGTCGCACAGCAACGGATGGCCGATGTTGCCGCCGAGATACACGGTCTTTCCCGCCGCGCGCAGCATTTCGGCGATGATGCTCGTTGTGGTGGTCTTGCCGTCGCTGCCCGTCACGCCGATGATCGTACAGGGGCAGACCTCGAAAAAGATCTCCATTTCCGACGTCACGATGCTGCCGCGAGATCTTGCCTCGAGCAGCGCCGGAACGTCCGGCCGCATGCCCGGCGTGCGAAAGACAACGTCCGCGCGCAGATCGTCAAGATACGCCTCGCCCAGATGCAGCTGCGCGCCCAGTGCTTCCAGCTGCGGCGCACGCTCGCCAAGGTCTTCGCGGCTCTTTTTGTCGCAGGCGATGACCTGCACACCGTTTCGGCACAAAAGCTCGATGAGCGGCGTGTTGCTCACGCCGATGCCGAGCACTGCCGCTGTTTTTCCCCGCAGGGAGGATAGATATTCCTGTATCGTCATAGACGTTCATCCTTTCGTCTGCACATACAAATTCATTATATAGTATAGCGCAGGAACGGCAAAATAGCAATGCATTTTCCGTTGACAAGCCCCGCGCCATGGGCTAAAATAGTTGTGCGAGTATGACAGACAGTCGCGCGGCGAGGCCGAAAGGCCCGCTGTGAGGAAAGTCCGGGCTCCACAGGGCAAGGATAACGGGTAACGCCCGCCCAGAGCGATCTGAGGAAAAGTGCAACAGAAATAGACCGCCCGAGGTATGCAAGTATCTCAGGTAAGGATGGAAAGGTGCGGTAAGAGCGCACCCGTCGGCTCGAGAGTGTCCGATGCTGTAAACTCTATCCGGAGCAACACCGGTATGGGAGCAATAGGTTGGCCCGACCGCTCCCGGGGTGGCTGGAGTACCGCGGCAACGCGGCGCGTAGATAGATGACTGTCAAATACAGAACCCGGCTTACAGTCATGCTCGCGCAAAATATGAGAGGGACGGCGGAAATCGCCGTCCCTCCCGTTTTTTCTTTTCTGACATAAACTGTCCAAAATGCAGAAAAAGCGGCGGGAGTTCCCGCCGCTTTTCTTTTTTATGAATCAAACTTCCTTCTTGCCGATGCGGATGAGACGCACGACCACGGGGCTCAGCACCACGTTGAACAGCAGCTCGAAGATGAAATTCGCGCCGACAAGGCCAACGATCATATACTGGCCGACGTTTGCGCCAAAGCCCATCGCATCCGCCCAGCCGCCGATGGTCTCCATAAAGAAGAGCAGGCAGCCGATCAGGAACACGCCGGTATTGACCACTGGGCAGACCACAGCGGCCACCGCCACGGCAAGCGTGCGGTTCTTATTCTCAAGCGCCTTGTAGACAAGGCCGGAGAGAAGGCCCGCCAGCGTACCCTTGACGAGCACCGTCAGGATCGTGCCGAGCGCGTTGACACCGAGGAACGCCGCCGCGTCGCCGCTGAGCAGCACGACCACGCCGAACACAAAGCCGAGCCACGCGCCAGCACCTGCGCCGTAGAGCGCCGCACCAATAACGACCGGCACCAGCACCAGCGAAATGCTGAACGTGCCAAACCGGATAAAGCTGCCCATCAGCTGCAGAACGATCACAATAGCGGTGAACAGACCGAGACCAACGATCTTCTGCGTGTTGTTGTTCTTACTCATATGTTTCTCCTTTCACCCGGCCGTCCGTGCAAGGGGGGCTATACAGGTGTTACAGCAGGAGCGCGCCGCGGAAAAAGCTCCTCCTCACAGCGCACCTTGTTTTTCTGCCGAAACCGGACGTCCGACGTGCTGAGATATAATACCAAACAACGGTGACAATTTCAAGTGGAATATTTATATATTTTTATAGGATATCCATATAAGTCAGGCGGCAAAAAAGAGCTTGAGAATATCTTCTCAAGCTCTTTTGATCAATGTAATCGTATGTCACAACAGAAGCTGCCGTGTACGCCGCAGCAGGACAAAGATATGTCACAACTGCGCGCTCTTCCCTGCTGAAAAAGTCAGCATTTGCAAGGGGTTTAGTCCTGGTCCCAGTTGTGGTAGGTGTTCTGGACATCCTCGTTGTCGTCGAGCATGTCGAGCAGCTTTTCCATGTTCTTGATGTCCTCGTCGCTCTCGAGCTTCACGTAGGTCTGCGGGACAAGGCTGATGTCCGCGCTGACGAAGGCGTAGTTCTTCTCCTCGAGCGCCTTGACGACATCGTTGAACGCGTCGGGGTCGGTCGTGATCTCGAAGACGTTGTCCTCGGCGTTGAAATCGTCGGCGCCGGCGTCGAGCGCATCCATCATGACAGCATCCTCGTCGTAGTCGCCGTCCTCGTTGTCGATGATGATGACGCCCTTGCGGTCGAACGACCAGCTGACGCAGCCCTGCGCGCCCATGCCCTTGCCGTACTTATCGAAGTAATGGCGGACCTCCGGTGCGGTGCGCTGGCGGTTATCGGTCAGCGCCTCGACGATGACAGCCACGCCGCCGGGGCCGTAACCCTCATAGGTGACGGACTCGTAGTTGTCGGTGTTGCCAGAGCCGAGCGCCTTGTCGATGGTGCGCTTGATGTTGTCGTTGGGCATGTTGGCAG
>ERZ857982.677-NODE-677-length-43636-cov-8.580505_pt1 | contig 43636 bp, 40 predicted proteins | sample MGYA00519955_ERZ857982 | MGnify/ENA primary metagenome ERZ857982 (study PRJEB31778, sample SAMEA3449416) | human gut metagenome | biome: human gut; feature: human-associated habitat; material: faeces | place: United Kingdom | collected 2010/2012 ... | reverse complement strand
TTTCATGTGAACGGGCAAAGAGAAGATATTTTATCATTCTTTTAGCAATACTCTCGAAAAAGAAAGGTCGTTGCCACCGGAATGACAACGACCTTGGGATCTTGCAGATATCGATGTTTACTTGAACTGCACGAAGTTCTTGAGCAGCCCCAGCAGTTCGTAACGCAGGGATTCATCCTGCAGGGCGAAGTAGATGTTGGCGCTCAGGAACTCGGCCCAGTCACCGGCATCGAAACGCATGCCGGCCATACGCACGGCCATCATGCCGCGGTCCTTGGCCATGGCCTGCAGGGCGTCGGTGAGCTGGATCTCGCCGCCGTGGCCCGGTTTGACCTTTTCCAGATAGTCGAAGATGTCCGGGGTCAGCACATAGCGCCCCACGATGGCCATGCGGGAAGGCGCGTCCTCGCGCTTGGGCTTTTCCACCATGTCCCGCACGCGGTACACGCCGGGGGCCACTTCCTCGCCATCGATGATGCCGTAACGGCTCACCTTTTCCCACGGCACTTCCATGACGCCGATGACGGGCATCTTTTCGGCCATGGCCACTTCGATGAGCTGGCCGATGCCGGGCACGCCGCTGAACATCAGGTCGTCGCCCACCATGACGGCAAAGGGCTCGTCACCCACCAGTTCACGCGCGCACAGCACGGCATGGCCCAGGCCCAGCTGGCGCTTCTGGCGCACGGAAAGGATGTTGACCATCTCCGCCACGCGGCGCACTTCTTCCAGCTTGTCCAGCTTGCCGGAACGCTCCAGCAGGTCCTCGAGCTGAAGGTTGTGGTCGAAATGGTCTTCGATGACGTTCTTGTCGCGGTTGGTGACGAAGATCACGTCCTTGATATGGGCACGCTGGGCCTCTTCCACAACGTACTGGATGACAGGCTTGTTGTAGATGGGCAGCATTTCCTTGGGAATATTCTTGGTTGCGGGCAAGGAACGGGTCCCCCAGCCGGCCACAGGGATAACAACCTTACGAATATCCTTCATGTTCTCCTCCATCATGGCACGCCCGTCACGGGCCGTACCTGGGACATGGTTCTTGACGAAAGTATGTCGCGGGTCTGCCGCGGCAGCTCCCGGAACGAATCAGCTCCTCCGGGAAGAGGACAAAAACTAGCGAAGTTCGCGGCTCACCACATCGGCCAGATCGCGCGCGTAGCGGACGACCTTGTCTTCATCTTCGGCCTCGACCATGACGCGGCACAGGGCCTCGGTGCCGGAGTAACGCAGCAGCACGCGGCCACGACCGGCCAGGGCCTTTTCCACATCGGCCACGGCCTTGCCGATGGCGGGGCGCTCCTCGAAGGGCAGCTTTTTTTCCACCCGCACGTTGATGAGCTTCTGGGGGAAGAGGTGCAGCAGGCCCGCCAGCTCGGACAGGGGCTTTCCCTTCTCGCGCACGATGCGCAGCAGCTGCAGGGCCGCCAGCAGACCGTCACCGGTGGTGCTGTACTGGCGGTAGATGAGGTGCCCGGACTGCTCGCCGCCCAGCATGGCGCCGGTCTTGCGCATGGCTTCCATGACGTAACGGTCGCCCACCTTGGTGCGCAGCAGCGTACCGGCGCGTTCCTTCATGAAGATCTCCAGCGCCAGGTTGCTCATGGCCGTAGCCACCAGCATGTTGCCGGGCAGTTCGCCCCGCTCCATCATGGCCTGGGCCCCCAGGGCCATGAGCTGGTCGCCGTCCAGGACATTGCCCTTTTCATCCACCACGATGAGGCGGTCGGCGTCGCCGTCCAGAGCCAGGCCCACGTCCGCGCGCACTTCGCGCACCTTGGCGGCCAGGGTCTCGGGATGCAGGGAACCGCAATGGTCGTTGATATTGGTCCCGTTGGGGCTGGTCCCCAGGCGGAAGACTTCCGCCCCCAGTTCTTCCAGGGCCAGCGGGGCCACCTTGTAGGCCGCACCGTTGGCACAGTCGATGACGATGCGCAGGCCGGACAGGGTCAGATGGGCCGGGAAACAGCTCTTGGTGTACACGATGTAGCGGCCGCCGGCGTCTTCGATCTTGCTGGCGCGGCCGACCCGGTTGGAATCGGGATAGGGCCAGCGCATGTCGGGATCGAGCACCATGGCCGAGATCTCGTTCTCCACCTCGTCAGGCAGCTTGAAGCCGTCGGCGTCGAAGAATTTGATGCCGTTGTCCGAATAGGGGTTGTGCGAGGCGGAGATGACCACGCCCAGATCCGCCCGCATGTTGCGGGTCAGGAAAGAGATGGCGGGCGTGGGCAGCGGGCCGGTCATGATGACGTGCATGCCGGCGGCGCACAGGCCCGCCGTGAGGGCGGACTCGAACATGTAGCCGGACAGGCGGGTATCCTTGCCGATGACCACGCGGTGCTGGTGCGAGCCTTTGCGGAAGCGCACCCCGGCGGCCAGGCCCAGACGCAGGGCCACATCCACGGTCATGGGATAGATATTGACAGGGCCACGCAGGCCATCAGTGCCGAAAAGACGTTCTGCCATGTGTTCTCCTTGCCGGTGCCATGCGCCGGAGGCTACTTCTTACGGGTAATGGTAACGCTGTCGAATGAGGGATTCAAGATGGTCATGCCTTCCGGCAGCTGGATGCGCGGCTCTGCCGTGCCCTTCTGCCCCGGCTCCAGCGCCGGCGGGACGACCATCACTTCCAGTCGTTTAAGATAGGACGAATTGCGGGCCAGGGCCTCGGGCACCTCCACCATGACTTCCACATGGGAGGGCTCCACCGTGAACTGCGAGGCGTTCTGGGCCTCCACCGAGATCTTGCACCGGCGGGAGACCACGGTGCGGCCGCTGGTGATGGTGTACTGCACCTTCACCGAGGCGGGGTTGGAGGTGACCAGGCTGGGAGTATCCAGCAGCAGGGTCTGCTCCACCGTGGTGCCGGCGGCCTTGGGATCCAGCCGGATGCCCAGAGGCAGATTGTTGATGGACGAGATGACGCCTTCCGGCCCGCGCAGAGTGACGGATGCCGGGGACACGGTCACGTTCTCCACGGTCAGGGCCCCGCTGCGCAGGGGGGATTCCAGCACGGCCCGGATGGGCACGCTGCGCTCGGCCAGGGTGTCGGCCGTGATGACGATGCGGGGCGGCTGTACGTCCACCAGCTCGAAGGCCCGCAAACTGGGGCCCATGTTGTCCGAGGTCAGGGGGACGATGGTCGTGCCCTTTTTGATATTGGAAAGATTGATGGCTTCCGTCAGGCTGCGCGACGAGATGGAGCGCAACAGGATCTCCGGCCCGCGCAGACGCACCTGCACCTTGCTGACAAGACCGTCCGTCACCACCAGCCCGGAGGGGATGCCGTTGTATTCGATGCCCACTTCCAGCTGGACTTCCAGACGGTCGCGCACGCTGACCACATACCACATGCCCACGGCCACGGCAAAGGCCACGAGCAGGGAAAGGAGATGGGGGGCCTTGCGGCTGTTCTTAGAGAATATCATTGAGCACCTGCCTCAAGCGTGTGGCATCGAGACTGCGGACGAGCTCGCCCTTCATGGCCACGGAGATCTCGCCGCGCTCTTCCGAGACCACGACCACCACGGCATCACATTCCTGCGTCATGCCCAGGGCGGCGCGGTGGCGCGTGCCGAACGACTGCCCCTTGGCCTCGGCCAGGGGAAGGATGCAGGCGGCGGCCGTGATGCGCCCCTTGCTGATGAGCACGGCACCGTCATGCAGCGGCGCCTTGGGATAGAAGATGTTCATGAGCAGCTGGCGTGACAGCAGGGCATCCACCCGCACGCCTTCGCGCTTGATCATGTCGTCCAGCCGGGTGCCCCGCTCGATGACGATGAGGGCCCCCACACGCAGGCGGGCCATCTCCACACAGGCCATGACCACTTCTTCCACGGCCGAATGCTGCAGCGCACGCTTGCGGAAAAGGTTGTTGGTCCCTATCTCGCCCAGTGCCTGCCGGATGTCGCTCTGGAAAATGACCACGATGAGCAGGAACAGGGAGCTGAAGACATGCTGCAGCAACCAGGTCAGGGTATACAGCGCCATGCTGCGCGAGATGAAATACAGCAGGGTCAGCAGCCCAAGACCGGTCAGCACCGTCAGGGCACGCGATCCCCGCAACAGCTGGATGACCTGGTAGAGCAGGAATGCTACCAGCAGGATGTCCAGCGCGTCACGCCATTCAAAAACCACATGTTCCAGCACGGTCCCTATCCTTGGGCATCAGAAAAATCCCCTTCCACGCCATGGGATGGCGTCCCCCCTTGCCGTCTGCCGCATCACGGATGCCGGGCAGCCGGCGCGCAGTATAAAAACAAGCGCACGCCGGCGCAACAGACAAATATCCCCCGTGCGGCCGGGCCGGGCATCAGTCCCCGCAGGCCCCGGCGGGATCACGGAAGGCCGCGGCCAGCGTGAGCGTCTGGCGCGTGGCGGCCACATCGTGCACACGATGCCAGAACAGGCCCTTTTCCCAGAGCATGGCCGTAGCCACCTGGGTGGCGCAGCCCCGTTCCTGGGTGGTGAGGCCCAGCAGCTGCCCGAACATGGACTTCATGGACAGGCCCATGAGCACGGGCCGTCCGAAGGCGAGCCAGTCCTCCGCATGGGCCAGCAGCTCCAGATTATGGCGCAGTGTCTTGCCGAAACCGATGCCGGGATCCAGCACGATGTGCTCTTCCGGCAGACCGGCGGCGGTCAGACGGTGCAGCTCGCGCTCGAAAAAGGCCATGACCTCGGAACGCACGTCCGTATAGCGGGGATCCTTCTGCATGACGTCCGGTCTGCCCTGGCTGTGCATGAGCACATAACCCGGCTTGTACTGGACGAGCACGTCCAGCAGACCGGGATCGAAGGCGCAGGCCGAAATGTCGTTGATGATCTGCACGCCCTCTTCAAGCACGGCAGCCGCCGTGGCCGCATGATAGGTGTCCACGGAGAGCATGACGCCGGGGATCTCCCGCCGCAGTTCGCGCAGTACGGGCATGAGACGCAGCAGCTCCTGCTCCGGCGTCAGGGCCTGTGCGCCGGGCCGGGAAGATTCCGCCCCCAGATCGAGGATGTCGGCCCCTTCCGCATGCAGGCGCATGGCGTGGGCCAGCCCCAGATCCGCGGAATCGTGCGTGCCGCCGTCATAGAAGGAGTCCGGCGTCAGGTTGACGATGCCCATAACGCCAAAGGGGGCAGAGGTCGTCACCGCCCCGCCCCCAAGACACAGCCAGGAGCCGCCCCGGCGGGACGGCTCCTCAGACATATGGTTATTGCTTGCGCTGTTCGTTTTCATCGTTGTCCTGCGTTCTGTTGCCCGTATCGCCATCGCCCTGCTCCGCCTTTTCGGGAGCGGGTTCAGCAGCCTTGTCCGCCTCGGGCGCCGCAGCGTCCGTATCGGCCGGATCCGGCTCCAGCACGAAATCCCCGGCAGGAGCGGCCTTCACCGGCTTGCCGTTGGCGTCCAGCGGCAGCAGGGGCTTGTTCTCCATGAGCAGGTCCAGCTCTTCGCCGCTGATGGTCTCACGTTCCAGCAGCGCCTGCGCGATGCGGTCCAGGGCCGCGCGGTTGTCTTGCAGCAGCTTGACGCAGCGGGCGTGGGCCTCTTCCACGATGCGCTTGACTTCGGCGTCCACCAGGCGGGCGGTCTCTTCGCTGTAGTTCTTGTTCTGCACCCATTCGCGGCCGATGAAGACTTCTTCACCGGTCTCACCGATGGACAGGGTGCCGATGGCATCGCTCATGCCCCACTCACAGACCATCTTGCGGGCCATGCGGGTCACGCGTTCGATGTCGTTGGAAGCGCCGGTGGTGATGTCGTCAAAGACGATCTCTTCCGCCACACGGCCGCCCAGCAGCACCACCAGGTTGTTGCGCAGGTAATTGCGCGAGTAGCCGTGGCGGTCTTCCTCGGGCAGCTGCATGGTCAGGCCCAGGGCGCGACCGCGGGGGATGATGGTGACCTTGTGCACGGGATCGGAACCGGGCAGCAGGCGGGCCGCCAGGGCATGGCCGCCTTCGTGGTAGGCCGTGATGCGCTTTTCCTCATCGGAAAGGATCAGGCTGCGGCGTTCGCGGCCCATGAGCACCTTGTCCTTGGCGTATTCGAAGTCGTGCATGTCCACCTTGGTGGCATTGAGCTTGGCGGCCTGCAGGGCGGCTTCGTTGACCAGGTTCTCCAGATCGGCGCCGGAGAAGCCCGGCGTACCGCGAGCCAGGGTATCCAGATCCACATCGGGATCCAGAGGCGTACGCTTGGTGTGGACCTCGAGGATACGGCGGCGGCCGCGCAGGTCAGGCGTGGGCACCACCACCTGACGGTCGAAACGGCCGGGACGCAGCAGGGCCGGGTCCAGAACGTCGGGACGGTTGGTGGCGGCCAGCAGGATGACGCCCTCGTTGCTCTCGAAGCCGTCCATTTCCACCAGCAGCTGGTTCAGGGTCTGTTCGCGTTCGTCATGGCCACCGCCCAGACCGGCGCCACGCTTGCGGCCCACGGCGTCGATCTCGTCGATGAAGATGAGGCAGGGGGCGTTCTTCTTGCCCTGCACGAACAGGTCGCGCACACGGGAGGCACCCACGCCCACGAACATCTCCACGAAGTCCGAACCGGAGATGGAGAAGAAGGGCACGCCGGCCTCACCGGCCACGGCGCGGGCCAGCAGGGTCTTACCGGTACCTGGAGGGCCCACCAGCAGCACGCCCTTGGGGATGCGGCCGCCCAGACGGGTGAACTTTTTGGGGTTGGACAGGAATTCCACCACTTCGGACAGTTCGTCCTTGGCTTCATCCACACCGGCCACGTCCTCAAAGGTCACACGGGCCGAGTCCTGGTTGAGCAGGCGCGCGCGGGAACGGCCAAAGCTCATGGCCTTGCCGCCGCCACCCTGCATCTGGCGCATGAAGAAGATCCAGACACCGATGAGCAGCAGCATGGGGAACCACGACACCAGCAGGGTCATGTACCAGGGCTGTTCTTCCGGCGGCTGGGCCTTGACTTCCACCTTCTTGTCCAGCAGGCGGGACACCAGCTCATTGTCACGCGGGGCATAGGTCTGGACGGAGGCACCGTCCGGTCCGCGCCCGATGAGGGTGTTGCCCTGGATCTCCACAGAGCTGATCTGCCCGCCGTCCACACGGCCGATGAAATCCGTGTAGGACACCTTCTGGGCCGAGCTTTGCGGCTGCTGGAACATATTGAAAAGCATGACCATCGCAAGGACTATGGCAGCCCAGAGCATCAGGTTGCGACTAAACTGATTCAATTCGGCCTCCACTACAGAGCGGTAAAGCGTTGTGCTGATGGCGCACCGGTCTGCGCCAAGCAGTCAAGGTACTCTGACCGGCGGCAGGGTGTCAATCGACACCGGTCAGGGATCAGGAACAAGATAAGTCTCTTTTCCCGCCTGGCAATGGGCAGCGCCGGAGAGACGGGAAAATCGCTCTTCCCGCACCATGTTCCGGCCCCAGCGCCTTGCCGCAGGGCGGACTTGCTTTCCCCCGGGCTTTGTGTCACATATATGGCTGTTGTGTGGAGGCGTGTCGTCACCGGTGTGGCGCCCGGTCTTCAAAACCGGTGGCAGGCTTAACCGTCTGCGGTAGGTTCGACTCCTATACGCCTCCGCCATCCCGTCAACAGTCCGTCCGCAAGCCTTGTGCCTGCGGACTTTTTTTGTATCAGCCCCGTTTCGGAGCGCCGGGGCAGGCAGCCGCAAGGGTGTCCCTGCCTGTAGCAGGCGGCGCGTCGGGATACCGTCAGCGCATTGCCTTTTACCTGCCTGACGGGCATCATCACAGCATGTCCCGGCTCACATCTTCCTCTCCCTTGCCGCCCATGCTGCTGGCGGCCTGCCCTTTGCCGTCCTTCTCCGGTCAGTCTCCTGCCATCTCACTGCCGGAGTTGCCGGAGGGCCTGCCGGCGGCGGAAGACCGGGCCCATATGGCGGCTTTCCGCCTTCCGGCAGAACGTGAAAAACGCCATCTGGCACGGCTGCTGCTGGCGGTGCTGCTGCATCGCGCCGCTGTTGCCGGTCTGTCCGCCCTCCCCTCTTTGAGCTGGCATCCCCTGCCGTTGCTGTTCCACCGCATGCGGGAGGCCCGGCTCTTCTTCGCCCGCCATGCCTGTCCCCGTCTGCATCGCCTGCCTTCAGGCCGTCCGTGGCTGGAAGGCTTTTCCGTCAGCTTCAGCTACAGCGAACAGGCGGTCTTCTGCCTGCTGGCCGGGCCCGGCACCAGCCCCGGCGTGGATGCCGAGGCCCTGACGAGCCCGGCGCCGCCCGCATCGGCCTTCTCGCCCCAAGAGCTTTCCTCCCGTCTTTCTCCATCAGCCCGGCAGCGTGACTGCCTGCGCCGCTGGACCATCAAGGAAGCCGTCTTCAAGGCCGCCGGTACGGGCTGCGACCGACCGCCGCGCCTGCTGGACAGCGGCCGCAGCGGCCGGCGCACAGGCGACCTCAGGCTGGATGCCGCCCGTTACCGCTGGCAGATGCTGCCCTGTCCCGGCCACTGGCTCTGCGTGGCGGTGCGGGGGTAAGGCTTCCATTCTTTCCGCGCACCAGGTCGCCCCGGCCATTTTGTGTCCCCTCGCAGCTGCCATATACAAACATTACTTGCCTTATGCCCGCTTTTGGGTCACTGTGCGCCCATGCTTCGCTTTCATCTGGTCAGCCTTTTCCCGGAGTTTTTCCGCTCGCCCCTTGAGACGGCACTGCTGGGCCGCGCCCGCGAGGCCGGCATCGTGGACTTTTCTTTCCACGATCCCCGCAGCTTCAGCACCAGCCGTCACCATCATGTGGACGACCGCCCCTACGGCGGCGGTCCCGGCATGGTCATGCAGGGCGAACCGGTGGCCGCGGCGCTGCGCTCCATCGAGAAGCCGGGACGCATGATCCTGCTGGCTCCCAGCGGGCGTCCCCTCAATGATGCGCTGGCCCGCGAACTGGCCCGGGAAGAAGACCTGACCCTGATCTGCGGCCGTTACGAAGGACTGGATGCCCGCCTGCTGGACATCTTCCCTCTGGAGCCCGTGAGCGTGGGCGAAGCCGTGCTCAATGGCGGCGAGACGGCGGCCCTGGCCGTCATCGAGTCCGTGGCGCGGCTGGTGCCCGGCTTCATGGGCAAGGAGGAGTCCGGGGACGACGAAAGTTTTTCCAACGGCCTGCTGGAGTACCCCCATTACACGCGGCCCGAAGTCCTGGAAGGCCGCGAAGTGCCGGAGGTGCTGCGGGGCGGGGACCACGGTGCCGTAGCGCGCTGGCGGCGGCAGCAGTCGCTGGCCACCACGCTGCGGGTACGGCCCGACCTGCTGGACAGCGCGCCCCTGGTGGCGGAAGATGCCCGCCATCTGGCCACGCTGCCCCGGACAAGGGCCGGAAGGAACCTTTCTTTCTGCCTCGTGCACTATCCCGTGCTGCTGGGCCGGAAAAATTCCGGCGTTTCCTCTTTGACAAATTTGGATATTCACGATATAGCCCGGATTTCCCGCAGCTATGCGATGGGACCGTTCTATGCCGTGACCCCGCTGGAGGACCAGCAGCGTCTGCTACAGGCCATAGTCCGGCACTGGACGCAAGGCGCGGGAAGCAGGGGCAACCCGGACCGGGCCCAGGCGCTCGCCACGGTTTGTCCTGCCGAATCCGTGGATGCCGCTGTGGAACATCTCACGGAGCACACGGGCATGCGGCCCAGAGTGGTGGCAAGTTCCGCCTCCTGGCCCGCTCACAAGCACGCGCCCCCGCCGCTTTGTCCGGCGGATGTGTGCCGCATGTGCGAAGAAGGTCCTGTGCTGCTGTTGCTGGGTACGGCCCAGGGGCTGGCCCCTGAGGTGCTCGCCCGGTGTGACGGGGTGCTCAGACCCATACGGTATCTGGGCTACAACCACCTTTCGGTGCGGAGCGCGGCCGCTATCCTGGCCGACAGAATTTTGGGCGATTACAAGTAAGCGCCACAGTTTTTCTTCACGACGACAGCCGTCCCAAGGCTGCGTATTTAAGGAGTAGGGCATGGATATCATTAAGAAAATTGAACGTGAAAACATGCGTATGGATATGCCCGTGTTTCGCTCCGGCGACACGGTGAAAGTGCATCTGCGCATTGTGGAAGGCGAAAAAGAGCGTATTCAGGTGTTCCAGGGCAACGTGATCCGCATCCAGCGCGGCACCACCGACGCCACCTTCACCGTGCGCAAGATCTCTGACGGCGTGGGCGTGGAACGCATCTTCCCCCTGCACTCCCCCTTCATCGACCATGTGGAAGTGGTGAGCCAGGGCCGCGTGCGTCGCAGCCGTCTGTACTACCTGCGCGCCCTCAAGGGCAAAGCCGCTCGCATCAAGCCCCGCGGCCGCTTCTGATTCGCAGCCCAGCGGAATGTCCATGGCGGCCTGAGGGTCCTGTGAACATGCCCGGGCAGAATACGAACGGAATGAACCTCACCCTGCCTTGCGCGGGGTGAGGTCTTTGGCGTTTTAGCAACCGAGTGAAACACGATGCCCCCTCGCCGCAAAAGATCCTCCGCCGCACCGGCCCCGGAACAGGGCCTGCTCTGCGCCCTGCCCTCCCGTCCCCTGCTCATGGCGGGCATCGATGAGGCGGGCCGCGGCTGCCTGGCCGGTCCCGTCGTGGCGGCGGCCGTCATCCTGCCGGAAGAATACGACCTGCCGGGCCTCACGGATTCCAAGGCCCTGAGCGCCGCCCAGCGGGAACATCTGGCCCCCCTGATCCGCCAGTGCGCCCTGGCCTGGGGGCTGGGCGTGATCTGGCCCGCCACCATCGACCGCATCAACATCCTGCAGGCCACCTTCGAAGCCATGAGCCGCGCCGTGGCCGGCCTCAAGCGCAGGCCCGACCTTTTGCTGGTGGACGGCAACAAGACCGTGCCCGAGCCCGTCCTGCTGCCGCACTGGCGCAAGCGTCATGCCGACGCCCCCGACCTGCCCCGCCAGAATGCCGTGGTGGGCGGGGACAGCTCCGTGCCCGCCATCTCCGCTGCCTCCGTCCTGGCCAAGACCTACCGGGACATGCTCATGGAGCATCTGGAGCGCCGCCATCCCGGCTATGGTTTCGCCCGGCACAAGGGCTACGGCACGGCCGACCATTACGAGGCCCTGCACCGTCTTGGCCCCTGCCGCCAGCACCGGCTGACGTTTCGCGGCGTGCTGCCCGACAGGGACGAAGGCCCCGGTACCCGGCAGGGGAGCCTGCTGTGAGTTTTCTTTCCCGCCTGCGCCGCCTGGCCGATCCTTCCGGGCCACCGGCAGGGGACGACCGTGCGGGCGGGGACCACAAGGCCGCCCTGGGCCGTGCCGGGGAAGACGCCGCCGCCACCCTGCTGCATGCGCGCGGCATGCGCATCCTGGCCCGCAACTGGCGCAGCGGCCCGCTGGAACTTGACCTTGTCTGCCGGGAAGGCGACACTCTTGTTTTCGTGGAAGTCAAAACGCGCGGTCCGGGCAGTCTGGGCAGCGCCCTGGACGCGGTGGGGCCGCGCAAGCGGCAGACCCTGATCCGGGCCGCACGGGCCTGGCTGGCCGCGCATGACCAGTGGCACCTGCCCTGCCGCTTTGACCTCGTCTGTATCGAACCGGGGCCCACGGGCCCGCACATGGAGCACATCCGCCATGCTTTCGACCTCTCCGGCTCCGGGCCATCTGTGGATAGTGGCCACGCCTCTTGGCAACCCTGGTGACCTTTCTCCCCGCGCCCGCGAAGTCCTCGCCGGCGCCGACCTCATCCTGGCCGAGGACACCCGCCGCGCCGGGCTGCTGTGCAGCCAGTGCAACATCCCGGCCCGCCGCTTCCTGAGTTTCCATGACCACAACGAGAGCGAACGGCAGGAAGAGGTCCTGCGCCTGCTGCGCCAGGGACAGAACCTGGCCCTGGTCTCGGATGCGGGCACGCCCCTGCTGGCCGATCCCGGTTACCGTCTGGTGCGCGCCTGCCGGGCCGAAGGCCTGCCCGTCTCGCCCGTGCCCGGCCCTTCGGCGCCGGTGACGGCCCTTTCCGCCGCGGGCATCCCGCCCCTGCCCTACACCTTTTTGGGCTTTTTGCCGCGTGATGCCGCGGGCCGCCGCGCCACGCTCTCGGCCTTTGCCCGCACGCCGGGCTCGCTCATCTTCTTCGAACGCAAGGACCGCCTGCGCGAGAGCCTGGCCCAGGCCGCGGAGCTGCTGGGCCCCCGGGCCGTGGCCGTGTGCCGGGAATTGACCAAGACACATGAGGAATTTATACTTGGCCGTCTGGAGAAATGGCAGGAGCTGCCCGAAGAACTGCTGGGCGAGATCACGGTCATCATCGGCCCGCCGGAACAGAAGGAACGCGCCGATGAAGCCGAAGCCCGCCGGGCCCTGGAAGCTGTCATGGCCGCTGCGGACGAGCGTCTCAAGCCCAAGGAAGTGGCCCGCCGGGCCCTGGAGATGGCCCCCGGCTGGAGCGCCAAGGAGCTTTACGAACTGCTGACCCGCGCCTGAGCCTTTCTCCGCCACGGAACCGACCGCCCAACCAAGCGAGCCCGCCATGTTGCCCACCCGGACAGCCCTTTCCTGCCTTGCGCGAAGCTGCTGCATCAACGCCGCCGTCACGGCACGCGGCATGCAGCAGCTGGGATTGCTGTTCGCCCTGGAACCGGCACTGCGCCATCTGTATCCCGAGGCCGAAGCACGGGCACAGGCGGCGGCCCACTACAGCGCCCACAGCAACACCCATCCCTACATGCTGCCCTTCTACATGGGCCTGTTGCTGAACATTGAAGAACAGGTGGCCGAAGGCAAACTGCCCTCCAACGCGCTGGACACGGTGCGCCGCACGCTGGGCACCACGCTTTCCGCCGTGGGGGACGGTTTTTTTGAAGGGGGCGTCTTCCCCTGCTGGGCGTTGTGCTGCATCTGCTTCCTGCTGGCCGGGCACACGCTGCCCGCCATCCTGCTGACGGTCCTGCTGGTCGTGGCCCTGCTGGCCTTCAGGACAGGCACGTTTTTCTTTGCCCTGCGCTACGGGCTGGCTGCACTGGCCTGGCTCAAGCGTCTGGGGCTCATCAACTGGACCGGCCGCATCAAGGTCGTCAATGCCTGCCTGCTGACCGTGGCGGCCGCCATGCTGCTGCCCTACAGCGGGGACAGGCATACGCTCCTCTGGTGTATGGGCGGCGGCGCTGCCGTTCTGGCCGCCGCCTGGATCATCGGGCGCCTGCATTTGCCGCGCATCGTGCTCTGGCTGATCCTGCTGACCTTTCTCGTGCTCATGGACACGGGGCTGGTCGGCCTGTAAAGGCCCTTGCCGCCACGGCAGGGAAACATCCGGCCACACCGGACGGGAAAGGCGCGCTCCGCAGGGCCTGCGGCCGCCTCAGACGACAGGGACGCATACGGCATGGCATCCTTGCCGCAAGGCCCCCGATGCGGTGCGGGGGACCGTCAGGAACAGATCGTACAGGTCGCCCCGGGCGACCAGGGAGAATATATCATGGCAGAAGTTCAGGAAACACCCGAAGGCCTCGTCCTCCCCGTCACGCTGCATACGCGTGGCGGGCTGCACGCACGGCCTGCTGCCCGTCTGGCGCAGGAGGCCCAGAATTTTTCCTCCGACATCCAGATCCAGAGCGACAACGGTACCGCCGATGCCAAAAGCATGCTGGATATCCTCTCCCTCGCCATCTCCACAGGCTGCACGCTGACCCTGCTGGCCCGGGGCGATGACGCCCGCGAAGCCCTGACGGCCCTGGCCGATTATCTGGAAAATCTGCAGGACTGATATGGCACGCTCTCTTCTTTTCGGTACGTCCGTCTCTCCCGGCATCGCCATCGGGGTGCTGCGCTTCGCCCACAATGTCCAGACCGTGGAGATGCGCCGCATCAGCCCGCGCGAAGTGGAAGGCGAGCAGGAACAGCTGCGCGCCGCCGTGACCAATGTGCGCGCCGCCCTGCAGGAAGCCATGGCCAAGGTCCCGGAAGACCTTTCCGAATACCGTGAGGTCATCGCCGCCCAGATCGAACTGGCCCGCGATCCCAAGCTGGTGGGCAGCGCCCTTTCCCGCATCGAGAAGGAACTGGTCTGCGCCGCCTGGGCCCTGGACAGCACGGTGGAACAGCTGTGCAGCATCTTCCGCAACATGGACGACCCCTATCTGCGCGACCGTGCGCAGGACATCCGGGCCGTGGGCCTGCGCCTGCGCGAATGCCTGGCCGGAAGCTGCGCCCTGCCCGCCGCGGCCGGTGCCGGTATCCTGGCCGCCCAGGATCTTTCGCCCGCCGACGTCATGGACATGGATTTCAAGGACGTGCGGGCCGTCATCACGGCAGAGGGCGGGCCCACGTCGCATACGGCCATTTTGTCGCGCGGCCTGCACATCCCGGCCCTGGTGGGCGTCACCGGCCTGCTGGAGACCGGCAAGCCCGGTGAAAAGGTCATCGTGGACGGCCTCAACGGCTGCCTGCTGCTGGACCCCGATGCCGACGACCTGGCCACCTATGAAGAGCGCCAGCGCGAGTATCAGGAGTGGGAGGCCCGCACCCGCAGCGAGTCCCACTGGCCCGCCGAGATGCGCGACGGCGTGCGCGTGAGCGTCCATGCCAACCTGGAACGCCTGGAAGAAATGGACGAACTGCAGGCCAGCGGCGCCGAAGGCGTGGGCCTGTACCGTACGGAATTCTCCTTCCTGCGGGAGCATCTGCCCAGCGAGGAAGAGCTCTATGCCGAATACAGCGCCGTGGCCCGCAAGGCCGCGCCCGCGCATGTGGTCTTCCGTACCCTGGACGCCGGTGCGGACAAGATGCTCCGCGCCCAGGAGGCCCTCAAGGAACCCAACCCGGCCCTGGGCCTGCGCGGCATCCGCTTCTGCCTGCGGCACCAAAAGATCTTCCGCAGCCAGCTGCGCGCCCTCATGCGCGCCGGGGTGGAAGGCAATATCTCCCTGCTGCTGCCCATGATCTCCGGACTGGCCGAGGTACAGAGCGTGCGCCGCATCATGCAGGAACTGCAGCAGGAGCTGCAGGCCGCCGGTCTGCCCCACGCCGCCGATCTGCCCCTGGGCATCATGGTGGAGACCCCGGCGGCCGTGCTCATCGCCGATGCCCTGGCCCGCGAATGCGACTTTTTCAGCATCGGCACCAATGACCTTATCCATTACCTCATGGCCATCGACCGCAACAACCTGCATGTGGGCTACCTCAACGAGGCCCTGCATCCGGCCGTGGTCCGCTCCCTGAAGCGCATCATCGACTCCGCCCACCGCGAGGGCATCGGGGTCTCGGTCTGCGGCGAGCTGGCCGCCGACCCCTACGGTCTGGCCCTGCTGCTGGGCATGGGCGTGGACACGCTCTCGGCCTCGCCGCGCTTCGTACCGGGCATGAAGCACATGATCCGCCGCCTGGACGCCCAGACCTGCATGGACATGGCCCACAGCGTGCTCATGAGCACCGACGTGACGGCCTCGCAGCGCATGCTGCGCGAACGCCTGCAGGAGAGTCTGGGCTCGGAGCTGGCCTTCCATACCACAAGCATCATGACGAACAGTTAGGAATATGAGCAAAAAACCATCCCCGTCCACCATCGCCGTCAACAAGAAGGCCCGCCACCTGTACGAACTCTCCGACTTCGTGGAAGCGGGCATCAGCCTGACCGGCCCTGAAGTCAAAAGCATCCGGGCCGGAAAGATCAACTTTCTGGACAGCTATGTGGATTTCCGTGACGGCGAGGCCTTCGTGCTTTCGCTGCATATCGCCCCGTACGACAATGCCGGCTATGTACCGCAGGATCCCGACCGCCCGCGCCGCCTGCTGCTGCACGCCGCCGAGATCCGCCAGATGGCGGCCCGTGTGGAACAGAAAGGCCTGACCGTGGTGCCCGTGCGCATGTACTTCAAGCAGGGCAAGGTCAAGATGGAGATCGCCCTGGGTCGCGGCAAGAAGCTCTTCGACCATCGCGAGACCCTCAAACGCAGGGCCGAAGAACGCGACGCCGCCCGCGATCTGGCCTGATATCATGTGGCGTCCGCCGCTGGCCCCGGGCCTTCTCTGGCAAAGCTGGCTCTTATGCTGGCTGCTGGGCCTGCTGGCGGCACGCTGGCCCGGACCCGCGCTTTGCGCGGGTCTTTGCGTCCTGGTGGCGGACAGCCGTTTGTGGCGTCTCCCCCGCCTGCTGGTGGGCTGTGCCGTCGCCCTGCTGGGCTGCGTCACGGCCCAGGCCCTGCTGCCCGCTTTTCCCGTGCCTCCCGTGCTGGAACAGCTGTACGAGGAACGCACCCCGCCCCGCCACTGGCCTGTGCTGGAAGCCAGGGTGAGCGATGTACGCACCCTGCCGGAACAGCGCCTGCGCATCAGCCTGACCGACCTGCATCTGCAACAGCCTGACGGCCAGCCTCCGGCTCATCTTCCCGGCAACCTTGCCTGGACATGGGAGCAGGCCGCCGTCTTCCCGCTGCCGGGCCAGACCGTTCGCCTGCAACGCAAGCTGTTGCCCGTGGATACCCAGCGCAACTTCGGCCTCACCGATTGGGGCTTCTGGTGGCACAGCCACGGTACCGGCTGGCGCATCTGGAGCCGGGGCACGGACGGTCAGCCCGCCGTCGACGGCGCCCCCTCTACCTTTGCCCGGCAGCGTCTGGAACTCATTCGAAAGTTCCTTGCCGTGCTCCTGCCGGGCAGGGACGATCTTTTGCCGCCCGCCGCCGCGCCTCCCTCCGGTCTGACGGCCGCAGCCCCTCCCCAGCTCCCTGCCGCCGCGCCTTCCACGCCTTCCGCGGCACCGGTGCCCCAGGGCAAGGCCATCCTGCTGGCCCTGCTCTTCGGGGAACGCTTCCTGCTGGAGACGTCCACCGTGAAGGCCTTCAATGCCGGCAACCTTTCCCACAGTCTGGCCCTTTCCGGGCAACATCTGCTCGTGGCCGGTCTGGCGGGGATGCTCCTGGTCTGGCTGGCGGCCCGTATGCATCCGGGGCTCTATCTCTGGCGCCCCCGTACCGTCCTCATCCCGCTGGCGGCCTGCCCGGCGGCCCTGGGCTATCTCTGGCTGGGCAATGCGCCGCCTTCGCTGCTGCGGGCGGCCGGGATGCTCCTGTTGCTGGCCACGGCCATGGCCCTGGCCCACCTGCGCTGCATGCCGCTGCCCCAGACGCTCCGGGAGCGCCTCCCTTCCAGCGGGCTGGATGTCCTGTGCTGCACGCTGCTCTGCATCACCGTCATCTCCCCCCTGTCCGTCTTCGATACCGGTCTGCAACTTTCCGCCCTGTGCGTGTCCGTCATCTGCTGCGCCACGCCGCTCATGGGGCAGCTGTTGCGCCGTATCCCGCGGACGTCCCCCGGGCAGCGCCTGCTCCGTTCACTGGCCAGCATTTTGCTGGTCTCCTTCTTCATCCAGCTGGCCCTGCTGCCCCTTTCCCTGCTGCTGTTCAACAACAGCGGGCTGTGGTTTCTGCTCAATGTTTTCTGGCTGCCCGTCCTGGGCACCCTTGTCCTGCCAGGGGCCTTCCTGGGACTGGGGCTCAGCCTGTGCGGCCTTGGCCCGGCAGCCGCTCTGGTGCTGGATGTGGTGGCCCTGCCCTGCCAGTGGCTGGTGGATGGTCTGCTTTTCCTCCAGACGCAGGGCTGGCTCAGCATCCCCCCCATCCTGCGGCCCCACTGGACGGCCCTGCCCGCCATGGCCTGCCTTTTTCTGGCACTGGCCCTGCGGGCCGGACGCCCCGGCTTGCCGCCGGCGGGAAAACGCCTGCTCATCTGCGGTCTGCTGCTGGCCTGTGTGGGCCCGGCCCTGCGTCTGCACCACAGTCTGGTGCCCCGGCTGGAGCTTTCCGTCCCTGACGTGGGACAGGCGCAGGCCGTCCTGCTGCGTCTGCCGCATGGCCAGACCCTGCTCGTGGACGCCGCAGGCAGCATGTCCCGCTCCTGGAACCCGGGACGAGAACTCCTCCTTCCCCTGCTGGCCTGCAATGCCCGCCCCGGTCTGGACGCCATCATCAACAGCCATCCCGACATCGACCACGCGGGCGGCATCCCTCCCCTGCTGGCGGCCTTTCCCGAAGCGCTCCTGCTGCACAACGGCCAGCCGGGCAGCGGTCAGATGGGGCATATCTGGCAGGCCACCCTGCAAAAACGGAAGAACGCCCCCCTCCATGCCGGAGATACCCTGCAACTGGGCGATCCCGAAGACGGGCTGGCTCTGCATGTGCTGCATCCGCCCCGGCCAGCCCCGGGCGCCTATGTCTGGGAAGGCAACAGTGCCTCCCTGATCCTGCGCCTGGTCCACAATGGGCACGGCCTGGCCCTTTTCCCCGGTGATGCCGACGGGGCCGCCCTGCGCCACCTGCTGGCCAGCGGCCGGGACGTGCAGGCCGATGTCCTGCTGGCACCGCACCACGGCTCGGACAGTTCTTTTTTGCCTGAATTCCTGACGGCTGTGCGCCCCCGGCTGGTGGTGGCCTCCTGCGGCGCCTTCAACCGCTTCGGCCATCCCGGGAAACAGCTCAGACAATGGCTGGAAGAACAGCATATCCCCCTGCTGCAGACAGGCCGCCACGGGCATGTCCGTGTGACCTGGCCCCTGTCAGGCGGCACGGAGGTCCCTCTTCTGGACTGGGACACCGCCCGGCCGGTACGGCCCTGAAAACATACGAGAAAGAAAATCCTCCCTACTGCTACCGCTGCCTGCCAGACGCGGGACGACTTTGCCGCAGGACGTGTGGGGCCTCATCGACGAGCGCATGCCTTGCGAACGGCGACGGCAGGGTGGAGAGTCCTCCGGATAAAAAATTGCTGTCGTCCTCCGCAACGTACGGTGTTCGCTCGGCTGACGCGATGACAGTGGCAGCAGTGCGGTGGTTATCCGGCGACCTTTGTGCGCAGCCTGCACCACAGGATACAGGCTGCGCATCACTCTACAGCCTGCGGCCTCAAGCTCTGGAAAAGAGGATACCCTTGCGCACACTCCTCTCTTTGTACGGCGCCGGATACGGACAACGGGCCGCTCCCCGCGGGGAACGGCCCGTTGCTCATCACGGCTGCACATCAGCCATACACAACTGTTTGTCAGGCTGACGGCCCGAAATGCCCGCCAGACCGAGGTTTCCTGAGAGAGGGGAAAAGCTTTACCGCAAAGCTCCCTTCCCCAAAAGGTCGCCCGCTACTTCTGGCACTGCGGACAAAATACCGTGGCCCGGCCGGCGATGCGCCCTTTTTCCAGCTCCGTGCCGCAGCGGCGGCAAAGCTGTCCGCCACGGCCATAGACGAAAAAGGTATTCTGGAAAGCGCCCACATTGCCGTTGGCATCCCGATAGTCACGGATTGAGCTGCCGCACTGGGCGATGGATTCCCGCAAGACCTCCTGCAAAGCGCAGCGGAGACGTTCCGCTTCTGCCTCCGAAAGCTCCCCGGCAGGCCGGTGGGGATCGATACCGGCCCGGAACAGGGACTCGTCCGCATAGATATTGCCGATACCGGCCAGTACGGTCTGATCCAGCAGGGCTGCCTTGATGGCCCGGCGTCCGTGCAGACGCGGCCCCAGAGAACCGGGCCCCATGTCCAGCGGCTCCGGCCCCAGCGAACGCCAGAAATCCCAGCGCCCCAGCAGCTCCGGCGTGGCGGCAAAGACCAGGCCGAAGGAGCGCACATCATCGAAAAAGAGCTGCGCCCGGCTCCCGTCAGGCCGCTGCAAATGGAAGATGATGCGCGTGTGCTTCAAAGGGGCGGCCCCTTCCGGGTGGACCATGAAGCGCCCCGTCATGCGCAGATGCACGGCCAGAATCGACGGCACAGGCAGAGCAGCGGCCACGGCGGGCGGCTCCAGATCCAGCAGGGCCAGCTTGCCCCGGCGACGGGCAGCGCTGATGCGCGTCCCCGCCAGTCGCTCCACAGGAAGGCTCAGGGGATGCAGGGAGCGCTCGCGCAGCACCTCCACCCGCTCGATGCAGCATTCCAGTACCTGCGGCCGCAGAGTACGGACGACGGTCTCCACTTCCGGCAATTCGGGCATGATCCACCTCATACGAAAAGACCTGCCGAGGGCAGGTCCAAAACAGCAGGGGCCGGAACCATCCGGCCAGGAAAAAGACAGCCCGTGTTGCGGACAGCACGGGCAGCAAAAAAGACAGGCAAAAAACAGGGAACAGGACAGTCGTATGGACGGTCCGAAATGCCCGCCGCAATCCGGCGGCAAAGCCGACTCCACAGGCTAGGCCTGTTCGTCACCGCCCAGATAGATGTCCAGCAGGCCTTCCGGCGGCGCGATGTGGATGCACTCCCCTTCCAGGTCGAAGCCTTCGATGAACGAGGCTTCCGCAGGGAACAGGACTTCCTTGCCGTCATCGGTCACGATGCTCCAGACCTCCAGACCGGCAGGATATTCCACATGATCCAGCACGCCCAGGCGGGAGCCGTCAGGCAGGATGACGGCAAAGCCCAGCACGTCCTCCACGTAGACTTCGTCTTCGTCCACAGGGGGCAGCAGGTCGCGGTCCACAAGGATCTTCTGGCCGCGCAGGGCTTCGATGTCGTTACGGTCGGTCACCCCCTCCAGCAGGAGCAGGGGACGACCTTTGTGCATGCGCCACGAACGGGCCCGGGCAGGACGCGGCGGGGCATCGCCCGCCTGCAACCAGAAAGGACCGTCCAGCAGCGAAGGGGAGTCTGCGTACCAGTCGACGCAGATCTCCCCCTTGATACCGTGCGGGCGCGCGAGCGTGCCCATATGGATGCGTCGTGCCATGAGGAACTATTCCAGGATCTCGAGTACGACGCGTTTTTTGGCCTTGGTGGACGCGGCGCTGAGCAAGGTGCGCATGGCGCGTGCCGTGCGGCCCTGCTTGCCGATCACCTTACCGAGATCTTCCTTGGCGACCTTCAATTCCAGCACAGTGGTCTGTTCGCCTTCCACTTCAGTGACCTGTACCTGATCAGGCGCGTCCACGAGCGAACGGGCGATAAATTCAATCAAAGCTTTCATTGCTGGCCTCCCGCAAGTCCTGCCGTGACAAGACTGTTGCTGTGAGCGGGCGCTGCATCTCCGCGGAAAAAGCCCGCGGGAAAAGCGCCATGCGCCTGCGGTGCGGTACGTCCATCAGGCAGCCCCCTCAGGGATCTGCCGCGTCAGTACCGCACACCGGAAGAACATCGGGCCAGTACCGGAAAGACCGGTACGATGGTATCCTGCAAAGATACCCTTAGGCCATCTTCTTGAGCAGGGCGCGGACGGTGTCGGTGGGTTCGGCACCGCGATCCAGCCAAGCCTTCACCTTTTCGGCGTCCAGCTTCACTTCGGCGGGATCGGTCATGGGGTTGTAGTAACCCAGGAATTCCAGCGGACGGCCATCACGACGGGTTTCGTCGTTGGCGGCCACGACGCGGTAGAAAGGATGCTTCTTGCTGCCCAGACGGGTCAATTTCAGCTTAACAGCCATGATTATCTCCTGTTTGTGCTATGGTAGCGTTGCGGGGGCAAAAGAGCAAGTTTGCCCTCCCCCCATTATATCAATGACCAGTGCGCCGCAACGATTTTTTTATCGCGTCTCCGGCATCGCCGCAGCCGTCTGGCGATGAGGTTTCGCCGTGCTCTGCCGGGGAACGGACGCTGATCCGTGCGGACAGACCGCACGGACGGGCCTATTTCTTTTTGCGCTTGGCAGGCCGTTCGCGCTTCTTGCGCTTTTTGGCCGCCGCCGACTTGCCGTGTCCGGCATCCGGCAGCCCCATGGGCGGCATACCGGGCATGCCACCCATCCCCGGCATCATGCCGGGCATCCCGCCCATGCCGCCGGGCATGCTCATGCCCCGGGGCATCCTGGGCATGGCGGGCATCCCCTTGGCCTTGCCACCCATCATCCCCTTCATCATCTGGCGCATCTGCTCGAACTGACGCACCAGCTGGTTGACCTGCTGCACCGTGACCCCGGCGCCCTTGGCGATACGCGCCCGGCGGCTGCCGTTGAGGATATCGGGGTTGCGGCGCTCGGCCATGGTCATGGAATTGATGATGGCTTCGGTACGGGCCATTTCCTTTTCAGGCATGGCCCCGTTGGCTTCGGCCAGCTTTTCGCGCAGGCCGCCCATACCGGGGATCATCTTCAAAATACTGTCCAGAGAGCCGAGCTTCTTGATCCGGCGCATCTGGGTACGGAAATCTTCCAGGTCGAAGCTGGCCTTGCGCATCTTTTTGGCAAGGGCTTCGGCCTCGTCGGCGTCGATGGTGGCCTGGGCCTTTTCCACCAGAGTGAGCACGTCGCCCATGCCCAGGATGCGGCCCGCGATGCGGTCAGGATGGAAGACCTCCATCTCGGACAGCTTTTCGCCCATACCCACGAACTTCACCGGGGCACCGGTCACCGCCCGGATGGACAGGGCCGCACCACCGCGGGCATCGCCATCCATCTTGGTCAGCACCACACCGGTCAGGCCCAGACGTTCGTTGAAGGACTCCGCCACGGTCACGGCATCCTGACCGGTCATGGCGTCGGCCACGAACAGGATCTCCTGCGGGTTCACCGCCGCCTTGATGGCGGCCAGTTCCTGCATCAGCGGCTCGTCCACATGCAGACGGCCGGCGGTGTCCAGCAGGACCACCGTGGCCTGCTGCTCGCGGGCGGCGTCCATGGCCTGACGGGCGATGTCCACGGGATTCATGTCCACCGTGGACGGGAAGCAGGGCATGTCCAGCTGCCTGGCCAGCACGGTCAGCTGATCGATAGCCGCGGGACGGTACACGTCGGCAGGCACCAGATAGGGACGCATCTTCTGCTTGCGCAGCAGATTGGCGATCTTGCCCGCCGAGGTGGTCTTACCGGAGCCCTGCAGGCCCACCAGCATGATGACGGCGGGTTCCTGGCCCTGAAGGTTCAGACCCGCTGTCTCACCACCAAGCAGTCCCACCAGCTCTTCATGGACGATCTTGACGACCTGCTGCGCCGGACTGACGCCCTTGATGAGTTCCTGTCCCAGGCACTTCTGGCGGACGTTCTCCACAAAGTCCTTGACGACCTTGAAGTTGACGTCGGCCTCCAGAAGGGCAAGACGCACCTCGCGCAGGCCGGCCTGGATATTTTCTTCCGTCAGCTGGCCGCGTCCGCTGAAGGAGCGGAACACACCGGAAAGGCGATCGGAAAGACTTTCAAACATGGGAACCCCGCTATCAAGTTACACTGAAAGGCCCTGCCCTCCCTGCCGCAGGACATGGCGGCAGATCACGCGGGCCCGGCCAGCGCATACAGAATTGTGATTCATAGGCTGTTTACGCCGTTTCGTCAAGAAAAGACCGCAGTGGCGGCCATCACGGTTTTTTACCAGGCCGTCCCGGCCTGTCTGTGGCTCACGGATCCCGGGGGACAGGCCCCTCACGCTGCCCCTGCCCTGCCCAAAAACAAAAAAGGCCGCCCCGAAGGAGCGGCCTTTTCAAATCGCGGATAATGCGCTTTAGAAAGCGAAGCGCAGGCCCAGCATGAATTCGTGGTTGTAAGGACGGCTGCCCACCTTGATCTGGTCGCCGTTCAGGGAACCGCTGGCTTCGGTGTAGCCCAGGTCCACATAGCGGTAGGCGGCGTCGATGTACAGGGCGTCGTTCACGTTGTAAGCCACACCGGCGCCCACGTTCCAGGCGAAATTGGTGGTGTGTTCGTCACGGGAAACGGCGCTGCCGCCACGGTGCAGGTCGAAGCCCAGGTAGTTGAAGGACATACCGATACCGGCGCCGATGTAGGGCACGAAGGCGCTGTCGTTGCGGAAGTCATAGTACAGGTTGGCGAACAGGGTGGAGCTGTTCCAGGTGCAGTCCACGCTGCCCCAGTTGCTGCCCCAGCTCTTTTCGCTGTTGCCGCGCAGGGCGTATTCCAGTTCCACACGCAGGGGCACCAGATACTGGGGCCAGAAGTCGTAACCGGCAGCCAGAGCGCCGCCCAGGGTGAACTGGGAGTATTCGTCCACGCCGCCCATACCGGAGCGTTCGATGGTGCCGGTTTCCTGAATGGTCATCAGAAACTTGGGAGCCAGGTACATACCGGTACCTTCGGCCTTGGCCATGCCGGGCAGGACCAGAGCCACCAGCAGAGCCAGTGCAAGGATGGTGCGTTTCATTGCTCTCCTCCAAAGAGATGTTTCCTGCAAAGCAGGGCCTGTTCAGGCGGTAAAAGTTTAGACTTTCTCAAACGGGACTATAGAGATTTTCCAGCCCGCGGTCAAATGCTCTGTGCCGCAAGACGCAAAAAAAGGCGTCGCCCCAAGGACGACGCCCCTGAAATCTGCCGGAAAGCAGCCTAGAACTTGTAGCCGAAGCTCAGCATATAGATGTTGGCCACGGTGTCCTTGGAATTGCCGCCGGTGATACCGGATGCCAGACCGGGGGTACGAATACCACTTGCATCAGTGTCATCATAGTTGGTCGGATTGATCCACATGTGGCAGTAGGCGAAGTCGATGGTGAAGTCGTTCCACTCCACGCCCGTGCCCAGGGTCAGGGCCGTGCGGCCGTTGGAGGGCACCATGAAGTCGGAGTGATCCTCGTTGATGACCGGGGTCTCGTACCAGAAACCGGCACGCAGGCTCCACCAGTCCAGAGGCTTGTATTCCACGCTGGCGTTGAAATTCCAGCCATCCTTCCAGTGTTTGTGGCTGAGGGACTGGTTGCCGTTATCCATGTAGATGTTCAGGGAATTGTAGGTGGACCAGCGCGTCCAGACAGCGCCCACTTCGAAGCTCAGATTGTCCAGAGGCTTGTAGGCCACGCCCAGGGCCAGGGAGTCGGGCAGCTGTACGGTACCGTGGAGGTTGCAGTCCTCAAGAGAAACTTTAGGAAGCGTACTGTTGCGTTCAAATTTGCCTTCACCGTATGCGTTGACCGTGACCTGGGTCTTGTAGGCCAGGCCCACGGACCACTGATCGTTCAGACGGGCATGCAGGCCGAAGTGGCCGCCCACGCCCCAGCCCGAAGCCTGGACTTCGGCATCATGATCCATACCGGGCACAGGAGTCGTTCCCTTCAGATTAAAACCCGGTGCCTTCTGTTCGGTGGTCAGGTTGACGTTCATGATCTCCAGACCGGCGGACACGGAGAACATGTCATTGATCTTCCAGGCCAGGGTGGGCACGGCGGACACGGTCTGCAAATTGACGCTGTACAGGTTGTAACGGCCGGTCCAGTTCTGGTCATAGCTGTTGCCCAGACCGAAGCGCGAGAACACGCCCAGGCCCAGCCACAGGCTGTCGTTGAGCTGCCAGCTGGCGTAGGCGTGCGGCGCGGCCCACACGGCGGGCTTGGTGGTGGTCTCCTGCTTGCCGTTGTCCGTATCCAGCGACAAGGTCCCCATAGGCGCGACCAAGGCCATGCCGCCCATGACCTGGACGCCGGGCAGCTGGGTAATGCCGGCCGCGTTGTAGGCGATGGCCGACACGTCGTCGGCGCGGCCCACCATGCCGCTGGACAGCCCCAGACCGCGTGCGCTCCACTCGGTCAGCGCAAAACCTTCAGCCATGGCGGACGACGCCACTCCCAGAACCAGGGCCACCCACAGGCCCACCACACGCAAAGCTTTCATTCTTCCTCCCTTGACCATGAAGCACCGGACAAGCTCCTTCCGCCCGGTACCGGCTCCCGCCCTGCCGTGCCCGGCCATGGCACATGCCGGACGCTCCGGCATCAGGGCCGGTCAAAGGCCGCAAAAATGCCGGGGCAGGCACCGCGGAGCTTTCCCCAGTAAAATCCCGCTTGCGGGAAAAATAAACCGGAAGATTAGAGCATATTGACAGGGTCAAGGTCAAGGAAAAGCCGCAAGCGGCTGGCGCACTGCTGCCGCAAAGCTTCATGGTACAGCACCCTGACCTCCTGCCAGCCGGCACTTTTGATGAGGCAGGAAAAACGCCTGCGGCCCCGCAGCATGGCCAGGGGCGCCGGGATAGGCCCCAGCAGGCGCACGCCCAGCTCACGGGCCCTGGTTTGCAGCAAACGGGCCAGCTCCCCCAGCGCCGCGGCACCGCCGGGATCTTCCGCAGGGAAGGAGATGCGCAGCAACGCCAGACGCACGAAAGGCGGATAACCGTGTTGTCGCCTCCGGGCCAGCTCGGCGGCATAAAAACCTTCATAATCACCGCTCTGGACATACTGCCAGCAGTAGTGATTGGTATTGCGGGTCTGGATCAGTACCCGCCCGGGTTTGTCGCCACGTCCTGCCCGGCCTGCGGACTGGACCAGCAGCTGGAAGGACCGCTCCGCAGCCCTGTAGTCCGGCAGATTGAGCCCCAGATCCCCGTCCGCCACGATGGCCAGGGTCACATCAGGGAAGTGGTGGCCCTTGGAGAGCATCTGCGTACCTACAAGGATGGGGGACTCGTGCCGGGCAAAGGCCGCCAGTATCTCTTCCATGCGCCCGGGCCGCCGGGTGCTGTCACGGTCGAGGCGCAGGACAGGCTGCCCGGCCAGCGTGGACAAATATTCTTCCAGCCTTTCGGTCCCCTCTCCCATGGGCAGGAAGTTCATGCTCCTGCACTGCGGGCAGGGACTGGGAAAGGGAACGGCATAGCCGCAGTAATGGCAAACGAGCCGCCCCCGCCCTTTATGGTAGGTCAGGGCGATGTGGCAATGCGGACAGCTGACGGTCTCCTTGCAGTCCAGGCAGTACAGCAGGGGCGCGTAACCGCGCCGGTTGAGCAGGACAACGGCCTGCTCCCCGCGTTGCAGCACTTCGCGCAGGGCCTGCTCGCTGCGGGCAGCCAGCAGCCCTTCCCCGGCCAGGCCGCTGGTATCCACCAGCTCCACCGGCGGCAAAGGCCGCCCTCCTACCCTCTCCGGCAGGCGAAGAAGATCTATCTGCCCCTGGCTGGCCGCATGGAAGGTCTTGATGTCCGGCGTGGCCGAGCCCAGCACCAGCAGGCCGCGCTGCCGTGCAATGCGCGACCAGGCCAGTTCCTTGGCCTGATAGGGCAAAGACTCGTCCTGCTTGAACGAGCTGTCATGCTCTTCGTCCAGGATGACGCAGCCCAGCTGCGGTACAGGCAGGAAGAGCGCCGAACGCGTCCCCACCACGAGGCAGGGCTCCTGCCGGGTGGCCAGACGGCGGAAGATCTCCTCCCGTCGTGCCGGAGGCTGGTAGCCATGATAGAAAAACAGGGGCACATGGGGCAGGACGCAGGCCGCATCCCGGCGCAGCTTGCAGGCAAGAGCCACTTCGGGAGCCAGCAGGAGGACGCTCCTGCCCTGCTCCATGCAATGCCGGATCAGCTCCAGATAGACAGCCGTCTTGCCGCTGCCGGTCACCCCAAACAGCAGGACCGATGCGGGCCGCTCCGTCTCCAGCGCAGCACTCAGGGCCTCCAGGGCCCGCTGCTGGTCTGCATTGAGCTCAAAGGCCCGGGGCGCGGGCGGGAGCAGCTCGTCAGCGGGCTCATCGGCCCCCGCGTGGCGCAAAGCCACGAATCCGGCCTGCAGCAAAGATCGCAGGGCCGGAGCACTGCCGGCTCCCAGATCCCGAGTCAACTGGCGACGGCTGACCTGTCCCCGTTCATGCAGATAGTCCAGTATCTCGCGCTGCCGTGCGGCCTGCGGCCGTACCGGCCAGGGAGGATCCACCCGCAGCACACAGAGGTCCTCCCCGGCGGCATCCCGGCCCGGAGCGACAAGGCGGGCCTCCCCCCGACACAGAGCCACGGCCAGGGCCTGGCGCAGATCCGGTTCCAATTTCGTGACCTGCTTCACCGTACAGGAAAAATCCCTGTCCGCCGCCAGCCAGCGGATGCGCAGATCCACCTGACGCAAGCCCTGCGGCAGGACATGCCCGAACACACAGCCCGGCTCCAGTCCCTGCCGGATGGCCAGATCCCGTGCCAGCGCCCTGATCTCCTCCGAAAGCAGGGGGACGGTCTCCAGCGGCCAGGCCACCTCCTTGCAGGTGACACCGTCAGGAAGATCGCTGTGCTCCAGCCGCTCCATCAAGATGCCTGCCCGCAACGCACCACGGCCCAGGGGGATGGCCACGCGCAGGCCCTCCTGCCAGAACCCTTCGGGAAAGATGTCGGGCAAGGCGTACGTCAGGGTGCTGTAAGGAGCGGAAAGCAGAGCGATACGGGCAAACATGGGACCTCGTGACAAGAGGGGAATCTGTCGGGCCTGCCAGGCTGCACGGACACAGCGGCAGAAAGTTGCATCGCTCCCGCCAAAAGAGAGCTATGCATCCGAAGGATGCCGCAGCATAGACGCAGGAGACAGGCAAGGCAAGGACGTCTGATACCGCTGCCTCAAAAACGGAAAAGGGGGGCTTGCGCCCCCCTTGAAAGCATCGTTGTCGTAAAGACTAGAAGCTGTAAGCGAAGATCAGCTGGGCCTTCCAGGCGTCCTGCTTCTTGTAGGAATCGTCGCGGTAGCTGCGCTTCCAGGTGTCGTCGTCCATCATGTTCACGATGTAACCCAGTTCCAGGTTGGCTTCCAGGTTTTCGTAGATCTGGTAGCTGTTGACCAGGTTGAATTCCAGCAGGCCGTCGTTGGTGGTCAGGTAAGGACCGTCCCAGCCGCTAGTGTTCCAGCCCCAAGAGTCTTTAGCGTACTTGGCCATCTTGGGAGAGTTGGTACCACCCCAGTAGGCCACGCGGAAGGAGTGCTTCAGATCTTCCACAAAGCTCATGTCGTGGATGCGCAGACCCACGCCCCAGGTACCGGCATAGGTCAGGTTGCGGTCATACAGAGAACCGTCAGAGGACCAGCCGTAGTTGCCGTCGCCCATGAAGGACATGAAGTTACCGCAGCCGGAGATGGTGGGCATACGCTCGGAACCGTTCTTGACGTTGCCGTCGTCACCGGAAGCATACCAGCCGAAGATGCCGGGAGTACCCCAATCCAGCTTGTATTCCACCAGGGCCTTGACCAGCCAGCCTTCACGCTCGGTGCTGCCCATGCGGGAGGTGAGGTCGTTGTAGCGCAGAGCGTCATAACGGCCCATGGATTCCACATAGCCGTAGTTGATGTCCAGCTCGACGTTCAGCGGATCCCACAGGGTCAGGGAGATGGGCAGGCCAGCCCAGAACATGGAACCGTAAGCCTTGTGGGTGTTACCCACGGCAGTGTCGTTGGCTACAACAGGATAGGGCTGCATTTCACCGCGGACTTCCACGTTTTCGCCGCGCATGCCGTACATGACCCAGGGGGTCACCTTCACGCCGTCGAAGGTCAGGGGCAGCATCAGAGCGAACAGATCCATATTGTCATGATAGTTGGCGTACTGGGTATCGGAACCGGCCCAGCGCGTAGACTTATCGCCCCAGTTATCGTTGTAGGGACGAGCCCACAGGGCGGTCAGACCAACGTTTTCGTTGAACTGGTAGCTGGCCACGATACCGGCCACATCGTCATCCAGGATGGCGGAACCACCGGCCACGTTGGGCAGCTGGATACCCTGGATACCCATGCGGAACTTGAGGTCGGTGTTGGGCACCATCCAGTCGATGTAGGCGTTCTTCAGTTCCACGATCTTCTGGTCAGCCCCCAGAGCACCGCCGGAGACGTTCTGGCCCCAAGTAGTATCACCGATTTCAAAGTACACGGTGCCGGACAGAGATTCGGAAGCCACGGCGTCCAACTGCAGGCGCAGACGCTGAGCAGCAGAGAAAATATCGTTGGTGTCGTTGGCTTTTCTGGAGGTTTCACCAGCCTTACGGGTGTGGCTCACCAGGGAACCGTCACCGGCGGAGAAGCCCATCAGCCACTGGCCTTTGGCCTTGAAATCAATAGCGCCGGCGCCGGTAGCGGCACCCAGCAGCATACCCGCAGCAAGAGCGAGGGTCATCAGCTTTTTCATGATAAAAACCTTCCTTCCTGAGAGAAATTTCCTGACGTGCATGGGACGCTCCTCCCCAGGGGCATCCCGGCCAGATATGACAAAGATCGTACCCGTTTTCCACATGAGTACAAATTTTGTTACGCCAGCATACGCATGCCCTTTCTCGCCGTCAAGAGGGAAAGGACAATTTTTTGAACCGTGTCATAAAGTGACAGGATCGGGCAATCCGGGATGGCGGAGGATTCTGCTGACGATTCTTTCAGCCCGGGCTGTGCGGATCAGCCCTTCAGAAGAAGGCTGTCCACCATTCTCCAGAAAAACATCACACTACACAGTATATGCCCGCGCATCTCGGGCACACTCTATCTGAAACAACAAAAGCCCCGCCGAAGCGGGGCTTGAAACCGAGGGGGCCGAAGCCCCCACGGTCGAACTTCCCAGGCCGAAGCTTAGAAGGAGTACACGAAGGACAGGTTCACGTTCCAGGCGTCGTACACGCCGTCGCCGCCCAGAGCGCCACGACCGGGGTTCTTGCCCCAGACGGAGCGGCTGTCTTCCAGCCACAGGGCCACGTAGGAGGCATCCAGCATAACGGTGAAGTTGTCATACATCTTGTAGGTGTTGGTCAGACCGATTTCCAGAGCGGTGTCGTCGGTGGTCAGGTACATGGGATCGTAAGCAGTAGCATACCGAGCGACGTCGCTCACACCATGCTTTGCATAGGGATTACCGTAATCACGGATGTACTTAGCCATCTTGGGAGCGTTGGTGCCGCCCATGAAGTTCACACGCAGGGTGTGCTTCAGGTCTTCCAGGAAGCTCACGTCCTTCAGGCGGGCGCCGATGCCCCAGGTGCCGACCATGGTGGTGCCCAGCACGCCTTCACGGGCGATGTAGGGGTTGCCGTTGAAGGCGAAGTTGGAGAACTGGTTGTTGCCGTTGGCGCTGATCACAGGCATGCGCTCGGAACCGTTGCGGGGGTTGCTGTCGTCACCGGAACCGTACCAGCCGTACAGACCGGGAGTACCCCAATCCAGCTTGTATTCCAGCAGCAGGCTGGCCAGCCAGCCTTCGCGGTTCATCTTTTCGTTTTCATAGGAAGCGGAACCGTAGTTCACGTCCCAGGCGATGCGGAAGGGATCCCACAGGGTCACTTCGCCGGTCACGCCAGCCCAGAAGGCGTTGCCGTAGCTGTCCCACTTGTCGGAACCGAAGAAACCGGAGGTCATGCCGGAACCGGCGCGACCCCAGGCATTGCCGAAACTAGCGAGACCGGTAGGAACACCATCAGGATTACGCTTGAAGTCGAACATGCCGGGGCCCAAGGCGGAGTACATGATCCAAGGGGTGACCTTCACGCCGTCAAAGGACAGGGGCAGCAGGACAGCAAAAATGTCCATGTTGTCCATGTAGTTACCATACTGCGAGCCCTTATGGAGAAAATCGGAGTTACGGTAATAGCCGGCGTTGTCGTTGTAGGGGCGGGCCCACAGGGCGGTCAGAGCCACGTTTTCATTGAACTGGTAGTTCAGGCTGATGGCGGCCACGTCATCGTCGAGGATCTGGGAGGCATTGGTGGTGAAGCTGGGCAGAGCGATGCCCTGGATACCCATGCGGACCTTGAGGTCGGTCTGGGGCACCATCCAGTCGATGTAGGCACGCTTCAGTTCCACAACGCTCTTGTCAGCGCCCAGAGCGCCGCCGGTGCTGTCCTGGCCCCAAACCTGGTCACCGATTTCGAAGAACACGGTACCGGACAGGGCTTCGGAAGCCACGGCGTCCAACTGCAGGCGAACACGCTGACGGGCTTCGAACTCATCTTCACCCTTGTAACCGGAGCCGGGACGGCCGTCCTGGTTGGAACGGAAATCGGCATGCTGACCATAGTCAAAAGACATGATCCACTGGCCCTTGGCCTTGAAGTCGATAGCGTTGGCGCCGGTAGCAGCACCCAGCATCATGGCGGCAGCCAGAGCGAGAGTCATAAGCTTCTTCATGGTAATACCTTCCTTCATTACTTCCGCATCTTTCGATCCCATCCACTACGGGATCTTTTTCCCTTGCGGGACCCCATTCCTGACCTGTGCGGAGCGGGACAGGAATCCCGGCCGATACGGCCGGAGCTAAAAGCTCATTTTTAAAAGCCCGCGGCAGCGACCTGCTTGTCCGTCGAACTTGTAAAAATTTTTAAACCCCTTTTATCAGTTTGTCAATATTAAGTGATAAAAAACGATATAGGCTTGTTCATTTCAGGCGACACCATAAAAAGAGTATTTCTTTACAGCATGATAGCAAGACAATCTTTAAAATCGTCCATGCGAAATGCACCCGCAAAGCGAAAATTTCCACAGCCCTGACCGGAAAATTCCCTTGGAGCGGGACAGAAAACTGAACCATGCATGTCCCCCATCAAGCCTGGCCACGGCACCAGGACAAACGTGCCGCACCATGCCCGGAGCATGCGAAGGCGCCCGCCACTCTTCCCGGTATTGCCCGGCGGCACGAAAGATCCCGCACGCGGACGGCTCTCCTGACAGTTCCAGGGACAGGCATCGACCGCAGGCCCCGATCACTCCCAAAAGAACAGCCAGGAAAATTCCCCGCCTCCCGGTTCCTTTCGGTGGCCCCCGTCCGAACCGGTTGCGAAATCCGACAGTTTGTGCCGCACGATGAGCCCCTTTCCACGGCACTACATTAGTATATGGATGACGGCGGCCATGCCCGCATGCAGGAGCAAGCGTCTCTCTCCCGCTTTCATAAAAATTTTGCCAGTCCGCCCCGTGTTTCCGGCCCTTTTCTTGCATTGACATGGACACGAGGAATGTATATAATTATATATTAAATTTTGTTGAACAATTCCAGCACATTACGAGGCAAATATGTTCACCAATCGCGGCAAGGCCCTGACTTTTGACGATATCTTGCTTGTCCCCAGCTATTCGGAAGTGACTCCCGACGCCGTGGACATCTCCACCTGGCTCACTCCTTCCATCGAATTGCGCATTCCCCTGCTCTCCGCTGCCATGGACACGGTCACCGAATCGGCCATGGCCATCAGCATGGCGCGTATGGGCGGCATCGGCATCATCCATAAGAACATGCCCATCGAACGCCAGCGCCTGGAAGTGGAACGCGTCAAGAAGAGCGAAAGCGGCATGATCCTTGACCCCGTTACCGTTTCCTCCCGCAACTCCGTGCAGGAAGCCCTGGACCTGATGGCGGATTTCCGCGTGTCCGGTCTGCCCGTCGTGGATGACGGCAAGCTGGTGGGCATCCTCACCAACCGTGACGTGCGCTTCATCGAAGACGCCTCCGCCATCCGCGTGGGCGAAGTGATGACCAGCAAGAACCTGGTCACCGTGCCCATGGGCACCTCCCTGGAAGAAGCCAAGCGCCACCTGCACGAACACCGCATCGAAAAGCTCCTCGTGGTGGACGAGAACGAGCGCCTGCGCGGCCTCATCACCATGAAGGACATCGACAAAGTCCAGAAATACCCCAACGCCTGCAAGGACAGCGCCGGCCGTCTGCGCGTGGGTGCCGCCATCGGCATCGGCCGCGACTGCGACGAACGCGCCGAGCAGCTCATCCAGGCCGGTGTGGACGTGCTCGTCCTGGACTCCGCCCACGGTCATTCCATGAACGTGCTCAAGGCCATCCGCAAGGTCAAGACCGCGTACCCCAACTGCCAGCTGGTGGCCGGCAACGTGGCCACCTACGAAGGTGCCCGCGCCGTGCTCGAAGCCGGTGCCGACGCCGTCAAGGTGGGCATTGGCCCCGGCTCCATCTGCACCACCCGCATCGTGGCCGGTGTGGGCGTGCCGCAGGTGACCGCCGTCATGGACGGCAGCCGCGCCGCCCGCGAGATGGACCGCTGCTGCATCGCCGACGGCGGCATCAAGTTCTCCGGTGACATCGTCAAGGCCCTCGTGGTGGGCGCCCACTCCGTGATGATCGGCTCCCTGTTCGCCGGTACCGAAGAAAGCCCGGGCGAAACCATCCTCTACCAGGGCCGTACCTACAAGATCTACCGCGGCATGGGCTCCATCGACGCCATGAAGGACGGCAGCTCCGACCGTTACTTCCAGGAACGCAGCAAGAAGCTGGTCCCCGAAGGCATCGTGGGCCGCGTGCCTTACCGTGGCCATGTGATGGAAGCCATCTACCAGCTCATGGGCGGTCTGCGTTCCGGTATGGGTTATGTGGGTGCCCGCACCCTCAACGACCTGTTCGAGAACACCACCTTCTGTGAGATCTCGGCGGCGGGCCTGCGTGAAAGCCACGTGCACGACGTCATCATCACCAAGGAAGCCCCCAACTATCGCATCGACAACTAGCCTCAGACCTGCGGGCGATCGCTGCAGCGACCGCCCGCATCCGTTTGGTGCTTGCATCCTGTTTTCCGGCAGCCAGGCTGCCCGTTCATGACATTATATAAAGGACGCCGTCCCTCCCGGGCGGCGTCCGCATACATTGCAAGGAACACTCATGGCGCACAGCAAGGTCATTATCATTGACTACGGTTCGCAGGTCACCCAGCTCATCGCACGACGTGTGCGTGAAGCCGGCGTGTATTCCGAAATCCATGCCTGCAACGTCACCGCCGCCGAAGTGGCCGCTATGGCTCCTTCGGCCATCATCCTTTCCGGCGGTCCTGCCAGCGTGGGCGAAGCCGATGCCCCCACCCTGGACAAGGGCTTCCTGGAACTGGGCGTGCCGGTGCTGGGCATCTGCTACGGCATGCAGCTGCTGGCCCAGAACCTGGGCGGCGAACTGGCCCAGTCCCTGACCCGCGAATACGGCCCGGCCGACCTGACCCTGAAAGCCTCCTGCGCCCTGTGGGACGGCCTGGACAGCTCCAAGGCCAGCCGCGTGTGGATGAGCCACGGCGACAAGGTCAAGACTCCCCCGCCCGGCTTCGTGATCACCGGCAGCACCCCCACCCTCGAAGTGGCTGCCATGGCCGATGAAAGCCGCAAGATCTACGCCGTGCAGTTCCATCCCGAAGTGCACCACAGTGTGGACGGCGACGCCATGCTGCGCAACTTCCTGTTCAAGGTCTGCAACATCGTGCCCGACTGGAGCATGTCCAGCTTCGTGGAACGCGTGGTCAAGGAAATGGCCGAAAAGATCGGCGACAAGCACGTGGTCTGCGCCCTTTCCGGCGGCATCGACTCCACCGTGGTGGCCGTGCTGCTGCACAAGGCCATCGGCCATCGCCTGCACTGCATCTTCGTGGACAACGGTCTGCTGCGCCTCAACGAAGGCGAGGAAGTGGTCAGCTATCTGCGTGAGCACTTTGACCTGAACCTCAACTTCGTCCAGGCCCAGGATCGCTTCCTCGACCTGCTCAAGGGTGTGGAAGATCCCGAGAAGAAGCGCAAGATCATTGGCCACACCTTCATCGACATCTTCGACGAAGAAGCCAAGAAGCTGCCCGAAGTGGAATACCTGGCCCAGGGCACCCTGTACCCCGACGTCATCGAATCCGTGTCCCACAAGGGCCCCAGCGCCGTCATCAAGAGCCACCATAACGTGGGCGGCCTGCCCGAGACCATGAAGCTCAAGCTGGTGGAACCCCTGCGCGAACTCTTCAAGGACGAAGTGCGCAAGGTGGCCGCCGAGCTGGGCATGCCCGATTCCATCGTCTGGCGTCATCCCTTCCCCGGTCCCGGCCTGGCCATCCGCGTGCTGGGCGAGATCACCGAGGAACGCCTGAACATCCTGCGCCAGGCCGACAAGATCGTGCAGGAAGAACTGCGCGAGTCCGGCTGGTACCGCAAGGTCTGGCAGGGCTTTGCCGTGCTGCTGCCGCTGAAGACCGTGGGCGTCATGGGCGACGGCCGTACCTATGAGCACGTCATCGCCCTGCGCGTGGTGGACAGCGTGGACGCCATGACCGCCGACTGGGCCCGCCTGCCCGCCGACCTCATCGCCCGCATGTCCGGCCGCATCATCAACGAAGTCAAGGGCGTCAACCGCGTGGTCTACGACGTCTCCTCCAAGCCCCCGAGCACCATCGAGTGGGAATAAGGCACAGGCCCTGATCCCTGACTGATCGTCCAGGAGGTCCCCCACCGTCTTCCATCCGCCTGCCCAGCAGGCCATAGGGAGGGTGCGGGACCTCCTTTTCACATCCTATGAGCAAGACTCCCCCGTCCCCTTCCCTGCGCGTCACCTGTGTCCAGACCGACGCTCCCTGCGCGCCCCATGACCTGACCGCCCTGCTGGATGACGCCGCTACCCGGCGACCCGCCGACCTCTATCTGCTGCCCGAGCTGTGCACGGTGCCCTATCTGTCCACGGCCGAAGTACTACGGGCCCGCGCCGAGACCGTGGACGGCCCTACGGCCAGCGCGCTGTGCCGTTGGACCGCCGCCCATGATGCCGCCGTACTGGCCGGTCTGGTGGAACGCGGGGAACACGGCCTCCACAACAGCGTACTGGTGGTGGACGCGGGCCGTGTGCGCGGCCTGTACCGCAAGCGCCATCTCACCCGCTATGAAAAAGGCCTGTTCCTGCCCGGCACCGAGAACGGCCTGTTCCAGATACGCGGACATCTGGTGGGGATCATGGTCTGTTTCGACCTCTGGTTCCCGGAAACGGGCCGCAACCTGCTGCGCCGGGGCGCGCGTCTCTTCTGTGCGCCTGCCGCCTTCGGCGGGCCGCAGACAGCGCGACTGGCCGCCCTCCGTGCGCTGGAAAACCTGACGCCCCTGGCCCTATGCAACCGGGCGGGTACAGAAAAAGCCGGGAACATGGAAGCCACCTTCCGGGGCGGCAGCACGCTCTACGCCGCTAATGGCAGCATCCTGGCCCAGGCCCCGGAACATGTGAGGGCCGTCACCGCTGCGGAGGTCATCCTGCCGTCACAGCGCGCCAATGCGCTCTGTGACGATTTCCTGCGGGAGATGGCCTGCCATTATCCGCTGTAAGGGCCCTCGTACCTGCCCTTTCCCTGCAACATCTTCCTTCGTGAGGCATCCCATGCGTCGTTCGTTGTTCACACTCTCCTGTCTCCTCTGCTTGTGTGCCCTGCCGCTTATGACCGCCGAAGGATTGCCCGCTACGCCGCAAGCCGCCGTGGACGCCCTGTCCCTGGAGCGGGACATCCATACCCTTATGCGGGACAAAAAGGCCCTGGCCGGTGTGGCCCTGCTCACCGAAGACGGCCTCTGCGCCGGTGTCCACATGGATGCGCCCTTCCCCCTGCTCAGTGTCATCAAGTTTCCCCTGGCTGTGGCTGTGCTGGAAAAGATGCAGCACGAGCAGGCCACACTGACGACCATGATCCCCGTGCGGGCGGAGCAACTCCACACCGGCACCCATAGTCCTTTACGCGACCAGCATGGCCGCCACGACATGGAAGTCAGCCTGGAGGATCTGCTGCGGTATACCGTCACTTTCAGCGACAACAACGGTTGCGACATCCTGATGGAATATGTGGGTGGCCCGGCCGTGGTGGAGGCCTGCGCCCGCCGTCTGGGGGCGGACAATGTTTTCATCGGTCATAATGAAGACTGGATGCACCTGAACATCTATAACCAGTATGCCAACTGGGGCACGCCGCGCAGCATGGCCCGGATGCTGCTGGGCTTTTTCAGCTCCCCGGACTTCTCCCAGGAGCACAAGGACTTCCTGACCGGCATCATGGCCGGGACGCCCGCCCTGCCCGGCAAGATCCTTGAGGGCCTGCCGCAGGGCCTGACCGCCGGACACAAGACCGGCTCTTCCGACAGGACGCCCCAGGGACTCAAGCTTGCGGACAACGATCTGGCCTTTTTCCGCCTGCCCGATGGGCGCCATGTGGCCCTGGCGGTCTTCCTCTGCAATTCGCTGGAAAGCCCCGAGACGAACCTCTCCCTCATCAAGGACATCACCCGCCTGTCTGTGGACTGGCTGGCACGGCAGCCCATGCTACTGCAGGGCAATACCGCGCGGCCCTGACATCCCGCATCGGGACACGAGGCCCTTTCAGGCAGTATCCTGCCTTCATCCACAGGACGTCCTGCCTGCGGAAGAGTGGATGCGGCAGGCGGCAGGCGTACTTTACAAGGCCTGCGGGCTCAGGTAATTTTGCGTTTTAGCATTTCCGCGTCCATGACGCTCAGGACTAACAGCAGAGGAAGATATGTTCGGTATCGGCAGTACGGAATTTCTGGTTATCCTTCTTGTGGCCCTTGTGGTGCTGGGGCCCAAGAGTCTGGCAAGTGTTTCCCGCACCCTCGGCAAGGCCATGGGTGAATTCCGCCGCGTCTCCACCGATTTTCAGCGCACGCTGAATGCCGAAGTGGAGCAGGAGGAACATCTCAAGCGCAAGCAGGAAGCTGAAAAGGAATTTTTCAGCCCCGAAGCTCGTGCTGAACACGCGGCCAAAACAGCCGCCCAGACGCAGGCAACGGCCCAGCCCCAGGCGGCACCCGCTGCCGCACCTGCGGCAACGGAGACCGCGGCCCGTCCTGCTGTCCAGCCGGAAGTCATCCCCTCTGCCGCACCCGTACCGCCTGCGGACAGTCCTCTGGCCCAGGCCCTTGCCAAGGCCCAGACCGAAGCCGGTAGTGCCGCCACGCCTGCCAGTGGAGCAAAAGCATGAGCACCATCCAGGACAAACAGGATCTGACCGTCATGGTCACGACTCCCGAACAGGAGGCTTCCCTCTCTTCTGCGGCCCCGCAAACGGTCGCAGCAGGCGAAGATCTGCCCGAAGCCGCCGAGGCCAAGGCCGCTCCTGTCATGGCCTCCGCTACGGAACCGGAACAGACGGCCCCCCTGACCGCACAGGAAGGGGCCGTGCCTCCTGCTCACGACGGGGAAGCCGCCATCCCTGAACCTCCGGCGGACAGCCCTCTGGCCCAGGCACTTGCCAAGGCCCGGGCCGAAGCCGAGGAAGCCCCCGCCCCTGTGGAGCAGCCTGCCGCCCCCGCTCCCGAAGCCCAGGCAGACGATGCTGCCCCCGCAGCGGCAGAAGCCCCTGCCGACCCGTTGCCGGATACGGCAGCTCCGGCTCCTGATGCCGTGGCCGCTCCCGCGCCGCAAGGTGGTGATGACGCAGGCCAGCCGCCCGTCCCGCCTGCCACGGCTGCTGCCGGTACCGGCGGGACGCCCGAGCCCGAAGAAAAGACCATGGGCCTCATGGATCATCTCAACGAGCTGCGCTGGCGCCTGGTGCGCTGCTTCATCGCCGCCGGTGTGGGCTTCCTGCTCTGCTGGACGGTGGTCGAGCCCATCTTCAACTTCATCACGGCCCCGCTGCTCAGCGCCTTGCCCGCACACGGCACGGCCATGTACACCACCTTGCCCGAACCCTTCTTCGTGCGCATGTTCGTGGCCTTCGTGACCGGCCTGTTCGTGACCAGCCCGTACATCTTCTATCAGATCTGGGCCTTCATCTCCCCCGGCCTGTACGAGGAAGAGAAAAAAGGCCTGCTGCCCATCGCCCTGCTTTCCGCCATCTTCTTCATTGGTGGCGGCGTGTTCTGTTACTTCATCGTCTTCCCCTACGCGTTCAATTTTTTCCTGGGCTTCTCGTCCGAGCAGATCCAGGCCATGCCCCGCATCACGGACTACCTTGATTTCGTCATCAAGCTGCTCCTGGCGTTCGGCCTCATCTTCGAGATGCCCCTGTTCTCCTTCTTCCTTTCCCGCATGGGGGTCATCACGGCCCAGATGATGCGCAAGGCGCGTCGCTATGCCGTCCTGTGCATCTTCATCGTGGCCGCCATCCTGACGCCGCCGGACGTTGTCTCCCAGCTGCTCATGGCCATGCCCATGCTGCTGCTCTATGAGATCAGCATCCTCGTGGCTGCCGCCTTTGGCCGCAAGAAGAAGGAAAAGAAGGAAGAGGAAGAAGGGACGCCCGGCGATCCCGCTCCGGCCGACCCTGCGCCCGCCTCTCCCGCTCCCGAAGGACCGGACGGCACGACGGTCGCGGCCGCTAGCGCAGCTGCCGCCACGGTGGCTGCCATGAGCGATGACGACGCCCAGCGTATGCCGCCCGAAGAAGAAACGCCCGCCTCCGCCATGGAGACGGCCGAAAGCTCTACGGCCGAAGCAGCTGAAACGGAACGGACGTCCGAGGAACTCCCCGAAGGGGCTGAGGACCATCCTGCGGAGCAGGAAGGCCTCACGCCCGATGCTGCCGATACGGCCACCCCTGCGGAACAGCAGGACGATCCCGCTTCCGTGGCGGAAGTCCCTGCCGCTGACGACGATCCCGCAACGCCTGCCAAGGACAAGGAATGATGATGGAAGCGACTCTGCCCCAGCGTTCGGCCCGGCATGCCCGTAAAAGCGCCGAGACCGACATCAGTCTGAGCCTTACCCTGGACGGCTCGGGCAAGACCGATATCCAGACCGGCTTCGGCATGCTGGATCACATGCTGACCCTGACGGCATTCTGGGCCGGAATGGACCTGCACCTGCGCTGTCAGGGCGATCTGCACATCGACGCCCACCACAGCGCCGAGGACATCGGCCTGGTCCTGGGCCAGGCTGTGCTGGAAGCCCTAGGGGACCGTGTGGGCATCACCCGTGTGGGCTACGGCCGCGTCCCCATGGATGAGGCCCTGAGCGATGTCACCATCGACCTTTCCGGCCGCCCCTGGCTGGAATGGCGCGGTGATGAACTCCTGCCCCCGGTCATCGCCGGGGAGGAAAAAGACCTCTGGCGGGAGTTTTACAAGGCCTTTGCCAGCAGCGCCCGCTGCAACCTGCATGTGACCATGCATTATGGCAAAAATGGCCATCACCTTCTGGAATCCGTCGCCAAAAGCCTGGGCCTGGCGCTCGCCCAGGCGGTCCGGCGTAGCGGGAACGTCATCCGCAGCACCAAGGGAGGGCTGGATTGATGAAGAACCGTTTCCTGTGGATATTGTGTGTGCTTCTGTCCCTGCTGGTCCTGACGGGCGGCTGCAACCGCAAACCTGCCAGCACGGCGGACGTGCCGCGCTCGCTGTCCCATCAGTACAAGATCGCGGTGGCGCCCTTCACCCAGCCCCGCGACATCAGCCAGCTCATCATGGGCCAGCTTCCCCAGCCGCAGGCCCTGGCCGCCCGTGACGTGCTGATCGCCCAGGACCGCCAGCTGCGTGATGTTTTGTACACCACGACCAAACGCTCCTATGACTTCCTGCCCCGAACCCGTCCCTTGCCGGACCTGAAGCGTTTCCACACCTCGGAGCGTCCCCAGGCCCTGCCCCTGTGGGTGGAATACGCCCGCAAGACGTCGGCGGACATCCTGTTCATCCCGCAGGTCCTCACCTGGCGGGACCGTCAGGGCTCGGCGGCCGGTGTCACCGAACCCGCCCATGTGCGGCTGGAGTTCTTCCTGCTGAACATCAAGGAAGGCAACATCATCGGCCACTCTGTCTACGAGGTCGAGCAGCAGGGCCTGACGGAAAACCTGCTCAACGTGGGCGACTTCTTCAAACGCCAGGGCAAGTGGGTCACTGCTGAAGAGCTGGCCCGCGAAGCCATGATCAAGGCTGTAAAGGATCTGAACTTATGATTATCTTTCCCGCTGTCGACATCCAGGACGGAAAGGCCGTCCGCCTGAAACAGGGACGTGCCCACGAGAGCACCGTGTTTTCCCCCGATCCTGTGGCCGCTGCCGTGGCCTGGCGGGACAAGGGCGCCCGCTGGCTGCATGTGGTCGATCTGGACGGCGCTTTCGACGGTCTGCCCAAAAGCCGGGACATCGTGCGCAACATCTGCCGGGAGCTGGATATCCCCGTGCAGCTGGGCGGCGGCATCCGTGACGAACAGACGGCCCGTGCCTATCTCGAAGCCGGTGTGCAGCGCCTGATCATCGGTACCATGGCCCTGGAGCAGCCCGAAGCCTTTGCTTCCCTCTGCAAGACCTTTCCCGGGCAGATCGGGGTCTCCCTCGATGCCGAGGGCGGACGCCTCAAGACCAAGGGCTGGGTGGCCGATGCCGGTCTGAGCGTGGACGATGTCCTGCCCCGCCTGCAGGAAGACGGCGCGGCCTTCATCATCTATACGGATATCGAGCGGGACGGCATGCAGTGCGGCGTCAACCTGACGGCCCTGCGCCATCTGGCCGAGACCTCCACCGTGCCGGTCATCGCTGCCGGTGGTGTGGCCACGCTGGCTGACGTACAGGCCCTGTACCCGCTCAGCACGCAGGCCAACCTGCAAGGTGCCATCAGCGGTCGGGCCCTGTACGAAGGCACGCTTGACCTTGTGGAAGCCAACGCCTGGATCGCTGCCCAGCAGTAGCTTTCAGGATACCGCAAACAGCAAAGGGAAGGAGATACCATCTCCTTCCCTTTTTTATGTCTTTGCTCACCCGATGCAGATGGGATGCCCGGCTCTGGCAGGATTCCTTTTCTGTCATCCGCGCTCGTGTCCCCTTGCCCGAATCTGCCGTCCTTCAGATTGCCTGCTTTACATGCAGCGCCTATCTATTTTCGCCTATAGCAACCGGCTACGTTTTCGTCCTGCATGGGCTCTCCGGCTTACTTTGCTGCACTCGATAAGTAGAGAGACCCGCATCACCTCTTTCCTGCCCCTGCGTCCTCATCCAGGGCCTTTATCCGGGCCTCCCGCACCAAACTTGCCTCATCTCTACTTCTAGCCTATCATATAAAGATGCAACATCCTCTGCTCATACTCTCCCGGCTTTTCTTCGCCGTCATGGCAGAGCGACACTGGCGCAGCCATCTGTAATCCTGATGCCCTTTCTGCCGGTCCGCTCCGGACCGGCACGTCTGTAGCAGCTCCGCAATGCCGTTGCGGAGCCCTTTGCGTTCGACCGCATATCCTGAAAGGTGCATCATGAATCCCACACGTCCCTATCACTGGCTCTGTCTGCTGGCGGCCATCGTTTTTGAGGTGGCCGGTACCACCGTCATGAAGCTCTCCTTTGGCTGGAGCTTTGCCCACGCTGCCCTCGCCGGCCTTGTCCTCATGTGGATAGCCATCGGGCTTTCCTACTACTCCCTTGCCAAAGCCACCACGGGCCTGCCCGTAGGCGTGGCCTTTGCCTTCTGGGAGGCCCTGGGGCTGGCGCTCATCACGCTCTCCAGCATCTACATCCTGGACGAGCCCTTTTCCCTGCAGCGCCTGGCCGGCCTGCTCTGCGCCCTGAGCGGCGCCCTGCTGGTCCATCACGGCACCGTCCAGGACAAGGATACGTCCTCCGATACCAGCCGCACCGCCAGCTAGAAGGAGCTCCCCATGAATACGGAAACGCTGCATCTCATCCTTTCCGCTGGCCTGGTGGCCGCAGCCGCGGCTCTGGACGTGGCCGCCAACCTCATGCTGGCCCGTTCTGATGGCTTCAAAAAGCGATTGATCGGTATTGCCGCTCTGGCCCTGGTCGGTCTGGCCTTTTACTGCCTCTCTCTGGCCGTCCAGTATATGGACCTGGCCGTGGCCTACTCCATGTGGGGCAGCCTCGGTATCCTGGGCACCTCGCTGTGCGGCTGGCTCTTCCTGCGCCAGCGCCTCAAGCCCTGCGCCTTTGCCGGTATGGGACTGCTCATCATCGGCATGATCCTGCTGCGCACGAGTTAGCATCACGATGCATAATGAAGGGGGAGGAAACCCCTTTTCCTTGCGGAAAAAAGGGGCTCTTCCCCCTCGCCCCCTCCTTCCCCAAAAACCGCCCATCAAGACTGCCTGCATCACAGGCAGTCTTTTTTTATGGCTGGCGCAAGTTGAGGGATGTTCCTGCTCTGGAAAAAATTCTGCCACATCAGCAGCCGGTAGGAGGAAGGACGCCTTGAAAAGGCTTGATGGCTCCATAAAATACCATCATGCGTCCGTGCCAGGCCCGGAAATTCGCAAATACTATTCCGCTGGATGTCGATGGCGACACCGCTGCCTTACAATATTTTCGATTTGAGCCTCTTCACAGCCAAGGCAACCCATTCCCATCCATGCATAGGCCCGCTGGCAAAAGGCAGACCCAGCGGCAAAAGTTTTTGGAAGGGAGGGGCGCGGGGAGGGAGAACCTTT
>ERZ857982.656-NODE-656-length-44678-cov-12.501826_pt1 | contig 44678 bp, 30 predicted proteins | sample MGYA00519955_ERZ857982 | MGnify/ENA primary metagenome ERZ857982 (study PRJEB31778, sample SAMEA3449416) | human gut metagenome | biome: human gut; feature: human-associated habitat; material: faeces | place: United Kingdom | collected 2010/2012 ... | reverse complement strand
CCCCGCCACAGCGGCTGCCATGGCGTTGTTTATCCCTGTAGTGTCCCGTTCCCGTACGGCCCGTTTCCCCTGATGAAGCGCATTTGGGGGAGGATGGGGGGCCTGGGGGGAAGGGACCCCCTTTGGGCGCTGGTTAAAGGGGGTCCCTTCCCCCCGGAAACATATCCTCAGGATCCCGCATCAGCCGTCCATGCTGACGGCTTCGAGGATCTGGATCTCGTTGTACAGCGGGTGCACGCGGCCGATGCGCACCTGCACGGCCATGCCGGGGCAGGTACGTTCGTCGAACATGCGGCGTTTGCCGCGCACGTACATGCCCTGTGCGGGCAGGCTCACGTTGACGAACATGTCGTTTTCTTCGGTGACCACGCCGTCCCACCAGACCTTGTCGCCCTGCTGGCGGAAGTAGAGCAGCTTCCAGTAGCGCGGGCGGAAGCGCTGCACCTGCCCGGCGGCATCCAGCACGGCATTGAGGCTGACCAGCAGGGTGGACAGGGCTTCGCCATCCCAGCGGGGCGTGCCGTGGGTGAGCCAGTGCAGCAGCTGGGCCTCGTTGATGAGGTCGGGATAGCGGCGCAGGGGCGAGGTCATGGGCGTGTAGCGCGCCAGGCCCAGGGCGGCGTGCGGCCGGGCCTGCACTTCGAGGCTGGAGGGGATCAGGGCGCGCATGATGCGCGTCATGTCCTGGGGCTCCTTCCAGACGCCGGCGTATTCTCTGGGCAGGGCCACGTCCTGGGTGCGGTGCAGCATGGGGATCTCGCGTTCCGCGGCCCACTGGGCCACGGCGGCGCTGGCCAGGATCATCATTTCGGCCACCAGCGGCTGGGAGTCCGGGGTCTCGTGGCCGGGTTCGATGGACACGCGCGTCTGCGCGCCTTCGCCTTCCAGCACGATGGACGGTTCGGGCCGGTCCATGATGACGGCCCCGCGCGCGATGCGGGCCTTTTGCCAGACGCGGGCGAAGTCGTTGCCGCAGGCCAGCATGGTGGCCCAGGGCGCGGCGGGGTTGTCCGCCTGCGGGGCCTCACCGGCGGCCAGGGCGTCGAGGACGGCCTGGGTGTCGTCATAGGTCAGGTTGGCGGCCAGGCGCACCCGTGCGGCCCAGGGCTCGCAGGAAAGGATCTCGCCCGCGGCCGAGATGCGCGTCCGCACACAGAAGGCCGGGCGGTCCTGACCGGCCAGCAGGGAGAAGGCGTCCGTGCCCAGGGCTTCGGGCATCATGTGGCTGTCGCCCTCGGGCAGGTAGATGCTGGTGCCGCGACGGAACACGGCCTTGTCCAGGGCCTCTCCGAAAGGCCAGCAGGCGGCCGGGCAGGCCAGGGCCAGGGTGAGATCGAAACCGCCGTCGTCCGTGGGCAGGATGTGGAACGCGTCGTCCACGTCGCGGGTGGTGGCGCTGTCGATACTGATGAAGGGCAGGTCGCAGGCGGGCAGCTCCACCTCGCGGGCAGCCCGCTGCAGGGCCTCCACGGCCGGGGCCAGAGGCTGCCACCAGTCGTCGCCGGGGGCGTAGCCCGCGCGGTCATACCAGAAATTGTAATGGGCGGGCACCTGTTCCCAGGCCATGAGCAGCTGTACGGGCAGGTGCGGCACGTCGGGCAGGCCCTTGGAGAGCATGCGCCACAGTTCGTCGTATTCCTGGTTCTCGGGGTCGGCCATGCGGGCGAACAGGATCTGCTTCAGACGTTCGGCCACTTCGGGGGCCGGCCATTCGGAGATGCCCCGGGTGTCCTCGCCGGGCTGGGGCGGCAGCGCGCGTTTTTTGCAGGCCACGTCCCAGAGCAGGCGGAAAAAGCTGTTGCCGCCCAGCACCAGGGCCTCGCGGGCGGCGCGTTCCTGCTGTTCCTTGAGGCGCTTTTCCACCATCTCGGCGGAAAAGATCTGGAAGACGGGGGGCTGGAAGCGGAAGTGGCTCTTGCAGGCCAGCAGGGCCCGCCCGCAGGCGGCGACGCTGTCGGCGTCCCCGGCCTGACCGGCCAGTTCGGCGAACCACTGGGCCGAGGCTTCCGGTACCTCGCCCTGGCTCATTTCCCACAGTTCCAGCACGGGCAGGGCCGCGGCCAGTTCTTCGCGGCGGGCGCGGTGCTGCTCCAGCACGCGGGCGGACTCGTCCTTGCCGGGCACGGAGCCCAGCGCGGGCCCGGCCCAGGGCAGCAGGCGCGACGTGGTGAGACGCGTCTCGCGCCGGTTGGGCAGCAAAAGACGCAGTTTGCCGCCAGATTCTTCGGTGACCAGCGCGATCTGGATGGCATTGCCTTCAAGATATTCCACAATGCAGCCCGCCGAGGGGTACTGCACACAAACCGACATAAAAGCTCCTTCAACCGGAGGATGGGCTCCGATAGGCGGTACAATCCGTCATTTTGCCTGTTCTGGCAAGTCCCGGCGGCGCATCCTTCGACACGTCCGAAGGCCGGAGCGCCGTCCCGCCAGCCCTTTGACGCGCCGTCGCTAACAGGATATGTTCCTTACATTGTACGTCACTTTTCAGGCCGGACGGAGTTCCATGAGCAGCATCATCCATCAGACGGGCAGCGTTCGCCCGCTTTCGCTTCAGGAACGGGAACAGCCCCAGCTGTACCGCGAGCTTTTTCCTTACACCAGCATCTGTCGCACGACTTTCGACGAGGTGCTCCTTGCCCCGCGTCCTGCCGAACAGATGCGCATCACGGACACCACCTTCCGTGACGGCCAGCAGGCCCGGCCGCCGTATACGGTCAAGCAGGTGGCCAAGATGTTCGACTTCCTGCACCGCATGGGCGGCAAGACGGGCCTCATCACGGCGTCGGAGTTCTTCCTGTACTCGGCCAAGGACCGCAAGTGCATCGACGTCTGCCGGGCGCGCGGCTACCGCTTCCCGCGCGTGACCTCCTGGATCCGCGCCAACAAGGAAGACCTCAAGCTGGCCCGGGACATGGAGTTCGACGAGACCGGCATGCTGACCAGCGTGTCGGACTACCATATCTATCTCAAGCTGGGGAAGACCCGCCAGCAGGCCATGGACATGTATCTTGACCTGGCCCGGCAAGCCCTGGAATGGGGCATCATCCCGCGCTGCCATTTCGAGGACGTGACCCGCGCCGACATCTACGGCTTCTGCCTGCCCTTTGCCCAGAAGCTCATGGAGCTGAGCCAGCAGAGCGGCATGCCGGTCAAGATCCGCCTGTGCGACACCATGGGCTACGGCGTGCCCTATCCCGGCGCGGCCCTGCCCCGCTCGGTGCAGCGCATCGTGCGTGCCTTCACCGACGAGGCCGGTGTGCCCGGCGAATGGCTGGAATGGCACGGCCACAACGACTTCCACAAAGTGCTGGTCAACGGCGTCACGGCCTGGCTCAACGGCTGCGGCGCGGTCAACAGCACGCTGTTCGGCTTTGGCGAGCGCACGGGCAACACGCCGCTGGAAGCCCTGATCATCGAGTACATCTCGCTCACCGGTGACGATGCCGCCGCCGACACCACCATCCTGAGCGAGGTGGCCGAGTTCTTCGAAAAAGAACTGCACTACAGCATCCCCTACAACTATCCCTTCGTGGGCCGCGACTTCAACGCCACCAGCGCCGGTGTGCATGCCGACGGTCTGGCCAAGAACGAAGAGATCTACAACATCTTCGACACCAAGCATCTGCTGGGCCGTCCCGTGCCCATCATCATCACCGACAAGACCGGCCGTGCCGGGGTGGCCTACTGGATCAACGTCAATCTCAAGCTGCCCGAAGGCAAGCAGATCTGCAAGAAGCACCCCGCCGTGGGCAAGATCTACGAAGCCATCGTGGCCATCTACGACACCGGCCGCACCACGCACCTTTCGCACGACGAGATGGCGGCCCTGGTGCAGCGCTACATGCCGGAGCTGTTCGAGACCGAGTTCGACCACATGGAGGAACTGGCCGACGAGCTGGCCGCCCACCTCATCGCCCGTCTGGCGCGGAACGAGGACCTGCGGGACTTCGGCAAGCATGCCTGCGCCCGCCTGGACAGCTTCTCGCGCGAGTACCCCTTCATCCAGTACCTCTACCTCACGGATACCAAGGGCAGCCTCAAGTGCGCGGCCATCACCGACCCCGCCTACCGTGAAAAGTACGAGGCCCTGCCCATCGGCTTCGACTTCTCGCAGCGCGAATGGTTCAGGATGCCCATGCAGACCGGCGACATGCACATCATGGACGTGTACCAGTCCCAGTTCACGGGCAAGCTGGTCATCACCGTGTCCTGCCCGGTGACGGACGATGACGACAACATCGTGGGCGTCATCGGTGTGGACATCCAGCTTGAGCAGCTGCTCAAGCGCTCGCAGGCCCTGCAGCAGGAAGCCCGCGCAGCCGAAGACTAGACGCATGGCGGCGCGCCGGTTCCCCGGTGCGCCGTTTTTTGCCTACAGGCCCGCCCCCGGCGGCCGCAATCAGGAATACAGAAAAGGATGCAGACAATGAGCAGCAAACGAGTTTACTGGATCGAAGGCGACGGCATCGGCCCCGAAATCTGGCGCGCCGCCCGCCCTGTCATCGACGCCGCGCTGGCCAAGGAATCGGACATGCGCATCGAGTGGGTGGAACTGCTGGCCGGTGAAAAGGCCACGGCCGAGACCGGCTCCCCCCTGCCCGAGGAGACCATGAATGCCCTGCGCACCGCCGATTTCGCCATGAAGGGCCCCCTGGGCACCCCCGTGGGCACCGGCATCCGCAGCCTCAACGTGGCCCTGCGCCAGACGCTGGACCTGTACGCCTGCATCCGTCCCGTGCGTCACTTCGAAGGCCTGGAAACGCCGGTCAAGCATCCCGAGCGCGTGAACATGGTCATCTTCCGCGAGAACACCGAAGACGTGTACGCGGGCATCGAATACGCCGCCCAGACCCCGGAAGCCAAGAAGCTCATCGCTTTCCTGCGTGAAGAGTTCGGCGTGACCAAGATCCGCGAGGAAGCCGCCGTGGGCATCAAGCCCATGAGCGAGTTCGGCTCCAAACGCCTGGTGCGCCGCGCCCTGCGCTTTGCCCTGGATACCGGCAGCAAGAGCCTGACCCTGGTGCACAAGGGCAACATCATGAAGTTCACCGAAGGCGGCTTCCGCCAGTGGGGCTATGATGTGGCCGCCCAGGAATTCGGCGACCTGACCTGCACCGAGAAGGAACCCGTGGAAGGCCGTCTGGTGGTCAAGGACCGCATCGCCGACGCCATGTTCCAGGAAGCCCTGCTGCGTCCCGAACAGTACCAGATCCTGGCCACCCCCAACCTCAACGGCGACTACATCTCCGATGCCCTGGCCGCGCAGGTGGGCGGTCTGGGCCTGGCCCCGGGCGTCAACATGTCCGACTCCCTGGCCTTCTATGAGGCCACCCACGGCACCGCTCCCACCATCGCCGGTCAGGACAAGGCCAACCCCGGCAGCGTGATCCTGTGCGGCGCCCTGATGCTGGAACAGATGGGCGTGCCCGCGGCTGCCGAGCGCATCCGCAACGCCATGAGCAAGGCCATTGCCGGCCGCGCCGTCACCGTGGATCTGGCCGCCCAGGTGGAAGGCGCCCGCGTGGTGGGCTGCCAGGAATTCGGCGAGATCATCGGCGCCTGCCTGTAGGCAGCCGCGTCACTGCACTATCTTCGTATGTCCGGGAGGAAGGGCGCATCCCTGCGGGAAGGGCCCTTCCTCCCTTTGTTTCCCGTCCCGTGATCGTGGGCGACCTACAGGAACGACGCATGGTCTCATTGGAAAACCTGCTCCTCTACATCCCGCTGGCGGCCCTGCTGGTCATGCTGCCCGGCCCGGATTTTGCCCTCATCGTCCGCACGTCCCTGACGGAGGGGCGCAGCTCCGGTCAGGCCGCGGCCTGCGGCGTGGCGCTGGGCATCATGGTCCACACCTCGGCCGCCATGCTGGGCATCAGTGCGGTCATCGCCCAGTCCGTCACCCTGTTCACGCTTTTGCGCTATGCGGGGGCCGCCTATCTGTTCTGGATGGGCATCCATGCCCTGCGGGCCGGGCGTGAGGTCACGGCCGCCGTGGTGCGTCACGGAGGGCAGGAAGAGGAAGTGCAGCCTGTCCGCGGCCTGCGTCGCCGGGCCTTCCGGCAGGGATTTTTGACCAATGCCCTCAACCCCAAGGCCGTGGTCTTTTTCCTGACCATGCTGCCGCAGTTTTTGGACCCGCATGCCGCCCTCTGGCCGCAATTCCTGGAGCTGGGCGGCATCATGGCCTTTTTCTGCCTGGGCTGGTTCGTGCTGCTGGCCAGCCTGCTGCACCGCATCCGCCGCCTGTTCGCCCGGCCGTCCTTCCAGGCCTGGCTGCACCGGCTCACGGGCCTTATCTTCATCTGTTTCGCCTTCCGGCTGGCGCTGGAGAAGATCTAGGCGCCGGCCGCACGCCCGCCGTCATACCGGAAGAAAGGAGGGGCAGCCGTCTCTTGCCGATGCCCGTAACGCACTCCGGTATGGCGGGCATGGCTCCAGTGCCGCCATCCAGCAGGGCCTTCCCCGCTCCCAAACCATCCCTGTCTTGATGCCTTTTGTGACCATTGCCCTCGCGGCCACTGCCGGTGGTGTGTTCCGTCCTCTTTCCAGTACCGGGCCGGGCGGCTGGAACACAGACGAAAAATCTGTGCCGGATGCTGGGGAAAGTGGTAACACCTTGTAGAATAAGGCTATTTATTTTATTAAAACGGGGTGTTTACAGGTGTTGCCTGCTGTCCGGCTTGCAAGACGGCCCCTCCGGTGGCAGAGTTTGACTTCCTGTCCTCCCCTTCCCGCTGAGGTACCCATGCACGAGATCCCCCTGCAACGTGTGGCCGCCATCCATGACCTTTCCGGTTTCGGACGTGCCTCGCTGACCGTGGTCATCCCCATCCTTGCCAGCATGGGCGTCCAGACCTGCCCCCTGCCCACGGCGGTCCTGTCTTCCCAGACCTCCGGCGTGGAGGGCTTCACCTTTCATGACCTGACCGCCGAGATGGGGCCCATGCTGGATCACTGGCAGCGGATGGGCCTGAGCTTCGACGCCGTCTATTCCGGCTTTCTGGGCAATCCGCTCCAGCTGGAGATAGCGGCCCGGTGCATCGGCCACTTCCTCAAGCCCGGCGGCTTCGCGCTGGTGGACCCCGTGCTGGGCGACAACGGCACCCTGGACCCCACCCAGACGCCGGAGATGGTGGAGGCCATGCGCCAGCTCATCGGCCACGCCCACGTCATCACGCCCAACCTCACCGAAGCGGCCTTTTTGCTGGACGAACCCTACCGGCCGGACATCTCGCCCGACGGCCTCAAGGAGCAGCTGCGACGCCTGGCGGCCATGGGGCCGGACAGGGTGGTCATCACCAGCGCCCCGGCGACCCGTCCCGGCCATTGTGCGGCCGTGGCCTATGACCGCGAGCAGGGGCGCTTCTGGAAGATGGAGTCGCCCTACATCCCGGCCTTCTATCCCGGCACGGGCGATACCTTCTCCAGCGTGCTGGTGGGGGCGTTCCTTCAGGGGGACAGCCTGCCCGTGGCCCTGGAGCGCGCGGTGCGCTTCGTGACCCTGGGCATCCGCGTCACCTACGGCTACGACACCCGCCACAGCGACGGCGTGCTGCTGGAGCGCACCCTGCCCGCGTTGCAGGACCGTTGCGCCATCGGGGAGTACGAGGCGTTTTAGCAGGCAGGCCCCATATGGATACGCCGCGAACACAAAATGCCCTCTCCTCTTTCTTTATTCTTTTCTCAAATTTGACTACCCTGCTCAGTATGATTCCCCTGTCCGTTCCGGCAGGCTAACGACAACAACATTCAGGAGAGCCCATGATTACGGGGGCCGTAAAAAATAAAGTTGATAAGATTTGGCTCGACATCTTTTCCGCGGGTCTGGCCAACCCGCTCACCGTTATTGAACAGCTTACCTACCTCATGTTCGTCCGCGCGCTGGATGTCAAAGAGCTGGAAAACGAAAGATACGAAGCCCTCGGCATGAAGGTGGAAAAAATTTTTCCGCAGACGCCCGCCGGCCAGTCCATGCGCTGGAGCAAATTCAAGAACAAAGACGCCCAATATATGTTCGACGTCATGTCCCAGCGCGTTTTTCCGGCCATCAAGGGCATGAGGGGCGGCAGGCTGCCGGACTTCGACGAGGAAAAAGGCACGTTCGTCCCGCTGCCGGATGTCGATGACGGCACGGCACAGGCGGCCTTTGCCCATTTCATGAAGGACGCCGTATTTCTCATGCCCACGCCGCAGGTGCTGGAAAAGGTCGTCACCGGGCTGGAAGAACTGTATGAGCATGATATTGCCGACCTCGACATGCAGGGCGACCTGTACGAATACATGCTTGGCAAGCTCTCCACGGCGGGCCGCAACGGGCAGTTCCGCACCCCCAAGCATATCCGCGACATGATGGTCGCCCTTCTGCGCCCCACGCCCGACGACGTCATCTGCGACCCGGCCTGCGGCACGGCGGGATTTCTTATTTCCGCCGCCGAATACATCCGCGCGCACTACGAAAGCGGCATGACCACGGAGCAGTGGGAACATTTCGCCGGGCCGGCCTTTACCGGTTACGATACCGATCCCACCATGCTGCGCATTTCGGCCATGAACCTTATGCTGCACTCCATACATCACCCGGATGTCCGCTACCGGGACAGCGTGTCCAAGGAAAACGACGTGAACGCCGCGTTCACCATGTGCCTGGCGAATCCGCCGTTCAAGGGCAGCATCGACGCCGAAAGCATCAGCGATTCTCTGAAAGCCGTGACCAGCACCAAAAAAACGGAGCTCCTGTTTCTCGCGCTTTTTTTGCGTCTGCTGAAAAAGGGCGGCCAATGCGCCTGCATCGTGCCCGACGGCGTGCTCTTCGGCAGCAGCAAGGCGCATCAGTCCATCCGCAGGGAGCTGGTGGAACAGCATCAGCTGCGGGCCGTCATCTCCATGCCCTCCGGCGTGTTCAAGCCGTACGCGGGCGTCTCCACCGCCGTGCTCATCTTCACCAAAACCGCGGCGGGCGGCACGGGCAAGGTCTGGTTCTACGACATGCAGGCCGACGGCTTTTCTTTGGACGACAAGCGCACGCCCGTGGCGCAGAACGACATCCCCGACATCATCGCCCGTTTTGCCGCTCTGGAAAAGGAGAAGGACCGCGCCCGCACGGAACAGTCCTTCTTTGTGCAAAAGGAAGAGATCGTCGCCAACGGCTATGACCTTTCCCTCAACAAATACAAGCAGGTGGAATATACGCCAGTGGAATATCCCCCTACGCAGCAACTCATGACCGAGCTGCACGAATTGGAAATGCAGATTTCCAAAGGTTTGGCCGAGCTGGAGGAGATGCTGTGATGGCTCAATTTTCACAAATTTTTAAAGATGATACCAGACTAGGCTATAAGATACCCGCCTCAGAATATCTAACTTCTGGAAAATATCCCATTATTGACCAAGGGAAGCATCTCATTTCTGGATATAGAAATGAGAAAAATGGATTATATTCTGATATACCAGTCATTATTTTTGGAGATCATACAAGAATATTGAAATATATTAACACTCCTTTTTTTATAGGGGCTGATGGTGTTAAAATTTTAAAGCCCAAAATTAATGATTGTAACTATAAATATCTATACTATGTGCTATGTAATATTAAAATTCCAAATACTGGATATAATAGGCATTTTAAGTGGATTAAAGAAGTAAATATTGATCTTCCTGAACTAAATATTCAAAATAAAGTTGTTAATACGCTGGATCGTATCAATTATCTTGTCCTGTTTCGCAAACAGCAGCTTTCCAAACTCGACCAGCTCGTCAAATCCCGATTTATTGAGATGTTTGGAGATGTTTACTTAAACACAATGTCATGGGATGAAAAAGATCTAGAATCAATAGCTGACATAGTTTCAGGTATCACAAAAGGTAGAAAGGTAAAAAATAAAAAATTAAAAGAAGTTCCTTACATGGCTGTATCTAATGTAAAAGATGGATATATTGATTGGAGTACGGTTAAAAAAATTGATGCAACAGATGAAGAGATTAGTAGATATAGACTACTGAAAGATGATGTACTCATAACAGAAGGTGGAGATCCTGACAAAGTTGGTAGAGGAGCAATTATCAAAAATCCCCTGGAAAATTGTATTCACCAAAATCATATCTTCCGTGTTCGCTTAAATAAATTAATTGTTCTTCCAGTATTTTTTGCAGAATATCTGCAACATCAAAAATCAAAGAGATATTTTCTTAGTTGTGCAAAACAAACAACTGGTATTGCAAGCATTAATATGAAACAATTAAAATCATTACCTGTATTACTCCCTCCAATAAAGTTACAGCGACAATTCTCTGACTTTATTCAACAGGTCGAAAAAGCAAAATTGTCCGTGAAGCAGAGCCTTGACAAACTGGAAACGCTGAAAAAATCCTTGATGCAGGAGTATTTCGGATAAAGGAGTCCCTGTATGCCCAACTTCGACTTTCTGAACGGCCGCCAAGAGTTTTCCCTGTTCGCCGCTTCCGCCGTGGAGGCGGAAAAGGTCTTTGCCACGTCGTCCGCCATGTGCGTCATCGGCTGCCGCAAGGCTCTGGAGCTGGCCGTGAAGTGGGTCTATACCGTCGATAACGGCATACAGGCTCCCTATAAGGACAATCTCTCCGCGCTCATCCATGAATACACCTTCAAAAAGCAGCTCCCTCCCCTCTTGTTCGGCAAAATCAAGGGGATCGTCACGTTCGGGAACATGGCCGTTCATACCGGCAAGATCGTCCCTCCAGCTTTTGCCGTCCAGTCGCTGAAAAGCCTTTTTGAGTTCATTCAATGGGTGGATTATTCCTACGGCAGCGACTATCAGGTCCGTACGTTCGATGCACAACGGATCCCCAAAACGCACGTCTCCCTCGACATGCAGAAGATCCTGGCACAGGAAAGTCTGCTGGGAGAAAAAGACGCGGAGATTGAACGGCTCCGGCAGCAGCTTGCCGAACTTGCGGACAAGTACACCGGCGCGAAGGAACGCAACCGCCAGAGCCGTACCATCACCATGGAAGACCTTTCCGAGTTCAGCACCCGGAAAATCTACATCGACGCCATGCTCCTGGGCATGGACTGGGAACTGGAAGGGCCGGACAGCGACGTTTCCCAGGAATACGAAGTGGAAGGCATGGCCGGAGTTCCCGGCCAGAAGGGATATGCGGACTACGTGCTCTGGGGCAGGGACGGCAAACCCCTTGCCGTGGTGGAAGCCAAAAAAGCCTGCAAGGACCCCAATACCGGAAGAACGCAGGCCAAACTCTATGCCGACTGTCTTGAGCTCCGTTTCGGGCAACGCCCCGTCATGTTCACGACCAACGGCTTCGATACCTTTTTCTGGGATGACAAAGGCGGTCCCCAGCGCAAGGTGAGCCGCATATTCAGCAAGACCGATCTGGAAAGGATCATCGAGCGGCGGACGTCCAGGCTCCCACTTGAGAGTATCACCATCAGTAACGCCATCACCGACCGCTATTATCAGCAGGCGGCCATCCGCTCCGTGTGCGAGGAGATCAGCCGCGGCGTGCGAAAGCATCTGCTCGTCATGGCCACAGGCACGGGGAAGACCAGAACCGCCGCCAGCCTGGTCGATGTGCTGAGCCGTGGGCACCACATAACCAACGTCCTCTTTCTTGCCGACAGAACGGCGCTTGTCTCACAGGCCAAAGACGACTTCAAAACATACCTGCCGAACATGTCGCTCTGTAATCTGTGCGCCAACAAGGACGACGCGTCCGCACGCATCGTCTTCTCCACCTACCCCACGATCATGAACGCCATCGACCGCGAAAAAAGCAAAGACGGCGGCATGCTGTTCTCCCCCGCGCATTTCGACCTCATCGTCATCGACGAAAGCCACCGGAGCATCTTCAAAAAATATCGCGCCATCTTTGAATACTTCGATGCCATCCTTCTTGGCCTGACCGCCACGCCGAAAACCGAAGTGGCCAGAAACACCTATGAATTCTTCGAGCTGGAAAACGGCGTCCCCACCTATGTCTACGACTACGATACCGCCGTGCATCAGGATCACGTTCTGGTTCCGTACTACAATTATGAGGTCACGACAAAATTCCTTTCGGAAGGCATCACCTACGAGGAGCTTTCCGACGAAGACAAGGAACGCTACGAAGATGACTTTACTGAGGATGGCGTCATGCCGGATTCCATCCCTTCGCAGGCGCTGAACGACTTCGTCTTCAACCAGAAAACCGTGGACCTTGTGCTTCAGGACCTTATGGAGCGCGGCATCATGGTGAACGGCGGCGAACGCATCGGCAAGACCATCATCTTTGCCCAGAACAAAAGGCACGCCGAGTTTATTCTGGAACGCTTCAACAAACTTTATCCGCAGTATCACGGCACATGGGCAAGCCGCGTCGTCTGCGACGACAGCTATGCCCAGACCGTCATCGACAATTTTAAGGAAGCCGAAAAAACTCCGTATATCGTGGTTTCGGTGGACATGATGGACACCGGCATCGACGTGCCCGCATGTGTGAATCTGGTGTTCTTCAAGAAAGTCCGGTCCAAAACAAAATTCTGGCAGATGATCGGGCGTGGAACACGTCTTTGCCCGGAACTGACCTGTACCGACCTTATAGAACGCGAGGAATACACAGGTAAAAAGCGCTTCCTCATCTTCGACTACTGCGGCAACTTCGAGTACTTCCGGCAGGTCAAACATACCACGGAAGGCGAAGTCCCCATCTCGCTCTCGGAAAATATCTTCCGAAAATGCGTCCGGCTGGTCGCGGCGTTTCAGGACGCTTCAAAATTCGATGGCGCTTATCAGCCATGGCGCAGGGAGCTGACGGAACTATGCCAAGGCCGGATTGCTGGCCTTAATACGGATCTCTTTCATGTGCGGCTTGCTCTGAAGCATGTGGAAAAGTTCAAAAAGCCGGAAGCCTTCATCTGTCTTTCCGAGCTGGATCAGCAGGAGCTTACGGAACACATCGCCCCTCTGGTTCATTTCGATGAAGCTGATGCCATGGCTTTGCGCTTTGATAACTTCATCTACGGCTTTATCTTGAATGTGCTGGACGAAAGTCCGCTGGTCAAGCGCGACATGGCCCGTCTGGTCACGACGGCCAGACTCCTCGAAAAAAAATCCTCCATTCCGCAGGTGGCGGCAAAGCTCCCGCTGCTCCGCCAGATAAGTGCCCCGGAGCTCTGGAAGGATATCGACATCTGCAAGCTGGAAGACATTCGACGGGAACTGCGCGCGCTGATCCGCTTTCTGGATGAAGGCAGTAAAAGAAAGGACATCATCACCATCCTTACCGACCCGATACTGGACTCGACCGCGGGAATCCCTCTGCCTGAGGAAGACCCCTTTGAAAGCTATAAAATGAAGGTCAACCGCTACATTGAGGAACACAAAAACTCTCTGGCCATCTATAACCTAACGCACAATATTTCTCTGACCAGAAAGGACTACGAGGAACTCGAACGAGTCTTTACACAGGAACTCGGCAGTAAGGAAGATTATGTGAAGACGTTTGGCGACACTCCCTTCGGCCTGCTGATACGCAAAATCGCAAAATTGGATCACGAGGCCGTTCTTACCGCCTTTTCGGAGTTCATCAACGACCAGTCGCTGAATTCCCGACAGATAGCATTCGTTCAAAAGGTCATCACACACATCGAGCAGAACGGCTATATCGAAGATATTTCCGTATTGACGAAGGCTCCGTTCGACAAACCGGCAAAGCTGCTGGACTTCGACGAAATACGCCAGAGAAGACTGCTTACCGTCATCAAGTCGGTACGAGATAATGCGCTGGTGATATAGGCCACGCGTGCGGGCAGAACGGAAGCCGTCTTGCTAGTGAAAGGAGGGAGCCATGCATATCTATTATGCCACCAGGGGGCTGCGCGGCAGGCCCTATCACAGTGGCATGATAAACACAGATCTGTTCGCATTTTTTCAGGGAAAAAGAATGCGCACCATCCCCTCCTCAGAAACGTTGCGCGCTGTCAACGCCTTTCCCAAATGCGATATTGATATGGGAGAAGACGCTGATTCCGAATATGTGTGTGAGAAAGGGACGTTCTACATCCCCAAAAGCATCTGCATGGGGGAAGTCGTCAACGCCGGCTGGGCCGTTGATTATTACTTCGTGGTGCTTTGCGGTGATGCCGTGGAGTTGCGCTATGTGCGCTGGGACTGTCCGTGGTATGAGACGGTGGGACGGGATACCGAAGTCACTGATCCCGCCGTCATAGCCAAAATGGAGCGCACGCTGGCAATGCTCCTGGATGCGAATAAGCCCAGGATACCGACGCCTGTGCCCATATCGCGCCCGGCCCTGCTCACGTTCCTTACCCTGCTCGGCGTTGCCGATGCCGAAGCGCTGGCGGGCAAGATCCACGCCGCCGCCACGACGCCGGAACAGTGCGCCGCGCTCTGTGAAGAATTCGATATGGAAGAAGCCTACACCGGCTGGCATGTTACGTTGATGCGATTGGCCCTGCGGGACCGGAAACGCCTGGATTGGGTAGACTGGAAGGAAGCGCCGGAAGAAGTTTTCGCCTCCCTGTGCTGCCTCTTGCCGCCGGGGGCAAAGGAACACCTGCCCCCCTGCGATGATGAAGACGCGTACCCCGAGGAGGTGCTCCGCGCTTGCAGCCCCGTCTTGCATGACCGCTATGGCCTGACGATCCTGCTGTGGGATACGGGCGGCGATGAATATGTCTTCATGGTCGTACCGAGCGACAAGGTATCGGAAGCGTTCGCGGCGGCCTCCGAGCTGGGCATTACCCTGCAACGTGTCGAGGACCTGTTCGACCAGGAGTAGAAGGCGGCAAAAGAGAAGGAGCGGCACGCCATGCGGGACGATCGTCCGGCGGTTTCGTCTTTTGCCGCCAGGGCAATCTCGACAACGCTGCCATTCGTGACGAGACCGTCCGGTCGTCCGGGCCGGTATCTTCCTGCGGTAACAAGGCTTGCCGGAGCGCGCCACCGGCAAAAAGGGTGGGACAGCGGCGCAGGGCGGGTGCCTCCCACAGAGAGCGTACGGGGACCTCTGCGCAGCCTTGTAGAGGCGCGGAGTCCTGACAGGCAATGAGGATTGGGGACAGGAACAGTGGTGGGAAAAAGATCCCGCTAACGAAAAAAGGCTTCCGACGAAAATCGGAAGCCTTTGATCTTTCTGGTTGCGGGGGCAGGATTTGAACCTACGACCTTCGGGTTATGAGCCCGACGAGCTACCGAGCTGCTCCACCCCGCGACGCGGTAGCATTCGCACGTCATCCGTGCGAGAAGTCCTTTCTAGCTAAAAGCCCCCTGCCTGTCAATAAAAAAATTATTTTTTGGCAAATTTTTTTATTGCCGTTCACCGGGACCTTGTTTGCAAGAAACTCCATCTATATGAAATCGCTTATGTTCCTTTCAGGATCGGGCCTGTGCCGCTTCCCTGCGCATCCAGAGCGGCAGCAGGCAGAGCAACAGGGCCGCTGCCGCGAGGTAGGCAGCATCCATGCCCCAGAGGTCCTGCACGCTGTAGGCCAGTACCGGGCCCGCGGCTGCGCCGCAATCCACGATGAAGGCATAGGAGGCCAGCGTATGCGTGGGATGGCCGTGCCGTTCGGCCGTATCCGAGGCGGCGGCATCGGAGAGGGTGGCCAGGCCCGTGGCGCAGAGCTGCGAGCAGAGCAGCAGCGGCAGCCACAAGGGCGCGGGCAGATACAGGGCCACCAGGGCCAGCGCACAGGCGCCGCCGCCAAGGCAGGCGCACAGCACCGGGCCCCGGCCGCGCGGGCCGTCGGAAAGGCGGCCGAACCACGGCGCCAGCCACGGTTCCCAGAGCCAGCGCAGGGCCTGCAACGTGCCGGCCAGGGTGGCGCAACCGATGACGAGACCGCCGGCAAGGGCCAGCTCGCCCACGTGCAGGGCCACCATGCGGCTGAGGGTGGCGGCGTAGATGCCCTGGAAGACCAGGGCCACCAGCAGCCCGGTGATGAAGGCACGCCGCATGTCGGGGTGGCGCAGGTGCAGGCCCGAAAGCAGGGACGTGGCGGCCTGGCTCGCCGCTCCGGTGGCGCGGCCGCTGCGGGGGATGCGGGTCAGGGCCAGCGGCAGGCCCGTCAGCGTCAGGGCGCCGAAGAGCAGGGCCACGGTGGAGAAGCCCAGCAGATCGGCCAGGAGGCCGCCGCCGATCATGCCCAGCAGGCTGCCCAGGCGCACGAGGCCGTTGTAGCTGCCCATGAGATAGCCGCGATTGTCCTTGCGGGAGGCCGCCATCAGGGCGAACAGGGAGCCGAGGCGCAGGAGCGTCCAGGCTAGGCCCCAGAGGCAGCGCAGCAGCAGCCAGAGCGCAAAGGACTGGGCCACGCCGTACAGCAGGGTGGTCGAGGCGGCCAGCACCACGGCCAGGGCCATGCCGGTGCGCTGGTCGATGCGGGTATAGAGCAGGCGCACCAGCGGGTTGAGCGGCAGACGCACCAGCCGGTTGACGGCCAGCAGCACGCCCACCTGCCAGAGCGCGGTCAGGCCGCATTCCTGCCAGAACAGGGGCAGGGCGATGTAGAGCATGGTATCGCCGGTCAGGCAAAAGGCCGAGACCACGGCCATGCTGCGGGCCAGACGCCGGGCTGCGGCGTCATCGGGGCAGGATGGGGAAGGAGCGCTCATGGGCCTGTCCTGTGGCACGGGCTCAGTCCGGACGCCGGGCCAGTGCGGCCACGGCCAGCCGGGCCAGCAGTTCCAGGCCCAGGGGCAGGACGCTCTCGTCAAAGGTGAAATGGCTGGTGTGATGCCCGTCGGGCCTGTCGGCACCCAGCTGCAGATAGGCCGCCAGACCGCCGTCTTCCTGCACCTTGTTCATGAACCAGCCAAAGTCCTCCGATGCCCAGAAGTCGGCCTTGCGGCGCACTTCGCGGAAGCTGCCCATGTCCCGGGCCGTGCGTTCCACCAGATCCACCAGCTCGGGGCTGGACATGGCGCCCGGGCAGTGGCTCTGGCAAAGGAAGCGGCTGCGGCAGCCGTGCATGCGCGCCGCGCCGTCCACCACGCGCCGGGCCTCGGCCAGCATGTAGCCGTTGATGTCCCCGTTCTCGCCGCGGGTCTCGCCGCGCAGCCAGGCCTTGGCCGGGATGATGTTGGGGGTCTCGTTGACGTGCATCTCGCCCACGTTGATACGTGAGGCGCCCTGACCGTGGCGGGCGATGGCCAGCAGGTTGGTCACGGCCGTACAGGCGGCCAGCAGGGCGTTGCGGCCTTCGTGCGGGGCCAGCCCGGCATGGGCGCTCTGGCCGGTGAAGAAGACTTCGAAATTGGTGGTGGCCAGGAATTTGTCCGTACCGCAGACCAGATCGCCGCTGTGGCTGGCCTGCATGCTCAGGTGCAGGCCGAACAGGGCCCGGACGCCGTCCACGGCCCCGGCGGCCACCATGCCGGGCGCGCCTTCGCCTTCTTCCTCGGCGGGCTGGAAGATCAGGCGGATGCGGCCGCTCAGGTGGCGTGACAGCTCGTCCCGCAGGCCGCCCAGCAAGCGGGCCAGTTCCACGCCCAGGGCCACATGACCGTCATGCCCGCAGGCATGCATACAGCCCGCATGGCAGGAGGCGAAGCCCTGCGCCGCAGGGAAGTGATCCTTGTCCGTGGCTTCGGTGATGCCGGCGTTGGCGTCCATGTCGAAACGGAAGGCCACCAGCGGGCCGCGCTCGTCTTCAGGGGTGCCGGGGGAGTCCAGATCAAGGTCGCCCCACAATCCCGTGAGGCCGCCGGCCATGCAGGCCACCAGGGTGGGGTCGGCGCCCTCGTTGAGGGCCCGGCCGCTCTGGGCCGTACAGAAAGCCGCCTCGGGCTGGCGGGGACGGGCCGAAGGCCGCAGGGCATTGGCCCCCAGGGTGAGCCGGAAACCGGCATCCTGCAGGGCACGGGCCACCAGCGAAGCGGTCAGGTATTCGCCCCAGGCCGGTTCCGGGTGGCGGTGCAGGTGACGGCGCAGGGCCGTCAGTCGCGGGCCGGCCTCCCCGGCCCTTCGTCGGATCTCCTCCGCAAGACGTTCCATATGGGCATCTCCTTTGACGCGGCACATTGCCAAGGCCGCCTGCACAGGATATATGCCGGAGACACGTTCATGCAAGTCGCCGGATACCTTGCGGCGGCTTTCCATTTTTCACGAGGGACCTATGCTCACCCTGATTCTCGCTGTCAGTGTCGCGGTCGTCATCTCCTTTACCTGTTCCCTGACGGAGGCGGCCCTGTACGCCGTGCCCTGGTCAGCCATCGAGAAGATCCGCAACGACGGCAGGCCCGTGGGGGAAGTGCTCTTCCGCCTGCGCAGCAATGTGGAAAAACCCATCGCCGCCATCCTCACCCTGAACACCGTGGCCAATACCGCGGGCTCCGCCGTGGCGGGCGCGGCCTTCATGGCGGCTTTCGGCGCCGAATACATGGCCCTGTTCGCCGCCGGTTTCACGGTGCTCATCCTGGCCTTCGGCGAGATCGTGCCCAAGACCCTGGGCGTGGCCTATGCCACTTCCATCGCCGTGGTGCTGGCCCGGCCGCTGGAAGTGGCGGTCAAGCTGCTGACCCCGGTCATCTGGCTGACGGGCCTGCTGACCCGTTTGCTGACGCCGCCGTCCAACGGCCCGGACATCTCCGAGGACGACATCCGCGCCGTGACCAGCCTGTCGCGTCAGGCCGGGCAGATCAAGGCCTATGAGGAGGCCTACATCCGCAACATCCTGGCCCTGGACCAGAAGCGGGTCTATGACATCATGACCCCGCGCACCGTGGTCTTCTCCCTGCCCGAAGACATGACCGCCGCCGAGGCCTACAAGAACCCGCGCCTGTGGCATGTGAGCCGCATCCCCGTCTATGGCGAGGACAACGAGGATCTGGTGGGCCTGGTGGACCGCCGCACCATCCTCCACTGCCTGCTGGAAGAAAAGGGCGAGACGCCGCTCTCCGAGATCATGAAGCCCCTGCACTTCGTGCTGGAGAGCCAGACCCTGGACAAGCTGCTCAAGGAGCTGCTGCACTCGCGTTCACATTTGTTCGCCGTGCTCGACGAATACGGCGGCCTTGCCGGTGTGGTGACGCTGGAGGACGTGTTCGAGGAGATGCTCGGCAGCGAGATCATGGACGAGAGCGACAGCGTGGCCGACCTGCGCCAGATGGCCCGGCAGCGGCGCCAGGCCCTGCGGGCGGCCGGTCTGCTGGAACAGCAGAAGAAGGAAGAACAGGCGGAACAGTCCCGGTCATGACCGGGCGGCAGATGCCCTGATATGGACTGATATGATGACGAAGCCCCGGCGGAACTGCCGGGGTTTCTGCGTTTTGGAGGCAAAAAGGCTTGAGGGGAGGGAGGACCCCTCTGCTGGCGCGAGAGCGGTCCTCCCTCCCCTCAAACTCCCCTCCCTCTCCCCAGCGCGCTTTGTCAGGGGATGGGGATGAAGACGCTCGTTGCATGAGGAAAGGGGGATGTCCCGCGTGACCGTGCGGGATGGAAACAGGAAACGCGTGTCGTTACGGGCATCGACAGCAACGCGCGACCGAATGGCGGCCGGAGGCCGTGCCCGTTGGCGACGGATGGAGCCTTACGGGCATCGACAGCAACGCGCGACCGGATGGCGGCCGGAGGCCGTGCCCCGTTTTTTACAGATAGGGCGAGAACAGCCAGCAGGCGGCGTCACGCAGTTTGAGGATCAAAAGGCGTTCCTGCAGGTCTTTCAGGGTCACTTCGCGGCTGCGGGCGATGGTCATGTCCATGTGCAGGGCCATGGCGGTATGGAACTCGGGATCGAAGATCTCCATGTTCAGCTCAAAGTTCAGGCGCATGCTGCGGGCGTCCAGGTTGGCGGAACCGATCTGGCAGTAATAGCCGTCCACGGCCAGCAGCTTGGTGTGGGCAAAGGGGGGCGGCTGGAACCACACGCGCACGCCCGCTTCCAGCAGGACGGGCAGCAGGCGGAAGCTGGCCCAGTGGACGAAGGGCAGGTTGTTCTTGCCGGGCAGCACCACACGCACGCTGACCCCGCGCTGGGCGGCGCTGCGCAGCGCGGCGATGAGCTCGTGCGACGGCAGGAAATAGGGCGTCATGATGCGCACCGTATGCTGGGCGCTGCCGATGACCCCGCAATACAGGTCATTGAGCGGATCGGCCTCGGTGCCGGGGCCGTCCAGGACCATGCGGCACAGGCTGTCCCCGGACATGATGTTGCTGCTGGGCAGCAGGCTGCGCTGGTCGAATTTGCCGGTGGCAAAACCCCAGTCCAGCAAAAAGGCCCGGCGCAGCTGGTCCACGATGGGACCTTCGCAGCGAAAGTGCATATCCTGCACACAGCCGGGATGCTTGCTGAGGATGTGGTTGTCCGCGATGTTCATGCCGCCGGTAAAGGCCGTATCATCGCAGATGAGCAGCTTGCGGTGGTTGCGCAGGTTCAGGCTGAGGCTGGGCGGGAAAAGGCGGGGCGGCAAAAAGCGGGCCAGCTGGCCGCCGGCCTGGGGGGTGCGCTTCCAGGGTTTGCGCAGCGAATAGACGGCGCCGCCGAAGCCGTCCACCAGCAGGCGCACGTCCACGCCGCGCCGGGCGGCATGGCACAGGGCCTCGGTAAAGCTCTCGCCCACGCTGCCGCCGCGGAAGATGTAGGTGGAGAGGAAGACCTGCTTGCTGGCCCGGTTGATGGCATGCAGCATGGCCGGATAGGCCTCGTTGCCGTTGCGCAGGGGCAGGATGCCGTTGCCGCTGCACAGGGTCTGGCCTGTCAGGCGGCGGCCCAGGATCTCCAGGGGCCATTCCTGCGGCGGCGCGATGGCCGTCCGGTGGCAGACGACTTCGGGATGGTGGGCGTAGTCAGGTTCGATGGCGGCCATCTTGCGCATGAGGCGGGCCGCCAGGCTTTCGGCACGGCTGATGCCGAACAGGCAGTACAGCACGATGCCGACGCCGGGCAAAAAAAGGACCGTCACGATCCAGCCCAGCGCCGAGCGCGGATCGCGCTTGTGGAGCAGGGCATGGCAGACGGCCCCCCAGGACAGAAGGTGCGCTGCCACAAGGCCTAAAGTTCCCAGTGTCAGCACGGCGGATCGCTAGCGGCGGACAGCCAGCAGCGGAATGTCGGTATTGCGCAGCACGCGCTCGGAGATGGAACCGATGAGCATGTCGGCCAGGCCGTCACGGCCGTCGGTGTACATGACGATCATGTCCACGCCTTCCTCATGGCCCACGGTGACGATGGTGTTGGCGGCCAGGCCTTCACGCACGATATAGCGGCAGGCCACGCCTTCCTTTTTCAGGGCATCGGCCAGCGGCGCCAGCAGGGTCTCGGCCTTGGCGGTATTGGAACGTTCCAGTTCGGTATGGGCAGCGCCGCCCACCAGGTTGGGCAGGGCTTCGGTCACATGCAGCAGGATGATCTCGCCGGAGCACAGGGTCTTGGCATGGCGCAGAGCCTTGGCAGCGCGTTCGCCGGAATTTTTGCCGCTCACGGGCACGAGGACACGTTGGTAGATCATGTGGGCTCCTTGGATTGGGATGGCATTGCCCCAGAGGGCATTTCAACTAGGCATTGTCGCACGACAGGCCGATTTGTGCAAGCCTGCCGGGGCCGGGACGCCGTCATCAAAAAAAGCCCGTTCCGGGGAACAGGCTTTTTGATGACGATAGCGCGGCAAGGCCTACTGACGGACGACCAGCACGGGCAGCGGAGTGTTGCGCAGCACATGCTCGGTGATGGAACCGAACAGTCTGTCGGTCAGGTCGTCACGACCGTCCGAGAACATGACGATGGCTTCGGCGTCCATTTCCTTGGCGGCCTTGACGATGGTCTCCACGGGCAGACCGTGGCGGATGACGGTCTGATAGGGGATGCCGGCATTGTCCAGTTCGGCGGCGAGAGGAGCCAGGAGGGCTTCGGCCTTGACGGCGATGTCCTGCTGGTCGCGCATGATGTTGGGCATGGGGGATCCCACGCTGGGCGCCACGGCGTGCAGCAGGATGATCTCCTTGGGATCAAGCTTCCTGGCCTGGCTCAGGGCCTTGAGGGCGCGTTCTCCGGACTGCTTGCCGCTCACGGGCAGAAGGACACGTTCGTAACTCATGTGGACTCCTTGCATAAAATAAGAGATGGCCCTTGTGGGCATTGAAGATTTAGTCTGGCACGACTTGCCCCTTTGTGCAAGAGGGCCTGTCGCGGCCTACGCGCCGGGGCCGGGAACGAAAAAGGGCCGGTCAGCAGGACCGGCCCCGGTATGCGTATCAGGAACCCATGGAGATGCGGTGGCGTTCCACCGCCGTGGCCAGTTCGGGCAGCAGGTCGGTCACGGCCTGCAGATCCTTGGCGCGTCCGGCGCTCTCCACACAGCGGGCCATGCGGCCCAGTACCCGGAAACCGTAGCTTTCGGCCTCGGCGGCCAGGCGTCCGGCGGCGTCGGCCACCAGATGCAGACGGCGCTGTTCCAGGGCATAACCGGCCTCCGCCAGATATTTGTCCATACGCCACATGAGAGCGGGCAACGGATCCTCGGGGTCGTCCGGCGGCTGGGGCCGCTGGGGCATGGGCGGTACGGGCATGCGCGGCGTGGGGGCCACGGGCCGGGACGCCGTGCGGCGTTCGATCCAGGGATGGGTCGTGGCGGGGATGTCCGCCGTGGTTCCCGGCGTCTCTTCCCGCGGTGCATCCTTCCTGGGCATGGGGCGCGGTGTGCCCTGCCGTTCCTGCGCGGTCGCGGCCGGAGCCTGCGGGCTCCTGGCTTCTTCCTTGTCCTGGGGCTGGCCGTTGCCCGTGTGGAAACGGGAAAGGAAGCGCATCAGGGTGTTGGCCGCAGCCCTGGTCCGGCTGGTCTCTTCCCGGCCGCTGGCAAGAAGGGTGGTGCTGTCCGGCGTCATGTCCGGCAGGCTGGAAACGTCCTTGCTGCCGGGCACGGCCTGGGGGGCCTCTTCCACAGGCGCGCCGGGGAAGGCAGGCTGCGTCCCGGCGGCCGGGCCGGTACTGCTGCTCTTGCGGGGCTGCGGCGTGATGAGGGCCGATTTGTCCGTGGGCACCAGACTGGGCTTGCCCAGCTTGCGGGCGATCTCGTCCGGGCTGACGTCCCGGCGCAGGGGGCGGACCGTGACGACGGTCTCCACCGGAGCGGATACCGTTTCCTCCTGCCGGGGGGCAGGACGGTCGACCGGGGTGCCGATGGGCATGGGCTCGCCGACCCATTCACCGGCATGGCGCAGGCTGGGGCTCACATAGCCACCGGCAAGGGGACTGGCGGCCGCCTCGACAGACGGGAAGGCAGGAGCCCTCGTGGCAGAGGCGGCCTGTGCATCGGCGACCGGAGCTTCCGTGCGCTCCTTTTCGTCGACCGTGGCTCCCGTCGCGACATCGGCCGGGGCCGCAGCGGCAGCATCCGCCGTCTCCTGCTGGGGCAGGGGCTCTTCCCGCGTCATATCGGCCACCGGTGCGGCGGGTCCTTCTTCCTTCACCGGGGCTTCCGGCATGGCAGCCTCATTCGTTTCCGCCGTTTCCGGCATCGGTACGGACGGGAAGTCCGGCGCCGCAGGCGCGGGGGCCGGGGCGACGTCTTCGACCGCCTCGGGAGCGTTTTCATTTTCCTGCACCGGGCTGTCCGTGGACGCGGCTTCCTCCGGCTGTACGGCATCGGACATCGGCGCTTCGGCAGCATCCGTAGGCGCGTCGCCGGTCTGTACGTCATCAGCGGGCAGGGCCTGTTCGGCCGCAGCTTCCCGGGCCGGAGCCGGGAACGCCGGAGCGCTCGGGGGCACCGCGGCGGCTTCGTCCTGTGCGGAGGGCGTCACGTCAGTGTCGACCACCGTTTCCGCACCAGCTTCATCCGTGCTGTCCATTTCATCGGACAGGGCTTCAGCAGCGACATCGGCCGGGGCAGCATCCGCCGTCTCCTGCTGGGGCAGGGGCTCTTCCTGCGTCATATCGGTCGCCGGTACGGAGGTATCTTCTTCTCTCGTCGGGGCTTCCGGCATGGCAGCCTCGTTCGTTTCCGCCATTTCCCCCACAGGCACGGACGGGAAGTCCGGCGCCGCAGGTGCGGGGGCCGGGGCGACGTCTTCCGCCGCCTCGGGAGCGTTTTCGCTCTCCTGCACAGGGCTGTCCGCAGGCGCGGCTTCCTCCGGCTGTACGGCATCGGACACCGGCGCTTCGGCAGCATCCGTAGGCGCGTCGCCGGTCTGTACGTCATCAGCGGGCAGGGCCTGTTCGGCCGCAGCTTCCCGGGCCGGAGCCGGGAACGCCGGAGCGCTCGGGGGCACCGCGGCGGCTTCGTCCCGTGCGGGGGGCGTCACGTCAGTGTCGGCCACCGCTTTCGCACCCGCTTCATCCGTGCTGTCCATTTCATCGGACAGGGTTTCAGCAGCGTCATCGGCCGGGGCCGCAGCGGCAGCATCCGCCGTCTCCTGCTGGGGCAGGGGCTCTTCCTGCGTCATCCCGGCCGCCGGTGCGGCGGTCTCTTCTTCCTTCACCGGGGCTTCCGGCATGGCAGCCTCGTTCGTTTCCGCCGTTTCCGGCACCGGCACGGACGGGAAGTCCGGCGCCGCAGGCGCGGGGGCCGGGGCGACGTCTTCGGCCGCCTCGGGAGCGTTTTCGTGTTCCTGCACCGGGCTGTCCGCGGACGCGGCTTCCTCCGGCTGCACGGCATCGGCCACAGGCCGGGCGGTCTGGGCTGCGGGCGTATCGAGGCTCATGTCGTCCGTCAGGGTGAGGGGCTCCGCCTGGGCCGTATCTGCTGCAGCGGCCGCCGGAGCGGCGAACAGGTCCGGCAGATCCGCGCTTGCCGCGGCAGGAGCGGCCGGGGCCGTCTGCTGCGGGATATCATCGGTGGACAGGAGCAGATCGGGCATGCCCTGGTCTGCCTGGGGGGCCGCGGCGGGGCCGAACAGGTCGGGCAGGGGGGCATCGGCCTGTCTGGTCTCGGGCAGGGGCGCACCCAGGTCGGCCACATCGTCATGGCTGCCCAGGATCTCGAGCACGGTCTCGCGCAGGGCATCTTCCGAGACGGGCAGGGTCAGGGCATGGCTGAAACCGGCGTGGGCCAGCGCATCCCACTGGCTCTGGTCGGGCGTCAGGGCCACGGCGCCGAAGGGGCCGGTCCTTTCGGCAAGGCTGTGGTAGCGGCGCAGCAGCGGCGCGGCGTCCACGGAAGCCTCGGGGCCGCAGACCAGCAGCACGGCAGCCGGTGTCCGGCCCTTGCGGGCCCCGGCAGCCAGACCGTGGGCCAGGGTGCCTGTCTCGTGGCAGGTGCAGGGCAGGTCGCGCAGCATGGCGCCCAGCTCGCGACGGGTGGCGGCATCGGGAGCGCAGACCAGGACCGTGGGCAGGTCCTCGCCGTCAGAAGCTTCCGGGAGATGCAGCTGCAGGGTGAAGATGACGGACGTGCCGCGGGGGCCGCTCTCCACGCCCAGAAAACCGCCGTGGGACGAAGAGAGTTCCCAGATACGGGCCAGGAGCGATGCGGAACGCTGCTCCGGGGGCAGGCCCGTGCCCGTGTCGCGCACCTGGAAGAGCAGATGTCCGGGGTGCTTGCTGTCCGGCACACGACGCACGGCAAAATGGATCTTGCCCCCCTTGGTGGCCCGCAGGGCATCTTCCAGCAACAGGCGGAGGACGTCTTCCAGTTCCCCGGCGGGGCCTTCGTAAAGCTGTTCGAGGTCGGCCGGGACATGCCAGACCAGGGCGATGCCGGATTTTTCCGCCAGCGGGCGGCAGGTGTCATGGGCCTGCCGCAGCGTCTTGCGCAGATCGAAGACACGCTTTTCAGCGCGGGCCGTATCCGCGGGAGCCGGTGCCGCGGGTGCGGCAGCATCCCCGGCCGGGTCGTGCAGCAGGCTCAGGGCCTGCCGGGCACGGCGGCCCATGTTCTCCACACGGGAGCGGACATCATGGGGCAGGGCGCATTGTTCGAGCTGGCGGTCCTGTTCCACGATCTCGCGCAGGGGCGCGGCAAGGGCCTGCTCCAGACGCCGGATGGCCGTGGCGGAGGCGCTTTCGGCTTCCACGGTTGCCGGAGCGGGGGCAGGCTGGCTGAGGCCGGTCATGAGCGGCAGGGTGTTGCCGTCGGTATCCAGCAGGCGCAGATTGGGGTCCGTGATGGTCTGGTTCCGGGCGGGGCGGCCCGGTGCCAGAGGATCGGCAGGTTCGGCGGAGGTGCCCGCTTCACGGCCGGGGGCGCTCATGCCCGCGATGATCAGGGCGCTGAGGGCCGTCCCCCACAGAGGCAGGGTGCCCTGGACGAAGGGCGGGAGCAGCGTCCCGAGGTCAAGGACGGCCAGCCCGGCCCCCAGTGCGGCCACGAGGCAGCCCAGCAGGAAACGGCGGGCTCCCGGCACGCCCATGAGCCAGGCGCCGAGCGTGGTGGGCACGAAGATCAGGGCCAGCATGGGCCAGAGCGGCAGGAAGCGCCCCAGCCAGCTGAAGTCGGGCCAGAGGGGCAGCAGGGCCAGCACGGCGCCGGGCAGGGAAAGCAGCAGGTACTGGATGTCCAGCAGGCGGGAATGGCTGGCGGTCTGCATCAGGTGCCGGGCCAGATGGGCCAGGAACATGAGGGCCAGGCCGGGGGCCATGGCGCTGACGGCGTCGGCGGGCGTGATGTTGCCGGCACCCAGGTCAGGCCCGCCCAGCACGGCATGGGTCAGGGCGGCGCCCACATACAGGGCCGTCCAGAAGCGCCACTGGCCGCGCTCGGTGATGCCGCGCAGCAGGGCCAGCAGCATGACCACGGCCAGGGCCAGCATGACTCCGGGGCCGAGCAGGCTTTCCGGCGCGCCCGCCAGATTGTCCAGGCTGCGCAGGGTGGGCGCGAACCAGAGGGGCGGCTGCCCGTCCAGACGGATGAAGCAGACCTGCGGCGTTTCCGCGGGCAGGGGCAGCGGCAGCAGGTTGCGCCAGTTGGCCTGGCTCTCCTGCCAGGTGGTCTGGCGGGAAAGCGGGTCGATGTCGGGCGTATAGAGGACGGCTCCGGCCGGGACGCCCTGGCCGAGGTCGAGCATCAGGGACTCGGTGCGCTCCGTCCCGGCGGCGGGGATCTCCAGACGCAGCCAGGTCACGCCGCTGCTGCGGGGCAGGGTCCTGGGATGCAGCGGCTGGAAAGGGGGCATCATGCCCGGCGTGGCCACTTCTTCCACGCTCATGTCGCCGTCCGTATCCAGAAAAGCCGAAAGGTAGGGCAGGATGCCCAGCTGTCCCGCGGCGGCGCCCTGGGGCGTCGCGGACAGGCTCACGGGCAGGGCGGGCGTGGGCGCGGGGGCCGGGGGCGGTGTCGGGACCGCCGGACAGGTGGCGGCCAGGCTCAGGACGAGCAGGAGCGGAATGACGATCAGGGCCAGCCTTCGGGAGCCGGCCTGTAGGGGAAGAAGGGGGTACGTCATGCTTTTTTACCTTGAGGAACATCTCCGCCACGGGGGAGACGGCCCGGGAAATACCGGGACGGCAGCGGGGACGGGAAGAGCGGACCGGTGGTCTGCGGACCACGGAAGGCACAGGGGCCGGTGGGCTGCCCCGGCCCGGGGGCGGGGCAGCCGGAACCGGATCAGTGCAGATGCTTGATCAGCTCCGAGACGGGCGTCCCGTCAGGGGCGTGGGCGTTGGGATCGGCGGCCAGCAGCTTGCGCCAGGCGGCTTCGGCCTCGTTTTTGCGCTTGAGGTCGTAGTAAAGGACGATGCCCTGATTGAACAGGGCGTTCCTGTGTCCGGGCTGGACGCGCTCCGCCTCGCGGAAGGCCTTGAGGGCATCCTCGAAGCGGTGGAGCTCGCGGTACATGATGCCCAGGTCGGTCAGGACGTTGGCATTGCCGGGCTTCAGGCGCAGGGCGTTCTCATAGGCCGTGACGGCCGCGGAGGGATTCTGGTTGTCGAACTGGAAGTTGCCCAGCTTGATCCAGTTCTCCGCCTTGTTGGGTTCCTTGACCACGGCTTCCTGCAGTTTGAGCAGGGCGCTGTTCAGTTCGGGGGAAAGGCCGGCCTTGGCCTGCTGTTGGGGGGCCGCCTGCTGCTGCGCGGGCTGCTGGGCCGGAGCGGCCGCCTGGGGCCGGGGAGCGGGGGCCTGACGGCTGTCCATGAAGCCGGGCAGCATGCTGCCGATGCACAGGCCCAGGGCAAGGGCCACCACCACGCTGACCAGACAGGTGGTGAGGGAAACGGTGGTGACTCGGGCCGGGGCCGCCGTCCGGGCCTGATCCTGTGCGGGGGCCTGGGGCTTGTCCTTGACCGGCGCGGGCTGCTGGGAAGTCTTCTTCTTGGCCATGATCGCTCCTCTGCGTGCATGAAAGTGCCGCCGTCACGGCGGCTTCGTCCTGTGCGCTGTTCCTTGCGCTGTGAAAGTGGGGGCAAGAGTAGCCGCAGGCAGGTAAAGAGGCAAGTCTGCCCTGCCTGCGGCCCTGTCCGGCATCCTGTGCCGGGCCTAGTTGAAACTGAGGGTCGCGCGGCCCTGTTTGAGCATCATCCGGGCCAGCGGCAGGTCGCGCCACCACAGGGCGGCCTCGTTGCCCGCAAGGCCGGTCTGGCGGCTCTGGCCGCTGAGCAGGGCCGTGATGTCGCTGATGTCGTCCAGCACCAGGCTGTGCGCCGGGTCGGGGACGGCGGGCAGCAGGCAGCGCAGACGGGGCGCCATGTGCAGGCGGCCGCCTGCCATGCGGCCCAGCAGGGCGCCCTGCCAGGTGAAGCCCTGCGGCAGCAGCAGGTCGGCATGGGCCGGGATGAAGCGCACCTGCTCGCCGTAGATGCGTGCCTCACCGGCGGGCAGACGGTCGGGATCGCAGCAGGGCCCGGCCAGGGCGCTGCGGGGCACCACCTGGCCCTGGGGCAGGGCAGGACGGGCATCGCGACGGCTGCGGCCACGGGCCGCGTTACGGGCGGCCGTGCGGGCATCGGGCTCGGCGGAGAGGGGCGGCAGTTCGGGCAGGGGGGCGTCCGCGGGCTTGCGCAGCAGGGCCACATAGAAGCCCTGGGCCGCCGAGCGTTCGCCGTCCACGCGCAGGGTGCCCTCGCCGCCGGGGCGCTGTTCCCAGACGAAGCCCTCGAAGGGCGTCAGGTGTTCGCGCACCAGTCCCAGCTCCTCTTCGGCAAAGCGCACCTGCGCTTCGTTCTCGTCATCGTTGGTGGTGCAGGTGGAGAAGACCACGCGGCCGCCGGGGCGCAGCAGGCGCGCGGCATGGGCCAGCAGCAGCTGTTGCAGGCCCACCAGGCCCTTGAGCTTGTCGCCCTGCCAGAGCTTGAGGACCTGGGGGTTCTTTTCCACCGTGCCCCAGCCGGAGCAGGGGGGATCCAGCTGGATGGCGTCCCAGGTGCCGGGCGTCAGGGGCAGGGCCTGGCCCTCGAAGGAGCAGGTGCCCACATGCGGCAGGTTGCAGGCGTGCAGGTTGGCCCGCAGTGTGGCCAGACGGGCGCGGGAAAGCTCGTTGCCCAGCACGAAGCCGTCGGGGCCGGTGAGCTGGCCCAGGAAGCCCGTCTTGCTGCCCGGGCTCGCGCACATGTCCAGCACGGCTTCGCCCTGCCGCGGCGCCAGGGCCAGGGGCGGCAGCATGGAAGACCTGTCCTGGATATAGATGTAGCCGAAAAAGGCGGCCAGCGAGGAGCCCAGCGGCCGCGGTTCGCACAGCAGGCGGCGGCAGAAGGGCGAGAACGGCTCGGGTTCGAACTCATAGCCCTGGGCGCGCAGCAGGCTCTCCACCTGCGGCATCTGCTCCGGAGGGCAGACCAGACGAAAGGAACGCCCCGTGGGGCGGGAAGGATTGGCGGTACTCATGGGCCTTTCTTATCTGTTCCGTCTGGAGGGGGCAAGAGCGTCCGCGGCAGGGGCCCCAAGGAGCGCAGGGCCGCGCCGGAACAGCGGATACGGCTTTCAAGTTGCGCGGCAGGCCAAGTGTCGCTATAGTTCCGGTGCCGCAGGCCGTACGGCACCTGCCGCGACAGCGGCAGAGACCCCGGCCGGGTGAGCCCTCCTGTGCGAGGGCGGTCGACGTACGCAGAGAACTGCAAGGAGATTTTGAATGAAATTTGCCATGAAGCTGGCGTTTGCCGCCTGCCTGATGCTGGTGATGGGCCTCCAGGCCCAGGCTGCCCAGGCAAAGTCTTTCGTGCTGCTGCCTTTTGAGGTGCACGCGCCCCAGAACTACAGCTACCTGTCCAAGGCCGTGCCTTCCACGCTGATGGGTCGTCTCAGTGCCACGGGCGCTACGGGCACCATGGGCCCCCGTGCGGCCGGCTCCGCCGCCGAAGCCCGCAAGTTCATCGGCGGTGCCGACTATGCCCTGTGGGGCACGGTGAGCGTCATGGGCAATGACTGCACCATCGTCCTCAACAGCGTGGACAAGAAGGGCTCCACCTGGACCAATACGGCCCAGGGCCCCATGAGCGCCCTGAACGCCACGGTGCAGCGCCTCGCGGGCGCCTTCTCCTCCGAGGTGCTGGGCGTCGCCGGTGCCGCCGCTGCCAGCCGCGGCGGCCGTTCGGACATCATCCGCAACGAGACCGGCCAGACGGAATCCTACCTGAACCCCCAGTTCCGCTATCAGGGCAACTCCGCCGACGGTTCCCGCATCCGCAGCCAGCGCCTCAAGGACGAGATGGTGGACATGGCCGTGGCCGACTTCAACGGTGACGGCCGCAACGAGATCGCTGTCCTGCACGACCATCGCCTGGTCATCTACAAGTGGGGCAACGACGGCCGTCTGGGCAAGCTGGGCGAGATCACCATCTCCCGCAGCAACCTGAACTTCTCCATGCGTGCCATCGACCTCAACCGCGACGGCGCCAAGGATCTGGTGGTGGCCACCTTCGAAGAAGAGAACAACCGCCCCTACACCTACTTCTACGGCTTCCGCGGCAACAAGTTCACGGAAGTGGCCAAGCGCTGCTCCTACTTCGCCAGCGTCATCAACCTGCCGCCTTCCTACCAGCCCACGCTGGTGGGCCAGGGCTGGGACTCCATCAAGCTGTTCGCCCCCGGCGTGCACATCATGGTCAAGCAGAACGGCTCCTATGGGCTGGGCCAGCGCATCAACCTGCCCAGCGGGGCCAACGTCTTCAACGTGGCCTGGCTCCCCGGCAAGAACGGTGACCAGCTGGTCATGCTGACCGACGACGAACGCCTGAAGATCTTCCAGGGCGCCAACCAGACCCTGATCCATACCACCATGGAACGTTTCTCCGGTTCCGCCACCGGCATGGAACACTACAAGGGCATGCCGGGCCTGGGCGTGGACCGCAACTACCAGATGCCCAGCAAGTACTTTGCTCCCATGCGCCTCATCGTGGCCGACATCGGTCATACCGGCGAATACACCCTGCTGGTCAACAAGCCCATCTCCACGGCGGCCCAGATCTTCGACCGCTACCGCTACTTCCCCCAGGGCGAAGTGCACGCCCTGTTCTGGGATGGCGTGGGCCTGGGCCTGAAGTGGAAGACCCGCCGCATCCGCGGTTCCGTGGCGGCCGTGGACCTGGCCGACTTCAACAACGACGGCATCCTGGACCTGGTGGTGGGCCTGAACACCTCGCCCGATCTGGGTGTGGGCAGCCGTCAGTGCATCGTCACCGCCTATCCGCTGGACGTGTCGCAGATGAACCCCAACGCTCCTGCCGACCTCAGCGATTTTGAAGTGACCCCCAACTACTAACACGTAAGAGGATGCAGCCCCGTTCCGTGTCGCAGCGGCACGGGACGGGGCTTTTTCAGCAGCTCCGGCTGCCGGAAAGTTTTCCGTATGTCTATTTTTCAGGGAGGAGAGGTTGTGCGCATCCTGGTTATCGGTTCTGGCGGGCGTGAGCACGCCCTGGTGTGGAAGCTCAAGCAGAGCCCTCGGGTAAGTGAAGTTTTTGTGGCCCCCGGCAACGGCGGTACGGCCCGTGAGGGCGCCATCAACGTGGCCGTGGACGCCGGAGACCTGGACGGTCTGGTGGAACTGGCCCGCAAGGAAAAGATCGACCTGGTGGTGCCCGGTCCCGAACTGCCCCTGACCAAGGGCATCACCGACCGCATGCGTGAGGCCGGCATCCCCTGTTTCGGCCCGGATGCCTACTGTGCCCGTCTGGAAGGCAGCAAGGCCTTCGCCAAGGACGTCATGAACCGCGCCGGTGTGCCCACGGCCCACAGCCAGGTCTTCACCGATCCCGACAAAGCCAAGAACGCCGTGGTCAAACTGGGCGCCCCCCTGGTGGTCAAGGCCGACGGCCTGGCTGCCGGCAAGGGCGTGGTGGTGGCCATGACCACCCAGGAAGCCCTGGATGCCGTGGACGACATCATGTGCAAGCGTGCGCACGGTGCCGCCGGTGCCAAGCTCGTCATCGAGGAGTTCCTCGTGGGCGAGGAAGCCTCCTTCCTGTGCCTGTGCGACGGCAAGACCGCCGTGCCCCTGCCTTCCGCCCAGGACCACAAGGCCGCCTATGACGGCGACCAGGGCCCCAATACCGGCGGCATGGGCGCCTACAGCCCCGCCCCCATCCTGCCCTACAACGAGGCCGAAGCCATGGTCGATACGGTCATCCGTCCCATCCTGGCCGCGCTGGCCAAGGACGGCCATCCCTTCGTGGGCGTGCTCTATGCCGGTCTGATGATGACCGAGAACGGCCCCAAGGTGCTGGAATACAACACCCGTTTCGGTGACCCCGAATGCCAGCCCCTGCTGATGCGTCTGGAAGGCGATCTGGTGCAGATCATGATGGACTGCATCGAGGGCAAGCTCCGTCCCGAGAGCCTCACCCACACCTCCCAGACCGCTCTGGGCGTGGTGGTGGCCGCCGAAGGCTATCCGCACGCCTATCCCAAGGGCATGGTCATCGAAGGTCTGGACGAAGCCGACGCCCTGCCCGGCGTCAAGGTCTTCCACAGCGGCACCAGCATGGACGGCGACAAGACCCTTTCCAGCGGCGGCCGCGTGCTTTGCGTGACCGCGCTGGGCGATACCCTGGCCGACGCCCAGGCCCGTGCCTATGAGGGCGTGAAGGCCATCCGCATGGACAAGAGCTTCCACCGCAGCGATATCGGCCAGAAGGGCATCCGCCGTCTGGAACAGCTGGCGCAGGAAGAAAAGTAAGCAACCGCGGCCTTATGCCGCCATAAAGGAACATCTATGGCTCAAGTCGTCATCATGATGGGCTCCAAGTCCGATGAAGAAAAGGTCAGCCCCTGCGTGGACGTGCTGCGTTCGCTGGGCATCTCCTATCTCTTCACGGTCAGCTCCGCCCACCGTACCCCCGAGCGCACGGAAAAGATCCTGCGCGAACAGGAAGCCGCCGGCGCCAAGGTCTTCATCTGCGCCGCCGGCATGGCCGCGCACCTGGCCGGTGCCGTGGCCGCCCGCACCACCCGTCCCGTCATCGGCATCCCGGTCTCCGGCGGCCTGATGGGCGGCATGGACGCCATGCTCGCCACTGTGCAGATGCCTCCCGGATTCCCCGTGGCCACCGTGGCCATGGACAAGGCCGGTGCCCGCAACGCCGCCTGGCTGGCCGCCCAGATCCTGGCCGTGGCCGATCCCGCGCTGGATGAAAAGATCCGCGCCGCCCGCGCCAAGATGCAGGCCGGTGTGGAAGAAGCCGCCGCCGAGATCGAAGCCAAGTACGGCTGCTAGTCGTCTGGTACATCAGCAAACAAAAAGCCCTCCGTTCGCGGAGGGCTTTTTGTTTGGCAGCGGCCTGGCTGCATCATATATCCTGAAACAGAAAATCCCGGAGACGGGGAGCTGCCCGCTTCCCACACCTGTCCGTCATGCGGATCGTCCCGGTCCATGCCCGGATGGCGGCTCCTCCGGCCAGTGACGGGTCCGGCCGGTCAGACCGGAGAAAGGTTTTTTCGGGGCGGGGGAGAGTTTGAGAGGGGGAGGGGCAGTTTTTGTCCAAAAAACGCCCTTCTCCCTCTCAACGAAGCATCATTGCCCTAAAAACAGCATTTGTCGTCCAGACCGCAGGCAGCGCCCTGGGCGACGGGGCTTTCGCGGACACCGCGCAGGGCATCGTCCAGCTTGGCCCGGACGCTGGCGTAGTCGCTGTAACCGCAGGCCAGCAGGGTGCGCTGGCCGTCGTGTTCCAGATACAGGGTCGGATAAAGGAGGAATTCGCCCATGACCTCCTCGGCTTCGGCGGCGTCATGCCGGGCGGCGCTCCGGATGGCGGGGTCCGCCATGGCGGCGGTCAGGGCGTCGGCGGGCGTCCCTGCAGGCAGCCAGGCGGCCGCGATGGCAGCCTGTTCCCCGGCGGCCATGACATCACGGCCCTGGGCATAGAAGGCCATCTGGAAGGCCTCCATCTGTTCCAGCTCGTGACCGGGGGCCAGATGGCGCAGGGCGGCCAGGGGCAGGTTCATGGCCGGGGAATGCATGAGCAGGTCCGGGCCCGTACCGGCCACGGCCTGTTCCAGGGCCTGGCGGAAATGTTCCGTGGACTGGCCGGTGGTCTCCTGCAGGCGGGCGAAGAATTCCCGGATGGTGGGGTATTCTTCCAGCATGCCGGTGAGGGTCTGGGGCTCGTCCATGAGGTTGCCGCCCAGCACGCGCACGGGCAGTTCGGGATGTTCCGCAGCCAGGCGGCGCATGACCAGCGCGAAGCCGTAGCACCAGGGACAAAATACGTCGGTGAGATAGAGGAGGTTCATGGCCGCAGCATACGCTTTTGGCCGGGGAAGGAAAGGCCCGGCCGGGAGCCGTGCGGGCGGGGAAGGAGGGGCGGCCCTTTGCCGTGGTGGGGAGATGGAAAAACTTTTTTGATTTTTTTGTTGACAGAGGGGCTGCTTTTTGGCAATGTACCTTCTTGCCGAGGGGCTGTAGCTCAGTTGGGAGAGCGCTTGAATGGCATTCAAGAGGTCAGGAGTTCAATTCTCCTCAGCTCCACCAAAAAGGAAATCAGGGTTTGCGGAAACGCAGACCCTTTTTTCGTTTCTGGCCACAGAAACACAGACAGCAAAAAAGCCGGGGCTCTGATGAGCCCCGGCTTTTTTGTATCCGGCTGGAGGCGGGCCGTGTCCCCGCCCTGCGGCAGCCTTACTTGACGGTGATGATGTCCGAGGCGGCGATGGTTTCGGGCGTCAGTTCCTGGCCAAGGCCGGGCAGTTCGGGAACGGTGTAGCGGCCCTTGCTGGGCATGTAGTTGTGGATGCAGGTCCTGGTGTTGGGTTCCAGCAGGGCATAGCGGTGCAGTTCGTGGATCATGAAGTTGGGGATGGCCGCTTCCATGTGCAGGGCGGCTGCGGTGGAGATGGGGCCGCCGCAGACATGGATCTGGACGGTGACGTCATAGACGTGGGCCATGTCGCAGATCTTCTTGACTTCGGAGATGCCGCCGCAGGTGCAGATGTCCGGCTGGATGACGCTCAGGCTGCCGTCTTCCAGGAAGGGGCGGTAGCCCCAGCGCCAGTAGATGCGTTCACCGGAGGCCAGCGGGATGTTCACATGGTCGGCCACCTGCTTCATCATCTTGGGGTTCAGGGGCATGACGGGCTCTTCGTAGTACAGGACGCCCAGCTCCTCGATCATGCGGCCGAACTGGATGGCCGGTGCCGCCGAGGTGAAGGAGTGCATCTCCACGATGATGTCCACATCGGGACCGATGGCGTCGCGCATGGCTTTCAGGCGGTCATAGCCCAGGCGCAGGATGTTGTCCGGCAGCAGGCCCTTGAGGTCACGCTGGTTCCAGTTGCCGTGTTCGTCCATGGCCAGCACGTCCACCTTGATGGCGTCATAGCCTTCGCTGACGGCGACACGCGCCACGTCGGCGTACTGTTCCGGCGACACGAGCATGGCCTTGTCGGTACCGCCGCCCCAGCCGAACTGGAGCTGGCTGGCGTAGGCCCGGATGCTGTCACGGCTCTTGCCGCCCAGCAGGACATACAGGGGCACGTTGAGGGCCTTGCCCTTGATGTCCCACATGGCGATGTCGAGGCCGCTCATGGCTGCGGAGAAGATACCGCCGCCGCCCTGGCCCCAGAAGGTCTTGCGCAGCATCTTTTCCCAGATGGCTTCCGTATCCATGGGGTTCATGCCGATCAGCAGGGCGGACAGATCCTTGGCCACGCCGATGCCGCCGGAGGCGCCGACGCCGTAGGCGAGGCCCACTTCACCGAAGCCGCTGATGCCTTCATCCGTGTTGACCCGGACGACGGTGGGGCGCCATTTGCTGGTGGCGGAAGAAAAATCGTTGGCGACATCGATGATATCGATACTGGTGATTTTCATTACAGGCTCCTTGAAGTCTGGATTGATTTGATTTTATTTAATATTTCTGGATAACGAGGATGGCTGCCGCCAGCGTCGCTGCCGCACCGGTGAAGACCAGGCACAGCAGGCCGCCGCTGAACTGGCCCGTCAGGGTGATGAACAGGCCGATCAGGGCCGGGGCCAGCGCGGCCAGACCATTGGCGAAACCGTTCATGATGCCGGAGGCCGTGGACATGGACGAGCCGGGCACGAGGCTCTGCAGGAGGGTCCAGGCGACAGGGGTGCCCATGGTGCAGAAAGCCACGGAGCAGGAGAGCAGGACGGCGGAAGCGTACTTGTTGTCCACCGAGGCGCCGAAGTAGACGCACAGGCCGGCGAACAGCATGGCGCACATGAGGATGGGCGCACTGCGGCCGACCTTGTCGGCCAGGATGCCGCTGGAAGCCTTGCAGAAGATGGAAAGGACGAAGGGCAGGGAGGCCAGCCAGCCCATCTCGCTCCAGGAGAAGCCGCGGGCGGTCTTCAGATAGCTGGGCAGCCAGGTGATGAGGCCCCAGTACATGCACTGCAGGCACAGGTACCAGAACACCAGCAGCCAGTAGCGGTAGTTGCCCGCAAAGGCCTTGAAGCGCACGGCGACGGGGATTTTTTCTTCGGCGGAGGCAGGGGCCTGCTCCTGACCGGCTTCGATGTGGGCCAGTTCCGCGGCGTTGATGCCCTTGGCCTGACGGGGGGTGTCCGCCACATGGCGCCAGAGCAGGTACAGGGGGATGAGGCCCAGCACGAGGCAGACATGGAAGTTCATGCGCCAGCCGTGGGTCCCGATGAGCCAGGCAAAGAAGGGCATGGCGATGGCAGGCGCAACGGACTGCCCCACGACCCAGGCTGCATTGGCCCGTCCCCGTTCCTGTTTGGGGAACCAGTTTTTGATAAAGACACTTTGCAGGGGATAGTACCCTCACCGATGCCCAGTATGATTCTGCTGACGATGATCAGCATGAAGGATGTGGCGATACCACCAATGAAGAGGGATATCGTCCACAGTACGATGCAGAGCATCATGCTTTTACGCGGTCCAAGATAGTCCCCGATAGGCGAAAGGACGACATTGGATATCCCGTATGCCGCAAGGAAAACGGACATCATCATGCCTATGCGCACGGGCGTATCTTTGATGCCCATTTCAAGGAGGAAAGGATCGTTAGCCGCAAGTACAGATACGTTCACTCTGTCGAGATAGGCTATAAAAAGGCATATAACGATTATAAAACGCTTCTTTGTTGGATTTTGCTGTATAGAATTTGCATTTTCCATATGCATCTCCAATTGTTATGATTTTGATTTTCCTGTACGCTCTAGAGCAAATACGATTCATCAGATCTTATTTGGGAGTATCCATGAAAAAACAGGGGATGTACAATTTTTTTTGTTGATCGATGCATCACTTCTGCTTATGCATCCGTCACGAATCCGCCAGCAGCCCGGGATGAACTATGAATATCACCATTCGTCAGGTAGATGCCTTTTTGATGGTCGCGGAGCTCCGCAGCTTCACGGCGGCCGGTGCGGCGCTGCACATCACGCAAAGCGCGGTCAGCAACCTGGTCAAGGATCTGGAAGACCAGATAGGCGTCCAGCTTTTTGACAGAGGGAGGCGAGTCGTCAAATTGACGGCGGCGGGCAAGATATTTTTCGAAAAGGCCAGCAGGGCCCAGGACGTGTTCCGCAGCATGGAGCAATGCGCCACGGAACTGCACGATGCCCGCATCCACCGGGTACGCATCGCGGCGGCGCCGCTTTTGGGCTGTACGCTGATCCCGCAGCTGGCCTACCGCTTCATGCGCCGGTATCCGGAGATGCGGGTCGAGCTCGTGGACCTGCCCATGTCCAGGGTCCAGCAGGCCGTGGTGGACGGCAGCGCCGACCTCGGCTACGGCCCTGCCCGTGATCTGGAAGCGGGCGTGACGGGCGAGCTGTTTTTTGAAACGTCTGTCCACATGCTCTCGCTGCCCCAGCACCCGCTGGCAGGGGAGGCCGTCTCCTGGGAGCAGGTGCGCAAGGCGGACGTCATCGCCGTCGGCCGGGAGTCCATCCACTACATCTCGGCGGATGTGGGCGGTGAGGAAGACTTCCATGTGGCGCATACGGTGCACCACATGGCAACGGCGTTCGCTCTGGCGGCCACCGGCGCGGGCATCGCGCTGGCCGGGCGTTTTTCCATCCTGCTGGCCCGGGGCTTCGGCCTTGTGGCCACCCCTGTCTATCCGGTGCTCCGGCGCGCCATGCTCCTGTACCGGCCGGCACAGCAGGAGCTCTCGTCCCCGGCGGAGCTCTTCGTCAGCTTCACGCAGGAGTATGCCCGCCGCCACTGCCTGGATTCCCTGCCCGACGATTCCCTGACGGCTCTCGCCAATACGGCAGGCTAGCCCGGTGATACCGGCCGGAGTGTGCGTGCGCGCACACTGGATTCATGCGGCTTTGCTGTCCTATCAGGAGCGATTCTTACTTGTCAAAAAGGCAGGGTTGTGCTAGGGTATGCAGCAGCTTCGTGCCGGGAAAGGCACGTTCTTTCATGCAAGGAGACCCCATGCCCCGCAAGAAAAACACCTGTATGTATCTCGTGGCCGCCCTGCTGTTCCTGGGTGGTCTGGGCTATCTGGTCTTTTCCGGCCTGTCGGAGAATACCGTCTATTTCCTCAACGTCTCCGAAGCCAGGGCCGCCACGGCCGACAAGTTGCAGGCGGCCCGCCTGTTCGGCACCGTGGCCCCCGACAACCTGCTCAAGAACGTGGACGGCCCCGGGGCCAGCTTTTTGCTGCAGGACAAGGACGATGCGGGCCTGACCCTGCCCGTGGTCTACAAGGGCGCCGTGCCGGATACCTTCAAGGCGGGCGCCGAGGTCATCGTGGAAGGGGGCCTGCAGCCCGACGGCCGTTTCATGGCCAAGACCCTCATGACCAAGTGTCCTTCCAAGTACCAGAAGGAAAACCGCAAGAGCTAGGGCGGCGCAGGCCGTACCCTTCCTGACGCACGGCCGGGCCTCGGGGGCCGGTCGCGTCCTCACCGGAAATGTGCCGCCATGGCTGGTCGTGGCGTGCCCAAAGGAGCCCCATGTATTTCATTGCCTATGCCATGCAGCTGCTGACCCTGATCTGTGCTCTGGGCGGCAGTGCGCTGGCGCTTCTGCAGCTCTGGCAGCAGCGCGGCGACGCCCTGGCGCTGATCGAAAAGGTCCACTGGGCCATCACCGGCGCCCTTTCCCTGGCGGCGGCCCTGCTGCTGCACGCCCTGTTCTGGAACGACTTCAGCCTGGTCTATGTGGCCAGCTACACGGACCGTGTGCTGCCCGCCTTCTACCGCCTGACGGCCTTCTGGGCCGGGCAGCCGGGCTCCATGCTGTTCTGGGCCTTTTCCGTGGCCATCAGCGGCAGCATCTTTGCCCTGACGCCCGCCTACAAACGCCTGACGCCCGCCACGCGGCTCTGGTACTGGGGCTTCTTCTACGCCATCATGGCCTTCTTCGCCCTGATCCTCTCCTGCTGGAGCAATCCCTTCGAGATGCAGTCGCCCGTGCCGCCGGACGGCAACGGCCTCAATCCCCTGCTGCAGAACCCCGGCATGATCTTCCACCCGCCGCTGCTCTTCCTGGGCTACGGCGGCTTCACCGTGCCCGCCTGTCTTGCCCTGGCCCAGAGCCTTTCCGGCGGTGAGGGCGAGGACGGCTGGCACCGTGTGACCCGCCCCGTGACCCTGCTGGCCTGGGCCTTCCTGACCGCGGGCATCATCCTGGGCATGTGGTGGGCCTACATGGAACTGGGCTGGGGCGGCTACTGGGCCTGGGACCCGGTGGAGAACGCCTCCCTCATCCCCTGGCTCATCAGCACGGCGGCCCTGCACACCCTCATCGTGCAGGAGCGCCGCAACAAGCTGCATCGCGTGAACGTGGCCCTGATGTGCCTGACCACCATCTCCGCCTTTTTCGCCACCTATCTGGTGCGCAGCGGCGTGGTGCAGTCCGTGCACGCCTTCGGTGACGGCAGCGTGGGCACGCCCCTGACGGTCTTCGTGCTGGGGGGCCTGCTGATCTCCTTCTGGGCGGCCTTCTCCGTGCCCGCGCGCGGGCGCGAGCTGGCGGGCATCGTCAGCCGCGAAGGTTTTTTGGTGATGGTCTGCTGGCTGCTGCTGGCCCTTTCGGTCATCATCCTCGTGGGCACCATGTGGCCGGTCATCAGCCTGCTCTGGACGCCGGAGCCCCACGGCCTGGACGCCAATTTCTACAACCGTGTCTGCGTGCCCCTGGGCATGCTCATCATGCTGCTGCTCATGGTCTGTCCCTGGCTGCGCTGGGACGGCGGCCTGCGTGACGCGCCGCGCTTCTGGCTCGCTCTGGGGGCCTTCGTGGCCTCGGGCGCCGCTTTCTTCTTCCTGGGCTACCGCCAGCCCGTGGCCCTGCTGGCCGCGGCGGGCTCCGTGGCCTGTCTGGCCGGGCTGCTGGCCAGCCTGCCTTCCCTGCCGGGCAAGGGCGGCTGGCGTGCCGTCGGCGCCGCGGGCCTGCATGTGGGCCTGGCGGTGCTGGTGCTGGGCATGGCCTTCTCCGGCCCCTACAAGCAGGAATACGACCTGCTCTTCCAGAACGGCAAGGGCGTGCAGCAGGCCGGCGCCTACCGCGTGGAGCTGCTGGAGGCCCAGCAGGGCCGCGCCGTGGACCACGACTATCTGGAAGCGCGCCTCAAGATCTATGAAGGCGACACGCTGCTGGGCGAGCTCAAGCCGCAGCGCCGCATGTACGACAAGTTCGGTACCATGCAGTTCTCCGAAGTGGACGTGGTCCCCGGTCTGGGCAACGAGCTGTATGCCTCCTTCCTGGGCCTGGACGAGAACGCCTCGGTGCTGATCCGCTTCAGCGTGGAGCCCCTGGTCAACTGGATGTGGATAGGCGGCACGCTCATGTGCCTGTTCCCCTTCCTCATGCTGGCCCGCGGCCGCAAAAAGCAGACGCCCGAAGCGGGGAGCGACGCTCCCGCCGACAACGGGCCGCAGGCCTGAGGCCGCCATCATGCTGCGTCTTGAGAACCTGGCCAAGCTCTACGGCCTCAAGGTGGTCCTCAAAGGGGTGAGCTGCCGCTTCACGGCGGGCAGCATCACCCTGCTGGCCGGGGGCAACGGCGCGGGCAAGAGCACGCTGCTGCGCATCATCGCCGGCCTGTCCCGTCCCTCGGCGGGCGAGGTCATCTTCGACGGCACGGGGGCGGGCGGCGTCGCCCGTGAAGACGGGCCTCGCCTGGCCTATCTGGGGCACGCCACCTTTGTCTATCCGGGCCTGAGCGCGCTGGAGAACCTGCAGTTCTGGGCCCGGGCCCACGGCCTGCGCCCCTCGCGGGCGGAGCTCCTGGCCCTGCTGGAGCATGTGGGGCTGGCCGCCCATGCCGAGGAGCGGGCCGGGGTGTTCTCGCGCGGCATGGCCCAGCGCCTGAATCTGGCGCGGGTGCTGCTGCTGGACGCGGACCTTGTGCTGCTGGACGAGCCCGGCACCGGCCTGGACGTCAATTCCATGGCCCTGGTGCGGCGCGAGATGCTGGCCGCCCGGGAGCGCGGGGCCTGCGTCATCGTGGTCAGCCACGATCTGGCGGGCGACAGCCCCCTGGCCGACCGCCTGCTGCTGCTGGAGAACCGCCGCCTGGCCTATGACGGGCCGCCGCAGGGCCTTGCCGCCGTGGATTCCGTGCTCAACGCGGCTACGGGGGATGTGGCGGCGCCCACTGCCGGGGAGGTTCCCGCATGATATCCTTTGCCTTGACGGTGGCCCGCAAGGACCTGCTGCTGACCTTCAGCCGCGGCAGCGGGCTGGTGCAGGGCCTGCTGCTGGGCCTGTTGCTGCTGTTCGTGTTCAGCCTGTCGCAGGGCGTGGGCGAACGCATGAGCCCGCAGGGCGCGGGCGCCGTGTTCTGGCTGGGCTCGGCCTTCTGTCAGGTGCTCATCTTCAATACGCTCTATGCGCTGGAAGAGGCCAACGGCGCGCGTCTTGGCCTGTTGCTGGCCCCGGCCCCCATACAGGCCGTGTGGCTGGGCAAGGCCCTGGCCGGGCTGCTGCTCTTGCTGGTGGCCCAGATGTTCTTTTTGCCCGCCGCCGTGGTCTTCCTGTCGCAGGAGATAGGCGCGCTCTGGCCCGTGGGCCTCGGCACGCTGCTGCTGGTGGACGTGGGCATGTGCGCCCTGGGTTCGCTGCTGGGCGCGCTCTCGCAGGGCGGCGCGGCGCGCGAGTCCCTGCTGAGCATCGTGCTCTTCCCCCTGCTGGTGCCCCTGCTGCTGGCGGGGATCGGCGTGGCGGCCCAGGTGTTCGGTGCGCCCGCGCCTGACGGCCCGGCCTCGTGGATAGGGCTGGCCGCCGCCTTCGACGGTGTCTTTCTGGCTGCCGGACTGCTGCTGTTCGGCTTCATGTATTCGGGAGACGAATGATGCAACGCGCCTTTTCCGTGTGGCCCCTGCTGCTGGTGTTGCTGGGCGGTGCGGCCCTGGCCGTGTGCCAGTGGCTGATCTTTTTCTATGCCCCTGTGGAAGCCCAGCTGGGCCTGATGCAGAAGGTCTTCTATACCCATCTGCCGCTGGCCTGGTGGGCGCTCATCAGCTTTCTGGTGGTCTTCGTGGCGTCCATCGTCTACCTGATCCGGCGTTCCCCGGCCGCTGACCGCGTCTGCGCGGCCGCTGCCGAAGTGGGCGTGCTGCTGGCCGGTCTGGCCCTGGTCACGGGCATGATCTGGGCCCGCCGCTCCTGGGGCGTCTGGTGGACGTGGGATCCCCGCCTGACCACCACGCTGGTCATGTGGTTCATCTATGCGGGCTATCTGGTGCTGCGCGGCCTGGACCTGCCGCCCCAGCGCAAGCGCATGATCTGCGCCGTAGTGGGCGTGGTGGCCTTTCTGGACGTGCCGCTGGTCTTCCTTTCGGCCCGGCTGTGGCGCTCCATCCATCCGGCGGTGTTCGCCTCCAAGGGCGGCGGGCTGGAACCTGAGATGAAGCTGACCGCCATCGCCTGTGTGGCGGCCATGGGCCTGTTCTGGGCGGGCCTGGTGTGGCTGCGCACCCGCCAGCTGGGCCTGCGCGACCGGCTGGACAGCCTGCGCCTGCAGGCGGAAGATTGATTTTCGGTCCCCGGTCTGTCCTGTCCGCCGCATGCGGCGGGATGACGGCCGCGGATGCGCCGCTCCCGGGGAGCGGACAGGCGGAGCCGTGCTCCGTCCGGGCTCGGTGAGCCCTGTTTTCAACGGATACAAGCGGGATCCCCGCTTTCAAGGAGTGCCCTATGGACAGCAATTTCCTGTGGCTGGTGGCGGCCGGTGCCGCCGTCTGGCTGGGTCTGGCCGCGTACCTGGTCTTCATGGGCTGTGCCCAGCGTCGTCTGGATGCCCGTCTGCGCCAGATGGAGATCCTGCATGACTGATAGCCGTCTTTCCTTCACCGCCCGCGCCATCATCCTGCTGCTGGGCCTGAGCCTGCTGGTCATGCTGGGCGTCACCATCAAGGAACGTGTCAGCAATCCGCATCTGGTGACCGAACGTCCCACGGCCCCGCAGGGCATGGGACAGGAACAGAACCTGCTGGCCAGCCTGATGCAGAAGGTGGCCGCCGAGCCCACCAACAAGGATGCCCTGATGCATCTGGCCGAACACCTGATGGCCACCCAGGAATGGGACGCCGCAGCCACCTTTGCCCAGCGCGCCGTGGCTCTGGACGTCAACGATCCCCAGCCCCTCTACATGCTGGGCGTCATCCTGCACAATCAGGGCAAGCCGCAGGAAGCGGCCGCGACCCTGGAAAAGGTGGTGGCCCTGCGGGACGACGCCACGGTGCGTTACAGCCTGGGCGTGCTCTACAGCTACTTCCTGCAGCAGAAGGACAAGGGGCGCGCCCATTGGGAGGCCGGCCTCAAGGATCCGAAGATCTCGCCCGAGATGCGGCAGGCCATCGAAGAAGAGCTGAAAAAATAACCCCTTCCCCATCAAACACAAAAAGGGCGCCCTCGGGCGCCCTTTTTTCATGCCCTGTGGCCGACAGGAGATGGAGGCTACGTTGAGGCCCCCTCTTCACCGTCACCAGCCTTTGCCCGGCATCCTCTCCTTCCGGCCCGTTCCGGGGCAGGCAACCTGCCTTCTTTATTAAAATTTCCTTTGTGGTTTGAGACCTCTCCCTTCAGGGAGACAGTCCGCACGACCCCTATTCGTCGGCTGCGGAGGCGGTAGCCGTTGCCCGCACCAGCGGGCTTACGGATAGAGACAGCGCTTTCATGGGCTGTCTTGCCGCGTAACACATTGCTGTCTTTATCCGTAGCTTCCTGCGTCGCAACGGCTAAAGCTCAGCCGGCGGATGGGGCGACTGTGGATTGAAACATCAGGTCTTGCCCTTTCCCGGTGTCCACCACGAAAAAAGCCGCTCACCATGGAGTGGCCTTCCAGCTTTTCCTCTTTTGCCCCTTTCGTGCTCATGCCGGGAACACAGCGCCATCCCTGCCCTCCGGACAGCGGCGGGGACAGATGGCGTCACCAGAGCAAAAGTTTTTTCGGGGATGGGGGCGTGGGGGAAGGGGCAGT
>ERZ857982.586-NODE-586-length-49336-cov-11.570463_pt1 | contig 49336 bp, 46 predicted proteins | sample MGYA00519955_ERZ857982 | MGnify/ENA primary metagenome ERZ857982 (study PRJEB31778, sample SAMEA3449416) | human gut metagenome | biome: human gut; feature: human-associated habitat; material: faeces | place: United Kingdom | collected 2010/2012 ... | reverse complement strand
TGATGAGAAAAGGCAGCGTTCCCGGAATATTGGCTCCGGGAACGCTGCCTTTTTTGCTGTGGGGGAATGGAGGATGCGGGAAGGGAGCGATGACCGGAGGCAGCCCGAAGAGCCTGCCCATGGTTGATGCAGGCGTCTTGCGGGGCCCGGCAGCAGAGATATGGGGCTCCCCCTGTCCTGTGCGTTCCTAAAAACGGTTCAGGATGAGCTTGTCCAGGGCCAGCTTGGGCACATAGTGCACCTGTTCGGCGTCACGCCAGTAGCCCAGGGCGCCGCTTTCGGGTACGTCGGCCACGCGGCGCACTTCCTTGGCCACGCCAAGGCCCAGGACCAGCGTGGGGCGCAGCTCGTCGGGAAGCTGGACCAGCTCGCTCACGCCGCTATGGTCGAACGAGGCGATCATGCAGCAGCCCCAGTCACGGCTGGAGGCCGCCAGCTGGATGGTCTGGGCCGCGATGCCGGTATCCAGCCAGACCAGGTCGCCCGCGTTCTTGGGCATGCTCATGACGATGAAGCCCGTGGGGCGCTCGCCGGGGAAGGGCCCACCCCAGTCCTTGAGGGCCGCCGCCCATTTGGTCATGCCGAACAGACGCCGGCAGGTCTCGCCGGGACCCACGAGGCTGTAACGCAGTTGCTGGGCGTTACGGGCGCAGGGGGTCAGGCGGGCGCAGTCTACCAGCCATTCCAGATCCGCCATCTGCAGCGGACGCTCTTCTTCGAAACGGCGGCAGGTACGGGCCGCCAGTGCCAGTTGCTTGAAATCCATATGGGCTCCGCAGGTGAGAAGGGATCGCCGGGATCGCCCGGCGGGGAGGAAAAAAAATAGCACCTGCCGGAGCACGCGTCTACCGTGGGCAGAGCGGCTGCGGCGAAGCGGAAGGCATGGTCGGGATGCGATGTGGCGGCACGGCCGGGAAATGCTGGCGGGCAGGGCGAACAGACCGGCAGTCACGCAATCGGGGCTGGGGGAGAGGATTTGTCTGCGCAGGGCCGTAGGGGAGCCATCGTGCCGTCCGCGCTCTCGGGCACGGCGCCATGCAGAGGCCTGGGCGTATGGGCTGTGGGCGGTCAAAGACAAGAAAGGGGAGACGCCTGTGGGCGTCCCCCCTGAAAAATCATGGCGGCCTGGCCTAGCGGTGCTGACTCGTGTGATCGAAGGCCAAGGCGTAGAGATGGTGGAAAAAGTCCACATACTCCACATGCACATGGTCCGGGGTCTTGATGCGCGCCGGGGCGAAATTGAGGATGGAGGTGATGCCCGCATCCATCAGGTGCTGGGCCGCACGCTGGGCGCGTTCGGGCGGCGTGGTGATGATGCCGATCTCGATGTTCTGCTCGGCCACCATGGCCTTGAGGTCCTTGGTGCAGTGGACTTCCAGGCCGTGGACGATCTCGCCGATCTTGAAGGGGTCGCAGTCGAAGATGCCCACGATGTTGAAGCCGCGGGCGCGGAATTCACCGTGGTTCAGGATGGCTTTGCCCAGGTTGCCGACGCCCACGAGCGCCATGCGCCATTCGCGGTCGACCCCCAGGGAGGAGGTGATGGCCGCAATAAGGGAGGTTATGTGATAGCCCACGCCGCGGATGCCGAATTCGCCGAAGTAAGCCAGGTCCTTGCGGACCTGGGAGCCGTTGACCCCGCAGGCTTCGGCCAGGGGGTTGGAGGAGATGACTTCAACGCCGTCGCGCGCAAAATTTTCCAGCACCTGCACATAGGTGGCCAGGCGCTGGATCGTGGCGCGGGGGATGTGTTTGCTTTTGGGTTCCGTGGGCATAATCAATACCTGCTCAAGCTTGTGATACTTTTGTGAAATTTAGTCTTTTCAATTTACTGGAAAAAAAAAGAATCCGCAAGCACCGGAAATACAACCTTTATTCCTTGCATGCCCGGGCTGGCGAAATGATATGCCAATATAATCAGTCTGCTGGCGGTGTGAATGGGGGAAAAGGAAAAAAGTTGGATTTTAGAAAATATTTTTAAAAGTTTAGGGATGTCCTTTCAGCACCCGGGGTTGCGGCCGGTCCGCAGGAAAAAAGACATTTTGTTACATTATGAAATAATTCCGTGAAGGGGCGAACAACCACGGCCTGCGCAGGGCCAAAAAAAAAAGGGGGGACCGAAGTCCCCCCGTTGCAGCATTACTGCCTGGACGGCCTACGCATAGGGGTTGGCGTACAGCAGGATGAAGCTGATAACCAGGGCGTAAATGGCCAGGGATTCGATGAAGGCGAAGGCCAGGATCATGGTACCGGTCACTTTGCCGCTCACGTCAGGGTTGCGGGCGATACCTTCGCAGGCGCCCTTCAGGCCCAGACCCATACCGATACCGCAACCGAAAGCGGCGATGCCGATGCCGAGAGCGGCGGCCAGGCAGGTGTAACCCAGGGAAGCGGAATCAAGCTGGTTGGCGGCGAAAGCCATGGAAGCCATACCCAGCAGGGCCACGGTGTTCAGGGCGATCATCAGAAGTTTGCGCATGTGACACTCCTTCAACAGTTTGTATAAGTTGGGTCGTTTCCGACCATTCCCCACATATTCGGGGCTGCCGCAAGGGCAGCGGGCTGATTAATGTTCCGGGGCCTCGATGGCGCCCTTGATGTAGAACATGGTCAGCATGAAGAACACAAAGGCCTGCATGGTCTTGCCCAGCAGGAACAGGGCGTAGATCGGGATGGTGCCCAGGATGGGAGCCATGATGAAGAAGAGCACCATAACGATTTCTTCACCGCGGATGTTACCGAAAAGACGGAGAGACAGAGAGACGGGACGCGACAGGTGCGACACGATCTCCAGGGGGAACATCAGCGGGATGAGGAACTTGGAGGGCCCGGTGAAGTGGTGCACGTAGTGCGCCTTCCAGCGGATGATACCCAGGGCGTTGTAGAACACGAGCACGAACAGGGCCATGCTCACGGTGGTGTTCAGGTTGGCCGTGGGGGCGTCGAAGCCGGGGATCAGGCCCAGCAGGTTCATGCCGAAAATGTAGATGAACATACCGGCCAGCAGCGGCACGAAGCGGCGGCCGGCCTCGCCCATCGTGTTGCAGATGAAGTTCTCGATGGTGTCGATGAGAGCTTCAAAGAAGTTCTGCATGCCTCCGGGCACCAGGGTCAGGCGACGGCGCACGAGATAGGCCACCACGAAGAGCACGGCCATACAGACCCAGGAGTAGAAGACATGTTTGAATTCCACCACCTGTCCGCCGATCGTGATCTGGTCCATGTTGCAGAACGTGGAGAGTAATACCGGATGCGGCAAACCACCAGCCATGAGACATGCCTCCTGCTCGGTTAAGGTGAAAAATCCGGCGCTAGCGCTTTCCGGCCGCGCGGCTTGCCCACGCGTAGGTAATGAGCGCCAATGCCGTGGCGGCGGCCAACCCTCCCAGCAGGGCCGTCAGCGGCGCCCCGCACACTGCAAGGGCCACATAGGTCACCACGGCCAGTACGGCCAGTCTGCCTCCCCAGCGCAAGAGCACCACGCGCAGGAACGCCGTACTGTATTCACCAAGGGGCTGCCGCAAGAAAAAGCGGGCCAATCCCCAAAAAGTCCAAGTAATCATTGCCGCGCCCACGCCAAACCAGAACAGGCCGGGCATGTGCGCATAACCGACGCCGCCCATTCCAAGGCAAATGCCGGTAAACAAAATCAAATTCCGCACCAGCGGCAGAATGACCGGATGACTTATACCCCGACGCCAGAGCCAGTTGTCAATATCTTTCAGCAAGGGTCCCAACATTATCCGTCATTGCGGTCGTGACCGCCGGTCTTCGTGCCTTCGCCCTCGGGGGCTTCCGGGCTGGTCGTGCCGTTGCGCAGCTGCGCCGTGGGGGCCCTGCCGCCGGTTTCCCGGCTGACGGCGGCGGTTTCCGCCGCACAGGCCCGGGCGATGCTGTCCGGGACGACCGTTTTTTTCTTCACCGTGACGCGCTCCGGCCTGTCGGCCAGGGCTTCGGCACGTTTTTGTTCTTCTTCGCGGGACATCTTGCGCAGCAGGCGCTGGGTATCCTCATAGACGTTCATGAAACCGGCGATGATCCCGATGACCAGGAAGACCAGCTTCAGCCAGGGACCCGTCTCCAGCCAGGCGTCGAGTCCGTAGCCTATGGCGAAACCCACCAGCGGGCCGCTCACCATATGCATGCCGATGGTGCCCGTGGTGGCAAGGGATTCCATGCCCTTGCTCTGCTGTTTGAAAATGTCCTTCAGTGACACGTTTTCTCCTGCCTTCGGCTGTGATGACGGGCGGGTGAGGATCGCAAAATCCTTTGGACCCCCTGAAGCCGTGTCAATGTACAAATTATCACAATGGCATCGCTGCGTCAATGCAATTTGTGGATTTGCACCGGCTCCCCGTCTGGAAGACCTTGTGAAGTGTTGCGCTATCTTATTGAAAAATAAATTGTTTTTTAACTATCTGACATATTTTATAAAAAGGATCGAAAACCCCGGAAGCGTCAAAAATCCGTACCGTGCGACACCGGCAAAAGGGGGCCGTCTCAGGCGCGACGCTGCCAGCAGCTCACGCTTTCCACGTGCGGGCTGTGGGGGAAGAGGTCCAGGGGCGTCACCTGCACCAGCTCATAATCGGCGGACAGCATCCGGGCATCGCGGGCCAGGGTGGCCGGGTTGCACGAGATGTAGACCAGACGCTCCGGAGCCAGATGGAGCAGGGCCTCCAGGGCTTCCGGGGCCGCACCGCCGCGCGGCGGGTCCAGCAGGGCATGATCCCAGTGCCCGGGGCCGTGCTTGCGGGCCAGGGCCGTCAGCAGGCGGGCGGCGTCCCCGGCCTCGTAGCGGCAATGGCCGAAGCCGAAACGGCGGGCATTGCGCTCCGCCAGGAGCACGGCGCGGCGGTCGTATTCCATGCCCAGCACCTCGTCGAAATGTCCCGCGGCCAGCAGGCCCGGAGCCCCCGCACCACAGTAGACATCCAGCAGACGGCGGGGCGTCACGCCCGCCTGGGGGGAGAGGAGCAGATCCCCGGCCGTGGCGGCCAGCAATTCGGCGGCCCGGCTGTTGACCTGGAAAAAGGATGCGGGATCGATACCGAACCAGCGGCCGCCCAGGGGCAGATACAGCGGCGCCCCGTCGTCCGGCAGGGCCTCGCCCCGGCGGTCGAGGCAGAGCACGCGCGTCTCTCCGGCCACCAGAGCGTCAGGGGTGGCACGTTCCTCATGGACGAAGGCCTGGACGCACGGGAAGGCGTCCAGCAGTTCCCGGCCCATGCGGGCCACGGTACGGCGCTGTTCCGCCGTGCCCGGGCTGGTGACGCAGGTGAGCCACCAGCGGCGTCCCGGAGCATCGTCCGCGGCGGCCTGTGCCGGAGCGGGATCGGGCCAGCCGTAGCGCACCACCAGGAAGCGCCAGAAACCGCAGTCTTCCGTAGCCGGGCGTTCTCGCCGGGGGCGGCGCCCGCGATTATTTTCCGCCCGGGGCCGCAGACGGCCTTCCTCGGCGGCGCTGCGCGGCGGCACATAGGCGGGCAGGCCGCTGCGGGCGGCCAGGCCGGCGCAAGCCGTGACCAGCTCCAGTCCCTCGCCGGGCGGCAGGGCGCAGCCGGGCACCGGCAGCACCCGCAGGCCGCCGCGTCGGCGCAGGCCCAGGCACAGGCCGCTGCCGTCGGCAGGGCCGAAGGCGAATTCCATCTTGTTGCGGAAGGCCCGCTGTTCCGGGGAGCCCAGAGCGGGCCGCAGGGGCAGGGCCGCATCACGGCCCAGACCGCCGATGCGCTCCAGGGCATCGCGTACCAGCTGGCCTTTCCAGCGCAGCTGGGCCGCATAGGGAAGGCGCTGCCAGGGACAGCCGCCGCAATCCTCGCCGTGGGGACAGATGTCCTCCGCCAGGGCCACGTCCTCCAGCACCGCCGTACGCTGGGCCTCCCAGAAGCGTTTCTGGCGGCGGATGATGCGGGCCCGTACCGTCTGGCCGGGCAGGGAGCCCGCGACGAAAATGACAGGCCCGCCGTCCTCGGGGCGGTGCAGGCCGCGGCCGTCGTGGCTCAGGGCGTCGATACGGCAAACGATCTCATCGGTCATGGCGGAACAGGGGGTTGGAGTGGCGGGGAACAGGCCGGAGAGGCCTGCGGCACGATGATCTTTCTTGTAGCGGCTTTGCCCCGGGCTGGCAATGCGCGGCAGGGCGGAGCAAAGGGGGACAGCCGTCCCTCTGCGGCGGGAAAAGCGCGTCCGGCGCGGAAAAAAAGCGGCGGAAGGCAAAAAAGCATTGCCTCCCGGCGCTTCCTGTGCTATGCAACGCAACTGGCCTACGCCTCTGTCTGGCCCCGACTACCGCGCGTCCCACCACAGGATGCGTGGCCTGTGGCGCGGCCAAGAACAAAAATCACTTGACTTTTCTTGTAGCATGAGGCAAACAGGCCTCTCTCTTTTCGGAGGTTTAAGAGCATGTACGCTATTATTGAAACGGGCGGCAAACAGTACCGCGTCGAAGAAGGTTCCAAGATCGTTGTGGAAAAGCTCGCTGGCGAAGCCGGCAGCGAAATCAAGCTGGACAAGGTGCTGATGCTTGGCGGCGCCGACGTGAAAGTGGGCGCTCCCTATGTGGAAAACGCTGCCGTGACCGCCGAAGTGGTGGAACAGGGCCGCGGCGCCAAGGTCATGGTGTTCAAGCGCTGGCGTCGTAACGACTCGCGCAAGCTGCGCGGTCATCGTCAGGACTGCACCACCATCCGCGTCAAAAGCATTAACGGCTAGCTTGACGGCGTGTCCCTGCGGGGACGCACGGCAATCTGCCTTGTAAGGAGTATACCATGGCTCATAAGAAAGCAGGCGGCTCTTCGCGTAACGGCCGCGACAGTGCGGGCCAAAGACGCGGCGTGAAGCGCTTTGGCGGCCAGAACGTGCTGGCTGGCAACATCATCGTGCGTCAGCTCGGCACCAAGATCTATCCCGGCACCAACGTGGGCATGGGCAGGGACTACACCCTGTTCGCCAAGGTTGACGGCGTGGTGCGTTTTGAAAAGTACATCCGCAAGCGTCGCGTGCTTACCCGCGTGCATGTGGAAGCCCCCGTTGCCGAATAACGGCGCGGCAAGGCGTGATTTTTGAAGGGAAGAGGCCGCAGGGCTTCTTCCCTTTTTTGCTTTTTTCAGGCCCCTGCGGCCTGCGGTACGCCCGCAAGGCGTCCCGAAGATCAGGGTGGTGACACCCGGGAGATTTTTCATGCGTTTTGTGGACGAAGCTACTATCCAGGTCCGGGCCGGCAAGGGCGGCCACGGCTGCGTGTCTTTCCGGCGTGAAAAGTTCGTGCCCCGCGGCGGGCCGGACGGCGGTGACGGCGGCAAGGGCGGTTCCGTCATCCTCAAGGCGGACAGCCGCCTGCTTTCCCTTTATGACTTCCGCCTCAAGCGCCAGTACGAGGCCCGCAACGGCCAGCCCGGCATGGGCAGCCAGTGCAACGGCCGCAAGGGCGATGACCTCATCCTGGGCCTGCCCGTGGGCACCCTGGTCTATGCCCGCGACGAGATGGGCGAGGAATACCTGCTGGCCGACCTGCGCGAGCCCGACATGGAAGTGGTGGCCGCCCAGGGCGGTCGCGGCGGCATGGGCAACGAGCATTTCAAGACGTCCACCATGCGCGCCCCGCGTTTCGCCCAGCCCGGCGAGCCCGGCGAAGAACGCGAGCTGCGCCTGGAACTGAAGATCCTGGCCGACGCCGGCCTGCTGGGCCTGCCCAATGCGGGCAAGTCCACCTTCATTTCGCAGGTCTCGGCGGCGCGGCCCAAGATCGCTGCCTATCCCTTCACCACGCTGACGCCCAATCTGGGCGTCATGATCGACGAATACGATCCTGACCGCCGCATGGTCATCGCCGACATCCCCGGCCTCATCGAGGGCGCCCACGAAGGCCAGGGCCTGGGCCACCGTTTCCTCAAGCATGTGGAGCGCACCCGCTTCCTGGTGCACATCCTCAGCATCGAGGACGTGAGCGACGACAATCCCTGGGCCGGTTTCGAGCTCATCAACGAGGAGCTGCGCCGCTTCGACCCCGAACTGGCCGAACGTCGCCAGATCGAGGTGGTCAACAAGATCGACCTGGTGGACGAGGAGCGTCTGGAAGAGCTGCGGGCCCGCGCCCGCGCCGACGGCCGCGAGGTCTTCTTCATCTCGGCCCGTGACGGCATCGGCATCGAGGATCTGGTGGCCGCGCTCTGGAAGCTGCGCGACGAAGTGCAGGTGCACGAGCCCCTGCACCACTTCGTGGAAGCCGAGAACGTGGACGAAGAGGAATTCGAGGACATCGAAGTCATCTACACCCGCGAGTGATGCGTGCGGGGCAGGGATGCGGGACCGCCGCTTGGCAGGCCGCGTTCCTGCCCCGTTTTTCGTCACTCAGGAGGAGAAGCATGAAACATATCCTTCTGTCCTGCCTCCTGCTGCTGGCCCTGTGCGCCACCGCCCTGGCCGCCCCTGTGGAGAAGCAGACCTTCCGCGTGGTCGCCCCCGAGGGCTGGACCGTGACCGCCGTGCCGGACGTGACCGAAGGCGTGGTGCTGGTGGCCCCGGACAAATCCGTGAGCGTCACCATCGTCACTGCCGCCAGCGGGACCATGACGCCGGAACAGCTGGCGGCCGATTACGAGCAGAAGCTGCACGCCGCCCGTGTGGCGCAGAACGGCAACTATTACGGCCTCAAGGGCATGGCGGGCGATCTGCCGCTGGAGGTCTGCCTCTGGACCTTCGACGGCATGCACGGCGTGGCCAGCATCGTGGGCCGTACCGGCCATCCCGCCCTGCAGGGCATCGTGGACTCGCTGGAGTTCTACAAGTAGTCCCGTACCCCAGTGTATTATGAGGGCGGGGCCGCCATGTTGGCCTGCTTTCCGATAGCGCGGGCAAACCCCGGACATCTTTGGCAAAGGCCGAAAGGCCCGCCGATCCGTCATGAGGTGACGGGCATCGTCTGATACTCTCCTGCCCCGGACCGCAGAAATAAAAAAGGACGCCGGATATATCCGGCGTCCTTTTTTTGTGGCCTTTCCTTGGCGGGAAGACCATGCCGCCATAGGATGGATAAATCTCCTGCATGTGCCCTCATGCAGCCGTGTCCGGCATCACTGTGGATGCGGGGAACGGCAGGGACCCGGCGTGCCGGTACCATGCGGGTTCACAGAGCCGGGGCTTTTATCCCGCTCCTTTGGCAGACAGATTTTTGGGGGAAGGGCTGCTTTTCCTGTCTTCCGGGGGCAGGGCGCTGCAAGGCTGCCGGCGTATTGCCACGATGCTTTGACCGGCGAAGACCTTCTGTCCCACCACGACACGGGGCGCGTAGTTCGGAGGAAGGTAGAGATCGACACGGGAGCCGAACTTTATCATGCCGATACGTTCCCCTTTTTTCCCCATATCGCCTGGCTCCGCATAGCTGACGATGCGCCGGGCTATGAGGCCCGCGATCTGCACCATGACGAAGTTCCCGTCATCGGCCTTCAGGGCATAGGCGCAGCGTTCGTTATCCCGGGAGGCTTTGTCCAGGGACGCGTTGAAGAATTTGCCGGGGTAATAGCGGATGTCCTCGATGCGGGCATCGACCGGCATCCGGTTCACGTGCACGTCAAAAAGATTCATGAAGATGCTGATGCGGGTGAGCCGCTCCCCTGTGAACGGTTCGTCGGCTTGCTCGATGCGCACGATTCTGCCGTCGGCCGGACTGAGGGCGCAGTGCTCCTCTTGTGGGCAGACACGTTCCGGATCACGGAAAAAATGGCTGGACAGCCAGAGCACGAGCAGGAAGGCCAGGGCCGGGAGCCAGAGCCCCAGGAGGGCGAACAGGAGCGCGCTGAACGCGACGAGAGCGAGGAAGGGGCAACCTTCCCTGCATATGCCGGTTTGGGGATGTTTCATGAGCATGTCTCCGGGGGGAGGCCTCCATACACGGGCAGGGAGGCCTCCCGCAGTCAGGCTACACGAGTGACGGGCACAAAATGTCCATCCCGTGCTGTCTCAGAATGTCGGCGCCGTCATAGTGGGCCCGTTTCTCAAGGAATTTTCCGTCCTTGAGGGTGATCATGAACATCAGGGAAAAGCGCACTTTTTTGTTCGTGGGCGGAAGGCCGAGAAAAGGTCTGGTGTGGACCCCCTCATAGACCAGATAGCAGGCCACCTTGTCGCCTTCCGCGAACATGTCGTGGATGCGCATGGTAAAGCCCGAGCAGGCGTCCATATGGTTCTTTTCCTGCCGGATAAACTCATCGGCCGAAAGAGGATGGTCTATCTGGGAGTAGAAACGGAAATCAGGGTGGCACAGCTCCTTCAGTGCATCATAGTTGTTCTCTTCGATGAGCTGGTAGAACTTTTTAACGACAGCTTTGTTTTCTTCAGGGGACATGGATGTGCTCCTTGCTGGATGTTGGCAGTGCGGATCCGCGTATCCTTCCGGGAGGTCTGAATTGACGCTAATCCTTATAGCAGCTATAAAGTCAAGCACTTTTCGTACGATGTCGTCCCCTGCACGTCGAGGAGGTGAACATGAGGATAGGAGAGGTCGCAAAAATTTCCCGCTGCCCGGCGGTCACCATCCGCTACTATGAAAAGATCGGTTTGCTGCCCAACGCGAAACGCACGGCGGCAAACTACAGGATCTACGATCAGAACGATCTGGAGCGCCTGCGCTTCATCCGCCATTGCCGCAACCACGGTATGTCGCTTGCCGACATTGAAAAGCTGCTGTCGATCAAGGATGATGGCAGCGCCCTTCATGATGGGGATATCGTCGCCATCATCGAATCCCACAGGAAGAACATAAAAGCCCAGATAGCCTCGCTGGATGCCCTGCTCCGCAAGCTGGACGAGCTGGTCGCCGACCCGACCGGCAGCCGGGAAAAAGGGGACAGGATCATCGAGACCTTGGGGGCGCCGTGCCCTGACTGTTCCGATTATGCGAAGTTCTCGCATGATCCTTCCTGAAAGGGCATAAGAAGCGGGGAGAAGACAGGCTCTTCTGCCGGGAAGACACGAACTGTCTGCACGCTGGCTGTTTGTCGTGCTTTGGGCTATGGTCAGGCGGCGTCCGCCGGAGGCGGACAGGAATTTTTTAGAGCCCTTGTTAGGAGCGATCATGGAAAGACAGGCCGATTGGCGACAGGAAAAAGCACAGGCGCTGGCCCGTGCCCGTGTGGTGGTCATCAAGGTGGGCAGTGCGGTATTGACCGATGCCCAGGGGCTGAGCACGCCCGTGCTGGAAAGCCTGGCCCGTCAGATGGCCGCCCTGCGCACCGCGCCGGACGGGCATGAGCGCCGTCTGGTGCTGGTCTCTTCCGGGGCCGTGGCGGCCGGTCGCGCCGTCCTGCGCGCCCACGGCCACAGCGGCGAGACCTCCGGCCTGTCCGCCCGTCAGGCGGCTGCCGCCGTGGGACAGGGGCAGCTCATGCGCGCCTGGGACGAAGTCTTCCGCGCCTATGATTTCCCCACCTCGCAGGTACTGCTCACCCGCGACGACCTGCGCGCCCGCCAGCGTTTCCTCAATGCCCGCAACACCTTCGCCGAGCTCATGGACTGGGGCGTGCTGCCCATCGTCAACGAAAACGACACGGTCTCGGTCAGCGAGCTGAAATTCGGCGACAACGACTGTCTGGCCAGCCTGCTGGTCAACCTCATCGGCGCCGACCTCTACATCAACCTGACCTCGGCCCCGGGCGTCTACGCGGCCAATCCGCAGGAAGTGCCCGACGCGGGCATCCTGGAATGCGTGGAGGACGTGGCGGGCCTCGATCTGGGCCGCATGTGCGGCGGCAAGACCAGCGTGGGCACCGGCGGCATGTACTCCAAGCTGCAGGCCGCGCGCCGCGCCGCCCAGCTGGGCGTGCCCACCCTCATCCTGCCCGGCCGCGAAGCGGACGTGCTGGCGCGCGCCTTTGCCGGTGAGGCCGTGGGCACCTGGGTCCGTCCCGAGGAACACGCCATCCCGCGGCGCAAGTTCTGGCTGGCCTACCAGTCCGATCCGGCGGGCACGGTGCTGGTGGATGCCGGTGCGGTCGAGGCCCTGCTCAGCAAGGGCAGCAGCCTGCTGCCCGGCGGTGTGCGTCAGGTGCTGGGCAATTTTCAAAAGGGCGCGCTGGTGCGCGTGGCCCGTCTGGGCGAGAGCGACAGCCACGCCAGTCTGGGCGTGGGCCTGTCCAATTACAGTGCGGCGGATTTGCGCAAGATCATGGGCCTGCGGCGTCATGAGGTGGCCGCCATCCTGGGCGATGCCCACTATCCCGAGGTCATCCATCGCGACAACCTGCTCATGGATGCCGCCATCTAGGCAGCGGCGTTTGCCGGGCGGCAGGGCGTATCCGTAGGGCATGCAGCGCTGAAGATCGGGGCTTGGCCCGACGGCGGGAGCCGGAGCGGCTTCCCTCCTTGGGCGGAGGAGCCCGGAAGACGGGCAGATCCTCAGGAGTTGGTGAGCGATGGTCATATTGATCGCAGGGGAGACCCATACGGGAAAGACCCTGCTGGCGCAGAAGCTGCTGGAGGCATACCGCTATCCCTGCCTGTCGCTGGATCACCTGAAGATGGGGCTCATCAGGAGCGGCCAGTGCGCGCTGTCTCCTGAAAGCGATGGTGCCGAGCTCACACGCTACCTGTGGCCCATCGTCAGGGAGATGATCAAGACATGCATAGAGAACCGCCAGAACATGATCATCGAGGGATGCTATATCCCCTTTGGCTGGGAAAATGATTTCCCGGACGAGTACAGAAAAGAAATCGCCTATGTCTGCCTCGTGTTCAGCGAGGGCTACATCAAAGAACGATATGCGGACATAGCCAGGTATGAAAGCGTGATCGAAAACAGGAAGGAAGCATGTCCTGCGCCTGAGAGCCTGCTTGAGGGAAATCGGCGCAATTTGCGGCAGTGCATCCTGCATTCCTATGAGTACATTCTGATGGACAAAGACTATGCCCTGGATATCGAAATGATACGGCGGCTCCTGCATACGGCAGCGCCCAAGGCCGATGCCGTTGCGGGATAATGAAGTCTTTTTCCCGTGCGCCTGCCCCAGCAGGCAGGGCACAGAGGCATCCTGCAATCCACTGCTCTCTGTCATCAAGGAGGGACCATGTCCGGCAAAACAACTGTCATGAAACCCGGTGCGGCCATCGCCGCCTGCTTCGGCAAATTCGCCCGCTGCTACGGTCGCAGCTGCCGGGCCGAGTTCATCTGGTTCCTGCTGTTCTTCCTGGTGCTGGGGGCGCTGGCCGTGTGGTTCACCTCGCCCATGATCGTGGGCATGCTCTGGGCCCTGCTGATGATCCCGCTCAGCTCCGTGGGCATCCGCCGTCTGCACGACCTGAACCTGCCCGGCGGCATCTGGACGGTCTGGCTGACCATCACCGTCATTTTGCCCATGTTCGGCCTTTCCAACTACATGAACAATGAAGGGCACCTTTCGGACTACATGCTCTATCTGCACTACGGCTGGCTGTTCGTCACCGGCACGCTGCTGCTTTTCCTCTGCTTTGCCAGCGGTCAGGAAGGCCCCAACAAGTACGGCCCGGCGCCGTGCGTGAAGGCCGCGGTCGCTGCGGACGAGGAAGAGGCGGCCAAAGAAAACTAACCATCTTTTCCTCTTCGATTTACATGATGAAGCGGAGCCCTCGGGCTCCGCTTTTTTTATGGCGCACGGGCCCCGCATCTTTGTGCGAGCTCCCAATATCCGCAATGGCCGGGCGGCCCCATGAGCGGCCATCCGTCATCTTGCGCATCGACTTTTTTGCCTGTCATCAAAAAAAGGCCCGCGGCCCGCCATCTGGCGGGACGTGGGCCCTGATAAAGCGCGCTGGGGAGGGATGGGGGTACGGGGGAAGGGGACCGCTCTCGCGCGAGCAGAGGGGGCCCCTTCCCCCGTCCAGTTCGTTACGCGAAGTCGTAGCCGGCCTGCAGGGCCTTGGCGTTGACCGGGATCAGCTTGGCGTAGTGGGCACTGACCACGCGGTTGAGGGCTTCCTGCACGGCTTCCAGGGGCAGGGCGCCGGTAGCCTTGATCCAGGCGCCCAGGGCCACCATGTTGGCCAGTTTCACATTGCCCAGTTCGTGGGCGATGTCGTTGACCGGGATGTAGACCGTGCGGTGCTTGCCGTCCAGCAGGCCTTCGGAGATGAGCGAGGCGTTGACGATCTGTACGCCGTCGGCATGCAGCCGGGGCTGGAACTTGGCCAGCGAGGGCTCGTTGAGCACGATGATGGAGCGGGGCGTGTTGACCAGGGGCGAACCCACGGGATGCTCGTCCAGCACCACGGTGCAGTTGGCGGTACCGCCGCGCATCTCGGCGCCGTAGACCGGGATGAAGCTCACTTCGAGGCCGTGTTCCATACCGGCCTGGGCCAGCAGGTTGCCGATGAGCATGACGCCCTGGCCGCCGAAACCGGCAATGATGACGTCCTGATACTTAGCCATGCTGCACCTCGCTTTCGGCCTGGGCGGTCACGTCTTTGTAGACGCCCAGAGGGAATACAGGGATCATGGCCTCGCTGATGCGCCTGTTGGCGCTGACGGGGTCCATATGCCAGTTGGTGGGGCAGCCGGAGAGCAGCTCCACAAAGCCGAAGCCCAGGCCCTGCAGCTGCACTTCGAAGGCCTTGCGCAGGGCCTTCTTGGCCGCGCGCACATGCTTGACGCTGTCCAGGGCGCAGCGTTCGGAATAGGCCACGCCAGAGAGCTGGGCCATGAGCTCGGCCATGCGGATGGGGCCGCCTTCGTGGCGGGCCATGTCGCGGCCGCGGGGGCTGGTGGTGGTCTTCTGGCCCAGCAGGGTGGTGGGGGCCATCTGGCCGCCGGTCATGCCGTAGACGGTGTTGTTGATGAAGATGCCGGTGATGAGCTCGCCGCGGTTGGCCGCGTGGATGGACTCGGCCAGACCGATGGCGCCCATGTCGCCGTCGCCCTGATAGGTGAAGACAACGCTTTCGGGGCGGGCACGGCGCACGCCGGTGGCCACGGCGCAGGCACGGCCGTGGGGGGCTTCGAGGCCGTCCACGTTGAAGTAGTCGTAAGTGAAGGTGGCGCAGCCCACGGAGGCCACCAGGATGGTCCTGTCGGCCACGCCCAGCTCGTGCAGCACCTCGCTCACCAGGCGGTGGGCGATGCCGTGGTGGCAGCCGGGGCAGTAGTGGGTCACGCGCTCGTTGAGCACGGGATTGGTGTCGAAGACCAGGGTCTCGCCATCCTGGGGCACAAGGGCCTGTTCAAGTTCGTGCGCGTGCATCTTAGTTCTCCTTGCAGGCCTGACGGATGGGATCTTCCAGGGCATCGGCGCCGATGAACAGGCCGGGCATGACGCCGTGCCAGTCCACCCTGGCGTTCTCGCCCATCAGGGACAGGCGCACGTCTTCCACCATCTGGCCGGTGTTCTGTTCGATGACCAGGAAGCGGCGGCCCGGAGCCAGGGCGCGCAGGGCGTCGGCCGGGAAGGGATAGAGCGTCTTGGGACGGAACAGGCCCGCCTTGAGGCCTTCTTCGCGCAGCTTGCGGATGGCGCTGCGGGCGATGCGGGCCATGGAGCCGAAGGCCACCACCACGAGTTCGGCGTCGTCGGTGTTCCAGCATTCGGCGCAGGCTTCGGCCTGCATGGCGGCGTACTTTTCCATGAGCAGGCGGTTGCGGGCGGCCAGGGCGCCTTCGGCCAGGTACACGGACTTGAGCAGACGGGGCTTGGCGCCGGGGCCGCGCTTGCCGTAGCCTTCCATGCGCCAGGGCGCGGCCAGTTCGGCCAGGGCCTCGGGGCTCAGGGCGTCGGCCGGGGGCTGACGGCGCACGGGCTCCTTGATCTGGGCCACGATGGCGTCACCCAGCAGCATGACCGGGTTGGCGTACTTGAAGGCCAGAGCGAAGGCGCGGAACATCATGTCGTAGCATTCCTGCGCGGTGGAGGGGGCCAGCACCAGGTTGCGGTGGTCGCCGTGACCGCCGCCCTTGACGGCCTGGAAGTAGTCGCCCTGCGAGGGACCGATATCGCCCAGGCCCGGGCCGCCGCGTTCCATATTGACGATGACGGCCGGGATATGGCTGCCCGCCATGTAGGAGATGCCTTCCTGCATCAGCGAGATGCCGCAGCTGGACGAAGAGGTCATGGCCGGGATGCCGCAGGCGCCGGCGCCCAGCAGCATGTTGATGGCGGCCACTTCGCTTTCGGCCTGCACGAACTGGCCGCCGCATTCGGGCAGCCGGAGGGACATGGTCTCGGGGATCTCGTTCTGCGGCGTGATGGGATAGCCGAAATAGCAGCGGCAGCCGGCGTCCAGGGCGCCAAAGGCCACAGCTTCATTGCCCTTGATGAGAATGCGGTCGTGACTCATGCGGTCTTCTCCGTTTTTTTGGATTTGAAGACACGGATGGCCACGTCCGGGCACATGAGCGCACAGGAGGCGCAGCCCGTACAGCGGCCTTCGGTTTCCATCACCTCATAGCCCTGGCGGTTGAACCGTCCCGAGGGGCGAATGATGTGCGCCGGGCAGACCGTTACACACAGGCCGCAGCCTTTGCAGCGTTCTTCCAGAAAAACAATTCGCGACATGCTGTTCCCCTGATCGATACAGATTGCACATGGCGCGGCATCCTGCCACAGGGTGCCGCACCATGCGGTGTTGACACTTATCATGCCCCGAAGGGCCGGTTGCGGATGCGTCCGGCTCCGTCCGTACCGGAAAGCCGGGCAGCCGCAAAAAACGCCTACCGGATGAGCATGGCATCCCCGTAGGAGAAGAAGCGGTAGCCTTCCTTCACGGCCTCCTGATAGGCTTCCAGGATGCGTTTGCGGCCCGCGAAGGCCGAGACCAGCAGCAGCAGGGAGGACTCGGGCAGGTGGAAATTGGTGATGATCCCGTCCACCACGCGGAAGGGACGGCCGGGGTAGAGGAAGATGTCCGTCCAGCCGGCAAAGGGCTGGGCACGGCCGCAGACCTGGGCCACGCCTTCCAGCGTGCGCACCGAGGTGGTGCCCACGGCGATGACGGGCCGGTGCCGGGCCTTGGCCTCGGCGATGGCGTTGGCCGTCTCTTCGGGCAGCTCCACGTATTCCCGGTGCATCTGGTGGTTGCGGATGTCTTCGCAGCGCACGGGGCTGAAGGTGCCGTAGCCCACATAGAGCGTCACTTCGGCCCACTGGAAGCCGCGCCGGCGCAGGGTCTCGCGCAGCTCGTCGGTAAAGTGCAGGCCCGCCGTGGGCGCGGCCACGGAACCGGTCTTCTCCTCGCGGGAGTAGATGGTCTGGTAACGGCTGAAATCTTCTTCGGCGTCGGAACGCTTGATGTAGGGCGGCAGGGGGATGTGCCCGGTGGCGGCAAAGGCGTCGGCCACGTCGCCCTTCCAGCACATGCGCACACGCCGGTGGCCGAAGGTGCCGCATTCAAGGATGGTCACGCTGATGCCCGCGCCGAAGTGCAGGGTCTCGCCTTCGCGCACGCTGCCCCCGGAACGGACCAGGCCGTTGACCTCGGCGCTCCAGGTGTCCTCACGGCCCTTGACGGGCGTGGCGGCGGCCCGCACCAGCGGCAGGGGCGTCAGCAGCAGGAATTCCACCTTGCCGCCGGTACTGCGGCTGCCCAGCAGGCGGGCCTGCAGCACTCGGGAGTTGTTGGCCACCAGCAGGGAGCCTTCGGGCAGGCAGTCCGGCAGGTCGCTGAACATGTGGTGCTCCAGGTCCAGGGCGCCGTTGCGGCGCATGGTCAGCAGGCGCGACGTGCCCCGCTGCTCCGGCGGATACTGGGCTATCTGCTCCTGGGGCAGCTCGTAGGTATAGTTTTGCAGCAGAAAATCATCTTCGGAAACGAAAACAGGCGGCATGGGTCTTTTCCTTCACTTCTCTTCGGGCCGCGTGGCGGCCGCAACATCTGCCGTCGGACAGGGCCGGGCGATGCCGTTTTCCATGCCCGCCCCGCAGGGGGAGGGGCAGCCGGGCAGCCGGAGAGACGCTTGTCAGTCCGTGCCGGAGAGGCTATCCTTTTCGGGCTGTCCGGCCTTCCGGACGACAGTTGAAGGAGTATAGCCAATGCGACGCCTACTTGTCACCTTGATCCTTGGGGTCTTCCTGGCCAGCGCCGCCGGTTGCGCGGACCTGGGCATCAGCAACCCCTTTGAATCCACGCCGACCGCCGCAAACAGCCAGCTTTTGGGCATCAGTCTGCCTGCGGGCATGGAACTTTCCACGCAGCACTGCGCCCGCACCACCGGCAGCGACGGCCAGCCCCAGGGCATGGAGACCGCGTACGGTCAGGCCGACCGGATGCAGGTGGCGCAGAGCCTGTTCAACAACATGCAGGGGGCGGGCTGGAACGTGCGCATGAGCCTGCGCAAGGCCGACCGCATCATGCTGGCCTTTGAGAACGGCAACCGTCTTGCCGTGATCAGCCTGTATTCGCAGACGGTCTACAGCTGCGTGGCCGAGATCTGGGTCTCGGAAAAGATGGCCGACGGTTCCTCCCTGAACCTCCTGCCCCTGCGCGGTGAGGGCGGCCAGAACAGCGGCGGTTTCGGCGGCTTTGGCGGCAGCTCCGACGGTGCTTCCGGCGGCGGCTTCGAGAGCAACGGGCCCGCCACGGGCGGCGGTTTCGAGACGCCCGACGGCGGCAGCACGCCGCCTCCGGTGGGCAACAGCGGGGGCTGGGGCTCCTCTTCGGGCGGCGGCAGCAGCGGCAGCGGTCTGCAGGAGCGTCTGCTGTGAGCGCGTCGCCCTTCCACAACAGCCGCCGTTTCGCGGGCAAGCGTCTGCATCTGGGCGTGTGCGGCTCCATCGCCTGCTACAAGGCGCTGGATTTGCTGCGCGCCCTGCACGCCCTGGACATCCACGTTTCCGTCACCCTCACCGACGGCGCGCGCCGTTTCGTGACGCCCCTGCTTTTCGAGGCACTGGGCGCCATGCCGGTCTATGGCCGCATGTTCGAGGGCGACGAGGTCTTCGATCATCTGGAGCCGGGCCAGCGGGCCCAGGCCATGCTGGTGGCCCCGGCCTCGGCCGACGCCCTGTCGCGTCTGGCGGCCGGAGCGGCGTCGGACATGCTCTCGGCGCAGGCGCTGGCCTTTGACGGGCCGCTGGTGGTGGCCCCGGCCATGAACCCGCGCATGTGGCGGCACCCGGCCACCCAGGACAATGTGGCCACCCTGCGGCGGCGCGGGGCCCGGGTCGTCGTGCCCGGCTGCGGCGGCACGGCCTGCGGCGATACCGGCCAGGGCCGTCTGGCCCCGGTGGAGGATCTTTTTCTGGCCGCCCTGCGTGCCCTTTCGCCGCAGGACATGGCGGGACAGCGCGTCATGCTGACCATGGGCCCCACCCGCGAAAAGTGGGACGGCGTGCGCTACTGGACCAATCCCAGCAGCGGCACCATGGGTGCGGCGCTGGCCACCTCCGCCTGGCTGCGCGGGGCCGAGGTCACGGCCGTGTGCGGGCCCGGCTGCCCCGATCTGCCCGCCGGGGTGGAGCGCATCGGCGTGGGCAGTGCCCGCGAGATGTTCGAGGCCGCGTCCGACTGCTGGCCCCGCATGGACATGGGCCTGTTCTGCGCCGCTGTGGCGGACTTTTCGCCCGAACCGCTGGGCCCGCAGAAGTTCAAGAAAGAAGGGCGGCAGGACGGCTTCAGCATCCGCTTCACGGCCAATCCCGACATCTTGCGGACCCTGTCGCACCAGCGGCGGGAAGGGCAGAAAGTGCTGGGCTTCGCGGCCGAGACCACGCCCGACATGGACAGCCTGCTGGAGCTGGCCCGCGGCAAGCGTGCCCGCAAGGATGCCGATCTGCTGGCGGGCAACCGCGTCAACAGCGGCGACAGCGGCTTCGGCGCGGCCACCAACAGCATGGCCGTGGTGGACCGTACCGGCCATGAAGAGATCTGGCCCAACCAGAGCAAGGCCGACGTGGCCTGGGATCTTTGTTCGTGGCTTTTGCGCCTGTAAACCCGCTGGCGGCCCCCTGGCAGGCACGCGGCCTCGACTGGCTGCTCATGCCCGAGGATCTGCCCCCGGAGCTCTCCCTGTGCGTCATGCCGGACGCCGTCCCGGCCGCGCCCGTGCGCCGTCCGCAGCCTGCGGCCCCGCGGGCGCCCCGTCCCATGCGTCCTTTGCCTTCCCAGCTGCAGCAGGAAGGCCAGGGCAGTGCGTCCGCCGCACCGGCACAGGCCGTGAGGCAGGGCGGTGCCCCCGTGGCTTCTCCCGCTCCCGCAGCGCCCGCCCCGGAACAGCGGCGCCCGGCCCGTCCGCAAGCCGCGGAACAGGCACCGGAGACCGCCGCACCGGTCAGGAGCTGGCGGCCCCTGCCGCCCCACGTCTGGCCCGCCGTCTGGCAGGAGCGCCTTTCGCGCACCCGGCAGGGACGGGTGGTCTGGACCTACTGGAACCTCGGCCCGGACCTTTGCGAAGCGCAGGCTCCGGGCAAGGCGCAGCGCAGCGCCTTTTTTCGCCGTCTCATGCAGGATCTGGCCTATCCGGCGGGCACCAGCACCTTCTGGCCCGCCTGTCTGCCCGATCCTGACGCCATGCCCGCCTCCCCGGCCCCGGCCGAGGGGGAGGACAGGCCCCGCTACCAGCCCAATGCCGACGTGTTCTGGTCCGGCGTGCAGGCCCTGCATGCCCGTGCCGTGGTGGTCATGGGCTCCGTGGCGGCCCGCGCCCTGGGGCTGCCCGCCGGGGTGCGCCCCCTCCAGCAGTTGCGGCATCGCGGCACGCTGGTCTGGGTGCTCTGGGACGTGGAATTCCTTCTTGATGAACCGCAGCGCTACGCGGCCATGCTGGCCTTTGTGCGCCGGGCGCTGCAACAGATCTCCAGACGCTGAAAACAACGCCATGTTCACTGCTATCGGACTGATGCTCACGGGCATCGCCCTGGGCTTTGCCCTGCGCTCTTTCCAGTGGCCCGAACTGCTGGGCCGCGCCATCTCTCCCACCATCATGCTCATGCTCTTCGCCCTCGGCGTGGCCGTGGGCGGCAACGAGACCCTGATGACCAATTTGCCCGTACTGGGCGGCAAGGCCCTGATCCTCACCGTGGCCTGTGTGGCGGGCAGCCTCATCTGCATCGTGGCCGTGCGCCGTTTCTTTCCCGATGCCGGGCCCCGGCGCCATGCGGCCGCTGGGGCCGACAGCGAGGACGCGGGCGCGGCCATGAGCGTGCGCCGTGACCGGGAAGACGGGGAGGGCCGGGCATGAGCGGGAGCCTGATGATCCTGGGCTGTTTCGTGCTGGGCGTGCTGCTGGCCTGGCTGGGCTGGATACCGGACTATTTTCTGGAGCACGACGGCACGCTCTACGTGCTCTATGTGCTGATGTTCCTGGTGGGCATCTCCATCGGGCACGACCGCCGTCTGGGCGAGATATTGCGCACCCTGCGGCCCCGGGTGCTGCTGCTGCCCCTGGCCACCACCGTGGGCACCTTTGCCGGGGCGGCCCTGGCCAGCATCACGCTGGCCTATTCCCTCAGCGAATGCCTGGCCGTGGGTTCCGGCTTTGCCTATTATTCCCTTTCGTCCATCTTCATCACCCAGTACAAGGGCGCGGAGCTGGGCACCGTGGCCCTGCTGGCCAACATCATGCGCGAGCTGGCCACATTGCTTTTCACGCCGCTCATGGTACGCTGGATCAGCCCGCTGGCCGCCATCTCGTGCGGCGGCGCCTCCACCATGGATTCCACCCTGCCGGTCATCACCCGCTTCGCGGGCAAACAGTGGGTGTTCGTTTCCATCGTGCACGCCATGATCCTGGATTTCAGCGTGCCTTTCTGGGTGACTTTCTTCTGTACCCTGTAACGCAAGGAGCTGCGCCATGGCCCGTATGCGTGCCGTCAAACAGCAACTGAAAGATCTGCTTTCCGCGCCCGACTGGCGTGACCATCTGCCCGAACTGCGCTCCATGGGCCAGCCCGCCGTGGGGCCGCTCTTCTCCTTCCTGCTGCTGGAACCGCTCATGCGCCACAAGGCCGCCCTGGCCCTGGGGCAGGTGGTGGCCGGTCTGGAAGAGGGCAGCGCCGAAGACATGCACAACATCATGCGCCGCCTCATGTGGCACATGAACGAGGAGTCCGGCAACATCGGCTGGGGCATCCCCGAAGCCTTCGGCGAAGTGCTGGCTGCCTGTCCCCGCGCGGCCAAGGAGTTCCACCGGGTGCTCATCTCCTATGTCATCGACCTGGGCCGGGACGACAACTTCTGCGATCACGGCCCGCTGCGCCGCTCCTGCTTCTGGGCCATCGGCCGTCTGGCGCAGGCCCGGCAGGACTTGGCCGTCATCGCCCGTCCCTGGCTGCTCAAGGGGCTGGAGGACGAGGACATTCCCTGCCGCGGCATGGCCGCCTGGGCCCTTGCCCAGCTGCCCCGCGACTTCATGGATGCCCCGGCCCTGCGCCGTCTGGCCGAAGCCGGACATGAGGAGATCTGCGAGGTCTTCGACGGCGAGAAGGTGGTGGAAAAGACCGTTTCCGAGCTGGCCCGCGAGGCCCTGGGGTAGAGTGATGCCGTATTGAGGGGAGAGGGGAACTTTTTTTCTTGGAAAAAGTTCCCCTTTCCCCCCTCAAGCTCCCCCTTTCCCTTCAAAAAACGCTGTTCCGGTCATTGGGCGGGGAGCGTGGCGCCCCTGTCCGTACCGTGTTTGATGGTCCCCCGGTAGTGCGGGGGACTTTTTTTGTGCCCGGTGGACGGAGCGGGGGGGGGGGAAGGATGGGCCGGGGACAGATACCACAGGATGGGGCAGGCAGGACGGGAGCGGGGCGGGGAGGATGGCGCGGACGTCTTGGGATGGAAAGAAAGGCAGGGGAGCGGGCAGTGCGGACAGCGTCCGCTTTTTGAGGCTGACGTGCTTGAAATATATGCAAAAGGCCACCCGGAGCGGGTGGCCTTTTGTGTTCATGGGGATGCCGGAGCAGGGCAGGCCCGCTCCGGGGGATTTTTTACAGGCCCTTTTCCTGCATCAGGCAGACCAGGTCGCAGACGCGGTTGGAGTAGCCCCATTCGTTGTCGTACCAGGCCACGACCTTCACCAGATTGCCGTTCTGCACGGTGGTGTAGGGCGCTTCCAGGATGGAGGAATGCGGGTCGCCCTTGAAGTCCATGGAGACCAGGGGCAGGGTGTTATAGCCCAGGATGCCCTTGAGGTAGGTCTCGCTGGCGTCCTTGAGGGCGGCCAGCAGGGTCTCGGTATCGGTCTCCTTTTCCAGGATGCCGTTGAAGTCCACCACGGAGACCGTGGGGGTGGGCACGCGCAGGGAGTAGCCGGTGAATTTGCCGGCCAGTTCGGGGATGACCTTGGCCACGGCCTGGGCCGCACCGGTGGAGGTGGGGATGATGTTGCAAGCGGCGGCGCGGGCACGACGCGGGTCCTTGTGGGCCATGTCGAGGATGCGCTGGTCGTTGGTGTAGGAGTGGATGGTGGTCATGTTGCCCAGCTTGATGCCGAAGTTGCGCTGCAGCACCAGGGCCACGGGCGCCAGGCAGTTGGTGGTGCACGAGGCGTTGGACACGATGTGGTGCTTTTCGGGATCGTACTGGTCGTGGTTCACGCCCATGACGATGGTGATGTCTTCTTCCTTGGCCGGAGCGGTGATGATGACCTTTTTGGCGCCGTTGTCCATGTGCACGGACGCCTGGGAGGCCTTGCGGAAGATACCGGTGCTTTCCACCACCACGTCCACGTCATACTGGCCCCAGGCCAGCTGATGGGGATCGCGCTCGGCGAAGCAGTGGATGTTCCAGTCACCGACCTTCACTTCCTGACCGTCCACCTGGGCGTCCAGGAAGGCGCGGCCGTAGACGGAGTCGTATTCCAGCAGCTGGAAGTTGGTGGTGGCGTCGAAGAGGTCGTTGATGGCCACCACTTCCACGCGATCAGCGTAGCTCTGGCGCAGGGCGCGGAACACCTGGCGGCCGATGCGGCCGAAACCATTGATACCGACACGAACTTTTTTCATTGTATTCACCTTTGCCCTTGCGGGCATACTGTCTTGATGGGGGCGGAGCGGCACGGCGGCGGGCAGGGCCCCTGATGCCGTCATGCCGGGGCGCATGCCGCCTGGCCCGGCGGATCGGGACGTGCGGCAGGGCCGACTAGTCTTCGTAGACCGAGTAGGCGTGTTTGGCCATCAGCTCGTAGTTGTTGCGCAGGGCGTCATGCAGACGGGCATTTTCGATGGCCACGGCGGAGATGGCGGCCACGGCCATCATGAAGCTGTCTTCGTCGTCGGTGAACTCGCGTTCTTCGGAGGAGTAGACGCGGATCAGGCCGATGACCTTGCCGCCCACGCTCAGGGGAGCGGAAAGCACGGAGACCAGGCCCTCAGCCTTGGCGGATTCGGGATACTGGAAGCGGCCGTCAGAGGTGGCGTCCTTCAGGTGGATGGCCTTGCCGGACAGCACTTCGCTGTCCAGGCCGCTGCGTTTCACTTCCACGGGGCCTTTGCGCATGTAGGTGGCGGAGAGGCCGTAAGCGGCGCTGGGCAGCAGGAAGTGCCCGGTGCTGTCCAGCAGGCGGATGGTGCAAGCCTTGCAGTTCATGGTCTGTGCCGTGTGCTCGCTGATCTTGTGCAGCACGTCCTTGGGATCAAGGCTGGCATTGATGGCCAGGGCCACATCACGCAGGGCGCGGAAATAATCCTGGGGCATGGAAGACCTCCTTTGGATGGGGTGACGCCTTCCCCGGCAGGCGTCGGTGATTGCCGTTGGCCGCCCCGGGCGTAGGCGCGTTACCGGGGATGACGGACGCGCGCGGGACGGCGGGGATGGGATAGTCGTCGGCCGGTCGCCCGGCAACGGGATATCCGGATGGGACATGCGGCGGGTTCCCGGCTGTGCCCCGGGAAAGGAGGTGGGAGCTCTCCTGTCCGGCATGCCTGTCCAGGCAGGCATGCCTCAGGCTCAGCTCTTGAACATGAAGCGCCGCATAGAAACATTAAGCACGATGCCCAGTAATGTGAAGTTCACTACCGTGGCACTGCCGCCGTAGCTGATGAAGGGCAGGGGGATGCCCACCACGGGCATGAGCCCGATGACCATGCCCATATTGATACATATCTGCCAGAAAAAGTAAAAGAAGACCCCCACGGCCAGCATGCTGCCGAAACGGTCCTTGGCCTGGACCACCGTGGAGAAGATGGACAGCAGGAACAGGCAGAACAGCGTCACCAGGGCCACGCAGCCCACAAAGCCCCATTCCTCGCCGAATACAGCCAGGGCAAAGTCCGAGTGGCGCTCGGGCAGGAAGTTGAGCTTGTTCATCATGCCTTCCATGTAGCCCTTGCCCCACAGCTCGCCGGAACCGATGGCGATGCGCGACTGCAGGATGTGGTAGCCCGCACCCAGGGGGTCGTCGCCGGGATTGAGGAAGGTGAGCACGCGCTGCTTCTGGTAATCGTGCATGAGCACGCACCACATGAGGGCGGCCACGCCGGGCACGGCCAGCAGGCAGGTGCCCAGCACATAGCGGCGCAGGCCGTGGAACAGGATCATGCCGCCCATGATGAGCAGCACCATCATGGCCGTGCCGAGGTCGGGCTGCTTGAGGATGAAGACCACGGGCACCAGCCCCACGGCCAGGACGGAAAAGAAGTTCTTCCAGCCCAGGGGCTGGCTGTCGCGGGCCAGCAGGCGCGCCACCAGGATGAGCACGGCGATCTTGATGGGTTCCGAAGGCTGGATGGTGAACAGGCCGAAGGAGATCCAGCGCTTGGCGCCGTAGAAGGTGGAGCCGACCAGGGGCACCAGCATCAGCAGTACCAGGAAGATCAGATAGGCGGGCCAGGCCAGATTGCGCAGCTGCCGGTAGTCGAACAGCGTGGTCAGCAGCATGCAGCCCAGGCCGCACAGGCCCCAGACCAGCTGGCGCTGGTAGAAGCTCTCGAAGGCGAAACCGGTCTCCACGCGGGTGCCGCTGGCGGAATAGAGGTTGGCCACGCCCGTGAAGTAGAGCAGCAGCATGCAGGCCAGCAGTGCCCAGTTGATATAGCCGAGAAGGCGCTTGTCCATGGGGCGTTCCTGTTGTCGTCAGCGGCGACGGCGCTTGGGGGGATCGTTGCTGTCGTTGGTCATGCCCGGCAGGGGGCCTGATACGGTGCCCAGCATCCTGCCGGCGGGCTGGGGCGCTTCCGGCGCCCTGTAGCCGGGCGCGGCGGTATCCGGCCCGAAAAGATATTCGTAGACTTTTTTGGCCACGGGGCCGGCCACGCTGGAACCGCCGCCACCGTGTTCCACCATGACGATGACCACATAGGTCTTGCCGTTCTTGCTGCCCCAGGTGGCGATCCAGGCATGGTCGCGGTGCAGGTAGGCCAGCTCCACGGTGCGCAGGCGGCGGTCGTTGGCGGTCATCTTCAGTTTGGTCACCTGGGCCGTTCCGGTCTTGCCGCCCATGTCGGCATCGTGGCGGCCCACCACCTTGGCGGTGCCGCCCCCGGCCGTGCGGCGCATGGCCTGGACCACGAAGCGCAGATGGCCCAGCTCGGCGGGGATGCGGCCGCGCACCTCGCGGGGGGCATCTTCCAGCAGCTGGGGCTTGAGCAGGTCGCCGCCGTTGAGCATGGCCGACACATAGACGGCCATCTGGATGGGCGTGACCAGGGTGAAGCCCTGGCCGATGGAGGTGTTGAACGTATCGCCGCGCACCCAGACCTGCTTGCGGTAGCGCTGCTTCCAGTCACGCGAGGGCACCAGGCCCGAACGCTCGTGGGGCAGGTCCACCCCGGTGGGGCGGCCGAAGCCGCATTGCTTGGCAAAGGCCGAGATCTTGTCGATGCCCAGGCGCTCGGCCATGATGTAATAATACACGTCGCAGGAGTTGATGAGCGACTGTTCCAGTGTCTGGCTGCCGTGGCCGCCGCGCCGCCAGCAGCGGAAGATCTGGTTGCCCAGCTTGGTCTGGCCGCCGCAGAAGACGGTCTCGCGGGGATCCACGCCGTTCTCGAGGAAGAACACGGCCATGAGCAGCTTCCAGACCGATCCCGGCGGGTAGACGCTCTGGATGACGCGGTTCTGCAGGGGATAGCGCTTGCTGGTGCGCAGGGCTTCCCAGTCGCGGCGGGAGATGCCCGCGGCGAACAAATTGTTGTCGTAGGCCGGGGAGGTCACCAGCGCGCGCAGCTTGCCGGTGTCCGGCTCCATGACCACCACGCAGCCAGCCTCGCCGGCAAGGGCGTCCCAGGCGGCCTGCTGCAGGTCGCGGTCCAGCGAAAGGGCCAGCTCCTGTCCGGCGCTGGGGGCCTCGCTCAGGCTCTTGGCCAGCATGCGCCCGTGGGCGTCCACTTCCATCTGGTACAGGCCCTTGTGGCCGCGCAGGCGCTTTTCCAGCTCCAGTTCCAGACCGGCCTTGCCCACCAGGTCGCCCATGGCCAGATCGGGATCCTTTTCCATCTCGGCGCTGTTGGCTTCGGCCACATAGCCGAGCACGTGGGCGAAAAGGTCTTTTTCGGGATAGTAGCGGTTGGTACGGACCATGATCTCCAGGCCGGGCCAGTTGACCAGCTCGGCCTCGATGCGGGCCACCTGGCCGAAATCCAGGCCGGAGACCAGCGGCAGGGCCTCGAAGGGCTTGGTCTTGAAGCGGTCCTGGTTGTAGCGGTTCTGGAGCTGTTCCAGCGGCGTGTCCGTCCACTGGCTGATCTGGGCCAGGGTGGCGGGGATGTCCGGGCAGTCCTCGCGGATGATGGCCAGGCCGTAGGCCGTGCGGTTGTCGGCCAGGATATTGCCGTGATCGTCGAAGATGCGGCCGCGCGGGGCGAAGATGCGCTCCGTGCGCAGACGGTTCTTTTGGGCCTGGGTGGTCATCTCCGGCCCCAGATGGAGCTGGAGGTACCAGAAGCGGGTGACGAAGACGAAAAAGAAGATGCCCACCAGCACCTGCAGGAGCAGGATGCCGCTGCGCGGCGGCTGGTAGCGTTCGCTTTCCACCTGTATGGTCAGCCAGGAACGCCAGTTCTTGCGCTTGTGGCGGGGGGCCTCCGTCAGGGGAGAGGCCGGTTCCGGAGCGGCAGAGGGGAAGATACGCCTATTCTTCGTCATGCGAACATGCCAGGGGCCGCGTGGCCGTCAGAAGCAACCAGGCCACGGGCAGGTAAAGGGCCTGGATCAGGCTCCTGTCCAAAAATTCCTGCGGATCGAAATGCACGGCATAGAGCGGGGAGAACAGCCAGCCCAGGCCGAAGCAGGCCCCGCCCAGGCAGATGGAGAGCAGCAGCACGAGGAAGAAGTTCCCCAGGCCCAGCAGCCAGCGCAGCAGGCGGTAGATCAGGCAGACCAGCGCGTACCAGACGATGGTGGCCCCGAAGGGGCTGGTGCCTATGCCTTCCTGCAGCAGGACGAAGAGCGGCAGCAGCCAGCAAAGGTTTTTGTAGTCCCTTTCCTGCAACAGGATGACCAGCCCCACCACCAGGGCATCGAGGCAGGGGACGAGGCTTTGCACGCAGATGCCCAGGGCCACGAAGCACAGCCACCAGAAGATGTTGCGCACGGCCTGCATGGGCTAGCGCTCCCTTTTGGGGGGCCGGGGCGGGCCCACGAAGTCCGGGGCGGGCTCGCTGGGGCGCAGGGGCCGGTTGATGCCGCTGGGCTCCAGCAGCAGCACCTCTTCCAGACGGCGCACGTCCACCAGGGGCCGGGCCGTGACGGCCAGAAACTGGGTGGAGTCCGAGGGGGCCACGCTGTCCACGGTGGCCACGGGGATGCCCTTGGGATATTTGCCGTCCAGACCGGAGGTGATGAGGATCTCCCCGGCGGTCACCGGGGCGTCGCGTTCCACAAAGCCCACTTCCAGCGGCTGTTCCAGACCCTGTCCGCTCAGGATGCCGGCCGAGCGGCTCTGCTGGGCGAACACGGCGATGCGGCTGCCCGGGTCGGTGATGAGCAGGACCGTGGCGGCATGGGGGCTGGCCCGCAGCACGCGGCCCACAAGGCCCATGTTGGTGACGATGGGGGTGCCGGGGCGGGCGCCCGAGGTGTAGCCCCGGTTGATGGTGATGCTGTCCTGGATGGCGTTGGGGCCCATGCGTCCGGCCAGGATGCGGGCGCCCACGGGCTTCCAGGCGCTGTCCACGGGCAGCTGCACCAGCTCGCGCAGCCGGGCCAGTTCCGCCAGATCCTCGCCGTGGGAGACGATGCGGGCCTGCAGTTCGGCCACCTGGGCGCGCAGGCGCTCGTTCTCTTCGCGCACGCCCACCAGATCCACATAGCGCCGCCAGGCGTCCATGACGCTGCCCTTGACGGAATCGAAGGTGCCCAGCACCGTGCCGCTCATCTCCAGGCCGACGTTGGCGGCGATGTCATCGAGCGTGTGCGTGCGCTGGTTCCAGGAATACATGCCCAGAAACAGCACCAGAAGGCCGCCCGCCATGAGGAGAAAGCGTCGGAATGTCACAGTGGCACCCGTGAGAGCAGCAGGAAAAAAAAGGACGGCCGTGCCGGAAAAAGGCGACGGGCCGTCCTGCACTTGCAAAGATTAGTCGATGCAGACGTCTTTGAGCACGTGGATGTTGTCCAGGGCCCGGCCCGTACCCATGACGACGGTGGACAGGGGATCGTCCACCACGGTGATGGGCAGGGAGGTCTGCTCGCGCAGCAGCTGGTCGAGGCCCTTGAGCAGCGCGCCGCCGCCGGTCAGCACGATACCGCGGTCCACGATGTCGGCGGCCAGTTCCGGGGGCGTCTGTTCCAGGGCGATGCGCACGGCCTGCACGATGCTTTCCACCTGTTCGGAGATGGCTTTGCGCACTTCCTCGGAGGTGATGATGATGTTCTGCGGGATGCCCGTCACCAGGTCGCGGCCTTTGACCTCGATCTGCTGTTCGGGATCCATGGGATAGGCCGAGGCGATCTTGATCTTGATCTCTTCCGCCGAGGCTTCGCCGATGAGCATGTTATACTTGCGTTTGACATGCGTCATGATGGCTTCGTCCATCTTGTCGCCGCCCACGCGCACGGAGCGGGCATAGACGATGCCGGCCAGGGAGATGACGGCCACTTCCGTGGTACCGCCGCCGATGTCCACCACCATGTTGGAGGTAGGCTCCTGGATGGGCAGGTCGGCGCCGATGGCGGCGGCCATGGGCTCCTCGATGAGGTAGACCTCACGGGCACCGGCGGACTGGGCCGATTCCTTGACCGCACGCTTTTCCACCTGCGTGATGCCGGTGGGCACACAGATCATGATGCGGGGGCGAACCAGATGACGGGAATTGTGCACCTTGGTGATGAAGTGGCGCAGCATGGCCTCGGTCACCTCGAAGTCGGCGATGACGCCGTCCTTCATGGGACGGATGGCCTTGATGTTGCCGGGGGTCTTGCCCAGCATGCGCTTGGCGTCGGCGCCCACGGCCAGGACCACGGTGTTGCCGCGCGAATCTTTCTTGACCGCCACCACGGACGGTTCACGCAGGACGATGCCCTGACCCTTGACATAGACACAGGTGTTGGCCGTGCCCAGGTCGATGGCCAGGTCATTGGAGAACATTCCCAAGAAGAAATCCACAATTCTGGACATTACGCTAGCTTGCCTCGTTCTACTGGTATGCGTATGTTGCTGCCGGTCGTGCGGAGAAGGGAGGGCGGAACCTGTGGGGGATGCCGTAAGGCTCCGGGCCGGTTCCCGCGGAAACCATGGCCTTGAAGGCGAAAAGCGCACGGCAGCAGACAAAACTTGTTCGGCTAAAATGGGCTTGAAGTCAAGCTGTTGCGGACACAGTACAAATTTTTTCTCCTGTCCGCGGCCCTGAAAAATCCGCTAAAAAGGCGTGAATCATGCTGCTTTGGCATACCCTGGCCACCTATTTCCGGCGCAAATACGGCGTCCGGGTGCAAAAAATTCCACTGGATGCGGGCGCCACCTGCCCCAACCGGGACGGCACGCTCTCCGCGCGGGGCTGCATCTTCTGCAACGACAGCGGCTCCGGTTCCGGCATGGGCCTGCGCGGTCTCGACCTGCGCGCCCAGTGGGACGCCTGGTACACCAAGTACACCACCACGGACAGCGACCGCCTGTTCATGGCTTATCTGCAATCCTTTTCCAATACCTACGGCCCGGCCTTCCGGCTGGCGCATCTGCTGGAGCAGGTGGCGGCCCTGCCCGGCTGCCGGGGCATCGCCGTAGGCACGCGGCCGGACTGCCTGGACGGGGAAAAGCTGGCCCTGCTGGCCGGCTGCGGGCTGGACGAGGTCTGGCTGGAGCTGGGCCTCCAGACCTGCCGGGACGACACCCTGCGCCGCATCAACCGCGGCCACACGGCGCGTCAGGCCGAAGAGGCCGTACGCGCCGCGCTGGATGTCGGGCTGCTGGTCTGCGGGCACCTCATGGCCGGGCTGCCCGGTGAGGACGAGAGCGATTTCCTCGACGGTGTGGACTGGGCCGTCTCGCTGGGCATGCAGGGCCTCAAGCTGCACAACGTCTATGTGCCGCAGGGCACGGAACTGGCCCGGCAGTGGCGGGCGGGCGGCTACCGTCCCCTTGCCCGGGACGAATATGTGGACATGCTGTGCGCCGCCCTGCCGCGCATCCCCTCCACCGTGGTCATGCAGCGCGTCCAGGCCGACCCCGCGCCGGGCGAGCTGCTGGCCCCTGCCTGGGCCCTGGAAAAGCGCGGCATCATCACCGACCTGCGCCGTGCCCTGGCCGCCCGCGGCCTCTGGCAGGGCTGCCGCGCCGATGCCGCGGAGGCCCGGCCGGAGTGGTACGGCGGGTAGGGGACAGGAACGTTTTTTTGAGGGGCTGGGAACTATGGTGCTGTGACCGCGGTCTCCGGGAAGGGGAAGGTGAACAGACCGGGAGCGCCAGGCCATCGGGGAGATAGCATGCGGGGCAGGCCGCCCCGCAGACAGGCAGGCAACGGGCCGTGCCCTTCCTTGCGAACGGACGGGCTTTCTGGCATACTTTCTGCCTGCGGATTCCTGTGCGCGGGGCATCTGTTCCCCAAGGAGTATGACATGCAGCCAGAGCTTCTTCTTTTCGACATCGGCAATACCTGCATCAAGGTCGGTCTGGCCGACTCCCGGGGGGTGATGACCTCCTACAATCTGCGCACGGACCCCGCCCAGACCTCGGACAGTCTGGGCCTGACCCTGCTGGAGCTGCTGCGCCACGCCGGTGCCGAGCCCCGTTTCACGGCCTGTGTGGCCTCGTCGGTGGTGCCGGGTTTCGATCCCCTGTTGCGTGAAGCCGTCCAGCGCTATCTGGGCTGCCCCCTGTGGATGGTGCCGCAGGACATGCCCATCCCCCTGCAGAACCATTACGAGCGCCCGCAGGAAGTGGGCGCCGACCGCCTGGTGGGCGCCTATGAGGCGCGCCGTCTGCATCCCGGCCCGGAATCCCTCATCGTGGTGGACTTCGGCACGGCCGTCACCTTTGACTGCATCAGCGGCAATGCCTACCTCGGCGGCCTGATCTTTCCCGGCCCGCGCACGGCCATCTCGGCCCTGGCGCGCGAAACGGCCCAGCTGCCCCGCGTCAACCTGGACGTGGACGCCCTGGAGCCCGCGCCCGGCCGCAGCACGTCGGTGAGTATCCAGCACGGTCTGGTCTTCGGCTTCGCCTGCATGGTGGAAGGCCTGACGCAGCGCCTGAAAAAGGGTCTGCCCGGTGACTGCCTGGTGCTGGCCACGGGCGGCTTTGCCCCGTCCATCGCGCGCATCAGCCCCGACGTCTTCGATGCCGTGCTGCCCTCGCTCTTGCTGGAGGGCCTGCGCCGCCTGTATTACGAACGTCACCCCTATTGAGGGCCGTACCGGCCGTGCCGCCCCGTGCGGCAGTGGGCCCGGGCCTGCCGTCGCGCGCAGGGCCCGGATGCCCCCTTGTGGGGAAGAAAGATTTTTGCGGCAGGGCTTCCCTGCCGCCGGGCAATGGCCCCGCCACCGCCCGTGGGGGCGCAGCGGAGAAAACGACTCTTTCGCGCGGCGGAAGAATCAACCTTCAAAGGAGCGATTATGAGCAGCAGCATTGCGTCTGTGTATGCCCGCGAGATCCTGGATTCGCGCGGCAATCCGACCGTGGAAGTGGAAGTTTCTCTGGAGTCCGGCCACAGCGGCCGCGCGGCCGTGCCTTCCGGCGCCTCCACCGGCAGCCGTGAGGCCCTGGAACTGCGTGACGGCGGCAAGCGTTACGGCGGCAAGGGCGTGACCAAGGCCGTGGAGAACGTCAACAGCGAGATCGCTGACGCCCTGCTGGGCCTGGACGCCCTGCAGCAGGTGCAGCTGGACAACACCCTCATCGACCTGGACGGCACCGACAACAAGAGCCGTCTGGGCGCCAACGCCATGCTGGGCGTGTCCATGGCCTGCGCCCGTGCCGCCAGCGAATACCTGGGCCTGCCCCTGTACAAGTACCTGGGCGGCGTCAACGCCAAGGTGCTGCCCGCGCCCATGATGAACATCATCAACGGCGGCGCCCACGCCCCCAACAACCTGGACATCCAGGAATTCATGATCATGCCCCTGCGCGCCCAGAGCTTCCGTGATGCCCTGCGCATGGGTTCCGAGATCTTCCACGTGCTGAAAAAGCTGCTGGAAAAGGACGGCCACGTGACCAGCGTGGGCGACGAAGGCGGCTTTGCCCCCAACCTGAAGAACCACGACGAAGCTTTCAGCTACATCGTCAAGGCCATCGAAGAAGCCGGCTACATCCCCGGCAGCGAAGTGGCCCTGGCCATCGACGCCGCCGCTTCCGAATTCTATCAGGACGGCAAGTACGTGCTGAAGGGTGAGAACAAGACCTTCAACAATGCCGAAATGGCCCAGTGGCTGGCCGAGTTCACCAGCAAGTACCCCCTGATCTCCATCGAAGACGGCATGGCCGAAAGCGACTGGGACGGTTGGGGCATGCTGACCGCCAGCCTGGGCGAACGCACCCAGCTGGTGGGCGACGACGTGTTCGTGACCAACCCCTCCATCCTGGCTGAAGGCATCGCCGAAGGCGTGGCCAACTCCATCCTCATCAAGCTGAACCAGATCGGCACCGTGACCGAGACCCTGGATACCATCGAGATGGCCAAGGAAGCCGCCTACACCACGGTGGTCTCCCACCGTTCCGGCGAGACCGAAGACAGCTTCATCGCCGACCTGGCCGTGGGCGTCAACGCCGGCCAGATCAAGACCGGCTCCCTGTGCCGCTCCGAGCGCATGGCCAAGTACAACCAGCTGCTGCGCATCGAAGAAGAACTGGGCGACGGCGCCGAATTCTTCGGTCCCATGCTGGCGGAATACTACGCCCTGGACGAGAGCGAAGACTGATCCGGCGGACGCAGGCACGGCCTGCCGTCATCCGTATTCCCGAGGGGGCCGCAAGGCCCCCTTTTTTATGCGGCAGGGAGAGCTTGCCGGACAAAAGCGCCGCCTTCATCAAGAGAAGGCGGCGCTTTGCATTTGGGGGAGGGGCGTCAGACGGAGCCCTTCTCCGTCGGAGAAGAGGCCTCCGGAGCATGTGGCTATTTCCGCTCCAGCTCGTGGGCATCCACGTAGGCGTCGAAGGTCTCCAGATCCATGGGCGGGGAGAAGAGATAGCCCTGTCCGTACTTGCAGTGCGAGGCAAGGAGCTTTTGCAGCTGATCTTCGGTCTCCACGCCCTCGCAGAGGATCTCGATGCCGAGGCGGCGGGCCATGTCCACGAGCGAGGAAATGATGATCCAGACCGAGCGCTGCTTTTCCTGCCCGGGGGCCAGGAAGGCCCGGTCCAGCTTGATGGTGTCGAAGCCGAAGGAATGCAGCATGGCTATGGAGGAATAGCCCTTGCCGAAGTCGTCGAGGCTCAGGCCGATGCCCGCACGGCGCAGGGCATCGAGGGGGCGGATGAAGGCTTCTTCATCCAGCCAGGCCATGCTTTCCGTGACCTCCACATGCAGCAGGTGGGCGGGAACATCGTGGCGGGCCGCGATGCCGAGGACGGTCTCGACATAGTTGTCGTGGAAGAACAGGGCCTTGGACTGGTTGATGCTGATGGGGGGCACCTTTTTGCCTTCGTCCAGGCGGCGGCGTATCCAGGCGCAGACCGTATCCAGGACAAAGAGGTCCAGTTCGCGGATGAAGCCGTTCTGCTCGAACAGGGGGATGAATTCGTCGGGATAGACCATCTTCCCGTCCGGGCCCTGCCAGCGGATGAGGGCCTCGGCCCCGATCAGTCTCCTGTCCGCAAGGCAGACCTGGGGCTGCATGAAGACGGTGAACTCCCCGTGTTCCAGGGCGTTGACCATGCGGTTCTCGATGTCGTTGGCCTTGAGCTGCCGGGCCCCGATGAGCTCGTTGTAGATCAGGAACTGCGAGCGGTAGCCGCCGGAAGCGATACTGGCTTCCGCCGTTTCGGCATAGAGCAGATAACGGGAGACGAAGCTCATGGATTCGTTGATGTTTTTTCCCGTCCCCGACGTGGGCTGCGGTTCGTGTTCTTCCATGTCGGCGTCGTTGCGGATGACGTACACGCCGCAGGAGAAGCTCACCGGGCGCTGGTACAGCTTGCGGGCCATGTCCGCGACGCTGCACAGCTCTTCCATGCGCTGGGTGAAGCTCGTCTCGTCAGGGCATTTCCAAAGCAGGAGATACCGTCCCGAGCCGCTGTAGGCGGCCAGTTCCCCCTGACGGCTGCGCAGGGCGAACTCGCGGTTGCAGAAGCGGATCAGGCTGTCCCCGGTGCGCAGGCCGCAGGCCCGGTTGATGAGCTTGAGCTTGCGGATGTTGATGGTGGACAGATAGTAACGCCGCGGGTCCTTTTGCAGGATCTTGGCCGCATCCATAAGGAATCTGGCCCGGTTGGGGCCCTGCGTCACGGGATCGGTGAGCGCCGCCGCGCGGAGATCGGTCAGACGCCGCCTGTTGTGGCGCATGACGAGGAGCATGATCAGGCCCAGCAGCAGGCCCAGACCGCAGAGCGTCTCCACCAGGTTCCGGCGCAGGAAACGGCGGATGACGTCCAGCAGGGAATCCGGCGCGACGGAAAGGAGCAGGGCGTCGATGGTGGCCGTGGTGGTGGAGGTGATGACCTTGTCCAGCACGGAAGTCACGAGGGGCGAGGCATGGGGCGAGATGCCCAGTGCCATGGGATACATGGCCCGGGTGGGGAGCAGGAGCCCGTCCTTGGGCGGATCGTCCTGGAGGGAGGCCGCAGGGTAGGGCCAGAGGTAAACGTCCACTTCCCCTTTCTCAAAAGCTTTGCGGCAGGCGTCGATATTGGGGAAGATCTTGGGGGTGTCCTCGGGGTAGACGCTCTGGTAGGCCAGCATCACGCTGCGCATCTCGCGGGTGAAGCCCACCGTGCAGGACTGGCCGGGGATATTTTTGTCATGGAGCCGGCCCACCACCGTGATGGGCGCGTTATAGAAGGTCCTGCCCGAAAAGATGTTCTGGCTGCGCAGGAAGGAAAGCTGGGGATAGACGTCGGGCATGATGTCCGCCGTACCGTCGGCCAGCGCCTTGAGACAGGCGTCATAGGAGGGCAGGGGAAGGAATTCGAAACGGATGCCGCTCTGGCGTTCCAGCATCTTCAGGAAGGCATAGAGGAAATGGCCCCCGTGTTCGGGGTCCATCATATCCTGTTCGCGGCTGTAGGCCACGCGGATGGCGGGCTTGGTGGCCAGCCACCGGCATTCGGACCGGGTGAAGACCACGGGCACGTCCGAGGAGATGTTGAGATAACTGTCGTACAGGCGGGCCAGATAGGTGGGGTAGTTCAGCAGGATCTGGCGCATGGCCTCGTTGAGCGGGTCCATGATCGCACTGTCATCCTTGCGGGTGACGAAGAAGAAGGGGTCCGTGGAGATGGTGGCCACCACCTTGGTGCCCTTGCCCTGGAGGACGCCGTCCACATAGCCGTCGATGCGGCCTTCGGCCAGGGCCTGGGACATCTCGTTGCTTTCCTTGAAGAAGAACGACTCGAAGGAAAAACCGTTCTGGGCGGCAAAGCGCTTCATCACGTCATACTGGAGGGAGTCGGTGAAAAAGCCGATGCGCATGCCGTTGAAGGCTTCCAGATCCATGTAATGCATGTCGCTCATGCTGGAGACATGCAGACAGGTGTTCTCGTATCCGGCACGCAGTTTGGAAAAGCTGTAGAGCCGGGAACGCTCGGGCGTGAAGCTGATGCCGCAGGAAAGGTCGATGGTGCCGTCGTCCAGGCGCTGGGCCAGCTCGTCGAAGCGGATCTTGACCCACTTGTATTCCCATCCCGTATAGCGCGAGATGGCCGTGAGCAGGGCCACGGCATAGCCGGAAAGGTGTTCCCCTTCACCTTCGAAAACGCCGTGCTGGTCGAAATAGCCCACACGGATGATCGTGGATGCTTTATAATTGGCGGCGATGTCTTCGGGAGAGAAAAAATGGAAAGTCGTCCTGTTCAGGGGCAGGCTCGTTTCCGCCTGGACCGGGGTTTTCCCGGAGGAGGCGGCGAGAGCTCCCTGGGGAACGGGCAGGAGCAGGCAAAGCAGGAAAAGCAGCAAAGTTCGGAGCATGGTACGTTCTCACATCATGCCGCCGCATCGGAGACATGGCATCACGGCAGGGACTTCCCGGGGACGGGAAGGGCCGTTCAAAGTATGAATGTACAACGCATCATGCTCGGAGCGCAAGACGCTGCGGGGCCTATGGGTCAGGGATATCGCGAACTTGAGCTTGCCGCGCTCCCGGAGTATACTCCGCCCCTTCCACGCGCCGGCCCCGGCGCCAACGTCAGCCACGAGGTCGCCATGATCCTTATTGATGGAAAGCAGACTGCCCGCGACATCCGCGCGGAACTCAAGGCCCAGGTGGAGGCCGCTGTGTCGGCCGGCCGCCGCGCTCCCGGCCTGGCCGTGATCCTGGTGGGAGAAGATCCCGCATCGCAGGTCTACGTGCGCAACAAGGAACGTGCCTGCGCCGAGGCGGGCATCCTTTCCTTCCCCTACCGTCTGCCTGCCGATACCACGCAGGAGGCCCTGCTGGCCCTCATCGCCGAGCTCAACGGCCGTGACGACGTGGACGGCATCCTTCTGCAGCTGCCCTTGCCCAAACATCTTTCCGCCTCCGCCTGCCTGCTGGCCATCGACCCGGCCAAGGACGTGGACGGCTTCCATCCCGAGAACGTGGGGCGCCTTTCCCTCAACCTGCCCGGCATGGTCTCGTGCACGCCGGCGGGCGTCATCGAGCTGCTGCGCCGCTACAACCTGCCCACCCGCGGCAAGAAGGCCGTGGTGCTGGGCCGTTCGGACATCGTGGGCAAGCCCCTGGCCCTGCTGCTGGCCCGTCCCGGCGAATTCGGCGATGCCACGGTGACCCTGTGCCACTCCCGCACGCCCGATCTGGCGGCGGAATGCCGCAGCGCGGATTTCCTCTTCCTGGCCATCGGCCGCCCGCGCATGATCACGGGCGACATGGTCCGCGAAGGCGCGGTGATCATCGATGTGGGCATCAACCGTACGGACGACGGCCTGTGCGGCGACGCGGACTTCGAATCCGTGAGCAAGAAGGCCGCGGCCATCACGCCCGTGCCCGGCGGCGTGGGCCCCATGACCATCGCCATGCTGTTGAAGAACACCGTCCAGGCCTGGGAAGGCCGTGCGTAACGGCCCGCTCGCGGCATAAGCCTGACTTGTATTGGGGGAAGGAAGCATCCTGCGTCCTTCCCCTTTTTTCGTCCTGCCGGTCATCCCTGGCGGATGGGGTGCTGTGCTGCTGTTGCTTCGATACCCGTGATGTCCGGCCGTCTGCGGAGGGCCCGTCTTCCCTGCTGCCGGTTTGTCCGCAAGGCCGGAGGGGGCGCTGCGGCGGGCAGGCGGAGGAAGCTCTGTGCTGCAGGGCGGGACATGCCGGATGGCCTGCGTACAGTGCGGCACAAGACAAGGAACGTACTCTGGCCGTGGTAGACACGACCGCGTCCCCGAAAGGCGGGACGCCGGCAAATAAGAAGGAAGGAGACGCATCATGCGCGTGATGATGGCCCTGCTGCTGGGCCTGTATCTGGTCGTGCCCGCGCGGGCGGCCGACGGCGGGCCGGTCCTGCTCCTGCCGGGGCTGTCCGGCCCGACGGCGGAAGCGGCGCCGGGCTACCGCTGTGCCGATTTTCTGGAAGAGGCGGGACTCAGGCCGGAGGGGCTGGAATATCTTTTTTGCCGTCCTGCCACGGAACCGCGTACAGGACGCCGGACCCTCACGGCCCGCTATCGTGTGCCGGGGCCGCAGGCCGCCGCCGTGGAGACGGCCTTGCGGGAGCGCACCGGCATGACCGCTCTGGAACGCCAGATGGGTATCTGGCAGCTGCCGGAAGGCGGGGAAGGTCGGTTCGTCCTGCGGCAAAGCACAGGGGAGGGCAGGCCCGGCGGACAAATGGCGGGCACGTTTTTTTCGGTCCAGGGGCTGCGGGACGGTCTTTCCGGAGATGGTGCCACCGGCAGCGAGGCCGGCACGCTCCCGTCTGCCGGGCGCTCGGTCCCTGCGGCACAGGATGACGGGATGGCCGGAGCTGCCGGAAGCGTCGCGGAGGGGAGCCCGGCCGCTGTACCGGGTGCCGCAGCTAAGGAGGGGACGGCGGCCCTTGCGGACAGCGCTCCAAAGAAGGGGCCGTCCTGCACGGTAAGCATGGGAGAGGTCCCGCAGCAGGGGACGTTCGCACCACAGCGGGAAAACTGGGGAAAAGTGTCCTGGTTCGCGGTGACGGTGCGTTTGGAGCTGCCCCGGTAGCTGGTGGTTCTGGAAGGCCTGTCCCGTGCTGCCGGCGCCGGCAGACAGGGGCGGCAGCCTGTCGGCAAGAGGCTTACTTTTGCCGGGGCGGCATCTCGGCCTTGATTTGGCGCAGGAGCCGGCGCTGTTCCGGGGACCAGAGCAGGGGCTTCAGCTTGCGTGTCCAGGGCGAGGACAGACGGGCGAACATGCCCACCAGGACGGCCGAGAGCACGGTGCCTTCGCGCAGGCCCACGATGCTGCCCAGCACGGCAAGGCCGAGAAGGCACGAGGCCAGGACCAGCGAGCAGTCGAACAGGACCTTGATGTTGCCGAAGTTCTTGCGGGAACGTGCCGCGATGACGATGACCAGGCCTTCGCCGGGGATGACCGTGGCATTGCTCATGATCTCAAGACTGATGCCCGCGCCCAGCACGGCACTGCCCACGATGCACATGACGATCTGCCAGACATAGATGTCCGTGACCAGCGCGCCGGTGAGGTGCATCCAGAAGTCGATGAACACGCTGAAGATGAGCACGGCCGGGATCTGCAAGAGCTCCGCGATGCCCAGTCTGCGCCGGAGCAGGATGCGCTGGAGCAGCAGGAAGAGCAGGTTGCAGGCAAAGGTCGTGGTGCCCAGGGTCAGGCCAAAGATGGCGGCCAGGGTATAAGGCAGGGTCGTGATGGGGGTGGTGCCCAGGTGGGCCTGGGTGATCAGGGCGATACCCAGGGCGTTGAAGAACAGCGAGACGGAAAGACAACCATACCGTTTGACGACAACCGAAGTTTTCACGATGGCCCCCTTGCACGCGGCATGTCCGGGAAACAGCGAACCGCCCCTTCCCTGGACGGCTGCCGGGAGCTGCCTGCTGGTCTGCAGCATATCCACAGAGTAATCACCATGCCCGCATTCGCAAGGGCATCACGAATACCCATGAAATCATGGCTGTTATGGAAACACACCCCTGCTCCCACCGTTGGCGCGGTGGGGCAGGGGATGTATCCGGGGCATGCCTCGTGCTTCTGGAAAGGCTGCCTGAAGAGGGGGACGACCTGTAGGGGTGGGAGATCAGGCCGCCCCCCCACCGGAAGGAGGACGCCAGGCCGGATGCCGGATCAGGGACGAAAGGATGCCTCCGGCCTGGAGATGGATGCTACAGCAGGGCTGTATAGATGCCGCTCATGTCGGCTACCGTCATTTCCTTGGGGCTGTGGGCCAGCAGGCGTTGCTGGGTCCGCAGGACGGCCTCTGCGAAAGGCTGGGCCTGGGAAGGCTCCATGCCGTAGGCGGACAGTCTCTTGAGCGGGAGGATCTTTTGCAGCAGGGCATCGAGGCTGTCCATGGCCTCGGAGGCGGGGCAGCCCAGTTCCCGGCCCAGGAGCTCCTGCAGGTCTGCCAGGCCCGGGACCTGCTGCTGTTCGTAATGCCGCAGCACACCGGCAAAGACGGCGTAGTTGGACTCCCCGTGCGGGATATGGAACGTGGAGCCCAGCGGATAGCTCATGGCATGCACGGTGGCGCATCCTGCCGTACCAAAGGCAAGCCCGGCATAGGTGCTCGCCAGCAGGAAGTCGCCAAGGCGGGGGCGCAGGCTGTCCCTGCCGTGCAGGGCCACGTCCGTGTAGCCGGCCAGGATGAGCCGGATGGCTTCCGCGGAAAACATGCGGGTAAAGGGGCTTGCCGCGGTGGACAGGTAGGACTCCACGGCATGGACCAGGGCATCGAGCGAACTGGTGGCAAAGACGGGATAGGGCAATTTCTCCAGCAGCTCGGGCACCAGGACGGCATGACGTGCGTACAGGCTGTCGTGGACGAGACCCACCTTGATCCCGAGGCAGGTGCGGTTGATGATGGAGATATTGGTGACCTCGCTGCCCGTGCCGCAGGTGGTGGGCAGGATGATGAGTTCCTTTTCCTGCTTCAGTTCCTTGCAGTCAAAAACGGCACTGGTATCACTGCCGGCCGGAGCCACCGCCAGGACTTTGGCCACGTCGATGACGGAACCGCCGCCGATGGCGATGATGCGGCGGAAATCATAGCGGGAGGCCGCTGCCAGCAACGCGTCCACCATGGTGTCGCTGGGCTCTCCCTGGCCGTAATCTTCCAGAAAAAGCGCCTTGGCACGGCAGTCGAGACCGTCAAAAAAGGGTTTGAAGATATACGCGTTGCTGAGGACGAGGTCATCCTCGCCGATGTCGAAGCCTGCCAGGAAGTCCTTGCAGGTGGGGAACATGTGGATGGTCGGTTTGCAGACGAACTGTTTCATTGCCGTTTCCGGCCCGGTGTTTCCCGGGCGATGGGTTAGATGGTTTCGGCTGTGGCCGTGGCCTGCCAGACCGCATCACAGATGCGCGTCCCGCCGTGGCAGTCGCCGATACTGTGGACAGGCACGGCCATGCCGCGCAGGGCTTCGGCAAGCGCCGTACGGGGGCGGTAGCCCGTAGCCAGCACGATGCGGGAGCAGGGCAGGTGCTCTTCGGCATGTCCCGTCCTGCACAGGACGGCTTCCCCTTCCCCGATGCGGTCGACCCGGCAGGAGGTCAGCGTCCTGATGCCGTATTCCTTCAGATGCAGGAGCATGACGGCCCGGGAACGGGGCTCGATGTCCATGCAAAGATCCTCGCGCATCTCTGCCACCAGAGGATGGCAGCCGTTTCGGGCAAGGAAGAGCGCCGTCTCGCAGCCGACCAGTCCGCCGCCGATGATGAGGACGTCCTGTCCGGGGGCGGGCCCCTGCTGCTGCAGGACCTGTTCCGCAAGAAGGAAACGCTCCGGTGCAAGCCCGGGGATGGGCGGGATGACGGGCTCGGAGCCGACAGCCAGCAGCACGACGTCCGGTGCCAGTTCGGACACCAGTGAGGGCGTGGCCTTGGTGGAGCAGCGGATGTCGGCGCCCAGATCCCGGGCCTGCCGTTCCAGCCAGACGGCGTAGCCTGCCAGCTCTTCCTTGAACGGAGGCCGGGCCGCAAGAGGGATCTTGCCGCCGCAGGCGGCCTCTTTTTCCAGGACCGTGACCCGGTGGCCCCGCCGGAGTGCCGTACAGGCAGCCACGAGCCCGGCCGGACCGGCACCGACGATGAGGACATGCCGCGGGCTGGCGACCCGGCGCGGCAGGGGGCGGTATTCATTGCCCACACGGGGATTGACGGCACAGCAGATGTCGAGCCCGCGGGACAGGCGGCCGATGCAGCCTTCGTTGCAGCCTATGCAGGGACGGATGTCTTCCTCCCTGCCCTGCAATGTCTTGAGCGGCAGTTCGGGATCGGCCAGCAGGGCGCGCCCCATGACCACGAAATCGACCTTTCCGGCCGCGATGAAGCTGTCGGCCAGGGAAGCGGACGTGATCCTGCCGATGCCGATGACGGGCCTGGAGGCCTGGATGGCCTGGCGTACGGCTGCCGCCTTTTCGATATGCGTGCCCCGGGGCAGGGCCAGGGGCGGCGTCACCCACATGCCGCCTTCCCGCATGCCGGCCGTCACGTCGAAGGTGTCGATGTCCTCCCGGGCCAGGATGCGTGCTGCGGCCACGCCGTCTTCCAGCGTCAGGCCTCCGCTGACGGGTTCCGCCACACCGAGGCGCAGGATGATGGGGAAGTCCGGTCCGACAGCCGCCCTGACGGCCCGGATGGCCTCCACGGTGAAGCGGACGCGATTCTCCAGGCTGCCTCCGTAGCCGTCCTGCCGGGCATTGGTGAAGGGCGAAAGGAACTGCTGGGGCAAATAGCCGTTGCCCGCATGCAGCTCCACGGCGTCGAAGCCCGCTTTCTGGGCCCGCAGGGCCGCGCCGGCATAGTCACGCAGGACCCTGTCGATATCTTCCTGCCGCATGGCGCTGGTCTCGTCATTGCCGAAACGGGTCACCGAGGGCGAAAGGAGCGGCAGGCCGGTCACGGCCCGGGAGGTCTGTCTGCCGGCATGGCACAGCTGGACGGCGATGCGGGCCCCCGCCGCGTGGACGGATTCCACCAGACGCCTAAGGCCGGGCAGCAGGCCGTCGTCATCGATACCGAGCTGATGCGGGAAGCTCTTGCCGTCGGGGCTGATGTAGGTGGCTTCCGTGATCAGGAGACCGGCACCGCCTTTGGCCCTTTCCTGGTGGTAGGCCACCAGCCTGTCGGTCACTTCGCCCCGGGTGGAACAGTAGTTCGTCACCATGGCGGGGAAGACGATGCGGTTGCGCAGTTCCAGCCGTCCCATGCGGGCCGGGAGCAATGTCGTATATGTCATGTTCGTTCCTTGACTGTATGGCCGGTCATGCCCCGGATGTCAGATGATGCGGTAGACGCCGGGGGCCACCTGGGGATGGCGTTCCGTGATGGCCGGGTCGTGTCCGGGCAGGATGTCGTCCGCGGATCGGGTCATCCGGCTGACGGTCTCGAGGGCCTGGAGGGCTTCGGTGACATCATAGTGGATGCCGCAGGGGGTCATCTCGCTGATGTTCCGGTAACGCGGGACGACATCGCTGCAGATGATCTTCGTCCCGCCTTCGGTCTCCACCGCCACGGACATCAGGCCGGGCGTATGGCCGCCCGTCCTCAGGCAGGTGATGCCTTCGCAGATCTCCTCGCGTTCATCCTGGACCAGATGGACCCGTCCGGAAAAATGCAGGTGGAGCAGATGCTCGATGGCCTTGAAGTTGTAGTGCTGCGCATAGGTCGTAAAGCGCATCAGGGGGCCGGTCACATATTCCAGTTCCTTCTGGTGCACATGATAGCGGGCATTGGGATAGAACTCGTCGCCTGCGTAGTGGTCCCAGTGCAGGTGCGACAGGATGACATGGCGCACGTCCTCGGGACGGACATTGATACGGTCGAGCAGCTCAAGGGGGCCTTCCTTGACCTGATAGGGGATCTTCATCTCGTCAAGGCATCGCTGGGTGAACGACTGGTCGACCAGGATGGGGCCTTCCTTCTCGTCCAGGATGCACCAGAAGAAGAACTGGGTGCACAGGGATTCCTTGATGTCGGGACGCATGTAGAAATGGTTGGTGATGACGACAGGCTTCTGGCCGGCGGTGAGGGCATAGATGGTACGGGATGACATGGCAAGGCTCCTTAGGCGTTGTGCAGGGAATGGCCGATGAGGTGCAGGGCGTTCTTGTGGAGCATGTTGTCCCGGGCTTCGTCCGAGAGCCCGAGGCGGCCGATCTGCTCCAGGGCCTTGTCCACATCCACGAAAGGATTGGCGCTGGAAAAGACGAAGCGGTCGGCAAGGCAGTCATTGGCGGCTTTGACATAAAGCTCGCCACCCGGTTTGTTGATGGACGAGGAAAAGTCCAGGTAGATGTTGCGGTGCCGCAGGCAGACGGCGATGGTCTCGCCGGCCCAGGGATAGCCGCCGTGGCTGACCAGGATGCGCAGGTCCGGGAAATCGGTGGCGACCTTGTCCAGGGCCGCAGGCGATGTGGGGCTCAGCAGGACGCCGGGCATGTGGGGCGACAGGCCCGCGGTGACGAGGAGCGGCAGGTCATGGTCGCAGCACAGGGCGTACAGCGGATAGTAGCGGGCATCGTCCAGAGCGCAATGGGCCATGGCCGGCTCGATGGATGCCCCCAGGCTGCGCCCTTCGGCAAAAGCTTGCCGCATGGCCTTGTAGGCCCGCATCCCCTTGTGCGGATCATAGCCGTAGATGCCGATGAAAAGGTCGGGGAAGGCCGCTACGCAGGCATCCACAAGCCCATTGGAGGAAGGGCTGGCATAGGTGCTTTCGATATCCCTGCCCGAGACAAGGGCCTTGCTGATGCCAAGCGAGGCCAGCTGGGCCGCACAGGCCGCAAGGGACTGGGTGGGCTTCCGGTCGAAGTGCGTGAGTTCGACATACTCCGCGTAGACCGGGTTGCGGGTAAAGGTCGCCATCCATTCGGGCGTATTGGGTCTGTATCTGCAATCGATGATGTTCATGGCCATTTCTCTTTACTTGAGGAAACCGACCATCTTCCAGTAGGGCACGAGTATCAGGGGGATGAAGAACGCGAAGGCCACCATTCGGATGGCGAAAGCGCCCATGATGTGGCGCAGGGTGACGGCGCCGCTCATGAAGGTGTACAGCAGGTAGCCGATCTCATAGGGGAAGAGCAGCTGGTCCAGACCGTACAGCAGGGCGTAGACGAGGGTATAGGGGTCCATGCCCAGGCTGACGGCCAGCTGGGCCAGCGGGCTGCCCAGGGCCCCGACGGCCGCCATGGGGGTCATCAGGAAGTTCACGATCACGCCCAGCACATAGGAGAAGCTGATGGCCATGACCGCGCCGCGTCCTTCGAACAGGGAAGACATGTGGGCCGAGATCCACTTGGGGATGTTCAGGTCCTGCGCCACGGCACCGATGGACATGCAGGCCGCCAGGAAGATGAGGAACGAAAGGTTGACCTTGCGCAGATCCTGCTCGGTAGCCAGGTTCATGCCGGGCATGAAGCAGGCCATGCCCACCAGGGCAAAGACGAACGCGCCGGGGAGATGGTGCCACTGTTCGGTCACGAAGGCGATGAAGCCGATGGACAGCACCAGGAAGATCTTGATTTCATCAGCGGAGACGGGCCCCATCTCCTTCAGGCGTTCCTCAAGGACGGTCTTGAGGGATTCTTCGTTCTGGAGCCGCTCCTTGCCGCGGATGATGAAGACCATCATGATGGAACAGGCCATGTAGAAGATGGAGAAGGGCGCCATCTGGATGATGAAGTCGACATACTCCACGGGAACACCGGTGGTGTTGGTGACGACCTGAAGGGCAAGAAGGTTCATCTCCGTACCGGTGATGCAGAACAGGCCGGGGGCGATGGCCGCCAGATAGCCGCCCATGATCAGGGCCGAGGACATGCGGGAGCGGGTGTCCACGTTGAGGGCCTGGATCAGGCCCTGGGCGATGGCGACGAAGATGACCGTGCGGGCCAGGCCGGAGGGGGCGAGCAGGGTCAGGATGATGCCGGCCCCCATGAGACCTATCATGGTCTTGGTGAAGGAGGAGCCCATCAGGATCATGCTGTGCAGGGCGATGCGCTTGCCGAGGCCCGTACGGTTGAGCACCTGGGCGATGATGAGGGCGGAGAAGCACATCCACGGCAGGAAGGTGCACCAGCTGGAGAAGGCGACGGCAGGCTTGGTGACAAAAAGCGCATACAGGAACGTGAGGATGGCCGCGACGATCGCGGAGGGCAGGATCTCCACGGCCCAGGCGATGACGGCCCACAGGGTGATCGCCAGGAAAAGCGGCGTCTTCGGGCTGGCGATCTCCATTTCCGGGACGGTAAAGAATACGATCAGGGGCAAGCCCAGGCTGAGAGCCCACTTCCACCAGTTACCTTGGACCATGATGACCTCCATTATAATATACCGACAAGATTGGTTTTATTTTTTCTTTCGGTAGAACGCTCTTTTTTTCACTAACATCAATAAACATGCCATTTTAAAAAGATTATTAAAATCAGTATGTTATTAAAACAGAAATAACAAAATGAACATAATGTTGCAGATAATCTTAGACAATCTATTGAAATTATTTTATATTATTTTTGAAACATTTGAAACGCAATGTCCATCCTGCCGGATGGGCAGGCGGGACCCGCCGTCCTTTCACAAAAGGAGTCTCCATGCACCCCGGATTTTGTGAGTCCATCATCCATGTAGGTGAACAGCCTGCGGATTTTTGTGTCGTCACTCCGTTCAAGACGCTGGCCAAGTATGCCGAGGAGACGGCCCATCAGCTCAACATGCGGACCTGCATCGCGGTATCGAAGTTCGACAATGACGTAGAGGTCGCCCTGCACATCCTCAATACGGAAAAGATCAAGCTGCTGGCCACACGCGGGCATGCGCTCCACATCCTCAGGAATTCCACCTCCATCCCCATCCTTTCCATCGAATACTCGGCCGAGAATTTTTTCGAGACCCTCCTGCCTTTTCAGAACAGTAACATGCGTGTGGGCCATCTCTGCTTTCCCGGCCAGGGGCTCAAATTCATGCGGATAGCACAGCTGCTCGGTCTGCGGGGCTACAGGCTGGAGGTCGAGGACAGGAACAATATCGAAGCGGCCCTGAAGAAGGTCCGGGAGGAAAACATATCTCTGCTTGTGGGGGGATTTGGCCTGATAAGCAAGGCAAGGGAGGAAGGCTTCCACGCCATTCCCCTGCTTTCTGAAAATCAGGAAGCTGTCTACAAGGTGTTTTTGGAGGCAAAACACATCATAGAAATGGATGCTCTGAATATACAGAGACGAGATTTCATAAATACTGTTTTGAATATCAATCCAAATATCATCATAGTCGTAGATAAAAACTATACGATACGCTACGCGAATGACAAAGCCCAGGGGGTCTTTGGCGTCATATCGGAGCAGATCATCGGCATGGATCTGGGCAGGATATTCCCCAGGACGGATTTCTCGCGCATCATGGGAGAAAGGAAAGGTGCATCGGACTCCTTTATCCTGAAAGACATGATAAAGCGTGAGTTCCTCTTCACCATCGTCGATATCAAGCTCAAGGGGAATTTTGACGGCTATGTCCTAAGCCTGAACAATACCGTCGATATCCAGAAGAATGAACGGCAGGTGCGGCAAAACATCTACCAGAAAGGGAAGCGCCGTTACTTCATGTTCAACGACATTATCGGCGACAGTGCCGCCATCAGTCAGGCGAAGTTCATAGGGCAGCGTTTTGCGGACAGCGACGGGCCCGTGCTGCTGATCGGAGACACGGGCACAGGCAAGGAGATGTTCGCCCAGGCCATCCATGCGCACAGCCGGCGGCAGGAGGCGGCCTTTGTTTCCGTCAACTGTGCGGCCGTGCCCGAAAGCCTGCTGGAAAGCGAACTTTTTGGCTATGAAGAAGGCGCTTTTACCGGGGCCAGACGCGGGGGCAAGACGGGGCTGGTGGAGCTGGCGCATGGGGGGACCCTGTTCCTTGACGAGATAGGGGAGATGCCCTTGCGCCTGCAGGCCCGCCTATTGCGGGTCCTGCAGGACAAGGTCGTGACCCGTCTGGGGAGCACCCGTTTCGTGCAGGTGAACGTGCGCATCATCTGTGCGACGAACAGGAACCTTTTTGCCATGGCCAGGCAGGGGCAGTTCCGGCAGGACCTGTTCTACAGGATCAATACCCTGCTGCTCAAGATCCCGTCGCTCGAAGCCCGCAGGGAAGATATCGGTCCCATCGTCCTTGCCTATCTGCGCAGGCTGCGCGGGGAAGGCTACAAAAAGCTCTCGATCTCGGACGAGGCCATCGAAAAGCTGGAACAGCATGACTGGCCCGGCAATGTCCGGGAGCTGCTCCACGTGGTGGACAGGGCCATCGCTCTGGCCCGGCAGCCTGTGATCCAGGCCTCGGACATCCTCTTCGATGCGGATATCCTGGATGAGGAAGAACCGGAAACGCCTTCCGCCAGCAGGGGAGAGACGGCGTCGTGCGCCCGCCTGGAAGCCGTGCTGCAAAAATACAGATACAACAAGACCCAGGCTGCCGAGGCTCTGGGCATCTCACGAACGACCTTGTGGCGCCGGATGAAGGAGTGCGGGCTGTAACGCCGCAGTCGGGATTTCGTATCCGCCTGTTTGGCAGGCCATGTACTGCGGGCAATTGCCGGGGGTATCCGCAGACCGGTTGCCCATGGAGTGCAGTCGCGGAGCAGGAAGATCCTCTTTTGCGTCCTTCCTTCTTTTCAAAGGTGGCACCAGGGGATACTTGGAAAATGTGCTGATAGTGTTCGCAAAGACGCATGAACGATCAAAGGCCGGAGAGACGATCTCCGGCCTTTTTTGTCGGCTTCGCACACCGTACCACCAGCCGAAGC